>Ga0116184_10001396_pt1 | contig 23377 bp, 23 predicted proteins | sample AD_JPNNA5_MetaG_FD_89886 | JGI IMG/M metagenome (GOLD analysis project Ga0116184, IMG submission 89886) | Active sludge microbial communities of municipal wastewater-treating anaerobic digesters from Japan - AD_JPNNA5_MetaG | ecosystem: Engineered > Bioreactor > Anaerobic > Digestate | place... | reverse complement strand
GGCGAGGAACACGGCGGCCCCGATGAAGGCGCCGGCAACCACGGGAATGAGGTACCAATTGGTCTCGATGAAGGCGACGAAACGCACCAGCTTCAGGGTGATCTCCGGGAGCTTCACGTTTATGTCCTTGAAGGTCTCCACCAGTTGCGGCAGAACGAAGAAGAGCCAGAACATCATCACGCAGCCCATGGCGAAGAGTACGAAGCAGGGGTAGATGAAGGCCCGCTTTACCTGGGAAACGATGGAGTCCACCTTCCGCAGGTATGCCGCCGTATTGTTCAGCGCGTCCTGGATGGTGCCCGTTTCCTCGCCGATGCTGCAGAAGAAGATGAGCATCTCCGGGAACACCTTGGCGTTGTGCGAGAATGACCCGGACAGGGACTCGCCCCGGGCGACCTCCCGGATCACCTCCACCATGGCCTCCTTGAGGCGCCCGGACTTGATGGTCTCGGTGATTGTCTCCATGGAGTCCAGCAGGGGCAGACCGCTCCCGATCATGGAGGCGAGGGATTCGCACAGCTCCACGATCTCCATGCGGCTCACCGCGGGCTGCATGATCCCCTGCAGGACGTCGAGGACGGGGAAGGCATTCTCCCGGTAGCTCACCAGGGTGAGGTCCTGGGATGCCAGATTGTCCATGAGCTCACGCACGCTTTCGAAGGTGCCCTTGGCATTCAGGGTGGTCCCGTCTCTCTTCAGCGCGCAGTAGGAGAGCTGCATCACCGCAGGACCCTCCACGCCTCGGCGAAGCTCGTCCTGCCGGAGAGGACCTTGCGGATCCCGTCGCCGGTGAGCGTCACCATGCCTTCGGCCAGCGCCTGCTCCTTGATCTCGAAGGGGTGGGCGCCGGTGGAGATGAGGCGCTCGATCTCCTTGGAGACCACGAGGATCTCGGCTACCATGATCCTGCCAAGGTAGCCGGTCTTGATGCAGCGGGGGCACCCCACCGGCGCATAGATGCGCGTGCCAGGCGCGATGCCGAAGACCCGGTGCTCCTCCTCGCCCGATGCGTACTCCTGCTTGCAGTAGGGGCACAGCGCGCGCACCAGGCGCTGGGCGATGACGCAGATGAGCGATGAGGAGATCATGTAGTCCTTCATCCCCAAATCCTTGAGCCGGGGCACGGCGCCGGAGGAGTCGTTGGCGTGCACCGTGGACAGGACCAGGTGGCCGGTCTGGGAGGCGCGCAGCCCCATGGTGGCCGTGTCGCTGTCCCGGATCTCGCCGATGAGGATCACGTCAGGGTCCTGCCGGAGGAAGGCCCTCACCGCGCTGGAGAAGATGTACCCGGCCTTCTCGTTCACCTGGGTCTGCCGGATGAGCGGGAACTGGTACTCGATGGGATCCTCCACGGTTACGATGTTCTTTTCGATGGCGCTGATTTCACGCAGGGCCGCGTACAGGGTGGTGGTCTTGCCCGAGCCCGTGGGCCCCGAGACCAGGATCATGCCGTAGGGCTTGTGGAGGAGGTCCCTCAGCCGGACGATGTCGTCTTGCTCCAGGCCGAGGTTGCGGATGCTGTAGAGGTCTTCGGAGGAGGCGAGGATGCGCATGACCATGTTCTCCCCGTGGGCGACCCGCAGGGTTGAGACGCGGATGTCGTAGCTCTCGTTGAGGAAGTCGAAGGAGAGCCTTCCGTCCTGGGGCTTGCGCTGTTCCGATATGTCCATCTCCGCCTTGACCTTGATGGTGGAGATCACCCGGGGGTGGAGCTCCACCGGGAAGGTGTAGAACGGGTAGAGGATGCCGTCGATGCGGTAGTGGATCTGTGTGGTCTTGTTCGTCGGAGTGATGTGGATGTCCGTGGCCCGGGAGTTGATGGCGGACATGATGACGAGCCTGGTGAGCTTCTCCGTGTCCACGTCGTGGGGGTTGTACTTGGCGTGCTCGAGCTGTTGGTCGATCTCCTCGTCGATGGGGTGCTCAAGGAGGTAGTAGTCCTTCTCGATGTGCTTCTGGATCTGCGAGGGCGATGCGGCCACGCAGCGGATGCGCTTCTTGGAGATGCGCGAGGCGAGGTCGATGAGCTTGGAGTTGTCCGGCTCGCTGGTGGCGATGCTCAGGGTAGAGTCCTCCACCCCGATGGGCAGCACAGAATTGTCACGGGCGAACTGCACGGGCAGGGCGGACAGGGCATCTTTCTGCGGTGTGAAGTGCCGCAGTTCGATGAACTCGATGCCGAACTGCTTGGCGATGGCCTGGGCGAGTTCGGTCTGGGTCACCAGCCCCAGGCGCAGGAGGATGTCCCCCACCCGCTCGCGGGTGGCACGCTGCTCCAGCAGCGCCAGGCCGATCTCGCGATCGGAGATGATGCCCTCTTCCTTGAGCAGGTCTCCGATGCGTTTCTTTTCCATGCTTACCCCCACCGTGTGTTTCAGGCATTCACAAACACGACTGGCATGCAGTCGGGAGCGAGTGCATGCCAGCCACCTGTATCATATCCCCGTACAGTGCGGATCATGCGTGCCCCGCCCCTGCCGGGCCTTCTTCCTGCGCTACATCCGCCAGTACACGATCTTGGCGGTCTGGGTGGTGTATGCCGAGTTGGCGCGGATGGAACCGGTGTTGTTGGCGCCGTCGTCGTACTTCCTGTCGATCTCCTCGGCCACGTCGTAGGGTATGGCGTTCATGGTGATGCAGTTCGAGGACAGTGCCGCGGTGGAGCCGGGAGGGGTGCCGATGTACTCGATCCGGATCCAGCTCCCGAAGGCGTTCACGGGCACGTCGTTGGCTGCGCCGGTGTAGTTCCCGTTCACGATCCTGGCCAGGACCAGGTCCTGGAACAGCCACCAGATCTCGTTCCCCGCTATCTGGCCGTTGGCGTTACCCTGGTTGGTGTCTCCCTCCGGGGCATTCGTCATGTTCTCGTCGCCCGGATACTGGTTGTACTTGTCGTAGAAGGCATAGTACGCCGCGGTGAGCGACTCCTTCTGGTTCACGAGCTTTTTCACCTTGGCGTTCTGGATCAGGGCCTCCCCCTTGAGTACGCCGGTGATCAGCAGTCCGATGATCACGAGCACGAGCGCCAGCTCCACCAGGGTGAAACCCCTGTCATTCCTGTTCCGAAACCGTTCCATACAGCACCTCCGTGTGGGATCACTGGTGGTAAGCACGCTCACCACTACGCATTTCATCGGATTTGTTCGAGGGTTCCTTTAATGAATCCTCAAGGTCTGCTGCCCGAAGGGGCATCGGAAGGTATGGGTGCCCATGGCCGGCTCAGTCAGAGATTCGGGAGATCCTTGCTCCCAGCGGGCAGGAACGGATGCCCGGAATGGGGGAGAGGTCTGTCTCCCGGATCTCTCCCGAAGGGGACACGAACCGCATTACGGCATGTTCCAGGTCGATGGATGGACCATGGGCCCTGCCGGAGAAAAGGGCCCGTGTTTCGAGCAGCTCTCCGGTGATGGCGTCCATGACCTGCAGGACCGAGGATCCGGCATCGATGCCGCCACAGAAGGACCGGCCGTCCCACACGGCCACATAAACCCTGCCCCCCATGACGGTCATGCCGGTGGGCGTCCTGCCGTCCAGGGAAGTGGACCACGAGGTTCCTTCCGCGGTGCAGACCGTCAGCCTGTCGGCGCCGAGGATCGCAAGGCGGAGCTCCTTGCGCCAGGTGAAGGGCCGAACCTCGTCGATGGGACCCTGCACGCCTGTGGCTACCATTCCTCTCAGGGCGAGTTCCGGCGTCAGCAACACTATGAGCCCGTCGTGGGTCCCCGCGATGAGGGTGAGAGTGGACGGGTCGAAACGGAGCAGGGAGATCGGGTGGCCTGTGTCTTGCTGCGACAGGACACTGCCGTCCCTTATGCCGAGTGAGCGTACCTGTGATCCCCAGGCGAGGTATGCCGCCGAATCGGATGCATCCATGCATGTACCCGGCTCCTGCCAGAGGATACGTGCGCCGTGCTCGGTGCAGGTGACCATGCCCTCCCGATCGGGGCCTGCCAGCACGATATCGCGCCGGATGCAGACGGGACCTCCCAGACCCGTCACAAGCCCGGAGAGTTCCCTCCTGGACAGGTCTATCCTGAGGAGCCGCTCGGCCGAGGTCGTGCAGTAGAGGGCGGATGAGTCGTATGCGAGGTGCCGGGCCATGCCGATGATGGCGAGGTCAGGGCACGCGGTGAGGTCCAGGGGGTTCGTGATGCAGGGCCGTTGGCGGAGCCCCGTATCTGAAAGGATCCAGTCAGGGTCGAGGCAACCCCTGCGGCTCGTCATGGTCAGGGTCTGTCCCTGGTGGATCACCAGGGGTGCCGTCACCACGGCCCCTTCCGGAGTGAGGATATCCCTGCCGGGCATGTACCTGCCCCCACCCTTGGCGGCCACGTCCCGGAGGAACACCGTGTCGGGTCCCATCACGTGCACCGGGATTCCCTGGGACCGGCAGTAGGCCGCCACGTCATCCAGACAGTGGCAACCCTCTCCGGGACAGGGAACGTCCCCGGGATTGTCGTCATGGTCATAGTCGAGGAGCCACGCCGGAAGGTGGCCGTCGTTCACGCTCCTGCCCGCACTCACCAGGAGGATGTGCCGGGTGGTGACGCACGGTTCCGGGAAGACCCGCGATGCCTGGTAGAGCCTATCCGCAAGGGAGGCATGGGGTGATGTGGGAGATATGCCGTCCATGGCGCGCAGTGTCAGATGCATGTCGTGGGTGAAGGGCTGGATCAGCCCGCGCGAGGCGGTCATGACCGCTATCTCGCACTGGTCCAGGGAGGAGATGAGGTTCCGGGACAGTGAGAAGGCATGGGCCCACGTCGGCATGGCCCCGCTGAGCCCGTTTAGGGGGCTTGAACGCTGGTGGGCGTTGCCCCATCTGCCGGAAAAGTAAGTCCCCGCGGCACAGGCATGGGAGTCGGCTACCTCGCTGCATGCGGAGACGTGGACGACCGCACCGGAAGGACGGAGCAGGTAGAGGGCGTCTTCCCGGTAATCCCGGCCCGACGAGCAGGTCATGGCCCTGGAATCGTCGATGAGGGCAACGATGTGCGGCCTCGACGATAGGACCGGCGGCCCGGAGGGGATGTCTCTGAACTGATCACGCAGGCCCACGCGCCATGCGTACGAGCTGAGGTCCTGCATGCGGCGTTCCTGGACCACGGTGGTGAAGGCGATGGAGTCCCACCCTTCGGGTGCGGCCAGGGTGGTAAACAGTGGCTCGGCTGGGCCGTCCTGGCCGACATGGGGCAGGCTGTCCTGGAGTATGCTGCAGTAGGCCTGGCTCGATTTCATGTGGAACAGGACCAGGGAGGCGCATGCCAGGACCACCCCCAGGGTCGTGGCCAGGAGCATGAGGACCAGGGCGCTGATCCATCCCCGGTCAGAACACGGTGCGGCACACACAGAGATCCTTCCAGTACCCATGGTATCGGGCCCTCATGGCAACGATGCACTGTCTGCCTGAAATCCGCGGCGCGAAGGATACCACGGCTTCCGCCAGCAGTGCGTTGTTCCGGTAGAGGCCGTCCGCCCTGAGCTCATAGCATACGGCCGGAACGATCCTGTCCCCTGTACGGGGGGCGTTCCCGAGGGTGACGGGGATGGTTGTGCAGCCACGCTGGTATGCAGGGCCGATGGTGCAAGCAGAGGCATCGCTGATCATGCCGAGACCTGCCCAGTAGTCCGGCCGGGAATCACCGTCGATGTCCACGGTGTCGAGCACTACGGAGCGCATGGACGAGGACAGCACGAGGGAGTAGTAGGGGGGAGGCGCACCCCTGGATACCCGGATCCCGGGGTGCGACGAGGTGACGGGAATGCCTGCGATGTAGAGGCGGGAACCGTCCGCCAGGATCTTGAGATCCTGGGGCGTCAGGCAGGCGCACTGGGCCAGGTCCATGCTCAGGCGCAGCGATGCTTGGCGGAGCGACTGCATGCAGTACCACTGCCCCTTCACCGAGGCCGATGATGCCGCGGATACCTGGTGCACGTGGTAGAGAGAAAGTACAAGCACGCTGGAGCATGCCAGTGCCACGAGCAGTTCCACAAGGCTCAGGCCCCTGTTCACGAGCGTCTCCTCCTGTGGGCGAGCGTTGCTCCGGCGGAGGGTATGCCGGGATATGCGCAATGCAAGGAGGGGCCAGGGACAGGGGCGTTCTACCGGACAAGCGTGCCGACTCTCCCGGATGAATCCATATCATGCCATGCCCGAACATGTGCCATGATATTACAGCGTGTGTCAAGGGGTATAGTGATGCGCCGCGCGGCGCGGGCTGGTCTCCGGACCCTTGCAAGATGGACATGGACAACCTGTTGATATATTGATAATACATGCACCCAGCCGACATGTCACAGAAACATATGCATACCAGAGGGTACAAGTTCATCGCGGTCATCGCGGTCCTTGCCATCACCGCGGCCATGTTCCTCATCGTGCCCATCGGCGGGGGCATCGGCCTGTTCAGGGAGGCCGCCATATCATTCATCTTCCGGAAGCCGCCGCGATTCATGTCCCTGGACGCCGACGTGGAGGGAGTTCCCCAGGTGGTGAAGGCCGGTGAGGCCCTGAAGATAAAGGGTGGTGAGACGCTGGTCATCAGGAAGATCCATGCGAACACCTTCTTCAAGTCGTACCTCAGCGCCGATGTGGCCGGGTTCGGCAAGCCCAACGACCTGAACGAGCCCGTGGACACTGCAGAGATCAGGGATCAGCTCATAGGCGCCGGCATCAGGTCCGTGCCCATCGATATCTACTACCTCGACCGGAAGATCGCCAAGGTGCCTCTTGAGCTGGAGCTGAGCGAGCAGGCCTTCATGGATCAGCTCCAAGGGGCAAGGAGCGTGGAGGAGAGGATCGCGATTCTCAGATCGGCCCACGCGAGCTTCCCCCGGAACACCCAATTCCTGGAGATGCTGGAGCAGCTGCTCGCCGAAAAGGGGGACTACCAGGCCCTGGTCATCCTCTACAAGGCGGTGTCCGACGCCGACCCCTCGAACATGACCGCCTACTCCAACCTGGCCCGCTATTATATCAAGCTGGAACGGTACGACGATGCGCTGGCCATGTACCAGGAGATCGTGGACGCAGGCAAGGCGGATGCTGGGATCTATCGGCGAATGGCCTACATCGCCGGCGAGAAGGGCGACTTCGACGGTCGGGTGTCCTATCTGAGGAAGGCCCTTGAGCTCGACGGGAAGAACGAAGACGCGGCCATCGAACTGGCGAAGACCTACGAGCAGGCGGGCCTCAAGCAACAGGCCTTCGATGTGTACAAGGAGGCGTCGAAGACCTCCACGGACAAGGAGGTCCTGATCCCGCTCATCAAGGAGTCCATACAGAAGAAGGACTACCCCAGGGCCAAGGAACTCCTGGAACGGTACGTACAGAAATTCCCCGGGGACAAGAACGCTCTTGCTCAGCTGGCCATGGTCATGGGCCGGCTGGGTGACGCCAAGGCCCAGTCCGACTACTACCAGAGGGCGGTGAACCTTTCCCCTTCGGATGCGGTCCTCTGGTACAACCTCGGTGTGGCCCGCGAGAAGCAGGGCGATGCCAAGGGCGCCCTGGAGGCCTTCGAAAAGGTCCTCAAGATCAAGCCCGGCGACCCTGATTCCCTGAAGGCCGCCTCGCGGCTTTACCTCAAGCTGGGCCGGTACCGGGAAGCCCATGAGGGCTACGAGGGCCTGGTGCGGAAGGAGCCCAGCGCGGAGAACCTCAAGGGGCTCGTCAGCGCCGCCGTGGGGTTGAAGGATCAGGGAAAGGTCATCGATGCCTGCACCCGGTTCCTTCAGAGGAAGAAGGATCATGACGTGGCCATCACCCTCGCGTATGCCTACGAGGCCCGGGCAGCCGCCAGGGATACCCGGGGCAGGCTCGAGGACCTGAACAGGGCCCTGGAGGCGTACAAGACCGCCCGGGCGGTCAACCCCCAGTCCAGGATCGCAAAGGAGAAGATCCCGGAGCTGGGGATCGAGACCATCAAGCTCAGGAAGGCCCTTCAGTAAGCCGTCGCCTGCCATGGGTGGCTCGGGGGGGAGCCAGCGCGCATCCTATGAAACGGACCTTTGCCATCGGTGACATTCATGGGTGTCTGGACAAGCTCGAAGACCTCATGTCGCTCATCGCCCCGGGCAAGGGTGACCGCCTCGTCTTCCTCGGGGACTACGTGGACCGGGGCGGGCACGTCGTGGAGGTCATCGACTTCCTCATCGAGACCGCGCGGCGCGTTCCCTGCGTCTTCCTGCGGGGGAACCACGAGGACATGTTCCTTTCCTTCCTCGAGTTCGGGTCGAACAGGACGGTCTTCTTCGCCAACGGGGGTATGAAGACCGTGGAGTCCTATGTGAGCCCCGAGCAGTTCGTGTCCCCGGACCAGGTGGTCCGGGCCATGCCGGATGATCACCGGGAGTTCTTTTCCCACCTCCAGTGGTACCACGAGGACGCCGGGTACGTGTTCGTCCATGCCGGGATCAAACCCGGGGTGGAGCTTGCCGGCCAGGACAGGTACGATCTCATCTGGATCAGGGACGAGTTCATCGCCTCTCCCACGGGGCTCGCTCAGAAGGTGATCTTTGGGCACACCCCCTTTGCCAGGCCGCTGGTCAAGCCGGACAAGATCGGCATCGACACCGGTGCGGTCTATGGCGGCTACCTCACCGCCATAGAGCTGCCCTCCGAGACCTTCATCCAGTCCTTCAGATAGGCGGGCCGGAGGATCGGGCGGCTGCATGTACAAGGATTACTACTCGATTCTGGGCATTCCGAAGGACGCCACCTCCCAGGAGATAAAGAAGACGTACCGGGCCCTGGCCATGAAATACCACCCGGACCGCAACCGGGACGATCCCTCCTGCGCGGAAAGCTTCAAGGAGATCACCGAGGCGTACGGGGTCCTCATCGATCCGGACAAGAGGATCGCCTACGACAGGCAGCACACCCATGCCTTCAACCGGGAGAAGGTGTTCACCGACATCTTCTCCCGGTCCGACTTCCGGGACGTCTTCGAGGACCTGCCCATCCGGAAGGAGTGGATCGAGAAGATCCTGGACATCGGCAAGGTCATCGCCTTCGAGGCCCTCGTGGTGGGAGGCACCCCCGGGGCCATCCTCAGGCGCTCCGTGGTTCGCCTCGCGTCACGGAAGCTGGACAGGGTGTTCCATGCGGTCATGGACATGCACGAGAAGATCCGCATCCCGGGCACCCTGGCACTCACCGGCGGGTACGTGACCATGGAATACCGACCGGGCCTCTTGAAGCGCACCATCAGGGTAACGATACCCAGGAATACCACGCAGGGCACGGTGCTCCGCGTCCAGGGCATGGGAAGGAGAAATCCGGCAGGCGCCGCGGGGGACCTCTACGTGCACGTGGTCATCGAGGGGTCGTAGACCACGATCTGGTTCTTGCCGTTGGCCTTGCCCCAGTACATGGCCGCATCCGCCATGCGGAGGATGTCGTTTGGGTCGCTGGAGTCCTTGGGCAGCGTGGACAGGCCGATGGTGACGCTCACCTCCAGGGTGCTGTCCACCGTGCTGCCGATGCGCTGGGACACGACCAGGGCCTCCTCGATGGAGGTCTCGGGGAAGATGATGACGAACTCCTCGCCCCCGTAGCGGGCGAGGATATCGCAGTTGCGCGTGTTGTGCTTGAAGATGTGCGCCAGCCTGGTGAGAAGCTCGTTTCCGTTCTCGTGCCCCCTGGTGTCGTTGTACTTCTTGAAGTCGTCGATGTCGATCATGGCCAGGGACATGGTCCGGTTGTACCGCAGGTGTCTCGACGCCTCGCCCTTGAGCACGGTCATGAGGTGACGGAAGTTGTACAGCCCGGTGAGCTCGTCCGTCCGGGAGAGGTTCCGGTAGTAGTCGGCCAGCTCGGCCTCCTCCTTGAGCCGGGCCTCCTCGAGGATGCGGTGGATGGTGAGGAGGAGGTGGTCCAGCAGGATGGGCTTGGTGATGAAATCCGATGCCCCCAGTTTCATGCACTCCACCGCGTCGCGGATGGTGCCGTACCCGGTGATCATGACCACCTGGACGTCGGGCCTGATCGCCTTGATGGACCTGAGGAGTTCGGCCCCTGTCATGCCGGGCAGGTGGAGATCCACCACGGCGACGTGGAAGAGATCTTTCTGTACTATGGCCACCGCCTCCTCGCCGCTCATGGTGGAGATCACATCGTACCCCCTGCCGTGCAGGTATTCCGCAATGAGATCGAGGGTCTCCTGCTCGTCGTCCACGATGAGCACACGCGTTTTCTTCTGCACTGCAGGGGCAGGGCCCGTTGACACGCTCTCTACTCCTTTGCCTCACATAATAATGCAGTTTGTTCGGGTTGCCACTCTCCCCATACTAACGGATATCCGATGACAAATCATGAGGGTTTTTTTCCGGGTGGGAAACGCATGTGCGAACGGGTTCCATGCACTGTCCAGGCAGTGGATATCCTCACTGCCCCCCGTTTCATGGGAAGCTGTCAGGAAGTATATGGCCCGGCCTAAAGAAAATGCCCCGAAAGGCCGTTATAACGGGAGATGGAACAGGTATGTCTCATGCATTCGATCGAGCGGCACATTGAGAGCATCCCGACCCTGGAGTCCAGCCGGATGCGGATCTTCCGCGTCCTCCAGGACGAAGAGACGCCCATCGAGCATATAGAACAGGTCATATCCAGTGACCCGGCCATGGCCGCCAAGGTGATAAAGCTCGCCAACTCGGCCTTTTATCGCCACGCAGGGGGCTATGCAGGCATCTCCCAGGCCCTGCGGACCATCGGCATGGACATGGTGAAGTGCATCGCCCTGTCCATGGCGGTGATGGAGGCCTTCAGCAGCGAGACTCCTTCCATGAAGGCGCTCTGGAGGCACTCGTACGCCGTGGCCCTGGTATCGGGGTCGCTGGGTCGGACCAGGCAGGAGAAGGAGAGTCTCTTCACCGGGGGGCTGCTCCACGACCTCGGCAGGATGGTCCTGGTGTGCAGGGCACCGGCCGAGTATCTCCCCCTGTATGAGTTCGTAGGATACTGGCCCGATCCCGCCCTGGAGCGTGACGTCTTCACTCTGGACCACTGCGCTGTGGGAGAAAAGGTGGCCAAGAGGTGGCATTTTCCTGAGGAGGTCACCGGCATCATCAGAAATCACCACGAACCCGAGCGACTTGCGGAAGGTCTCGTGGGGCTCACCGATCAGGTCATCGCCCAGCACGAACGGGGACTGCTTTCCGAAGAGCTCGAGCACGAGGACCGGATACGCACCTGCGTGGGTCCCGGTTACAAAGAACTTGTAAATACAATCCGACAAAGGTATAGAACGAACACGTCGGTACTAGAAAATCTGGGTTAAGGGGTAGTGCGTTTGTGGTGAATGACCTGTACTCCCTGCGGGGCGAACTCACCGAGCCCACCTCGACGCGTGAGAGGATCCTCTTCGATCTCCTTGGCAAGGCTTCTGACTTCTACGAATACACCGTCGGCATCCTGTCCTCCATCTTCGAGATCACCGAGTTCGTGTCCCAGGGCGCGCCGGAGAAGGATTTCTTCACCTTTGTCACCGACGTCCTCATAGCCGAGTCGCGCTGCGAGAACGCATCCATCTTCATGGTGGAAGGAGATGCCATCGTCCTGATGGCGGCGTCCGGCACCGCGGGGGCGGGTCTAAACCCGGATCTCAGCATGTCCCTGGGGGAGGGCGTCGCCGGCACCTGCGCGTCCAGGGGGCAGACCATCCTGGTGGAAGACGTGGACGGGTGCGAATTCTTCAAGAGGTTCGAAACCACCCGGGTCTGCATCGGCTCCATGCTGTGCGTCCCCATCAAGGAGGGCACGAGGACCCTGGGCGTGATGAACCTCTCCCATTCGTCCAAGGGGTTCTTCAGCGTCCACTATGTGAGGGTCTTCGAGCTGCTGGGCCTCCTCATCGGCCAGATGCTGACCCTGGTGCATCTCTATGAGGTGTTCAAGCGCCGGAATTCAGACCTGAGCGAGCTCCTCAGGCAGAAGGACGAATCCCTGCGGAGCATCACCGAGCGCTACAAGGCCGTGGTGGACGCCTCGGAGGAGATGATCTTCATCCTGGACGGCCAGGGGGCAGTATCCTTTGTGAACGGGGCCCTGCTGAGGCGCCTCAGCCGTGAACCTGCGACTGTGCGGGACATCTTCGACACGAAGGGATCCACCCAGATCCTGCAGAAAATCGCTGGCATGACCCGCGAGAACGCCTGTGAGTTCGATCTCGCCGTGAAGGTGGGGGCTGCGGTGGAGATCATCGGGCAGTTTTTCCTCAAGTTCATAGACGAGCGCCAGGTGCTCGCCATCGTGAGGGACATCACCGTGAAGAGACGCATGGAGCAGAAGACCATGCAGACCGAGAAACTGACCTCCCTGGGGCTCCTGACCTCTGGCATCGCCCACGAGCTCAACAACAAGCTCACCCCCATCCTGGGATTTGCGGATCTCATCGACCCGGAGAGCCTGAGCACCCAGGACCAGAAACGGCTCTCCATCATCATCAATTCCGCGTCCGCGGCCAAGGGGATCGTGGAGTCGCTCCTGAAGTTTTCGCGGAACAAGCCTGCGGAAAAGGATGTGTTCGACCTGCAAGAGGTCATTCGCCGGACCGTTCACCTCTACTCCCCCATCATCAAGAAGCGGGGTATCCGCATCGTCCACGAAGACCCCGCAGATCCGCTGTTGGTGAAGGCCGACATGAACTGTATGGAGCAGGTGCTCGTGAACTTCATCAACAACTCCATCGACGCCATCGGCGACGCACCGGGAACCATCTGGGTGCGGTCCTTCCAGAAGGACGACCACGTGCATGTAACCATAGAAGACTCCGGTCCCGGCGTGCCCGAGGACATCATGACCAAGGTGTTCGACCCGTTTTTCACGACCAAGCCCAAGGACAAGGGGACGGGGCTCGGGCTCTCCATCTGCTATGGCATCATCACGGACCACAAGGGCGAGGTGTCCCTGGAGAACACCGGGAACGGGGCCAAGGCCACCATGAAGATCCCTGCCGTGCGCGAGGTGGAGTTCCCTGCTCGGGAGAGGGTGCAGGAGCAGGACGCAACCTTCGCGGCGCCGGATGATGCGCAGTCGCGGGGGCTCATCATGGTGGTGGAGGACGAGGAAGACCTCATGGACCTCATGGTGGACACGCTGAGCCCCTACTACACGGTCAAGACCTTCGAGAACGGGAAGAAGGCGTTCGACCACATCGACGAGCATGCCTGGGAGCTCATCATCTCGGACCTGCGCATGCCGGTCATGAACGGCATGGAGCTCTATCAGGAGGCCATCCGGAGGAATCCCGGCCTTAGGCAGAGGTTCATGTTCATCACCGGGGACACGTATGATTTCCAGGTGAAGGAGTTCCTCGAAAGTACGGGATTGACCTATCTGCGCAAGCCCTTCAGGATCAAGGAGCTGCGGGATACGGTGTACAGACAGCTGCACTGCAGGACGGTCATGGAATGAGCGAGAAGCGTATTCTGGTCGTGGATGACGAGGAGATCGTCCGCTACTCCCTGAAAAACATCCTCGTGGCTGCCGGGTTCGAGGTGGAGGACGTGGCGAGCGGGGAGGAGGCGCTGAAGCTCCTCTACGCGCAGAGCTTTCACATGGTGCTCACCGACCTTGTTCTGGAAGGCATGGGGGGGCTGGAACTGCTGGAGAACATCAAGGTCGTTTCACCCAAGACCCTGGTCATCGTCATCACGGGCTACGGGTCCCTCAAGACGGCGGTGGCTGCCCTCAGGCTCGGGGTGTATGATTACCTCCTCAAGCCCTGCGACGAGAACGAGCTCCTCCTGAGGGTGCGCAGGGCGCTGGAGATGCAGGTCTACGGCACGGAGCAGAAACGGCTCAACGAGCTCAGCGCCATCGCCAAGACCGCAGTCACCCTCTCGGACAGGATCAACACCCCTCTCAATATCATCCTGGGGAACATCGAGATGCTCCAGCTCAACCCCGAGCTGGAGAAGAACGCCAGGGTGCAGGAAACGCTCACGGTCATGGAGGAACAGATCTTCGCCATCAAGAAGGTCATGGAAAAGCTGGCAGGCCTCACGAATGCTGAAACAAAGAGATACCCGGCTTTGCGGGATTATGAGATTATTGATTTGACAAGTGAGGGAGCCAATGATTAGCTCAAAGAGGATCTTGATCGTCGATGACTCGCAGGATCTGACCCACGTCATCGCCGATTTCCTGAGCCTGCACGGGTATCAGGTCCACACGGCGCACGACGGGTACGATGCCCTGGAGTGCATGGGCAGGCAGCCCATCAGCATTGTGGTGAGCGACATCCACATGCCGCGCATGGACGGGTTCACGCTCATGGGCGAGATCAAGACGCGCTACCCGGCCGTCTCCATCGTCCTCATCACGGGCTTTTCCGTGAACGAGGCGAAGAAGCTGGCCTTCGAACGGGGCGCCGATGCCTTCGTGGCAAAGCCGTTCAAGCTCAAGGATCTCAAGCATGTGATCGATTCGGTGAATGACTCGAGTACACGAACAGCGTAAGAGGAGGGAAGATCATGAAGAAATCAAAGGTCAAGAAGCCGCAGAGGATCCTCTGCTACATCGACTACGCGAAGTACAGCCCCTATCTCGTGGACTACGCATTCCAGCTCTCCAAACTCATCGATGCAGAGCTCTTCGTCCTCCATACGGTGACCGACATCAAGAGCGCCGCCGGATTCTACGTCCCCCACATCAACACGGACAGGCTGGAGGAAGAGGTGGTCAAGGCGGCCAAGGACAAGATGTACGCCATCTGCAGCCAGGTCGCGGGCGACGACATCGATGCCAAGCACCGCCTCGTCATGAGGGGGGTGCCCGCCGAGGTGATCAACAGGGTGATCAAGGACAGGTCCATCGAGCTTCTCGTGCTCGGCCACGAGGTGAAGAAGGGCGCCCTGGATGCGTTCCGGAGCGATTACGCCGAGAAGTTCATGAAGAACCCGACGATCCCCTTCGTGGTTCTTCCCGTGTAGGTATCCGCACAGAAGCGAGGATCCCGGCTGCGGTGGCGGCGGGGATCCTTCCCGTGACGGAAACCACCACGACCTTTTCCCCGATAAACGCCAGAGCCAGCGATTGTCCTGGCGTGTAGAAGACGATCCCCCGCATGCCTTGGACCGTGTAGATCCTCGCCAGCGGATCCCCGTGCATCCAGGGCGGCATGACGGCGGCCTTGGCGCCCATGAGGGATGGGTTGTATCTGTGGCCGAGGATGGCGGTCATGAGCCGGTAGGCATCCATCTTGCGGGTGTCGCCGAGGAACATCCTGATCAGCGGCCGGTTTAGTGATGACCTCCATTCCTCTTCCCGGGGCAGCGCGGGCGCGACCCTGATGGTCCCCCTGATCCGTTCCCGGGGGGATGCGACCTCGATGGCCTCCCCCGAGGTCGAGATGCCCATGCCTTCGGGGACGCACACGGAGACGGAAGGGGTGTTCACCTCGATGCAGGGCGTTTTGCGGGCGGCGAGGCCCTCGGGCGCGAGGAGCAGTTCCGGCGAGCCCTTGAGCGAGGTTCCCACGAGAAAGACATAGACGGACGCCCCGATGACGAAGGCGCCGAAGAGTGTCCGCAGGCCGCTCCTTTCGGGTTTCCCGCTCAGAACCATCGGGGCGTGATGGGCTTGTTGGAAGACAGGTTCCTGTCTTTCTGGCCCGGGCCCTGCTCCATGGGATGGCCGGGGTAGTCGTCGTGCAGGGGGCCCTGGTGGTCCAGGGGCTCATGCCCTTCCGTGTCCCTTTGGTCCCCTCCGGCGACGGTATGCCGGCCGAGGTGCTTCATGAGGTAGGGCACCACGAGAAAGAGCGCCAGCAGGATAAGGGGCAGGATGCCGCCGAGGTCAGTGGCAAAGGCATAGGTCTTCATCACACGGGAAATATAGCACATCCCCCCTTGGGGGGACCAGTGAATTATCTCTGCCGCCGGGTCCGGTTTCAGGCCTGGCGGCCTGCCAGGGCTTCGATAATCCTCTCCCAGAGCACGTCCAGGCCGTCACCCGTGGACGCCGAGGTGATCACGGGGGCGGCCCCGGCCTGGCGGGCAAGCCTTGACGCGTGCGCGAGCCTCTGGGAATAGCTGAGCTTGTCCGCCTTGGTGGCCACGAGGACGACCCTGGCGGGTGTGGCCGAGAGCAGGTCCATGATCATGCGCTCTCCGGCGCCCAGGTCTCTCCTGATGTCCACCAGGAGCATCACGATCCTGAGGTCTGTGTTGTCCGTGAGGTAGGCCGAGATGAGCTCGCCCCACTGGGCGCTCACGGACCTGGACACCTTGGCGTACCCGTAGCCGGGCAGGTCCACGAAGAACAGCGGAGGCAGGTCCACCAGGTCGAGCCGGAACAGGTTCACGGCCCTGGTCTTGCCAGGCACCTTGCTGGTCCTGACCAGGGACTTCCTCCCCGCCAGGGCGTTGATGAGCGACGACTTGCCAACGTTGGACCTGCCCGCGAAGGCGACCTGGGGGAGGCCCTTGCCCTGGTGGGGGAAGACGCCGGCAAAGGCGGCGTTCCTGATCTTCACCCTCATAGCGTCTGCAGGTAGGAGGCGACCCGGGATACGCCTTCGATGATCTTGTCTTCCGAGTTTGCGTACGAGAAGCGGACATACCCTTCCGCGCCGGGACCGAAATCGATGCCGGGCGTGACGCCCACGCCGGTGTGCTCCAGGATCTCCATGGCAAAGGCCCGGGAGTCCATTGTGTAGCGCTTCATGTTCACGAGCACGTAGAAGGCCCCCGTGGGCTCCACCTCAACGTTGAACCCGTGGCGCTCCATCTCCTCGAGCATGGTTTTCCTGCGGCGGGCAAAGGTGTCGTGCATGGCGCTGACCACGGGGCCCGCCTCGGTAAGCGCCGCAACACCGCCCCACTGGGCGATGGAGGGGGCGCAGATCATGAGGTTCTGCTGGAGCTTCTGGGCCGTCCGGATGAGCTTCTTCGGGAACACGGCCCACCCGAGCCTCCACCCCGTCATGGCCCAGGCCTTGGAGAAGCCGTTGACGACGATGGCCCGGTCCGTGAACTCCAGCATGGTGTGCTGCTCGGCGGCATAGACCAGGCCGTGGTAGATTTCGTCGGAGATGATGGGCACGCCGAGCTCTGCCAGGGCTTTCATGTGGTCCGCATCCAGGGATATGCCCGTGGGGTTTGCCGGCGAGTTCACGATGAGGGCGCGGGTCTTTCCCGTGACGGCCCGGGCAACCTTGTGCGCCTCGAGCTGGAAGGCGTCGGCGCTGCCCGTGGGCACGAGCAGGGGCCGGGCGCCAAGGACCTTGACGAAGTTCGGGTAGCAGGCATAGTACGGGTCGGTCATCATGACCTCGTCGCCCGCGTCCACCAGGCAGGCAATGGCCATGAGCAGCGCGGGCGACGACCCGGCGGTGACCACGATGCAGTCCTCGTCGACGGTGGCGCCGTAGGTGGTCTCATAGTGGTCCCGGATGGCCCGGCGCAGCTCCGGTATGCCCAGCGAGTCGGTGTAGTGGGTCCTTCCTTCCTCCATGGCCCTGCATGCTGCCTGACGGACGCACTCAGGGGTATCGAAGTCGGGCTCGCCCACCTCCAGGTGGATGATGTCCCTGCCTGAAGCGGCCAAAGTGTTGGCTTTTTCCATGACATCCATGACCAGGAAGGGCTGGATGGTCCGGGCGGTCTGCGACGCTCTCATGCCATCCATATAACAAACCTCTGCACCCAGGGCAATGGAAGCCTCCGGAGCGCCTTTCAGCGGTCATCCCCGCCTGAATCCGTCTCCTCCTCGATCTCGCGGAGCACCTTGGTGATCTCGGCCTCGGTGGCCTTGAGCCGCTCCTTCAGGATACGGATCTTGCCCGCCGCCGATCTCACCGTCTCTTCCAGCTCATCGATGGGGATCTCACCGCGGTTCATCCTGTCCAGCAGACCTTCCAGCTCCTGCAACACCTCCGAATACCCCTTGGCTTTTTTCATTGCTCTGAAGGCTCCTTTTCGCAGACCACGGAGCGGATCCTCCCCTGGTGGAGGACGCTCACGATATGGTCGTCAATGGCCGCGCGGGATGCGTCCCGGAGCACCCCCCCGTCGGCGGCCAGGGTGATGCTGTAGCCCCGGGAGAGGACGCGGGCGGGCCGCATGAGCTCGAGTTCCCGCTCGTGGCTCTCCAGGGCTGCGAGGCGCTCTTTCAGCCCCTGGCTGATGTCCCTGAGCATGAGGCCCTGGCGGGCCTTCAGCGCATGGGATGCCTGGTGCAGCGCCGAGAGCGGGCCACTCCTCGCCTCCATGCAGAGGCGCACCAGCCGCTTCTGGTGTGCACCCACGAGGCCCGTGGCCCCCTGCATGAGGGAGGAGAGCGCCGCATGGAGGGATGAGCGGGCCCTGGCTGATCTCTGCTGGGTGGCCAGGGCGATCCTGGCCGCGACCCTGCCGAGCCTCTGCGCCGACTCGTCGAGGAGGCGCCGGGCGTGGCTGACCAGAGAAAGGGAGGACTCCTCGAGGAAGGCCCAGACCCCGTCCACCCGAGACACCAGGAACCTCGCCGCATCCGTGGGCGTGACGAAGCGCGTGTGCGCCACCATGTCGGCCACGGACAGGTCGATCTCGTGGCCGATGCCCGTGATAACGGGTTTCGTGCATTCGGCAACGGCCCTGCAGAGCGTGAGGTCGTCGAACACGAAAAGATCGGTCCTGGCCCCTCCGCCCCGGATGATGACGATCACGTCGATGGCAGGGACCTTCTGGAGGGCGCGGATGCCGGCGCAGACCTCCTTCACCACATTCTCTCCCTGCATGTGGGAGTCATAGAGCATGATCCTGAAGGCATAGGGGCTCCCAAGGACGATGCTCGTGAAGTCCTGGTAGGCGGCCGAGCCGTGAGAAGTGATGAGGCCGATGGTGAGGGGGAGTTCACCGAGCTCTCGCGCCTTGTTCCGCTCCATGAGGCCCAGGCCCCTCAGCGTCTCGATGGTCTGTGCCCTGCGCCGCTCTATGGCCCCGAAGGTGTAGCTCGGGTCGATCTCGCTCACGATGAGCTGGTAGCGCCCCTCCTTGACGAAGAGGTCCACACGGGCCTTCAACTTCACCTCTATGCCACTGGAGAGCGTGAACCCCTTCAGACCCGCCGCGTGCAGCGAGCGCTGCCACTGCACGATGGAGCCGCGGAAAAAGGCGCAGCTGATCCTGGCGATGTACTGCTCAGACCCCGCAGCGGGCTTTTCCACCAGGTCGAAGTACACGTGGCCGGACTTGGCGTGCTCCTTCAGCCCGAAGATCTCCCCTGCCACCCAGACCTCGGGTCCGAAGCAGCCGGCCAGGGCCTCCCGGGCCCGCTCGTTCAGTTCGCTGACGCTCAGACAGTCCACTCCCATGAGCCATAGCAGAAAGGGTAACGGCAGATCAAGCGGCTCCGCGGTCCGGGCGGCCATTCCTCCTGTTGACAGGGAGGGAGGCCGGAGGTACATGTCGTACAGCACGTTACGGGAGGATGCGCACATGGGGGACCAGTTCATCAGGACCGATCTTCGTGGTCAGATCGCCATCATCGAGATGGACCGGAAGCGGGAGCTCAACGCCCTTTCTTTCGGCATGATGAAGGAGATCCACCGGGTGTTCTCCCAGTTCCTCCAGGAGACGTCCGATGTGCGGGTCCTTGTCCTGACGGGCGGGGACGAGTGCTTCTCGGCGGGCATCGACCTCAAGGAGGCCCCGCACTTCACGAGCGAACAGGCGGCCAACTACTTCCGGCTCGCCGTTGAGGTCTACTCCATGCTCCTGGACCAGGACAAGATCCTCATCAGCGCGGTGAGCGGCATCGCGTTTGGCGGCGGGTTCAACCTGGCGCTCATGGGCGACATGATCATCGCGTCCGAGAGCGCCATCTTCGCCCACCCCGAGATCAAGTACGGGTTCAACCCCCTGCTCACGCCGCTGGTGTCCCGCATCGGCCTGGCGAGGACCCGTGAGCTGGCCCTCCGGGGCGATCCCATCGGGGCCAGGGAGGCCCATGCCTTCGGGCTGGTGAACCGGGTGGTGGAGCCTGAGCGGTTCCGCGACGAGGTGCTGACCTGCGCGAACCAGCTCGTGGGAAGGTCTCCAGAGGTGGTCAAGGCCGTGAAGCGGAGCCTGGACGTGGTGAGCAGGCTCGATGCCAAGGCCGCCCTCGAGTACGAGCTGGAGATGACGGCCATGCTCTTCAACATCCGGGGCGATATCCGGGAAAAGATGAAGGGCGTCATCAGGCACAAGGGGCGTGATGATACCAGCTGCGAGGAGTAGGCATCCCTTCGACCCGGCAGCGCTCCACCGGATCCTGCTCAATCACTACGGACCCTCGGGGTGGTGGCCCGGCGAGAGCCCCTTCGAGGTGATGGTGGGCGCTGTGCTCACCCAGAACACGGCCTGGACCAACGTGGAGAAGGCCATAGCCAACCTCAAGGCCGCATCCCTTCTGGATGTGGTTGCCATCCATGCCACGCCCTCCGATCGTCTTGCAGCACACCTCAGACCATCGGGCTATTACAACATCAAGGCCAGGCGCCTGAAGAATTTGGCGGACATGATCATGGGGTCCTTCGATGGTTCGCTGGAGCGGCTCTTTGCGCTGGATGCCCGGGACCTCAGGGGGATTCTCCTGGAGGTGAACGGCATCGGCAAGGAGACGGCGGACAGCATCTGCTGCTATGCGGCCGGCAAGCTCGTCTTCGTGGTGGATGCCTACACGCGGAGGATACTGTCCAGACACGGCATCATCAACGGTGATGCGGGCTACGACGACGTGCAGCAACTTTTCGAAGGTTCCCTGGGCCCCGACCTGGGGGCGTACAAGGACCTCCACGCACACCTCGTGTACATCGGCAAGGACTACTGCAGGTCCAGAAACCCCATGTGCGGCGAGTGCCCGCTGAAGGGCAGTGTCTAGATCCTCACCTGCAATGCGCCCTCGTGCCCGTGATGGTACGCCGTTTCTTCTCGAGATATGCCCTGTATCTGGTTATCAGGGCCTTGACGGCGAATGCGATGATTCTCCTGGAAATGCGGTTCTGTGCCAGAACGCTGTGATAGAGCCTGCCGAGCAGTCTTATCCGCCTCGCGTCGCCTTGTCCTGCTTCCGGGAGCGGCCCTTCTATGTCCACGGGCCTGGGGAAGAATCGCCTGGGGGAAAAGGGCCACTTGAGCATGAGATTGGTGGTGACGGCGAGGATATCCCATGCCCGCTCCTCGTGTCTGTGGATGGGCGTTTCACCGGCTGCGATCTGCACGAGTTCAAGCGGAAGGTAGATGTCCATCCTGCTGTTGGTCAGGACCTTTATCAGGGAAAGGAATGCGCAGCAGCCGGGGCAGGGGACAACCAGGGCGTCGGCGCCCGTCGCCTCGGCCTCCTGCAGCCGGAGGTACAGGCTCTGCAGAAGGTTGAGCAGCGTGTGGAAGGGGTTGCCCGAGGTCGGCCCGAACAGCGTGGGTACGGTCCCAGCCCAGCCGCAGCAGAGCGCGTTCCCCCGTGTATGCTCCATCTCGACTACGGTGCATCCTATGCGCTCCACTATCTCCCGGGAGGTGTCCTGAAGGATCCCGTCCATGTATCTCCCGCAGCAGTTGTCGTGGACGGTGACCTTCATGTCCAGCCTGTTCCTGGCCGGAATCTTCCCGCTCTTCAGCCGGTCAAGTATCCAGCTGTCCAGGAGTTCCACCTCGAAGTCGAAATCGATGCCGAACTTTTCCGGCAGGACATCGGTGAACATCGATGCCTCGACCACCATGAAGCAGTACATCTTTTCTATGCCCATCTCGGAGAACTTCTGTTTCGCGAGCCTTCCAAGGCGCCCCGCCTCTTCGAGGAATCCGATCCTGTAGGCGTCTTCTCCGATACCGAACATGCAGTCACTGCCGATGATGGAGGGCTTCAAATCGTCTAGGAGCGATGTCTGGGCGATGTACGGCATGAGATTGTTGTAGAAGCCGGTAAGGAGGGCTTCCTTTCTCGGATGCTTCAGGTTCTCCTCCCAGGAATGCAGCAGCGAGAGCTCGTCTTCGGCCATCAGCACCCTGGTGGTTGTCCACATGTTCTCGGGCTCGTTGGGGAAGATGAACTTGGCTATGTACGGGAGGCCCTTTGACCTGCCCGTTCTGTTATGATGCTCGAGAACGAGGCCGTACGGATTGGCATGCCGGGGGCAGACAAAGTCGCAGGCATTGCACGTGACGCATCGCTGGAGCACGAGGGACGCATCCGTATCTCCCCGGATGAGTTTCTCAATTTCACGCTTCGCCTCGCCTTCCGGAAGCTCGAGCACGGGGCAGCGCCCGAGGCAGATCCCGCAGCGGTCGCACAGGTCTTCCCTGAAGGAACGGAACGTGGTCGTGGGATTCACGGGACAGAGCCCTCCTCGCCGATCCGCCGCACTATGCCTTGTCTTTCAGTACCGTGTGAATGCCCACATAATAGGTGATAGTGGCGCCGATTACGCAGACGTAGAAACCGATCAGCTGGTCCATGGGCGGACGTTCCCTGTAGATGAACATCAGTGTTGAGATGACAAGGGTGGGGACAAGGAATCCGATCAGGGGCAAGTGATACCGTAGTTTCATAGATTCCTCCTCGGTCCACACAATATTCTTCACAGCCATGGCCGTCACGCTGCACAGCGGCCCTTCAAGCCCGTCTGCCCTGAAGGGAGGACCTGCTATGCCCGGGTCCTGCCCGGGTCGTACATGCCCCGTATCTGCTCCCCGTAGCGCTCCTTGATGATACGCCGCTTCAGCTTCAGCGTTGGCGTCAGTTCGCCGCCCTCCACGCTGAAAGGCTGTGCCAGGATGGTGAAGTACTTGATCTGCTCGTAGCGGGCGAGCGTCTTGTTTACCTGGTCCACCTGCTCGTGGATGAGGGCCTTGACCTCGTCCAGCAAGATCAGGGCGGCCGGGTCGTCCACGCCGAGACCCTTCTCCTTCGCATACTTCTTCAGCTCGTGGAAGTCGGGCACGATGAGCGCAGTGAGGTATTTCTCCCCGTCGCCCGTCAGGCACACCTGGTCGATGTAAGGCCGCGCCGTCACGGCGAGCTCAATGGGGTGAGGCGCCACGTTCTTTCCGCCCGAGGTGACGAAGAGCTCCTTTTTCCGGTCCGTGATCTCCAGGAACCCGTCCTCGTCGAACCTCCCGATGTCGCCGGTGAGGAACCAGCCCTCTTCGTCAAAGGAGTCCCTCGTCTCCTGGGGCATGTTCCAGTACCCCTGGAAGATCTGGGGTCCCCTCGCGAGGATCTCGCCGTCCGGGGCGATCTTCTCCTCGGTCCCGGCAACGGCCTTGCCCACGGTCCCGGGCTTCACCTGGAGGCGGTAGGCCACGGTGTTGTAGGCGATGGAGAGCTTTAGGGCCCCGATGGGGTTGGTGTAGGGGGATTTGCCCTTCGCCGGCAGCCTCACCATGGCGTCCAGCGTCCAGTCCACCATCT
>Ga0116184_10001391_pt1 | contig 23424 bp, 20 predicted proteins | sample AD_JPNNA5_MetaG_FD_89886 | JGI IMG/M metagenome (GOLD analysis project Ga0116184, IMG submission 89886) | Active sludge microbial communities of municipal wastewater-treating anaerobic digesters from Japan - AD_JPNNA5_MetaG | ecosystem: Engineered > Bioreactor > Anaerobic > Digestate | place... | reverse complement strand
GACACCCTGAACTCACGCCTGCAGGGCCATCCGGACATGCGCAAGACCCCCGGCGTCGATATGTCCTCGGGGTCTCTCGGGCAGGGGCTGAGCGTTGCCGTCGGCATTGCCCTGGGCGCCAAAATGGCCAGGCACAACTACCGCGTCTTTTGTCTCCTGGGAGATGGCGAATGCCAGGAGGGCCAGGTCTGGGAGGCAGCTATGTCGGCCCCGGCCTTTGGCCTGGACAACCTCACAGCCATTGTCGACTGGAACCGCCTCCAGTTGATGGCCAAGGTTGCCGACGTAATGCCCACTCTGTCCTTCGCTGGTCTGTGGCGTGAGATGGGCTGGGAAGTGGTCGAGGTGGACGGTCATGACCTCGAGGCGCTCATCTGGGCGTTCGAAGCGCCGCGCACCCCGGGCAAACCACGCGTCGTGCTGGCACACACCGTCAAGGGCAAGGGCGTTTCGTTCATCGAAGACCGCGTCGAATGGCACGCCAAACCGATATCCAAGGAAGAGCTGGAAAGGGCTCTCGGCGAGCTCGCGTCAGGGGGTGCACAATGAGCCAGAGCAACTACACTTGTGGTCACGGACCGGCTGTAGCCTGCCGTGAGGCGTTTGGTCAAGCGCTGGTCGAGCTCGGACGCGAGGTCGAGAACTTGATCGTGCTCGACGCAGACCTGGGAACCTCGACCAAGGCCTCACTGTTTGCTGATGCCTTTCCGAAGAGGTTCATTCAGGTGGGCATCGCGGAACAGAATATGATGGGCATCGCCGCCGGGCTGGCCCTGACGGGCTGGTTGCCCGTGACCAATACCTTTGCCTGTTTCGCCTCCAAGAGAGCTCTCGACCAGGTGCGCGCCTCCATTGTGCAGCCCCGGCTGAATGTCAAGATCACCGGTGGCTATAGCGGCATTCTGGCCGGGAAAACAGGCATCACGCACCAGTCAGTCGAGGACCTGGCCATCTTCCGCGCTATGCCCCAGATGACTGTGCTGGCTCCGTCCGACGGCGTTGAGACCAGGGCGGCGATGCGCGCTGCGGTCACGTTCCGCGGTCCAGTCTACATCCGGCTGACCAGAGACCCGTTCCCCACTGTGATGCCGCCGGATTATGTCTTCAACATCGGCTCAGCCGTGCCCATGCGTTCGGGCAAAGACGTCGCGCTGATCACCACCGGTTGGATGCTCATTCCGGCACTGGACGCCGCCAGCCTGCTGGCCAACCAGGGCATTGAGGCATCCATCCTGCACCTGCCGACCGTCAAACCCCTTGACGCAGACGCAGTAGTCGAGGTGGCCCGGCGGACAGGCGCAGTGGTCACCGTGGAGGATCACTCCATCATCGGCGGGCTCGGTGCTGCCGTAGCCGAAGTCCTCTCGGAGCGAGCGCCGACTCTGATGCGCCGCGTGGGCATCTGCGACTGCTATGCCGAGTCAGCTTCCAATGACGACCTGCTGACCAAGTACGGCCTGACTCCATCGAACATCGTCGCCACGGCAGCCGAGCTGCTGGAGACCCGAAGACACCAGGCATGATGGGGGGAGGAGAAACGATGGCCACCAATGAAGCACCCTACGTTTTCGGCAAAAGGATTGTCGACCTGAGCCTCGGCGTTCAAGACGGCACCAGAGGGCCGCCCTCCACGACGGCACAGGTAGAAATCACACCGGCCAGGCGCGGTCCGGGACACTGGCAGGCCAGCTCGTTCAAAGGCACGCTGCACACGGGCTCCCACGTCGACTCGCCGCGCCACGTCGTAGCCGGTGCGCCCCTCCTGGCTGAGATACCGCTCGACCGCGTTATCGGCGAGGCGGTGGTGTTCCACCTGCCAAACACGCCCGCCCACCACGGCATCACGGTGGATGAGCTCGAGGCCTGCGGCGTCAAAGTCGAGCACGGCAGCATCGTGTTGATCCACAGCGGATGGTCCGACCACATGTGGGGCACGCCCGAGTTCTTCACCGATTCCCCCTGGCTGACTCCGGAAGCGGCCGCCTGGCTGGTGGGATGCGGTCCCAAGGCTATCGGCTTTGACTTCTCCGAGGAGTACATCGCCGGTCGTTCCGCCGATTTCACCTCCGAGGACTTTGTCACCCACCGTGCGATCCTGGGCCAGGGGGTGATCATCCTGGAAGGCCTCACCCATCTCGGTGAGCTGCCGCCCACCGGCGCCCAGTTCTTTGCCCCGTTCTTCAAGCTTGCCGCCGAGGGCGCTCCGGCTCGGTTTTTCGCCCTCGTGGAGGACTAGATGGACACAGGTTATCTGAACAAGCTATATGGCCTGGAGGGTCAGGTTGCCGTCGTGACCGGCGGCGGTGGCATCCTCTGCGGCACCATGGCGCGCGCCTTTGGGCGTCTCGGTGCCAGGGTTGTCGTTCTCGACGTGAACCTGGAGGCCGCCCAGGCCGTGGCCGGACAGATCCGGGCTGACGGGAACGAGGCATTAGCCGTGCAGGCGAACGTGCTTGAGCCAGAGAGCCTGGAGCAGGCGCTCGGACAGATTATGGGCCGCTACGGCCGTGTGGATATCCTGGTTAACGGTGCCGGCGGCAACAAGAAAGAGGCCACCACTGCTCCGGATCTCTCCTTCTTCGACCTGCCCCAAGATGCGTTTCAGTGGGTGTTCAACCTGAACTTGCTCGGCACTCTCCTCTGCACCCAGGTCTTTGGCCGCCAGATGGTGGCTCAGGACTCGGGAACCATTCTCAACATCGCCTCCCTGAGTGGCTTGCGCCCTTTGACCAATGTGGGCGCTTACTCGGCCGCCAAAGCCGCTGTCATCAGCCTCACTCAGTGGATGGCCGTTCATCTGTCGCTCCATTACTCGAAACGGATCCGCGTAAACGCCCTGGCGCCGGGCTTTTTCTTGACCGAGCAGAATCGATTTCTGTTGACCGATGGGTCCAGCGGAACCCTGACCAAGCGCGGGCAGACGATCCTCGCTCACACGCCACAGGCGCGCTTTGGCGAAGCGGATGACCTGATTGGAGCCGCCGTGTGGCTGGTGTCTCCCAGTGCGGCCTTTGTCCATGGCACCGTCGTGACCGTCGACGGAGGCTTCATGGCCTACGGCGGCGTCTAGCCACGAACTCGCCGGACCGGCGCAAGCAACAAGCGCGTCTCATCCCCGCAGCAGCCAGAGAGATGCTCGTGAGGAACGCCTCCGGACCTGAGCCCTGGTTTGCCGACCCGCTCCACGATTGACACAGCGTCACCGCCCGAGTATCCTACTATTGCCGCCACGCGTTCTGACACCGGAAGCCGCGGGGCGGCACACGGGTTGCTCGACCTTCGCCGCTGGAGAACCTGCTCATGGAAGACTATCTGCTTCGACAGCGCGACTATCTGCTGAGCATCAGCCGCGCTATGACGGCGCGCCTCGACCTGCCGCCGCTCCTGCAGCTCATCATCAGCAAAGCAGTGGAGATGCTCGGCGGACAGGCAGGGCTGATCGCCCTGCGCGGACGGGACAACGAGTTCCATATTCGCGCCTCACACGGCCTGCCCGCCAACTCGTCACAACTGCACTTGCTGTTGGCCCCATTGCTCACTGACCTGCCTCTCAGTGGTTCGCGCTGGCCGTCGTCTGACCTCTACAGCCGTCTGCCCCTGGTGGCCGCCAGGCTGGGCGTCAATCTCCGTCAGGTAGTTGGACTGCCGCTGTTGCTGGAAGAACAACTGATCGGTGTCATCTATGTCTTTCGCACCAGAGACGCCGCCTTCTCCAATGACGACCGCCTGGTGCTATCGAGTTTCGCCGACCAGGCAGCCATCGCCGTGCGCAATGCCACGCTCTACCAGCGGCTGGCGGAAGAGAAAGAGCGCCTCAATGCCATCATCGAACACAGCGCTGACGGCGTGCTCATTCTCAGCGCCGACTGCCGCATAGAGACAATCAACCGCAAGCTCTCCGAGATGACCGGCTGGACTCCCGAGGCCGCAGCAGGGCAGCCCTGTCACAAGGTGATTGCGCTGCACAATGCGCAGGGCGCCAATGTCTGCGAGGAGGGGTGTCCCCTGCAGTCGCTGAGTCGTGAGGAACCGCTGCTGGCCGAAGGCGATATCGTGCGCGCTGATGGCCACAGGACCAGTGTGTCTATTACCTATTCTCCGCTCTACGACCAAGAGGGGCAGCTGGCGCACATCGTCGGCAGCGTGCACGATGTTTCGCGCTTCCGGGAAGCTCAGGAAATGAAAGAGATGTTCATCTCGGTCATCTCGCACGAGCTCAAGACCCCTGTGGCGCTGATCAAAGGCTATGCCAACACGCTGCGCCGTGAGGATGCCAGATGGGACGCCGATACCGTCCGCGAAAGTCTGACTATTATCGAGGAGGAGAGCGACCGCCTTGACCGGCTGATCAACGACCTGCTTCAGGCTTCGCGCATTCAGGCCGGTACCCTCAAGCTGGAGCTGGGTGACGTTTCTCTCCCCAGGCTGGCCGCCAAGACGGTCGAGCGCTTTCGAGTGCAGGCTGCCAGCCACGAGATCAGGCTCGATTTCCCGGCCGATTTCCCGCCGCTGCTGGCCGATGAGGAGCGCCTGCAACAGGTCCTGTCGAACCTGCTGAGCAACGCCATCAAGTACTCGCCCGAGGGCGGCCCGGTCACAGTGGGCGGCAGGGTGAGAGGCGACGTGGCGCAGGTCTGGGTCAGCGACCAGGGCATCGGCATCTCCCCCGAGGAGCAGCAGCATCTGTTCCAGCCCTTCTACCGCGTCGATTCGAGATTGGGACGCAGGACGCAGGGCGTAGGCCTTGGCCTCTACCTGTGTCGGGCCATCATCGAGGCCCATGGCGGGCGAATCTGGGTGGAGAGCAGCCCTCGCTCCGGATCGACCTTTCATTTTACCCTGCTGATTCGCTAGGCTCAACGACGAAGGAGCACTGCCGTGACGGAAGAGCGAAAACACATTCTGGTCGTCGATGACGAGCCGCGCATGGTCCGTTTTGTGCGCATGAATCTAGAGCTCGAAGGCTACGTCATCAGCACGGCCGCCAACGGCACCGAAGCCTTGGCCAAGGTCCGCGATGAACTTCCTGACCTGGTACTGCTGGACGTCATGATGCCAGAAATGGACGGCTACGAAGTGCTAGAGCGAATTCGGCAGGTCTCGAGCGTGTCGGTGATCATGCTGACCGTCAAAGCCGAGGAGGCCGACAAGGTCCGCGGGCTCGAGCTGGGTGCCGACGATTATGTAACCAAACCATTCTCCCCGCGGGAGCTCGCCAGCCGCGTGAAAGCAGCGCTGCGGCGCGCCGAAATGCCCAGCCCGGGGCAGAAATCGACCCTGGTGATCGACGACCGCCTGACCGTCGACTTTCAGCGGCGCGAGGTTCTGGTCGCCGGGAATCGAGTCAAGCTCCGGCCCACCGAGTATCGGCTGCTCTACCATCTGGTGAACAACGCCGGCTGGGTAATGACCCACGAGACGCTCTTGTCCAAGGTGTGGGGCTATGAATACCGGGACGACACCCAGCTCCTGCGGCTCTATGTGACCTACCTGCGTCAAAAGATCGAGCCCGATCCAAGCAACCCGCGCTACATCTTTAACGAGCGTGGCGTCGGCTATCGTTTCGCCGAAATCAAGGGCAGGCCTGGGCGCCCTTCGCTACCCCCGCCGGCCTCCTCCACCTAGTACGACCGGTCGTTGCCACACGGGAGAGAACGTGGCAATCAGGCTCGGCCTGACTACCACGTCAGTCGGCCCTGACTAATGGGACGACTGCTGCTGGGGCATTCTCCGCTGCACTTGAGGCACCAGCCAGCTCAGGAAGGCGTCAGTGCTGCGGGTCTGCATCAGGATGCGTCCCGGACCGGTGAGGTCCACCACCAACCCTTCGCCGCTGAACAGGGTGGATTTGATGCCTCCGACGGCGCGAACGACAAAGCCGATGTTCTCCGGAAAGGCCACCAGGTGGCCCGTGTCGACGGTGAACTTTTCGCCGGCCGCCAACACCCGCTCATGGATTGCACCATAGCTGGAGAGCAGCAGGCTGCCCCGGCCGGTGCACTTGAGCAGAAAGAGGCCTTCGCTGGCAAAAAAGGTCTTGGCTCCGCCGAACTTGGTGTCCACGGCGATGGTCCCGGATGAGGCCACATAGCTGCCCGACTGCACCAGGAGCGTCTCGTCGGCGAGCTCCAGTGCCTTCAGGTCGCCGGGCAATGGCGGAGCGAGCAGGAGCTCCCCGCCGCCGGCAGGAGCATGGTAGGTGTTCATGAAAAAGCTCTCGCCCCCCAGAACAGCTCGCTTCAGCGACGCCAACAGCCCGCCGGCCGCTTTGGTTTCCAGGGTCACACCGGCGGACATGGCCACCATCGAGCCGGCCTCAACCCGAATCTCTTCATTCGGATCAAGCGTGGCTGTGGCCAGCGTGTAGGCAGGACCGTACTTTGTTTCAATGCGCATGGTTTCTATCCTCCTTCACGTATAGTACGCAAATCCCCGCTGCAGGTTGTGCCAGTGGCCAGGCCAGAAGCGCAACCTTGCCGCGATAGCTTACAGGAGGTCCCGGCTGCCATCAAAGGTCCGATATACTTGACTTTTGCCCGGAATCATCTAGAATTGAGAATCTACCGGCACGGGGAAGTGTCGGAATGGTAGACGAGCATGATTTAGGATCATGTGGAGAAATCCGTGAGAGTTCGAGTCTCTCCTTCCCCATGGCCTCTGGCAATGCCCCGCAGGGCGCGGCTGGCACGGGCGCCGGCGTGGGAGGTCGCTCCGCCGGGGCGGGACAGTGCTTTCCCCGCCAAAGCGGTGACGGTGCAAGCGGAAGTGGCTCAGCGGTAGAGCATCTCCTTGCCAAGGAGAGGGTCGCGGGTTCGAATCCCGTCTTCCGCTCTGAATCCCCGAATGCTGGTTCAGGTGAACCAGCATTCTCTGTGTAAGCGCCCGACCGAATTGCGGCCGAGCAGGAAATCGTCGTGGTAGCAAGGAGAATTCGTTGAACATCACCAGTGAGAAAACCGGACCATGCCAGTACACGCTGACCATCGAGGTGGAGCAGGAACGAGTTGAGACTCCTCTCCGCCAGGCAGCAGAGCGCATCAACCGCTATCGTCCTCTCCCCGGCTTCCGGCCAGGCAAAGCTCCCTTTGCCATGATCGAGCGACAGGTCGGCAAGGACATACTCTACCGTGAGATGCTCGACAAGGTCGGCAACGACTGGTACAAGGAGGCTCTCGAGCACAACAAGCTGGAACCCTATGCTCAAGGCGAACTGGACATTGTGCAACTCGAGCCTCTGACGCTCAAGGTGGTTGTGCCCACAGAGCCGATTGTGACCCTGGGTGATTACAAGAGCATCAAGGTCACACCAAAGACGGTCGAGGTGACGCAGGCTGATATTGACGAGAGCCTCACCCGTCTGCAAGAAGCCAATGCGCTCTGGCAGCCGGTGGAGCACGAGGTGATGCTGGGCAATCAAGTGGTGATTGACGCCACTGGCACGTCTGACGACGGCAAACCCGTAGAGCAGAAGGACGTAACGCTCGAGGTCACCGAGCAATTGACGCCGGACGGCTTTGCACAGAACCTGACCGGCATCAAGCCCGGTGAGACCAAAGAGTTCGACGTGGACTACCCGGCCGATTTCCGCGACCAGAACCTTGCCGGCAGACGCGTCCATTTTGCCGTCACGGTCAAGGCAGTGAAGGAAAAGGAACTGCCTCAACTGAGCGACGAGCTGGCCAAGGGTGCCGGAGCCGAGGATCTGGCCGATTACAAGGCCAAGGTACGGGAGCAACTCCAGAAGCAGCGCGAGCAGGAGAGCCACGACCAGGCCCTCGATCAGGCGCTGGACGCCCTTGTGACCGGCGCGACGCTGGAGTATCCGGCCGTAGCTGTCGAGCAGGAAGTAGATGACCTGCTGCGCAGTTTTGCCGAGCGCCTGGCCTCGCAGGGGTTCACCATGGAGGGTTACCTGCAGCTCACCAAAAAGACCCCGGCACAGCTCCGCGAGGAAAGACGGGGCCCGGCCGAAGAGCGTCTCAAGCGCGGCCTGGTGCTCGTCGAGTTCGCCAAAGCCGAAGGCATTCAGGTCAGCAAGGAAGAGACGGAGCAGGAGATCACTCGGGTTGCCGAGAGCTTTGGCGAGAACGCCGAGTCGGTTCGCCAGGCGCTCACCACCGACGGCTCGCTGCGCGGTGTCGCCAGCGACCTGTTCCGACGCAAGGCCCTCGATCGTCTGCTAGAACTGGCAGGCGGAACCTCCAAAAAGCCAGAAACGCAGATTGAGGAGACCCCCGGCGCCGCCAAGGCGTAGAGAAAGAGGCGAGAATGAGCAACCAGCCCAGTTTGGCTACTCTTGTTCCGATGGTCGTCGAAACCACCGGGCGCGGCGAGCGCGGCTATGACATCTACTCGCTGCTGCTGAAAGAGCGCATCGTCTTCCTGGGGACCCCGATTGACGATGCGGTGGCGAATGTGATCGTCGCCCAACTGCTCTTCCTGCAGCGCGAAGATCCGGACAAGGAAATATCGATGTACATCAACTCGCCGGGCGGTTCGATCAGTGCCGGCCTGGCGATCTACGACACCATCCAGCTCGTAAGCGCGCCAGTGTCCACCATCGCGGTGGGAATGACGGCGAGCATGGGCACCATCCTGCTGTGCTGCGGAACGCGCGGCAGGCGCTATGCCCTGCCCAACTCTACCGTACACATCCACCAGCCCTGGGGCGGAGTGCAGGGTCAGGCCGTCGACATCGAGATCGAGGCACGACGGATTCTGCGCGAACGAGAGCGCCTGAACCAGATCCTCGCTCATCACACCGGCCAGCCTCTCGAGCGCATCGTGGTCGACACGGACCGCAACTACTGGATGAACGCCGAGGAAGCCGTCAAGTACGGCATCGTTGACCAGGTGCTCAGCAAGGCCGCCAAGAGCCAGGACAAGACCAGTTCGGGCCCCGCGCCGGAGGGCTCGGCCGGCAAATAGCCCGTCAGGACAAGGCATTTGAGGCCATGCGCAGGGAACCCACCTTTCAGCAATGCTCATTCTGCCACCGACCGCAGTATGAGGTACGCCACCTCATCGCTGGACCGGACAACGTCTACATCTGCGACGAGTGTGTGCAGATCTGCCAGGAGATCCTCGAGCAGCAGGCTCCAGCGCAGGGAACGCAGGGCGAGACGAAACGGCTCCCACCTCCTGCGGAGATCTACCAGCGCCTGAATGACTATGTCGTCGGTCAGGACCGGGCCAAAAAAGTCCTGGCCGTGGCAGTGTACAATCACTTCAAGCGCACCAGGGCCCGGCGCCAGGGCGACAACGAAGTCGAACTGCAAAAGAGCAACATCCTGCTGGTTGGGCCAACCGGGTGCGGAAAGACGCTCCTGGCCCAGACGCTGGCCCGGATTCTCTCCGCCCCCTTTGCTATGGCCGATGCCACGACGCTCACCGAGGCAGGTTACGTCGGCGAGGACGTTGAGAGTATCCTGCTTCGACTGATTCACGCGGCCGACAACAACGTCGAGCGCGCCCGATATGGTATCGTGTACCTGGATGAGATCGACAAGATCGCCCGCAAGAGCGGCGACAATCCTTCGGTCACCAGGGACGTGTCGGGGGAGGGTGTGCAGCAGGGTCTGCTCAAGATTCTCGAGGGCACCATCGCCCATGTGCCGCCGCAGGGCGGGCGCAAGCACCCCTACCAGGAGTTGATCCAGCTCGATACAACGGACATCCTGTTCATCTGTGGCGGCTCATTCGAAGGCCTGGAGCAAATCATTGAAGCTCGCCTGGGGGCCAACCGCACCATGGGTTTCACCGGCGGCTCTGTGCGTCGCGAGCCTCTGACCCCAAGCGAGCTGCTGCAGCGTGTCAGCGCTGACGACCTGCTCGAATTTGGCTTGATTCCCGAGCTGGTCGGCCGGCTGCCGGTTGTGGTCAGCGTCGACCCGCTCGACGAACAGATGCTGTATGACATATTGACTCGGCCAAAGAACGCCCTCACCAGACAGTTCTGCAAGCTGTTTGCCCTCGATGGCGTTGAGCTCGAGTTTGGCCAGGACGCGCTGCGAGCGACGGCCCAGGAGGCATTTCAGTGCCGCATGGGCGCTCGTGGTCTGCGGTCCATCCTGGAGGAGACGCTGCTCGATATCATGTACGAGTTACCGACCGGTCAACGTCAAGGCAAAGTCCATATCGATTCAGAGGCGGTTCGCAACCGCAAGCGCTCTGTGCAGGCAGCCTGATTCTGGCTGAGCCAGCCACCTCGTACCGAGGCAGGTCAGCCATCGCGGTTCCTGGGGAGTCTACGATGATATCCAGTTCTGAGATTCGCTCATCGTTCCTGGCCTTTTTCCGCTCCAAAGGGCACACCGTTGTGCCCAGTTCCTCGCTCATTCCGGCCAATGACCCAACCCTGCTCTTTGCCAATGCTGGGATGGTTCAATTCAAGGATGTGTTCATCGGTGCTGAGAAGCGTCCTTACACCCGCGCCACAACGGCCCAGAAGTGTATGCGCGTCAGCGGGAAGCACAACGATCTCGAGAACGTCGGCCCCTCGCCACGCCATCACACCTTCTTTGAGATGCTGGGCAACTTTTCCTTCGGGGACTATTTCAAGCGCGACGCGATTGCTTTTGCGTGGGAGTTCCTGACCCAGGTCCTCGGGCTGGACAAGAACCGCCTGTACCCCACCGTCTACCTCGACGATGATGAGGCATTCCAGCTCTGGCAGGAGATTGCCGGAGTACCGGCCACGCGGATCACCAGACTGGGCAAGAAGGACAACTTTTGGTCGATGGGAGACACAGGGCCCAATGGCCCCTGCTCAGAGATCCACTACGACCGGGGCCCCGAACACTGCACCTGCCATCGCTCGGACTGCAACCTCGCCAGCGCGTGCGAACGCTGGTGGGAGCTCTGGAACCTGGTGTTCATGCAGTTCGAAACGACTGCCGATGGAGTCACCCGCCCGCTGCCCAGGCCCAGCATTGACACGGGCATGGGCATGGAGCGCATCACCGCGGTGCTTCAGGGGAAACCCAGCAACTATGAGACGGACCTGTTCTGGCCGATCATCCAGCGAATCCAGGAGCTGCTTCGACACACCGACAAGCAACGCGACCAGGGCATGGTTTCGTACCGAGTGATCGCCGACCACGCCAGAGCCATCGCCTTCCTCATGGCAGACGGAATGCTCCCGGGCAATGAGGGGCGAAGCTATGTGCTGCGCTTGATCCTGCGCCGAGCAGCGCGCCACGGCCGTATGCTGGGATTCAGGACGCCTTTCATGGCCGAAGCCATCAAGGTAGTGGTCGACACGATGGGCAGCCACTACCAGGAGCTCCAAGAGCGCAGGGACTTTATTCTCCAGGCCACCACGCAGGAAGAAGAGCGCTTCCTGCAGACACTCGACGTAGGCCTCAACCTGCTGGATGGCATCGTCGAGTCTTTGAGGCAATCGGGCGAGACCGTGATTCCCGGAGACAAGGCCTTTCGTCTGTACGATACCTACGGCTTTCCACTCGACCTGACCCGTGACCTGGCCAAGGAGCACCAGCTCACCATTGACGAGGCTGGCTACCATCAGGCCATGGAAGCGCAGCGAGAACGAGCGCGGTCAGCACAGCGCTTTGGTGTCGCTCAGGAGCAAGAACTCTACCAGAGCCTGCATCTGGCCGCTGAACCCTTCGTTGGCTATGATAGCCTGACCGCCGAAGCCACCGTCGTAGCCCTGGTCCGTGACGGCACCCCTCAAGACGAGGTCGGTCCGGGGCAAGAGGTGCAGGTCGTGCTTGACCGCACTCCTTTCTACGGCGAGGGCGGAGGGCAGGTTGGCGACAAAGGTGAGATCGTCGGTCCACGCGGCCGCATCGTCATTCAGGACACGCGCCACCCGATGCCCGAGATCACCGCGCACATCGGCCAGGTCAGCCAGGGCATCTTGCGAGTTGGCGACCGCGTCCAGGCTAGAGTCGATGAAGACAACCGTCTGGACGTGGCCCGCAATCACACAGCAACTCACCTGCTGCACCACGCCCTCCAAAAGACACTGGGCGATCATGCCCGACAGGCCGGGTCGTTGGTCGCCCCGGACCGGCTGCGCTTTGACTTTACTCATCTGCAGGCAGTCACGACAGACGAGCTGCGACAGATCGAGCGCGAGGTGAACGCCGCCATTCGCGCCGACCTGCCTGTTGCTTCGGCTGTCACCTCCTTTGACCAGGCCAGGTCAGCAGGAGCAATCGCGCTCTTTGGCGAAAAGTACGGCGACACCGTGCGGATGATCACTGTGGGCGATGCATATAGCCGCGAGCTGTGCGGCGGAACCCATCTGCGCAGCACCGGTCAGATAGGATTGTTTCACATCCTGAGCGAGTCCAGCGTCGGCGCCGGATTGCGTCGCATCGAGGCGATCACCGGGCGTGGCGCCGAGGCGTTCTTCCATGAGCAACTGGAGCTCATCTCGCGCGTTGCCGATACCCTCGAGGCTCGGCCAGCCGACCTGTTACAGAAAGCAGCCGACCTCACCGAGCAGCTCAAGGCGCAGCAGAGAGAGATCACTGCCCTGCGCAGCCAGACTCTGCGTGAGAAGGCCAAGGAACTCGTTCAGTCTGCAGCCGCAATCGGAGACACCCGTGTGGTCAGCGCATCCGTGCAGGTAGACAGCTCAGATCAACTGCGCGAAATGGTTGACTTGATCCGAGAGGGGCTCGTTCACCTCTCAGCTGGAGTGCCGGCCGAGTCGCTGATCGTCCTCGGCGCGGTCGTCGCAGACAAAGTCGCCTTGATCGCAGCCGCATCAGCAGGGTTGGTCAAGCGCGGCGTGCATGCCGGCAAGCTTGTTGGTGAGGTCGCCCGCTCAATTGGCGGCAGCGGCGGGGGACGCCCGGAGATGGGGCAGGCTGGTGGCGGCGCTCCGGACAGACTGTCGACTGCCCTCGCCCTGGCCCGGCAACGTGCGCATGAACTTCTTGGCGGCGACCAGGGCCAGGGTCAAGGTTAGGGGCATCCTGTAGATGAGAGTCATCGAGCTTAACGGTAGCGAAACGATCACCACCATCCATCAGTTGTTGTCCCAGTGCATCAAGCCGGGAGAAGACACTCCGAGCGAAGTCCTCCTCTATGTGCCCAGGGGCACCGAGGCACTGGAGGACAATCGCGTCAATCTGGCTCTGCTGCGGCGCTGGTCTGACAATCTGTCATTGCGCCTGGCATTGGTAATCGAGCACCGCGACACCAGAGGGCTCGCCCGCGAGGTAGGCTTGCTGGTCGTGCACTCGGTCGACCAGGCCCGGCAGAGCAGTCTGCGTTACCTTGATCGCAGAAGGCGCAGGCACGAGGGACTGCCCCCGCGCCCATTTCCCAGCATCCTGCGCTCTCCCCCGCCCCGTCCCGGAGGAACGCCGGCAGGCCGTTCATCGCGCCGTGTGGCAGTTTCTATTGCCGCTGCGCTTTTCCTGGCGGGCATCCTCTTTGGGGTAATGCTGTTGATGATCCCCAGTGCTACCGTAGAACTCGCGCCAGTGAGCGAGCCGGTCGAGGCGGCAATGCACATCGAAGCCGTGGCGGGACTATCGCAGACCAGATATGAGACAGGGCAGATACCGGCTCGGACCATCAGCGTCGAACAAGGCGGGGCGGCGAGCATGCCTACCACCGGCCGCACCGAAGTTCCAGACAGTCACGCCACAGGGATGGTCGTCTTTGCCAACAAGACTACCGTTGGCGTGACGATCACCAGGGGTACTGCCATGCGCACCAGCACAGGCGACAACGTGCGTTTTTTTACAGTGGCCGATGCCTGGCTCCCTGGCGATCTCTATGCGACGGTCAGGGTGGGCATTCTGGCCGCCGAGCCAGGGCCGAGAGGCAACGTGTCACCTCTCAGCATCAATGTCGTGGAGGGCGAGCTCGCCGCACAGGTCGACGTGCTGAACGATGCCCGCACTACTGGCGGTTCAGTGCGCCGCATGGGCGTCGTCGACGGCAATGACGTAGCAACGCTCAGGGCCAAGCTGATGAAGCAATTGCAGCAGGAGGCATACGGGGACATTACTGCCGGACTGGCGCAAACCGACTTTGTACCGCCAGACTCGCTGGCCATCAGCGTGCTCGACGAGCAGTTCAACCACAAGGTTGGCGACCTGACCAACGAGCTCAGCCTGACCATGCGCGTCAAGGTCACCGGCCTGGCGGTTGACACGGCCAACGGACATGAACTGCTCCTGAGCCTGCTCCGCCAACGCATCAAGCCAGGGTATGAGCTGGTAGGCGGATCAGCCAGCTACAGCCCTGCCGAGCTGGTCTCTGCCACTCGTGAGCAGGCCAGCTATAGCATGACAGTGCGGGGCCTGATCGCTCCCGCTATCGACCCGGAACGAATAGCACGCTCTATCGCTGGCAAGACGACAGTCGCGGCTGAAGGGTATCTCTCGCAGAACCTCAAGCTCAGGACCGCCCCCAGCATCAAGCTGGTCAATAGCCCTGGCGGCCGATTGCCCCTGTGGTCCAGGCGCATTCGTATCCTGGTAAGTGCCAGATAGCCATGCGCGTCCTTGGCCTGGATGTGGGCGACAGGAGAACCGGGGTGGCTATCTCCGATGTGATGGGATGGATGGCCAGTCCACTGACCGTATTGAAATGCGCCGGACTGGCTGCCGAGCAGGACGCCATAGTCGACCTGGTGCAGAAACACAAGGTCGGGCTGGTGGTCGTCGGCGACCCACGCTCACTCGATGGGTCGGCCGGACCGCAGTCACAGAGGGTCAGCCAGTACGTAGCTCAGCTCACAGCGAGGCTCGCCCCGGTGGCGGTAGTCCAGTGGGACGAAAGGCTCTCCACGCTGCACGCGCAGCGGCTGCTGCGCGAGAGCAACAGGCGAAACGCCCGGGACGTGATCGATGCCGCGGCGGCGACGCTCGTTCTGCAGAGCTATCTCGATGCGCACCGACAGCCAGACGCACACGGCCCATCGACTCCAGAACACGAGGGAGGCTCTCTGTGAAGGGAACCAGACGCACCATAGGTCGCATTGTGCTCTTCTTGGTGGCAGTCGGCGTGATGGTTGGAGTTGCGGGAGGCATAGTCTGGTTCTTTGTGCGCCAGATGAGGGCGGCCGCCCTGCAACCGGGGGCGGAGGTGGACCTTTCGTCTCTCGAGCGCACTCTGCTGGGATTCTACCTGAACCTCCGGCGAAACGACATCGAGACGCCCCCCTCGGGAAGCACCCAGCAAGTCGAATTCACCATTCAGCCAGGCGAGAGCGCCGCGGCCATCGCTTCGCGGCTGGAGCGGCTGGGGATCATTCGCGATGCAGAGCTTTTTCGGCTTCTCTTGCGGTACTGGGGGCTGGACCAGCAACTCGAGGCGGGCGACTATGCTCTGACCGGCAACATGCCCATGTCAGAAGTCGTCACTCAACTCAGACACGGCCGGCTTCAGGCCAAGACCGTCACCATTCGCGAAGGCCTGCGCGCCGAAGAGGTAGCCTATCTTCTGGCCAGTGAAGGGCTGGCGGGCCAGGAAGAGTTCATTGGCCTGGTTCGCGGCGACGCCTTCCAGTACGATTTTCTGCGCGACCGCCCGGCGACTGCACCTCACAGTCTGGAGGGATTTCTCTTTCCAGATACGTACCAGTTCGCCGTCACCGCCTCTGCGACGCAGATCATCGATGCCATGCTGCAGAACTTTGACCGACGCGTGACGATCGAGATGCGTCAACAAGCTCTCGACGAGGGTCTCAATCTCTACCAGGCACTGACGCTGGCCTCGATCGTGGAGCGGGAGGCGGTTCTGGCCGAGGAACGGCCCATTATCGCCAGTGTCTACCTGAACCGCTTGCGCAAGGGCATTTACCTCGAATCTGACCCGACAGTGCAATATGGAAAGGGCTATGACGCGGCCACGGGTCGCTGGTGGCCGCACATCAGCATGGGCGAGCTGCGCACGGTGGATTCACCCTACAACACCTACATTCACCCCGGCTTGCCGCCTGGCCCGATCTGCAGCCCGGGGCTGGCGTCAATCCAGGCCGTCCTGCAGCCGGCGAAAACCAACTATCTCTTCTTCCTGGCCAAAGGCGACGGCTCGCACGTCTTTGCCGAGACGTTTGAAGAGCACCTGCAGAACCAGGCCAAGTACTAGCCCGCGGGAGCCGTCACTTTCTCCACGGCGAGTCTGACGCTTTCGTCAGGACTCACCTTGATGCGGACGTCGAGCAAGCGCCCGTTCTCGTCGATGACAAAGTGGCTGCGAATCACTCCCATGTGGCTCTTGCCGTACATCTTCTTCTCGCCCCAGGCACCGTACTTTTCAGCCACAACGTGCCTGGGATCCGAAAGCAGCACAAAGGGCAGGTTGTTCTTTGCACGGAAATCGGCCAGAGCCTCGCTCGGGTCGGGACTGATGCCGACAACCACCGCGTTCGCCGCTGCAATTCTCTCGGATTCGTCACGGAATCCGTTGGCCTGAACCGTTCAGCCTGAGGTCCCCGCCTTGGGGAAGAAGTACAGGATCACTTTCTTTCCCTTCAGGCCAGATAGCTTGACTTTGTCTCCCTTGTCCGAGACCAGAGTGAAATCCGGCGCACGGTCGCCCGCCTTGAGCATTGCACCCTCCTGAGGTCTGTTGATTCGTCCCGGCTAGGCCGGCATAGTGTAGATCCGATACCTCTTGTAGGTTTCGGCGTTAAAGTGCGTGACCAGAGTGGTCAGCTTGTCGTTGTCTTCCGCCTGCAGCGACATGTCCACCCAGCGATAGCCGCGCGGCACCGCTGCCTTGGCCAGAGCCAGCAGCATCAGTGCCTCGATGCCTCTGCCCTGGTACTCGTCCAGCACGCCGCCAACCTTGAAGCTAAGTATGTTGATGCGCTTCATGTACCACCAGGCCAGCAGCTTGTGGGCCACGTCCAGGCGGCCATCCAGGTGGATGAGCACCTGATTCATATCCGGAAAGGCAAGTACGCAGCCCACTGTCTTGCCGTCAACCTCGCCGAACAGCGCAAAAGACGGATCCACGATCGGCTTGAGCTCCTCGGCAAAGGCGTTGATCTCCTCGTCCGTCCACGGTATGTGGTCTGGCAGTTGGCCGATCGTAGCGTCGTAGAGCTCGCGCACTCTCTGGAGCTCGGCGTCCCAATCCTCTTTGCGCGCCTGCCGAATAGCAAAGTGGGAGCGGCGCTGGGCGACTTTTTCCAGCCTGGCCAGCCTGTCGGGCAGCTCACCATGAGGGCCGACAACGCTGGAAACGAGCAGTCGACGGCAGAAATCGTCCGACTGCTTGGTCAGGCCAAAGCGAGTCACGAACTCGTGATAGTATGGTGGAGAATGGGCGCACAGCATTGGCGGGGGACAATCGGCGCCCTCGACCAGAATCCCCCTCTCGCGGTCGCGATGAAAGTTGATCGGGCCGCGAAACTCGGTCATTCCTCGTGAGCGCAACCACTCCCGCGCACTGCTCAACAGGCCTTCCGCTGCTTCATAGTCCTGCAGCACCTCAAAGAAGCCGAAAAAGCCCACTTTTTTTCCCAGGGTCTCATTGAATCGCCGGTCGACAAAGGCGGCGATGGTGCCTACCGTCTGCTCGCCGCGTCTGGCTAAGAACAGCGCCACATCTGATCGCTGAAAGAAACCGTTCCGCTTGGGATCCAGCATCTTGTCGCGCTCTTTGCGGAGCGGAGGTACCCAGTTCTTGTCACCACGGTACACGGTCCATGGGAAGAGGACCATGTCCCTCCGCTCTCGCTCGTCAGCCACCTGGATGATCTTGAGATATGCCATCTGCTTGCCTCTGTTTCGGACTGTGATCGCCATTATAGGGGGTGCCGGCACTAGCACAAACCCCCGAGACCACCCACGGTTGCGCATCACGGTGAGGCATGCTACAATGACCTTCGTTCACCACCGCCTGCGGATCGCCTGCTCAGGTTCTCTGGCGACCGGCATGGACCCTCTGACCAGGAGTGAGAAGCTGTGATCTTGGCGTATCTGCTGCAAATGCTGGGAGGCCTGGCTGTTCTGCTCTTTGGTATTGACATGCTCAGTACAGGCACGGAACAGGTCGCCGGAAGACGGATTCAGACCTGGCTCGAACGCCTGACCAATCGGCGCCTGAAGGCCGCCGGTTTCGGGTTTGTGGCCACGGCCATCCTGCAGAGCAGCAGCCTGCTCATGGTGACGATGATCGGCCTGATCAACGCCCGGCTGTTCACGCTGGAACAGGCCGTGGGCGTTATGATGGGGCAGGAGATTGGCACCACCCTCACCGGTCAGCTCATTGCCTTCGACGTCGGCAAGTTCCTGTTTGCCTTGCTCATCGTTGGCTATGGCATTCGTACGCTGCGTCCGGAAAAGCAGTGGCAGGCGGTCGGAACAGCAGTGCTGGGCCTTGGAATCATCTTTCTCGGCCTGGAGACCGTCAAGGCAGGTGTCACGCCACTGGCCGAAGTGCCGCAGGTGCGTTCGTGGCTCACGACGATGAGCGCGACGCCTCTGCTGGGGGTCATCGGCGGCGCCATCCTCACCGCGCTGATCCACAGCAGTGCGGCGACCACCGGCCTGACCATCGCTCTTGGCCTTTCCAGTGCCATCAGTCTGCCCGGCGCGATCGCTCTCATCCTTGGCGCCAATATCGGCACCTGCTTCACCGGCCTCGCTGCTGCGCTGCACTCCTCGCTGTCATCCCGCAGGGCATCTGTCGCGCAGATCCTGATCAACCTCTTCGGCGTGGCGCTCTTCTTGCCCTTCATCTACCCTTTTGCTGATTTCCTGTCCAGGACGTCGACAAACCTCGGACGGCAGATCGCGAATGCCCACAGTATCTTTAACATCACTGTAAGCGTGATCCTTTTCCCCTTTGTTCCCCTCATTGTCCGCGCGGCTACGTTGCTCGTCCCCGGAGAGGACAAGGAACCTCCCAAGGTGACGCAGTTCCTCGATGACAACTTGCTGGTCGTCCCGTCGATCGCCCTTTCGCAGGCAACCAAAGAGGTCATGCGGATCGGGCGGCTGACTGCCGAGATGGTTGATTGGAGCCTGGATGCTCTGCTCAGGTCCGATGAGACCAAGATCGAGCGGATTCTCCAGCGCGAGGATGACCAGATTGACGCCCTGTGCCGCATCACCGAGCAATACATCGACACGCTCACCCGGGGCCCTGTCACCGAAGAGGAACGCCAGAGGTGCTTTGAGCTCAAACACGCCATCACCGACATGGAGCGGGTTGCAGACATGGCGGTCAACCTGGCCCAGGCCGGCCAGGAACGCGCTCAAGAGCAGGTCAAGTTCAGCAAGCAGGGTGAGTCAGAAGTGGCTCGCTTCCATGACCTGGTCTGCCAGAACTGGACTCTGGCGGTGAGTGCTCTGGAAAGCGGCGACAAAACAGCCGCCAGGCGGGTGCGCCAGGTGGAAGGTGACATCGATATCATGGAGAAGGAACTGCGCGAGTCACACCGCAGGCGGCTCGAGGCGGGAGTCTGCAGCCCTCAGGCCGACATCCTGTTCATCGAGACGCTACGCAACCTGGAACGTATCGGTGACCACGCCGACAACCTCGGCGTGAGCGTCCTGAAGGGCCAGTAGCCGCCGTTGCTAGCGGTGCTCCAGCACTGTGCCCTGTGCATCGACCTGACCACGCCATAGGAACCCATTTCCTGGTCCGAAGAGCACTATCTCGTAGACCACGTCATTCGGCGAGCCCAGGTCGTAGTCTACCAGCATCTCCCATCCGCCAGCCGAGAACTGATAGCTTTCCCGCCCCGGGAGCCCGGTGGCCGTTGTCCTGCTGCCAAACCATACCAGGTTTGTCGGCGGCGCATGGACCGCATTGTGTTCAGCCAGGTAGTCCAGAGCGATCTGCCGGGCCACGAGCGCCTCAGCGCTCACGTTGATGTTCGACTCGACCAGGTCCAGAGATTGGTTCAGGCGGCCGGCCCAGTGCAAGCCACTCTGCGCGTGATCCAGGCTGAGCTCGTACGCCACCACGCTCGGTGAGAGCGAGAGGGAGGCTACGCTGACTGCCCAGCCAGAACTCGCAAACTCGTAGCTGGTCACATCGACCACCCCGGCCGGTGTGGTGTCGCGCCCCAGCCAGGCGGTTTCCGCCGGCGGGGCGAGCCCAGGCGTGATGGCGCGAAGGGCCTCCAGACCGGCGTCTCTGGCAGCGAGGATCTCAGGCGGAAGGCTAGAGTCAGGCGTTTGCACCGGTGTCGGCACAGGCAGCGGCGTGGCCGTTGCCTGACGTGGCGGTAGCCGGTCACAGCCAGCGGCCAGCATCAACAGAGCCACAAGGGCTATCAGCTTGATCCGAGCAGTCCAGGGCCCGAGACCCGGATTCATCGTTCCCCCTCTTCCGGCCATTTGCTGCACAATGTGCGCCCGGCAACTACCTGGTCAGAGTCTATCACAGCGCGCGTGAAAGAGCAAGCTACCTGCGCTACAGGAGACAGTATCTATTCGCATCCAACTTCGTCATCAGGGTTGGTGCTAATGGTGCTGAGCTGTTGTGTGCAGCCAGGCCCCTGCCCCTTCGCGATTCGGGCGGACGGCACATGAACAGTCGTTAACAATCCAGGCCGACCTTTGCTGAGGCAAACGTGAATCAGTGGATGGCACGGTGTGAATATGAACGAATTGCTATGTTGCGGTGCCGATCTGTTCACACTCTATTCATCTTTGTATGCTAGGATTGTGTCCACGAGGTAGACGAAAGGTAGCAATAGCGTTACAGACAGACGGGCTTCACACCGTTGTGGGCAGAGCACACGAGTTCTCTCGCGGGAGAGCACTCGCTCCCACCAGAACGGTATCCCCAGCGCAACCACATCGATTCGTCGGTGGCCTGGGCACACTGTACGGGAAAGGAGGTGAACAAGAAATGAAAAAGCTGATGCAGTGGCTACGCCGGCAGAAGGGTCAGGACCTGACCGAATACGCTCTGATCATTGGTCTGATCGTGCTGCTCGCCATTGTCGCCCTCCAGACCATGGGCTCGAGCATTCAGGGCATCCTGAATAGAATCGCCACCGCTCTGGGCGCGGCAATCACCTAGAGCCTCGATGGAAGGACAGACGACACAGGGGCAGGGCACACGGTCAAAAGCGCTCTGCCCCTCGTCGTTTCTCTTGCCGATGGCGCGATCCGCGCCCGGGTCTTGCTGGGCCAGACCCGGAGAGCAGCCAGACCCTGTCACGCGTGCCGCCTCGCCTGCCTGGCCTTTACCCATTTCTTCCAGTCACTCCGGGTCGCGTGTTGCCCTTGATCAATGCAATTACCGAGATTACTCGAGGGAGCGCTTAGGAGCCAGAGGCCGCTGTTACCATGTTCCAGAAGTCGCCTGGCCAGGGTCACCGACCTGCCCGCCTCCGCCAGGGGCGGAATGGTGCCCATATCGTCTGGATCCGGGGCGACCAGGCAATCCCGCAGCACGGTGCCACACGAGCGCTCAGCCGACCTCCGTGCCGCAGCCAGACTGTTGATTGCTGACAACGATGAACCAGCCTGCACGTCGACAACAACCGCGCAGTGACAGACCAGCCAGGCGCAACGGCTGCTGATATGACCTCGCCACCAGCACGAAACCGTTCGAACGCGGATCACTGGCTGCTCCCCCTGCTCTACCTCATTGCGGTGGGCGTTCGCACCGCGACCGCACTGCAGTTGGCTGCGCCGTCCAGTTTCGATGCCCAGTACTACTACCTGGTCGCCAAGAACCTCGTCGCGGGCCGCGGTCTGGTGGTCGACGCGCTGTGGCAGTTCCTCGATCGGCCAGTCGGCTTTCCTCATCCGGCCGGCGGGGTCTGGCTCCCACTGCCTTCTCTGCTCCAGGCTCTCTTTCTGCTGCTCTCGCGGAGCTATCGGGCAGCGCAGATTCCGCAGATTCTGCTTTCCTCCGCTCTCGTCTTGCTCGCTTACCTGTTCACGCGTCGGCTCACGGGGCGTGTGTCGGATGGACTCGTGGCGGCAGGGCTGGTCCTTTTCGGTGGCGGAACGGTGATGGCAACCCAGTTGGATGTTGACTGCTACGCCACGTTCGCGTTGACCGCCGGTCTGGCTATCTACGCGATGTCTCGCGGCTGGAGCAACCCATATTGGCTCGCGGCCTCCGGCCTGTTTATGGGCCTGGCCGCCCTCACGCGAAATGATGCCATTCTCCTCCTGGTTGTCTTCGGGCTCTTTGTGCTCTGGCTGCGGCACCGTGGGCAGGGTGTCTCCTTCCGGGTGGTGCTGCTGACTCTGGGCTTGTTTGTAGGCGTCTGCGCCCCCTGGTGGCTGCGCAACTGGCTTACTTTCGGCCGCGTGAACCCGGTGCCGCCCCTGTACCCGGCACTACTCAGGGAGTACGGCGAGTTCTTTGCCTTTGAGCCGCAATTCACCCTGCAGCATCTGCTCTCCGCGGGTTGGTCGTCGCTGCTTCAGGCGCGCCTGAACGCGCTGGGAACGAACGGCCTGCGACTGCTCTGGACCTTCCAGTTCTGGCAGGCGCCGTTCATCGCGCTCGGTGCGCTTGCCATGACCCGCCCTCGAGCCAGCTCACCGCGCGATAGGCCCGTTGCTGAGGGGGGTGCGCCTCCCAGTCTGTTCCCCGTACTCCTGTACCCCTTGCTGCTCTTCCTGGCGATGTCTCTGGTCTACGTTTTTCCTGGTCTGCAAGGGGGGTTCAGTCATTCTCTCTCGGCCTGGGTGCCCTTTGGGGCTGCACTTGCCGCCGTCGGCCTGCGCCGCAGTTGGCAGCGATTGGCCAGGGTAGCCGGGGTATCAGATCCGCGCCGTTCTTTGAGGGTCTTGCAGGTGGGGGCGGTGTTCGTGGCCTGTTTGATAGGCGTGACCGTGGCCAGAACGGAGATCGCCAGCAATCGACGCCTTGCGCAGAGCAACGCCAGGGTAGCGGAATGGGTCAAGGCTAACACCGACCCACAGACCATCATTATGACCAATAACGGCCTGGGCATCTCGCTGTTTGCCGAACGTCGGACGGTGGCCATCCCCTTTGGCGGTCTGGCCACCGCCCAAACGGCAGCTCGACGCTTTGGCGCCGAGTTGCTCATTGTCTGGGGCGACCGCCCACAGGGCCTGCCGGCCGAGTTCACTGCCGATTTGGCCTCCGGTCCTCTGCCGCTGGTCGCTTCCTGGGACGGCTGCCAGGTCTACCTGCTGGGGGGCAATTGACCCACCGAACCACCCGGCGAACTTGGTGTCGCAAAGTGCACCGAAAACCCCGGACAGGCAGCAGCTCGCTGATGGCCTGTGGGTTGGCCTTCCACTTGAGCTTGCCGGTTCCGGCCATTGAGGGCATCGCTGTTGCTGCTTTCGCCCGGCCGGCGAGCCAGTCTCACGGCAAGTGCCACTGTTGACTTCCCGTATCTATTCAATACCCCTCACGTCATCTGGAATGACGACAGCGCATGTGTCCCGCGCAGGGGCTGCATGACGGCCAAGGCCAGTGGCTGGCCCTATGCGGGTTGAATTTGCCCCGCGCGCAGCCGCG
>Ga0116184_10001384_pt1 | contig 23486 bp, 17 predicted proteins | sample AD_JPNNA5_MetaG_FD_89886 | JGI IMG/M metagenome (GOLD analysis project Ga0116184, IMG submission 89886) | Active sludge microbial communities of municipal wastewater-treating anaerobic digesters from Japan - AD_JPNNA5_MetaG | ecosystem: Engineered > Bioreactor > Anaerobic > Digestate | place... | reverse complement strand
TTCAGATCCCGTCAAAGCGTCCGATTATGAGGAAGTGCTGCGTCTGACCGCACTGCTCGCCGAGACGGAAAAACAGCGCGACGAGCTGATTGCCCGCTGGGAAGAACTGCACCGCCAATACGAAAACTTATGTCTGGAGGGAGCCTTATGACCCACCGCGATATGTTCGGCAACGCCGCCTGGGTGGTCCCCGCGCTCGAGTGCGAAGCCCCGTTGATGGTGGCGGATTTTGAAAGCGACTGCACCCGCGGCGAGATCGTCGTCTGCGGGCTCGGCTTTTTCGAACTCTGCCTCAACGGCCGCCGGGTCGGCGACGAGCGCTTCGTTCCCGTCGTTTCCGATTATGAAAAGAGGGACTTGACGCGCTTCACTTACCCCCTCAACGATAACGTTTCCCACCGGATTTATTGCGTCCGCTATGATATATCGCCTTATCTAAAGGGCGGAAAGAACAGAATCGGCGTCATTCTCGGCAACGGCTGGTACAACCAGTACCGCCGCCTTGACGAGGGCTTTGTCGGCTTCGGCAGGGTGAAATTGTGTTTCCGCCTCACGCTCGAGGCGGCGGACGGTTCAACCGAAACCGTCGTTTCCGACGCCTCGATGAAATGGAAACCGAGCCATATCATCGAAAATAACCTCTTCTATGGCGAAATTCACGACTACAAACTCGAGGAACCCTTCTTTTCAGAGCCTTCCTGCGACATCGGCGGCTGGGAAAACGTCAGGACCGTCGACCCGCCGGCCGGCGACTTCCTTACACAGGATTGCCCGACCGACAAGGTCATTCGCTTTACAAAACCTGTTTTGGTCGAGAAGCGGGAAAAAACGTCCGTCTATGACGCCGGCGAGAATATCAGCGGATACGCGATTGTTTCCCCGCCCGCTTTCGCCGAGCGTGTCATCGTCTCTTATGCCGAAGAGCTCACGGCCGCCAACTGCCTTGATTACGGGTCGGCCGGCGGCGACAGGCAGATACAAAAGGACGAGTTCCTTGCCGCCGGCCCCGGCAGAGAATTGTCGCCGGTATTCACATGGCACGGTTTCCGCTATTTCGAGGTCAGCAATAACGCCGACGCGCTTGCCTGCGCGGTCGTCCATGCCGATACGCCGCGCACGTCGGCCTTCGAATGCGACAACTTGAACCTCGCCTGGCTGGCCGACGCCTATATCAGGACGCAGCTTTCCAATATGCACGCCGGCGTGCCGTCGGACTGCCCTCACCGCGAGCGGCTCGGTTATACCGGCGACGGCCAGTTATGCTGCGAGGCGGCCATGCTGATGCTCGACTGCCGGCGTTTTTACCGTAAATGGCTCGGTGACATCGCCGACTGCCAGGACCCGGAGACGGGCCATGTGCAGCATACGGCGCCCTTGATGGGCGGCGGGGGCGGTCCCGGCGGCTGGGGCGGCGCGGTCGTCGAGGTTCCCTGGCGTTATTACAGGCAATACGGGGACAAGGATGTCCTTAAGGACTTTTTTCCCCGCATGCTTAAGTATCTGGACTACCTCGAATCGCGCAGCGAAGACGGCCTTGTAATACGCGAAGAAGAGGGCGGCTGGTGCCTGGGCGATTGGTGCACCCCGTCGCCGATGAAACTTCCGGAACCTTTCGTCAACACCTATTTTTATATCAAATATCTGCGCGCCGTCTCGGAGGCCGCCGGCATTCTCGGCGCAAGGCCCGACGGCGATCTGCTCGAAGAGCGCGCGGCGCGGTGCTGCCGGGCGCTGACCAACGCCTATTTCAGCCCCCACACGCATTCCTTTATCGGCGGGGTGCAGGGAGCCGACGCCTTCGGCCTTGACATCGGCCTCGGCGACGAGCACACCTTCCTCAACCTGGCGCGCAAATACGCCGGGCTCGGCATGTTCGACACCGGTATTTTCGGCACGAAAATACTCATCCGCGTGCTGTTCGATATGGGCGCGCCCGAACTGGCCGCCTCTCTGCTGGCAGGCGATAAGAAGGTTTCCTACGGCCGTATGCGGGCCGCCGGCGCCACGACGCTGTGGGAGAACTGGAACGGCGAGGGCTCGCACAGCCACCCGATGTTCGGCGCGCCGAGCGTTTTTCTGTTTTCGCGGCTGCTCGGCATCCGCCAAAAGGAAGGCTCCTGCGGTTGGGAACACGCCGTTGTTTTGCCATTCCTGCCTTCTTTCCTCCAACGCATGTCCGGCCACGTCACCACCCCGCGCGGTACCGTTTCGGTCGACTGCCGAAGGGAGGACGGCCGGGTCAGGGCAACGGCCGCTGTCAGCGCGGGGATGGACGCGGTCTTTGCTTTCGAAGGGGAGGAAGTCGCCTTGCGGCCCGGGGAAAATGTCTTCTATATCAACAAGTAGCGCGAAAATCAACCGAAAAAAAGCCTCCCGCCGAGGGAGGCTTTTTTAAGGCCGTGGCGCTTATCGCTGACCGTAATACGCGTCTTTGCCGTGCTTGCGCGAAAAGTGCTTTTCGAGCAGGAACGGCTCGATCGGCTCCTTTTGCCCGAGCATTTCGGTATAGTAGGCGGTCATGGCCGTATCCTCGAGCATTTTGGCGTTGAGGGCGGCTCCCAGCGCGTCCGCTCCCCAGGTAAACGGCCCGTGCGAATGGACCAGCACAGCCGGTATGTCGAGGTAACTGATGGAATTTTCCTCAAAAAACCTCGTGATCGCCCGGCCGGTGTTGAGTTCATAGTCATTTTTCACCTGCGCTTTGGTCAGGGCTCTTGTGCAGGGGATATAGCCGAAGGCAAAATCCGCGTGCGTCGTCCCGTAAGGAGGAATCGGCCGGCCGGCCTGGCACCATACGGTCGCCCAGGTCGAATGCGTGTGCACCACGCCCCCGATTTCGGGGAAATTGTTATACAGGTGCACGTGGCTCGGCGTGTCGGACGAAGGGTTCAGGTTCCCTTCCACCTTGCGGCCGCGCATGTCGACGATGACCATTTTATCGGGTGTGAGCGCGTCGTAGGCCACGCCCGAGGGCTTGATGACAATCAGGTTTTTCTCCCTGCTGATGCCCGAGGCGTTGCCCCAGGTCATTTGGACCAGGCCCAGCGTCTGCAGCATGATATTGGCTCGGCAGACCTTTTCCCTCAATTCCTCCAGCATGATTTATCTCCGCCTCCAGACCGCGTCGCTCAACGCCAGTTCTTTTCTGAACGATTGGATATCCGTCTTTTCGTCGATGCAAATAAACTCGATTCCGGCGATTTCGGCGAAATCGCGCAACTCGTCCGCGCCGAGGTCGTAACTCAGCGCGCTGTGGTGCGCCCCGCCGCTGAGAATCCAGGCCTCCGCGGCGGTTTTCAGCGAAGGAAGCGGTTTCCAGAGAATGCCCGCCACCGGCAGTTTCGGCATATCGAAGGGCTGTTCGACGCAGTCGACGCGATTAACAATCAGCCGTAGCCGGTCGCCCATATCGACCAGCGAAGCGATGACGGCCTTGCCAGCCCTGGCTTTGAAAACGGCGCGGGCAGGGGGTTCTTTGCCGCCGATGCCCAGCGGGCAAACTTTGACGGCCGGTTTCTCCGCCGCAACCGAAGGGCACACCTCGAGCATATGCGCGCCGAGCACCATCTCGTTGCCCGGCTCCAGGTGGTAGGTATAATCTTCGATGAAAGTCGCCGCGCCGCCGAGCCCGGCGGACATCAGCTTGACCGTCCTTACCAGGGCGGCGGTTTTCCAGTCGCCCTCGGCCGCGAAACCGTAACCCAGCCGCATAAGATCCTGTACCGCGAGCCCCGGCAGCTGCCGCAAACCCTCCAAATCCTCGAAATTGGTGTGAAAAGCCCCGTAACCGCCGCGTTCGAGCATATTTTTCAACGCGGCTTCGATTTTGGCCTGGTACAAAACGCAAGGCTCGTCGGCCGGATCGATGTGATAAACGCCCCGGTACTGCTCCAGCTGCTCGGCGGCTTGCGCGTCGCTGACTTTTTCCATCTCGGCTGCGAGGTCGCCCGTGCCGTAATGGTCCGACTGCCAGCCCAGCCGCAGCTGCGCCTCGATTTTATCGCCCTCCGTCACCGCGACGGAACGCATGTTGTCGCTGATGCGCATCACTTTCAGCCGCCGGCTTTCGAAAATGCCGGCGGCGGCGCGCATCCAGCGGCCCGTTTCGTTCAGGAAAACCGGGTCCTGCCAATATCCGGCGATGACCCTGCGCGGCAGGCGTATCCGCGCGGCGATATAGCCGTGTTCGCGGTCCCCGTGCGCGCTTTGGTTGAGGTTCATGAAATCCATATCGATCGTCTCCCAGGGGATATCCCTGTTAAACTGCGTATGGATATGAAGATAGGGTTTGCGCAGCGCCGAAAGGCCGGCGATCCACATTTTGGACGGGGAAAAGGTATGCATCCACACCATGACGCCCGCGCACGCCTCGTCGGCGTTCGCCTGTTCGACCGCTGCCGAAATTTCCCCGGCCGTTTTGACGCAGGGCAGCCAAACCACGCTGCAGGGAATGTCCGCGCACGCGTTGAGCGACTCAGCGATGGCCTTTGAGTCGGCGTCGACCTGCGCGAGGGTGCTGTCCCCGTACAGGTGCTGCGAGCCGGTAATCAGATAAAATCTGTATTGTTTCAACGCGCTGCCCTCCCCGGCCGTTATTGTCCGGCTATGATGGCTTTGAGCCTCTTCATCACGTCGTTGCCGCCCCTGCCGAAGTAGTCGTGCAGGATTTTATATTCCTCAAACAGTTTGTCGTAGACGGCGGAGGCCTCGGCGTTGGGCTCATAGACGGTGCTGCTGACCGAACCCATGGCCCGCGCGGCCTCGAACACATCGTTGTAGCCGCCCGCCGCCGCGCCGGCCGCCACGGCGCCGAAGATGGCGGAGCCCAGCGCCCCGCCCTGTTCGGACCCCGCGATTTTGACCGGCATTTTGATGACGTCGGCGTAGATTTGCATCATCAGCGGGTCTTTTTTCGAAATGCCGCCCGCCGCGCAGAACGCGTCGACGGCGACACCCTGCTCGCGGAAGGTTTCGATGATCATCCTTGTGCCGTAAGCCGTCGCCTCGATGAGGGCGCGGTACATATCCTCGGGTTTGGTTTGAAGCGTCATCCCGAGCATCAGTCCCGTCAGGTCGGCGTCGACGAGCACCGAGCGGTTGCCGTTCCACCAGTCAAGCGCGACCAAACCGCTTTCGCCCGGTTTTCTCAGCGCGGCTTTTTCACGCAGGTACCGGTGTATGCCGACACCCTGCTCGGCCGCCTGCGAATAATAATGCTGCGGCAGGCAGTTGTCGATAAACCATTGAAAATGGTCGCCCACGCAGCCTTGCCCGGCCTCGTAACCGTAGAGCCCGGGCATGATGCCGTCGGCGACGACGCCGCAGATGCCCTTGACCTGTTTTTCGACGCTGCTCATCATCATGTGGCAGTTGGATGTGCCCATGATCACCAGCATTTCGCCCTCGCGGTCAATGGCCGCCGCGGGGACGAACACATGCGCGTCGATGGCGCCGACCGCTACCGCCGTACCGGGCGCGAGTCCCGTCGTTTCGGCCGCGGAGGCGGTAACCCTGCCCGCTCTGGAAGCGAGCGGCTGGATGAGCCTGCCGAGTTTTTCGTCGACGACGAATTCGAGCCGCGCGTCGAGCGCGCGGAAAAAGTTGCAGTCGGGGTAGCCCGTATTTTTATTCCAAAGCGCTTTGTAGCCGGCGCAGCAGGAGTTGCGCGTCTCGACGCCCGTCAGGATCCATACGATCCAGTCGGCCGCTTCGATGAAACGGTCTGCGGCTTCGTAGATTTCAGGGGCTTCCTCGAGCAGCTGCATGATTTTCGGGATAGCCCATTCCGAGGAGATTTTTCCCCCGTAATTATCCAGCCAGCTTTCGCCTCTGGCACGTGCGATCTCATTGAGCCGGTTGGCCTGTTTCTGTGCGGCGTGGTGTTTCCATAATTTCACGTAAGCGTGGGGGTTTCGCGCGTATTCCTCAAGCATGCAAAGCGGGGTCGAGTCCGCGCGCACAGGCAGCAGCGTGCAGGCGGTGAAATCGACGCCCACACCGATGATGTCGTTTTTGTCGATGCCTGATTGTTGAATCACTTCCCGCACCGTGGTGTTGAGCGCGGCGAGGTAGTCGCGCGGGTCCTGCAAGGCCCAGTCCTGTCCGAGTTTGACCCCGCAGGGGAGCGCCTCGTCAATAACGCCGTGCGCGTATTCGCTGACGGCCGACGCCAGCTCGCGCCCGTTGCTGACGTCGACAAGCAGGGCTCTCGCCGACAATGTGCCGAAATCGATTCCGATCGCGTATTTTGCCATAAAGCGCCTCCGTAATTTTCAATTTTTCCGATTGATTATATCATCCGCCGGCGCCGCGAGGCAAATATTTCGCCGGCTTTGACGCGTCTTGCGTTTTTCTATATAATGGGCTTTGCGCCGGCAGTGCCGGCCGCACGGGACGGAGGTGCGACGAGCGTTAATAAGAAATATGTCCTGTTGCCGAAAATATTCCTCCAGACGATGCTCCTGAGCGCCTTCACCTTCGGTGGGGGCTACGTCATTGTGCCCCTGATGCAGAAGCGCTTTGTCGAAAAGCTGCATTGGATCGAACACAACGAAATGCTTGATTTCGTCGCCATCGCCCAGTCGGCGCCAGGCCCCATCGCCATCAATACCTCCGTGCTCGTCGGGCACCGGCTGGCGGGTCTGCCCGGTTCCCTGTCGGCCGTTTTGGGTACCGTGTTTCCGCCGCTGGTCATTCTCGGCGTACTTGCGGGCGTCTATGCCTCGTTCAGCGGCAATCCCTGGGTGGCTGCGGCCATGTTCGGTATGCGTGCCGGCGTTGCCGCCGTGATACTGGACGTCGCTGTTTCCCTTGTAAAAAATATTATAAAAGAAAAAAGTATTTTTTCGGCCGCCGTGCTGGTGCTGGCTTTTGCGGCAAAATTTATCTTCGGCGTCAATATCCTCCTCATTCTTGCGGCTTCTGCTGCCGCCGGCCTGGTCTTCTCTTTGACTCGGGAGAAAAAGAAGAAGGGGGGCGGCGAGGCATGATTTACCTGCGGCTTTTCTGGAGTTTCGTGCAAATCGGGCTGTTCAGTTTCGGCGGCGGCCTGGCCGTTCTGCCCCAGATTCAGTATCAGGCGGTGGAAGTCCGGCATTGGCTGACCCTCAAGGAGTTCGTCGACCTCGTATCCCTGTCCGAAATGACGCCCGGGCCTATCGCCATCAACGCCGCGACCTTCGTCGGCATGCGCCAGGCCGGTATCTTGGGCGCTCTGGCTTCGACCTTCGGCTGCGTGCTGCCCTCGCTGGTTATCGTGGTCATTCTTGCCGTTGTATATAAAAAGTTCAAACACCTCAAGGGTTTCCAGGGCGCGTTGGGCGGCCTGCGCCCGGCGGCCTGCGCGCTGATCATCTCCGCCGGGCTGACGGTGCTGATGGTCGCCGTTTTCGGGATTGACGCAGTGCCGCGGTCGCTTGCCGGCGCGGGGGACTTTTACCGCCGGCTGCTTGAGGTCAGGATATTTCCCCTGCTGGTCCTCGCGGGCGCCACGCTGCTGCTGCAGTTGAAAAAGGTCAATCCGGTCCTGATTATCGCTTCCGCCGGCGTATTGGGCATCCTGCAGTACGCCCTGGTCCGGGCCGGCGTCTTCGGCTGAAAAAAGCCCGCGGTTTTCCCGCGGGCCGAGGCATCCTCCGTTTATCCGCCCTCCGGCTTATCCGCCGCGGGCGGCTTTTTCTTCTTGGGTTCGAGTTTGGCAGGGTCTATCTTACTCTTTGCGACCATCAGATTGACGGCGGCCGAAAGCAGGAACAGCGCCGCGCACGCGTAGAGGCCGAAAGCGGCCGAGCCGTCCAAAGCGTTGACGGTGGTTGCGCCCAGCCGGTTAAAAAACAAGCCGAACGAAACCGCGGCGCCCGATACGCACAAGGCGGCAAAAAGGCTTGTGAAAAAAAGCCCCCTGCTTTTCAGGTGCCTGAAATTCGTTGCCAAGAACAGAAAACCAACGGGCAGCGTCGCGGCGCCCAGAAAGGTAAGCCCCGCCGCGGCGGCCAGCAGCGCCGCTTCGCCGGAGAGCGGCCCGTCCGAAAGCAGGGTGCGTATCCCGTCAAGACCCAGATGCAGCGCTGCCTTGACCAGTCCGATGATGCCGTAGGTTTCCTGCGTTTCCCGATAGGGCAGGTGATAGGCAACGTTGACCAGCGGCAGGAAAAACGCCGCGTAGGGGGCGACGCTTACCGGCAGCCGCGCAATGCGCAGGGGGGTGCCGGCCATCGCGTATTTCAGCGCCGCCAGCGAACGGTACAGCTGGTCGAACTTCTCCTCGGCGATACGGGCGTCCTCTTCAAGCCGCTCGTGCCAGTTGTAGTTCGGGATATTGACGCCGCACTTGGGGCATTCGGCAAAAACATTCCAGATTCTAAGCCTGTAACCGCACGCAGGGCATTTTGCCATCGTTTGCCTCCGTTTGTGTTTTGTTCAAGCAGCATTGTATTATTTTACGCTTGCCTGTGTCAAATGGCTCTTTGTATGCTATAATATTTTAAATTATTTGTTTTTTAAGATGTTTGGTTTTGCGGAGGAGGCGTTGTATATGCCGGCTCAGGCAGCCGCCTATTTTATCAGGCAGACCGCCGGCTTCGAGCCCGAGATCGGCCTCATCCTCGGTTCCGGGCTTGGCGGACTGGCCGATGAACTGGAAAATCGTGTTGTCATCGATTACGCCGACATTCCCGATTTTCCGAAGTCGACCGCGCCCGGCCATAAAGGCCGTATGGCGCTGGGCGAACTGTCCGGGAAAAAACTCATCTGCATGCAGGGGCGGTTCCATTATTACGAGGGTTGGGATATGGAAGACATCGCCCTGCCGGTCAGGACAATGAAACGCCTGGGCATCCGCTCGCTGATTGTCACCAACGCCGCCGGCGGCGTAAACCCCGGCTTTGAAGCCGGCGACCTGATGCTGATCGCCGACCATATCAATTTAATGGGCGTAAACCCGCTGCGCGGAGCCAACGACGATACGGTTGGTCCGCGTTTTCCCGATATGTCGCATGCCTATCCCGAGTCCATGCGGGCTTTGGCGCGCAAAGCGGCGCAGCGTATCGGCATCCCCCTGCGCGAGGGAGTCTACCTCGCCTGCAGCGGCCCGAGTTACGAAACGCCGGCAGAGATCAGGGCTTTTCGCACCCTCGGCGCCGACGCCGTCGGCATGTCGACGGTGCCGGAGGTCATCGCCGCTGTCCACTGCGGCCTGCCCGTGCTGGGCATATCCCTCATCAGCAACATGGCGGCCGGCATCAGCCCGAATCCCCTCAGCGGGGAGGAAGTCATCGAGATGGGCAAACGCAAAGCCGAGCAGTTGAAAAAACTCGTCAGCGAGATTCTCTATGAGCTATGATGCCGTCGCCTTTGACCGTGAACAAAACGAACTCGTTATCCTCGACCAGACGCTGCTGCCGGGCGAGGAACGCCTCCTGCGCCTGACGGACATCGGCGATATCTGCGAGGCGATCTGCTCCCTGCGTGTCAGGGGAGCTCCGGCTATCGGCGCGGCCGCGGCTATCGCTATGGCCGTAGCGGGCGGTGCGGCCGGAGATATGCCGCCTGCCGATTTCAGGGAACGGATGTTCCTTGCACGCGACTGCCTCGCCTCGACAAGGCCGACCGCCTTTGACCTTTTCCGCGCCCTCGGCGAAATGGCTGATGTGCTCGATACCCCCGGCGCCGGAACGGCACAGCTGAAAAAAATGCTGGCCGGCAAGGCTGAGGAATATATCGCCCGCAGCGTGGACGCCTGCCGCCGTATCGGCGAAAACGCCCTCACGCTGCTGCGCGACGGCGACACGCTCCTTACCCACTGCAACGCCGGCCGGCTCGCGGCGGTGCGTTACGGCACGGCGTTGGCCCCCGTCTATGTCGGGGCCGAAAGGGGATACCGCTTCAAAGTCTATGCCGACGAAACGCGTCCTCTGCTGCAGGGCGCTCGCCTGACCGCATGGGAACTGGCCGACGCGGGTATCGAAACGGTGCTAATCTGCGATTCCATGGCGTCGGCGGTGATGGCGGCGGGTAAAATCGACGCCGTCGTCGTCGGGGCCGACACCATCGCCGCCAACGGCGAGACCGCCAATAAAATCGGGACTTCCGCCGTCGCGGTGCTGGCGCGCCATTACGGCGTCCCTTTTTATGTCTGCGCGCCTTCGACGACCGTCAACCCGGACTGCCCCGACGGGGCGGCCATTACCATCGAGCAGCGCGCGGCCCGGGAGATTACCGCTCTTTGGTATGCAAAACCCATGGCGCCCGAATCGGTAACGGTGTTCAACCCCGCGTTCGACATCACACCCGCCGCGCTGATTACCGCCATCATCACCGAAAACGCGGTGTATCCCAACAACGGAGGCGAATTTTTTGGCAATAGTCAGACCGTATGAGGCGAAAGACAAGGAGAATGTCCGGGAAGTCTGCCTGGCGACAGGCCCCAAAGACGCCTATGAACCCAAAAAGAGGGTGTTCCTGACCCTGTGCTTCAGCGATTATTACACCGAGAACGAGCCGGACAACTGTTTCGTCCTCGCCGACGACGCGGACAATGCCGTCGGCTATATCCTCTGCGCCGAGAATTACGGCCGCTACGCGCAGGTTTTCCGCCGCGATTACCTGCCCCGGGTCAGGAAACTGGGCTTTTTCCTCGGCATCGGCGCCTGGGTCAATGTGGTCCTGCACGGCCATTACGCCAAACAATATCCCGCGCATCTGCACATCGATATTCTCGACGCCTTTCAAAGGCAGGGCTACGGCAGCCGCCTGATGGACGCCCTGACAGCGAAACTCAAGGAAAAAGGCGTGCCCGCGGTTATGCTCGTTGTCGGCAGAGGCAATCAAAAAGGCAGGAGCTTTTACTTAAAATACGGTTTCGAGGAGGTCAAAGTCCTCCCCGGCGGCGTTGTGATGGGTTTGAAACTGCTATGACAATCCGTTACGCGACCATCGGCACAAGCTGGATTACCCGGGAGTTTATAGGGGGAGCCGCCCTGGCCGGCGGTTTGCAGCTTGCTGCCGTTTATTCCAGGAACGAAGAAACTGGCGCCGCCTTTGCCGCGGGCCTCGGCGGCGTGCCGGTTTATACCGACCTTGAAAAACTGGCCGCTTCCGGCATTGACGCCGTCTATATCGCCAGCCCGAACAGTCTGCATTACCCCCAAAGCCGCTTTTTCCTCGAGCGCGGGATACACGTTCTCTGCGAAAAACCGGCGGCGCTCGACCCCGCGCAGCTGCTCGAGCTGCAAAACCTTGCCGCGTCCAAAAAACTGGTCTGCGTCGAGGCGCTGATGTTCTCGTATTCACCGACCCGTTTTATCCTCGGCGAGGCCATTGAGAGGGCCGGCAAAATCACCTCCGCGCGCCTGGATTTTTCGCAGTATTCCTCGCGATATTCCGCCCTGAAAAACGGAGAAAAACCCAATGTGTTCAGCAATAAAATGGGCGGCGGCTGCCTGATGGATTTGGGGATGTACTGCGTGTGTCCCATGCTGTCGTATTTCGGCGAACCGGAAAGCATTTTCTGCAGCGTTTCGCGTTTCGACGCAGACACCGACCTAGCCTTCAGCGCGGTTTTCACCTACCCCTTCGGCGATGTCGCCGTCACCTGCTCGAAAGCCGGTCAGAGCCGCTTGGGTTCCGAGTTCATCGGCGAGGGCGGCACCGTCTGCGTCGAGTCCCTCTCGTTGCTCGGGAACATTAGATTTATCAATGCTTCCGGCGTTTCCGAGCAGCTGGCTCCGATGCCCGAAAGGCGCTTGGTATTGTCATATGAAGCGCGGGAATTCCGCGATTTTATTATAGCGCCCGAACGCACCCGAAAGCGGCTCGAAGAGGTGTGCGAAACCTCTCTCGGCGTGGCGGTGTACCTCGAAAAAATGCGTTCGCTCGCCGGCATTAAACTCGTTTGAAACGGGCGGAAACCTTCGCCGTTTCGCCGCCGGAAAAAGACGGAAAAATCATCGCAAAACCGCCGCAAAATTGCGGCGTTTTTTTGAATAAAAAATTCGGCGTTCCGCCGAAAAATATTGTTGACAATCCATGGTGCCGATGTTATAGTGTACATGAAGAAAAGTGTTACTGGGTCCATATCGCCTTCAGCCGCTGTTCTTCATATTTCCCCAGAGCAACGACAATGCCGACGGAGAGTGAAACATGGCAGAATCCAAACGCAGGAAGCCGAAGCCCGGCACGGGCCTCAGGGCGCTCGAAATGCACTTTCAGCCTGTTTACGATATTCACCTCAACATGACCATTGATTATGAAGTGACCGTGCGTATCAACGACCCCAAACTGGGTGTTATTCTTCCCGAGAACTATATCCCCATCGCCGAAAAAACCGGCCAAATTGTCGAATTGGGCAAATGGTGCGTGGAGGAGGCCTGCGACGTCATCCTCCGCTGTGAAAAGAGAGGCGCCGACATCAACACCCTCATCATTCCCGCTTCCGTCAGGCACCTGTCGCAGAAAGGCTTTTACCGCCATGCGGTAAAAACGGTCGAGAAGGCCGGCGTCCCCGCCGAAAAGCTTTGTTTTAATATTAACGAGAGCATCCTTGAAAAAGAAAAAACACAGGTCCTTGCCAACATCACGGCGCTTCGCCGATACGGTTTTCTCGTTTCCATCGACGACTTCGGCGTGGAGTTCACCTCGTTATCCCGCCTGGGCCATTACGAGGTGGATTATATCGGTATCCATTCGAGCCTGCTCGAGGGTATTCTCAGCGACGAGCGGGCTCAAAATATGCTGCAGGGCATCATCGACTTCGCAAAAAAACTGGACACGCGCATCAAGGTCAACGGTGTTGACAGCCAGCAGCAGGCCGATCTTCTGCGGCTGATGGGCGCCGACCAGATGAAGGGCGCGCTTTACGGCACGCCGATTCTGGAAAAAAGCATCAGCTGAGAAAGGGGGTGCGGCGGCTTGGATTCAGTCGGCAAGTATGAAGTCAGAAGCGAAGCGAAGCGCATCAACAGGCAGCGCCAGTGGCTTCGTATCCTGATTTTGGGCATTTCATCCATCCTTTTGCTCTTAACGGTGACCTTTGTCTGCGCCACCTTTGTCAACAAAGCCGGGCGCTTCACCATCAACCTCGACCCGGAGTCACTCAACAAGTACGGCATTTCCATCGCCGACAACGAGGATATGAAAGACGCGACGATTGTCCTGCGCGGCACGGCGGTCGAAAACATAACGAACATCACCAAAAAACATATTTTAAATAATCCGTCTTATAAAGACACCTATTTCTTTTACGAAAAGGACGACCCCACCTACAAAGATTATTCCGATATCGACCGGGTTCCGGGCGACCATAACGGCAAGAATTATATCGCCTACACCTTTTGGATTGCCAATTCCGGCTCCGAAACCGTCAAATACTACGGGAGCCTTGACATAGATTCCGTCGCCAAAGGCGCCGACGAGGCCCTTCGCGTGATGGTGTTCCAAAACGGCAAGTCCACCGATTACGGCAAAGTGCCGAAGAACCCCGACGCGCAGTACGCCACCTTCGGCATCGACAAGTATTTCCTTTCCGGCGACGTCGTCATGGACGTCAAGCGCAGTGATTTCAAACCGGGCGACAAAGACCGCTATACCATCGTCATCTGGTTGGAAGGCTGGGATCCTGAATGTGTCGACAATATCAAAGGGGGAGAGGTTAAGCTTTCCATGAACTTCAAAGTTCTGGAGGATGAAACCGTTAAGAATTGAACTGTTGCTGAGGAGAGGCAGTTCGGTTCGGCGCGGACGATTCAGGGCGAGACCGCAAACCCCGCAGGTATCAGGCACTTTTTATGGATAAATCGTCAAGACCCATCAATTCAATAGGAGGAAAGCAATGAAACTCAAGAAAAAAGCAGTACTGTCTGCTTTGGCCATGCTCATCGTCACGGCAATCGCCTTGTCGTCCGCGACGTTTGCGTGGTTCACCGCAGGCACCGTCGTTTCGGTGGATACGCTCTCCGCGAGCATTTCCAACACCGACGGCTCGCTTCTGATTTCCGCCGACAATATTGTCTATGACATTAAAGTCACCAACGCGGAAATTCAGGGCTACAGCGGCAACACCCTTCCCAGCAATCTGGCGACCGGAGGCACGTTCATCCCCGTTTCCGTCACGCCGTCGTCCCAGCAGATCATCGCCGGCTCCATCAACGGCGAAACCCACCTCTTCTCCGCTGCGGGCAACGCGACCGCCGGCTTCTTCAAAGTCACCATCTGGCTGAAGTCGACAGCGGACATGAGCGTCACCGTCGCCCCGACCTTCAACGGCGGCGCCACCCCCTTCCTGTATGCCGCGCTCATCGACGCCGATGAGACCGTCGTGCTCGGCACTGCTGGCGACAGCTACTTCCCGATCGCGAACGGCACCGTGAGCTGCGTTGACACCAACGCAAACGACATCATCGACACCGGCGACACGGGCTTCCTTCCCGCGATGCTCAATCCCCAGGTGACGGTCGCCGCGGGCAACCTCTCCATGGACCTTCTTGCCAACACGCCGCAGACTTTCACCATCCTCATGTGGGCGGAAGGCCAGGATCCCCAGTGCTCCGGCCCGATCACCACTGCAACCTCGAGCCTCGGCATCACGGTCACCAAAGCGTAACAAACTGTTCCGCGTGCTTCCGGGCGCAAGCCCGGAAGCACGCAAGGCCCCTTATCTCCTCAAAAACGGGCGCTTTGCAGACGCCCGAATCCGGTTAGCTAACTTGATTCACTCCCGGGCGTATGCCCGGAAAATGCAATTGCACCTGCAGGCGGCCTTGCTGCTGCCTGCAGGGGGTCCCCGGAAAGCTGCCGGTAAAAATCTGCTTTATTTAATACATATTATTAAATAATTTGTTTTTTCAGCAGTCCCTGTATTCCGCGTACTCCCTATTCCCAAACTCGAAATGAAATGTGCAGTCCATTATTCTGCCATTTATCATAAATATGGGGGAGGACATTTCCGTTGAAAAAAGTTTTTACAGTCATCGCGGATATTCTGATCGTCTTGCTCTTCGTTGCAGCCGCGGCCGTCATGGTGCTGGTTTTTGCATCGCAAAAAGGCGGCGGCTTGCCCAACCTCTTCGGATACAGTCCTCTCACGGTCCAGACCGATTCGATGGCGGCCCCGCCCTCCAATATCAACCACGGGGACCTTATCATCATCCAAAAGCGCGACAACTACAATGACCTGAAGGTCGGCGACGTCATCACCTATCTCGCCACCGATGAAAAGGGCAACAGGTTCTACGACACCCACACCATTGTCAAAATCGAACCCAAACTCGACATCAATTACTATGTTACCAAGGGCGATAATGTCGAATATGAAGACATTGCCCGCCAATCCAACGCCAATATCGTCGGCGTATGGACCGGTACAAAGGTTCCCTACCTCGGCAAAGTGATGGATTTCCTCAAAACGCAGACGGGCATTTTCATCTGCATCGTTCTGCCACTGGCCCTCGTTTTTATCTGGCAGCTTTACAAGTTCATCAACGTCCTGACCGACGGCAAGAAAAAGAAAGCCCTCGAAATAGCCGAGGCCGATATCGAGGCGGAAAAACGCAGAGCCGTTGAGGAATACATCGCCATGCAGAAAGCGCAGGCAGCAGCCGCTCAGAACGGCGATATGCCCGCGGAAGACGGCGAGGAACCGCCGCAAAGCGCCGAACAAACCGTCGCCCTTGCCGGTGAAGGCGAACCAGAACCGCTCGAAGAACCGGCCGAAGAACCGCTCGAAGAACCGGCCGAAGAACCGGCATCCGAATCACCGGCGCCTGCCGGAGAGGAGGGCGAAAGCCCTTTTGAGCAAGCCGAAACCGTTGCGGCAGCGGCGGAGGCGGAAACGGCCGTAGAAGAAACTGCCGAAAAAGCTGCCGAAACCGCTGAAGAAACAGCGGAAGCCGCCGATGAAACCGCCGAGGACATTCCGGCTGCTGCCGAAAGCGTTCAAGAAACAGGCGAAGGCCTTGCTCAAACCGCAGAAGCGGCTGCGCAAGAAAACGGACAAGTCCCGCAGGCAGAGGCCGCGGACGGGTCCGAAGCGGAAGAAACAGCGCAAGATGCGCCGCAAGACGCCGAGGCGCAGGAAGAATCCGAGGAAGCGGACGAATCAGAGGCCGCGGACGATACCGAAACGGAAGAACCGGCGGAAGACGCCGAGGCAGCGCCGGAGGAATCTGCGGAAGCGGACGAGGAAGAAGCCACGGACGGGTCTGAACTGGAAGAAACCACTGACGAGCCCGAAGCGGAAGAGACCGGGGAAGACGCCAAGGCGGCACCGGAGGAATCTGTAGAGGCGGACGAAACAGAAGCGGAAGAGACCGGGGAAGACGCCGAAGCGGCGCCGCAAGAACCCTCGGAAGCGGACGAAGCCGAAGCACAAGAGAAAGCGCAAGCCGTTGCGGCAGACAAAGCCGAAACGTTCGAAAAAGAGCAGGAAAATACGGACACCGGCACCCGGCAATCAGACGCAGACGAAAATAAGAACCGGTAAACTCCGTATCCACCGAACAGTTCGCAAAGGTTTATAGAATGGCCCTTCACGCGATGAGCAGCCCCGTTGGCGTGTTCCGCGAAAGGGAAATCAATATAAAACATTAGTAAAGGTGGCAGCACGATGGGCTCAATGATTAAGTTCCTCGAGGATTTTCTGTCCCAGCTATTTGTCAAGGGCATTTGGGGTGTTATTAAAGGTATAGGCCTCGGTATCGCCAATATCTTCAACATCCCCGCTTATATTGACATATTCAAAGCGTGGAAAAATGACTTTTCCGCCGGGGAATGGGTTCTCGCGATCCTCTGCATGCTCTTGATTGTCGCTTTACTGGCAGGCCTGGTGCTGCTGCTGGTCTTCCTGTTCAAGAAGTATGTCCGTTTCAGGAAGACGATTGTCAATCAGGAAGAACTGCTCAACGAAGTGGCTTCCCTCAACCGGGATGTCATCAAACTGACCACCGAAAAAGAGAAGATTCTGGCCATGAAGGTCTCCCAGTTAGGCCTAAAACCGGGAGAAAACCCCTACCTTGATGAAGAGGAAACCGCCGAAAAGGGTGAAACCGAAGGCGATGAAAACGCCGCGGACGAAGATTACAGCCGATTTTACAAACTCACGCAGGTTGACCTCGCGATTCAGGATTACGTTCCGCCCGAATACAACGATACCATTACCTTGCCTGAAATCTGCTCCATGTTCAGGAACTTTGCCTGCTCGCGCATGGGCCTTTACTATGAAGAGAAGATTATCCGCCTCTTCATTGCGGCCTTCGCCACCACGCGTCTGATTATCCTTCAGGGTATCTCCGGTACAGGTAAAACATCGCTTCCCTACGCGTTCGGGAAGTTTATTAAAAACGACGTCACCATTGCTTCGGTGCAGCCGTCCTGGCGTGACCGTACCGAGCTGTTCGGATATTTCAACGAGTTCACCAAGCGCTTCAACGAGACGGAAGTGCTCAAAAAGATGTACGAGGCCACCTATAAAGACGATATTTTCATCGTGATCATGGACGAAATGAACATCGCCCGTGTCGAGTATTACTTCGCCGAGCTGCTGTCCATTCTCGAAATGCCCAGCCGTGACGAATGGGTGGTCAGCCTGGTGCCCTCCGTTTGGCCGACCGACCCCAAACACCTGTTCGACGGCAAGCTTCGCCTTCCCGAAAATATGTGGTATGTCGGCACCATCAACAACGACGACTCCACCTTCGCCGTTACCGATAAGGTGTACGACCGCGCGATTCCCATTGATATCAACAGCAAGGGCAAATATTTTGATGCCCCGTGGACCGACCATCTAATTCTGAATTACAAACACCTTGAGGCCATGTTCGAGGAATGCAAGGTCAAGCACAAGGTTTCCGAAGACAGCCTGCGCAAGCTCGCCGAGCTGGACGACTATGTCATCGAACATTTCCGCTTGGCGTTCGGCAACCGTATCGTCAAGCAGCTGCAGGATTTCGTGCCTGCCTATGTCGGCTGCGGCGGAACGGAAATCGACGGCCTCGACTTTGTCCTTTGCCATAAAATCCTCAGAAAATTCGAATCCCTGAACCTCTCCTTCATCCGCGACGAGATCGGCGGTTTGATCACCTATCTCAACAAAAACTTCGGCAAGTCCAATATGAAGGAGTCCAAGGAATATCTGGAGAGGCTCCAGCGTCTGATCTAAAACAGAAAGGGACAATTTTAGATGGGCAAGTCTCTTGAGACCCTTTATGCTGAATACAAACAGAACATATTGTCGCTGACTGCCGGTAACGAGTTTTACGAACATCTCAACGATGTCGCCGAGCACGGAAAAAACAGTTTTTCGCTGTTTAACCGGTTTTTTGAAAAGACCATCGACATGCGTTGGGTTGACGCCATCGAACGGTGTATCATACCGCTTGATACGATCGTCAGGAATCCGCGCAAGTTCATTATTCAGGAAGAGGAAATTGTCCCCATCGAACGCGCGAAGAAAATCACTGCCGAGTCTGTCCGGCATCTCGCCCAGCACACCAACCTGATTGCCCGAGTCGACGACGACAATGTGACCCCCAGCCAGATACTCAACGTTTTTCGCGAAGAAAGTTTTGAGATTTACGAAAACCGCTTCATCTTTACCCTGCTGAAGAACCTTCAGCGGTTTATCGAGGTGCGCTATAACGTCATTTTCAACTTGGCCAACGACGAAACCATGGCCTCGATGAAGATGGAGAGCGAACTGCAGAACGGCCGCGAAAAAATCATCTATAAACTCGAAATCGCCTCACAATCCTCCAACGAAGCGGGCGGCGGCACGGACGAGAACAAAGACGCGCTCATCCGTATCGAACGCATCAAACGCATCATCAACGAGTTCGCCCATTCCAGTTTCATGAACGACCTGCAGAACTGTACGCCGGTCAGGCCCCCCATTATGCGGACCAATGTCATCGCCAAGGATCCGAACTTCCAGGCCTGCCTCGCCTTGTGGCAGTTTATCTCCTCCTATGACGAAGTCGGTTATGAAATCATCTCCAAGGAGACCAACGGCATGGTTTCCGACGAGTACCGAGATGACCTATACAAAGTCCTGTCTCTTAATTACCTTCTGCTGAAAAACAACGCCATCACCGAAAAGGAAGTGACCACCCGCCTCAGAAACCGCAGAATCAAACCCAAAATCATTCGTCGCTTTGCCGAAGAACTTGTAATGGATTACGATATCGAGGAAGTCGAGATCCGCCGCATCTTTGTCGATGAGCTTAAACGCGCGGCTAAAAAACGGCTTGCCGGCGAAGAAAAAGTCCGCGCCGCCATCGCGCGCGCCCTCGCTTCCGAAGCGGCACGAAAAGCCGCCCGCCGGGAGAAGGAACTGCAGGCCATCCAGCGCAAGAAGGAGATCGAACGCCAAAGAAAGCAGCGTGAAGCTGAGCGTGCAGCCAAACGCAGAGCGCTTGAGAAAGAGCGCCGCGAGAAAGAGCGCGCACGGCTCAAGGCTAAACGTGAAAAAGAAGCCGCGCTCGCAAAGGCCAAGGCCGAAAAAGAGAGGGAACGCCTCCGCCTGATCAAGCAGCGTGAACTCGAGGCGAAGCGAGCCGAAAAAGAGAAACTCAAGAAACAAGCGCTCAAGGAAAAAGAGCGTGCGGCGAAACTGAAAGCAGCCGAAGCCGAAAAAGCGCGCCAGGCCGCTTTAGCCGAAAAACAGCGCAAACAAAAAGCGCTTGAACAGGCCGCCGCCGAGAAAGAAAAAGAGAAGCAGGCCCTTCGCAAGCAGAAAGAGAATGAGGCCCGTGCCAGGGCACAACGCCTCGCGCGCGAGAAGGCCGCTATACGGAAAGCCAAGGAAAAAGAAAAAGCCAGGCTCGAACAGATACGTTTGGCTCAGTTGGAAAAAGCGGCCGCCATCAAACAGCAGATGAAGGAACGCGCCGCCGCTGAAAAGGCCGCGCAGAAAGCCCTTGAACGCGAAAAAGCCCTCAAGGCGAAAGAAAAGCAGCGCGCCGAAAAAGAAAAAGAGGCGCAGCTGGCCCGCGAAAAAGCGGCGGCCCTAAAAGCCAAAGAAAAAGAGCGCGCCGCGAGGGAAAAAGCGGCGCAACTGGCCCGCGAGAAAGAAGCGTCTGCCAAAGCGAAGGAAAAGCAGCGCGCCGAAAAGGCAAAAGAAGCGCAGCTGGCCCGCGAAAAAGCGGCGGCCCTTAAAGCAAAAGAAAAAGAGCGCGCCGAAAAAGAAAAAGCGGCGCAACTGGCCCGCGAGAAAGAAGCGGCCGCCAAGGCGAAGGAAAAGCAGCGCGCCGAAAAGGCAAAAGAAGCGCAGCTGGCCCGCGAAAGAGAAACGGCCCTGAAGGCGAAAGCCAGGGAGCAGGCCCGCGCCGAAAAAGCAAAAGAGGCTCAACTGGCCCGCGAGAAGGCGGCCGCCCTCAAAGCCAAAGAAAAAGAGCGCGCCGCGCAGGAAAAAGCACGCATCGAAGCCCTGATGAAAGCCGAAGCGGAAAAAATCAAGCAGCGCAAGCTCGAAGAACAACGTAAAGCAAAGGAGCTTGTCAAGCAGAAAGCGGCCAAAATTAAGGAAAGGGAACGCCTTGCCAAACAAAAAGCGCAAGCCGCGGCAAAAGAAAAAGCGGCTGCCGCGAAAGCGCGTGAAAAAGAACGGCTCGCGCGTGAAAAGGCCGCCCTTGCGCAGAAAGAAAAGGAAAAAGCGCTCAAAATTAAAGAAAAAGAGCGCTTGGCCAAACAACAAGCGAAGATCCGCGCAGCGGAAAAAGCCAAGGAAATGAAATTGAAAGAAAAGCAGCGCGCCACCGCACAGGCCTCGAAATCTTCCGGAAAATCAACTGAACCCGGAGACGGACAGGACTGATCATTCAGGCGCATTAAATACGGAATCAGGGCATACAACTTAAACGCACCGCCCTGTTCCCGGAGGAACCATGATGAAGACCAAATTGACATACAGGGCATTGGCGCTGTTGCTGACAGCAGCGCTGTTGCTGACGTCTGTCGTAAGTCTTTCTTCCATGATTGCTTCCGCGGAGTTCGCAGCCGACATCACCACTCAGCAGTCAGACGCAGGGGGTTCGTCAGATACAACAACCGAACCGTCGACTCAACCGCAAAGCGGGACCACCGGGCAGCAGACAGAAGAAAGTACGGATACAACAACGCAGACGGAAACTTCAGCTCAACCCTCGACCGAGCCTGCGCAGCCTTCGACCACATCGCCAGCCGTGGTATCCGGCGGCGGCAAGACACAGCCGTCTACCCGGCCTCAGGTCAATGCCGGAGGCGGCACGGTGGCGGTTCCGCAGGCTGTCACCTGGCTTGGTGTCGACGGCACCACGAACAACATGGGCAGCGCGTCGAACCCTTACGCAGTCAGCAGTTTGCAGCACTTCCTCGAAATTCAGGATAAAATCAATGTTTCCGGCAACAGCAACAAGAATTTCAGGCTTACCGTCGACATCAACCTGTCGACGCTGAGCATCTCAAACTTCTTCGAATATGCGGGCTTTGCGGCTTCCCTGGTATGCATCAGCCCCGCACTCGCGGCGTCCTATCCGACACAGGTCTTTTTCAACCTCGACGGCGACGGACACCGGATATACGGCCTGAACGTGACGAATTCCGGTAAAGACACCACCGCAATTTTCGGCTATGTCAGCGCGAACTCCGTCATCTCGAATGTCGCGTTCGAAGACTGCACGCTCAATGTCGAATACGCGTCAGCCAAGGTTTGCGCCATTGTCGCCGTGCAGAATATGGGTACCATCCAGGGCTGTTCGTTTAAAAATCTCACCCTCAGCATGAATTCCGCGCAGGGCGACGGCAGCACTTCCGAAACGTACCAATTCAGCGGCGGCCATATTGTCCAGGTCGGTTATGCGGCGGTAGCGGGCGACAACCAGGGCACCATCACCGATTCATACCTTGTCGATACGACCGTCAGGGTCTGGCTGCGCCGTTTTGTCGGGGCGGTCTCGGGGCAGAACAAAGGGCAGATTACCAATCTCAACGGTTCGGGCATTGTAAACTACGGTATTTCCGGTTTAACGATGACCGCGGTCCAGTCCGACGGTTCCTGGTATATCGGCGGGATCGCCGGCAAAAACCATACCGGCGCGTCTATTACCGGCTGCACCGTCAACCTGCCCGGCACCGGCAATGTCAATTCCTTTACATACGGCACTTATGTCGGCGGCGTGGCCGGCACCAACGCCGGTTCCATCACCAACTGTTATATCAAGGGCAATCTGAAAAACAGCGAGACCGCAACCGCTTCGCTCTACAATTTCAAAGGATATGGCGGTTCGCAATCCACATCTGCCACATTCGGCGGTGTCGCGGGCATTAACTCGGGTTCCATCGGCGATACCAGCGCCGAAAATCTGGGCATGTTTTTCCAGAATACCCAAAACGGCGTCTACGGCGGCATCGCTGGCGCCAACTCCTATACCATCTATGACTGTTTCGCTTCCGGTGTGATTGACGGTTATCCCGTCGCCGCCGGTTATTACCTGGGCGGTATCGTCGGGTCCGCGTCGACGGGCACGTATGTTTCCAACTGCTATGTGCTTGTCAAGATGTCCGAATACGCCCTGACAGCCGGCTCTGTCATCGGCAACGGCGGCCAAACCACCATGTTCACCGGTTGCTACTGGTCGACAAACGTCAGCGGCTGGCCAACCGCCTGCGCGCTTGTGGGCGCCGACGATAATATGATCAAACGCTCGTTCGGCGCGCTGAATATGGTCAAATCCGTCTCGCTGCCGGACGACCCGACCACGACATCAATTACCAAGTCAAGTTTCACCCACGAATGGGGCGCCGCGACGGTTGCGGTCAACGCAATCAATACATCGTCCGCTTTCAGAAAGAACGCAGGCGACAGCAATGTGTTCCTGTCCGAAACGCCCACCACCCTCTATGTGACTTCCGGCCTCAATTCCGGCGCAGTAGGCAAGATATTATATGACCTGAACATCATCCTGCCATCCGGTATCGGTTCGTCGACGCAGGGCCTGATTGCCCAGCAGCTGTCGATTGACCTGGTCATCACATCCACGGCGCCCGCCAACGCGGTGGTGTCGATTGATAACCCCATTGTCATTCAAAACGCCGCGGAAGCGGAACTGATGAAAACCGCCAGTTACACCAATTACAAACTGGGCACCGATATTACGATGCCCGGTACCTGGTCGCCCATCATCTTCAGCGGCACCATTGACGGCAATAACTGTACCTTAAGCGTCAGCAAACCGGTTTTCAGCAGGATTTACGGCACGCGCGATGACACCGTTCCCCTCCCGGGGCAGCCGGAAAAGGCCGCCAACATCGCGCACGGCTATATCCATGACCTCGCCATTTACCAGACGGCCGCCACCACGACGGGTGTTTTCGGCCAGATTATGAGCGGCACCGTCAAGAACGTCAAACTCACGGGCAACGCAAGCGCCCGTTTCAACGCGGCGCTGACCTCCAACAACGAGACCGGCGCGTTTATCAATGTCTGCCGCGGCAACACCTACCTTTACGGCTGCTTTGTAGAC
>Ga0116184_10001379_pt1 | contig 23593 bp, 18 predicted proteins | sample AD_JPNNA5_MetaG_FD_89886 | JGI IMG/M metagenome (GOLD analysis project Ga0116184, IMG submission 89886) | Active sludge microbial communities of municipal wastewater-treating anaerobic digesters from Japan - AD_JPNNA5_MetaG | ecosystem: Engineered > Bioreactor > Anaerobic > Digestate | place... | reverse complement strand
TCTGCTTTCCCTGGTAGCTCAATCGGCAGAGCGGGCGGCTGTTAACCGCTAGGTTAGAGGTTCGAGTCCTCTCCGGGGAGCTGAAGAGAGAGTCTCTGGCATGCCAGAGACCTTTTTTTCACGAGTTGCTGTGCTATAATTGCACGCACAAATGGTCCTGTAGCTCAATTGGCAGAGCAAGCGCCTCTTAAGCGTTAGGTTCTCGGTTCGAGTCCGAGCAGGATCATTTTTGATTCAGGCAAAAGGATAGGTTTTCGGTTCGGTACTGGCAAGCCAGCAGGCTGCGCGCTCCGAGTAAGATCATTTTTCATTTAAATCCTTCGTAGGCAGGAATGAGACCGCCTCACAACGTCTTTTCCACAACTGTTTCACGCGTGCTCACTCCGGCTAATTCAGCGGGTAACCACAGGGGGTTACCCCTACTGAGGGTAATTTTGTAGGGGCAGACCCTTGGGTACCACCCTCTTGAGGGCTGTGTCTGCCCGGGTAACCACGCAACCTTATCCGCGCACATGTTTTTTTGTGGTCTTTTGTAGGCCGGAATGAGACCGCCTCACAAACTCTAATTCCCAGCTATCTAACGCGGGCTCACTCCGGCAATGCCTTTTAACAGCACGAGCCTTGGCGACAAGGTGGCATCCTTTCCAACCAACAATCGGCGGATTGGTATGATGTTCACCACTCCATCCTACTATCACTCGTTCCAAAATGTAAAATACGTTAAACTGAAGGGATGAGGTGAACTGTGAAAAAAACCATTGTCCTCTATCGCTCCAGAACGGGTTTTTCGAAATGCTATGCTGAGTGGATCGCTGAAGATCTGGCGTGTGAATGCCGTTCCATCAAGGGGGTGAAGTTGGATGATCTCAAGGATTTTGGGCTGGTGATCTATGGCGCGGGTGTTTATGCTGGCATGATTGCTGGTTTAGGCAAGATCAAGAACTGGATTGGGAAGTCGCCAGAAAAAACCTGGGTGGTGTTTGCCACCGGCGCGACCCCTCCCAAAGAAGGTTACGAGGAATTGATTTTCAAGACCAACTTCCGTAAAGGAGAAAGCAGACCTGCGCACTTTTATTATTTTCTCTCCGGCATCAATTATGAGAGAATGGGCTTTTTCAATCGGATCTTGATGAAATTTCTTTCGGGTCTGGCCTCAAAAAAGAATGGTATACCCCAACCCGCCAAACCAACCTCGATTGATCTGGCCAATCGCGACTATATCGCGGAATTACTGAGTTATGTTCGCTTGAAAGCGAGGTAGGGATGAAACTTGAGCATATTGCTCTTTACGTGGAAGATCTGGAGGCGATCAAATCCTTTTACATTCGCCACTTTGGTGCCACTTCCAACAACAAATACCACAACCCGCGCACCGGGCTGCAAACCAACTTTCTCAGTTTTGATGGCGGCGCCCGACTCGAGATCATGCAGCGCCCCGAAATGAGCCCCAGGGCATCTGGCGAGCATCCTCTTGGCTATACACACATCTCTTTCAAACTTGGCTCGAAGGAAAAGGTCGACCAACTTACGCAGGAACTCCAGGAGGGCGGCTGTCCTTTGTTGAACGGTCCCCGCATGACCGGTGATGGCTATTACGAAAGTGTTCTCACCGACCCCGAGGGAAATCTGATCGAACTGGTTGCCTGAATCCACTCGAAATATTGTTCATAAAACAGCGACCATCGGAGAAGAAAGATGCGCACAGAACAAGAGATGTTTGACCTGATCCTCGATTTCGCCTGGCAGGATGAGCGCGTTCGGGTCGTGGCGATGAACGGCTCGCGCGCCAACCCCAACGTGCCCCGGGATGCCTTCCAGGACTATGACATCGTCTTTGTAGTGACGGAAATGGACAGCTTCCTGGCAAGCGACGCCTGGCTGAGCTATTTTGGCAGGCGCATCATTATGCAGAAGCCCGAGGGTATGGAGCTCTTTCCGTCAGAGGGTACGAACAGGTTCAGCTACCTGATGCTGTTTGAGGACGGCAACCGCATCGACCTTACCCTGCTCCCGCTCGAGGAGCTTGGGCCTTACCTGAAGGAGGACAGCCTCCTGCAAGTTTTGCTGGATAAGGATGGGCGCGTGCCTGCCCTACCGGAAAGCAGCGACATGGATTACTGGGTCAAACGTCCGACACCTGGCATGTTTGACGACTGCTGCAACGAGTTCTGGTGGCTGAGCACCTATGTGGCTAAAGGTTTGGCGCGCGGCGAACTGCCTTATGCCATCGCCCATCTGGACCTGATGCGCAAGCAGTTGATGACCATGCTCAGCTGGCAGGTGGGGCTGGAAAAAGGCTTCACTTTCTCGATGGGTAAACAATTCAAGTATCTGCAGCAGCATGTGAAAACCGACGTCTGGCAGCGGTTGTGTGACACCTGGAATGACGGCAGCCCGGAAGCCTGCGCAAAAGCACTTGGCGGGTTGCTGGTGTTGTTTCGGGAGACCTCGAAAGACGTAGCCGTGAGTTTTGGCTACAGTTATCCGGATTATGATGAAAAAGTAAATCGGTATCTAGGGGAGTTGGGAATAGCAGCCTATTAGTTTCGGATTTTTCCTCGATTTTCTAAACCCCTCTTGCAGTATATTGCTAGTCCGTATAATTAATAGTTGGCTTGCTTATTGCATAATGTTCCCTTTTTTTATTGCTATCTGGCGATATAGGGTAGAATCACAATCGGAGAAAATAACAATATGACGACTGAAACTGCTGAATTTGCCTTACCCCGTGTTATTCGAGAAACAACCGAACATTACAGAACAAAGATCGCAATTGGAACAAATCGGACGTGCTCATGCGCACTAAACAGTTTGAATTGCTTGTCCGCAAAAGAGTGGCTTAAGAGTCAAATTGGTGTTTGGCAATTTTTCTATGAGAGCAGGGATGTTCGAGATAAAAATCTACATCCTGCCACATTCCCTATTTCTTTAGCCAAGAAAGTAGTTAGTGTGTTTTCCCACGAAGGTGAATTAGTACTCGATCCATTTGTAGGTAGTGGCACGACGCTTGTAGCTGCTCAAGACCTCAACAGAAATGCGATAGGTTTTGACCTACAAGAAAAATATATTGATCTATGCATGAAACGCTTGGCAAGCAACAATTTTTTTAATCAGGCTCAACAAGTGGCTATCCAAGATGATGCTTTACACATACCTGATTATTTAGAACCAGAGTCAATTAGTCTAATTTGGACTTCTCCTCCCTACGCCAATCTCTTGAATCGTAAGAGAAAAAATAAATCTAGACGGGATAGAAACAACGAACAACTTCACAAAGTAGAGCAGTATTCCCAAGACCCTAGGGATTTGGGGACAATGGCGTTAGATGATTATACAAAAGCTATGGGTGATATTTTTGAAAGGTTGTTACCATTGCTTCGTCTAAAGGGTCACTGTGTAATTAACGTCCCTGATATGTGGTGGGAAAACGAACGAATTACGATTCACGTTTCCTTAATAAACGAATTGCGTCAACGCGGTTACGAACTTCGTAATACGATAATCTGGGATAGGACAAATATAGTCAACAGAATTGGCATCTTTGGCTACCCAAGCAATTACATCACAATGGGTACTACCTTTGAATATCTACTCGATTTTTGGAGACCGCCCGAATCATGAAAACATACACCAAGGAATCTCTCATTGCCGCTTTACATGACATAAAAAATCTTGGTTGGATACCTAATGCTCGCCCTGGAAATGTCGGAGGTGTTGGAAACACTCTTGAAGACCTTCTTGGCATTCAAGAAAACAATTTGCCGATACCGAATGCCGCGGAATGGGAATTGAAATGTCAAAGAGTAGGCACAACATCATTAACCACTCTTTTTCACATGGAACCATCACCAAGAGCCTTAAAATTCGTACCCAACGTCTTCTTGCCCAAGTATGGCTGGAGCCATGAACTTGCAGGTATCAATTATTCCATAAACGAAATGAGCTTCCGCCAAACAATAAATGCGCTTGAAAGAAGTGATAGGGGCTTTATGGTGGTGGTCGATAAAATCAATCGAAAAGTCTTAATCTCTTTCGACGCAGACAAAGTAGATATTCGACACACAGAGTGGCTGGAAACCGTCAAAAATCGTGCCGGATTGGGCGAGTTGAATCCTCAACCTTATTGGGGATTCGATGATCTATACCATAAGGCAGGCACAAAACTCTTAAACACATTCTATGTTCAAGCAGAAGTTATGAAAGATGGTGATAAAGAATTCTTCCACTACAATCGCATTTTGATTTTACGTGGCTTTAGTATTGATAATTTTGTTACGGCACTTATTGAGGGAAATGTACTTGTAGATTTTGACGCTCGTTCAGGTCATAATCACGGCACTAAATTCCGATTACGCCAAAACGCAAGACCAAAGTTATATTCCGATATTTTAGAAGTTGTGTAAAGGCAAGAGCAAGACAACAAAGCGCGCACCTGACATGTGGGGGTCTGCGCACATCTCAAGCATTTTTCTACCCCTCAGCATTTTTCTGGCTGGACGGCTTTGCCGTCCCCGCCCCAACGGAGGTAACGCCAACCGTTAGCAAACATTAATGAGTCAAAGCCCTCAGTTTCACCACTCCGGTTTGAGTAACTAGCACCTTAGGAACCACCGAAGGAAATAAAATGGACAAATCTGCGGACACATCGACTCGAACGGTGTTATCTCCTCTCGATTTTCTAAAGCCCGCCTTCTGGTGGGCTTTGTTATAATTAGCCAAAATTACTCAGGAGGCTCACCAATGTCCGGTCCGAGAGAAATTCACGCCCCAACGGGCACCCAACTCACCTGCAAAAACTGGCTGATCGAAGCAGCTTATCGCATGATCCAGAACAATCTTGATCCAGCGGTTGCCGAAGACCCGGATCGCCTGGTGGTCTACGGCGGTCGCGGGCAGGCTGCCCGCTCCTGGGAGGCATTTGATGCCATTCTTGCTTCGCTGCGGGATCTTGAAGAGGACGAAACCCTGCTGGTGCAATCGGGCAAACCAGTCGGCATCTTCCGCACGCACACCGATGCTCCCAGGGTGCTCATCGCCAACTCCAACCTGGTACCCCACTGGGCAACCCAGGAACATTTTGACGAACTGGCAGCCAAAGGCTTAATGATGTATGGTCAGATGACCGCCGGCTCGTGGATCTACATTGGCACGCAGGGTATCCTGCAGGGCACCTACGAAACCTTAGGATCGCTTGCCCGGCAACAAGGCTGGCCTTCTTTGAAGGGTAAATTTGTGCTCACCGCGGGTCTGGGGGGCATGGGCGGCGCCCAGCCAATGGCAATCACCATGAACGAAGGCGTGGGCTTGATCGTTGAGGTGGACCCCGAGCGCGCAAAAAAACGCCTTGATATCGGCTACGTGAATGTGGTTACAGACAATCTCGAAGATGCCATGACCCAGGTGGAAGAGGCTCTCGAGCAGCAGATCCCCAAATCCATCGGGCTGATCGGCAATGCCGCTGACGTCTATAGCGAACTGCTGCTGCGCGGGGTCATTCCGGATGTGGTCACCGACCAAACCTCAGCGCATGACCCGCTCTCCTATGTGCCTGATGGGATGAGCCTGGCAGCAGCCTATCAGCTGCGCCAGAGTGAACCCGAGAAATACATTGAACTCTCGCTCAAAACCATGGCGAAACACGTCCAGGCGATGTTGGGCATGCAAAAGCAAGGGGCGATCGTCTTTGACTATGGCAATAACATCCGCCAGCGCGCTTTTGACCAGGGTGTGACGGATGCGTTTGACTTCCCGGGCTTCGTGCCGGCGTATATTCGCCCCCTTTTCTGCGAAGGCAAAGGTCCTTTCCGCTGGGTGGCGCTTTCGGGCGATCCCGAGGACATCTACAAGACCGACCAAAAACTGATGGAACTCTTCCCGGAAGACGCGCATCTTCACCGCTGGTTGAAACTGGCAAGGGAACAGGTGCCTTTCCAGGGACTGCCTTCGCGCATTTGCTGGCTCGGTTACGGTGAACGCGACAAAGCGGGTTTGGCATTCAACGAGATGGTGGCTGATGGCACATTGAAAGCTCCGATCGTGATCGGGCGCGATCATCTGGACGCCGGCTCGGTGGCTTCCCCCAACCGCGAAACTGAATCCATGCTGGATGGCACGGATGCTGTCAGCGATTGGCCGATCCTCAACGCCCTGCTCAACACGGCCAATGGTGCTACCTGGGTCAGTTTCCACCATGGCGGAGGCGTGGGCATCGGCTTCAGCCAGCATGCCGGGCAGGTGATCGTCGCCGATGGCACCCCCGAAGCTGCCAGGCGCCTCAAGCGCGTATTGCTGGGCGACCCCGGGATGGGCGTCATCCGGCACGTGGATGCTGGATATCCGGAAGCGATCAAATTTGCGAAAGAACACGGGGTGAAAATCCCGATGATGCCGAAAGCATAACCGAGGCGGATGAAAACCAGACGGTTTATTTTCTTTTTTCTTGCTATCCTGGTAGGGGTGGGGGCAGGGCTGGCATTTGGCTGGATGATGATGCCGCCTGCTGCTCCGAGAAACGCGCCACTTGCAAGCCTGCGAGCAGACTTCAAGACCGACCTCGTTTTGATGGTCGCGGAGGAATTCCAGAACGACCCAGACTCCATGCAGGCGCTCACTCAGCTGGACAAACTGGATGAGAGCGACCCCATTACCTTGCTTGGCAACAGCATCCAGTATGCCCAGGCGATCAGTTATCCTGAAGAAGACCTGAAATTGATGCGGGATTTGCTTAACAGCATGGATGCGGAAATTTACCTGCAGTGGAATGCAGACAGGGTGCCATGATGGAAGCAAAAGCCTCGATTCAAACCCATTGGTATTTGCTAACCGGCCTGGTGCTTGGTCTGGCTATCGGGCTGTTGATCTCTCTGCTCATCGCTCCGGCAGTCAATGCTGAGGCGCTACCCCATGAACTGGACCAGGCAGGCAAAGCTGTCTATCGCGAACAAATCGCCCTGGCATATGCCAGTAATCACAACCTGAGTCGCGCTATGAGCCGCCTGGAGTTGCTGAAGGACGTTGACCCAGCTGCGGCATTGATTGCTCAAGCTCAAACGGTCGTGGCACAGGGCGGACCAGTAGCGCTCTCGCGCGCCTTGGCAGAATTGGGAACAGCCGTTCAACAACTTGCAACGCCCACAAGCCCCTGAGGTCTGTTGGGTAACCAAAAAACCGGTGTCGAACCGGTTTTTTGCTGGAATCAATAAGAAACAAGGCAAGATATGCAAAATTTCTCCCCTCCGAACTTCAGCCGATCACCAAATGAAAGAAAGAAACCCAATGGCGGGATTAAAGGAGCCATCCGTGAAAACCTCGAGACACTGCGCAACACCCCTGAGGCGTTTCGCCTGGTTTGGACCGCCAGCCGCAGCAACGCTCTGATCAGTTTTGGTCTGACGCCGATTGCCGCCCTTCTGCCGGCAGCCCAGTCTTGGGTGGGGAAAATGATTGTAGACAGCATTCTTGGGGCGATTAATCAGTCCATGGATATCAACGTGGGTTTGCGCATGGTGCTGCCGTATGTAGCGGTTGAATTTGGGCTGTTGCTGTTAAGCACCATCCTGAATTCGATCCGATTCCTCTCCAATAGTGTTTTGCAGTCCCATTTAACGAACCATATTAATACGCTGATAATCAAGAAGGCTATCAGCCTTGATCTGCAATTCTTCGAAGACCCAGTCTTCTATGACAATATGCAAAATGCCCGCCGGCGGGCGGACAGCTCTGCTTTGGCAATCATGAACGCCATCCTGCAGATAGTGCAGCAGACCATCACGCTTGTTTCGCTGGTGGCCCTGCTAATTGGGTTTAGCCCCTGGTTGGCTGTGGTAGTGATCCTGGCAGCCATCCCCAACTTTATCTCACGATCGCGCTTTTCAGAAATGGCTTTCAGAGCCCTCACACGCCGCGCCCCGGAATCGCGCCTGCTCAACTATATTGAAACCTTGTTGACCAGCAATGAAGCTGTCAAGGAAATCAAGCTTTTTGGGCTGGGCGAGCCGCTTCTGGCGCGCTACCGTCAGCTTTTCACAGCTTTTTTTGAGGAAGATCTTGAAATCTCCCGTAAAAACACCTTCGCAAGCTTCGGCTGGGGCTTGCTGAGCAACCTGGCTTATTATGGCAGCTACATTTGGGTCATCTTGCGCGCCCTGGCGAAAGCGATCACCCTCGGCGACATTTCCATGTTCCTCTCCGTCTTTCGCCAGTCCCAAAGCGCCGTGCAGCAACTGCTCGACAGCTTCAACCGATTATATGAAAGCAACCTCTACCTCGACAACCTGCTGGATTATCTGAAGATCGAGCCGGTGCTGGCTCTGCCGGAGAATGGCAAGATTGCGCCAGCGCCTATACAACAAGGCATCCAATTCCGGAATGTTTCTTTCAAATACCCCGGTTCCGATAAAATGGTGCTGCAAAACATCAACCTCTTCATTCCGCCCGGGGAGAGCATTGCCCTGGTGGGCTTAAATGGCGCCGGAAAAACCACGCTGATCAAGCTGCTCACCCGGCTGTATGACCCGACCGAGGGGCAGATCCTGCTGGATGGTGTCGACCTGCGTGAATACGATCTGAAATCCCTGCATCAACGTTTTGGGGTTATCTTCCAGGACTATGTGCGCTACCAGTTCAGCGTGCGGGAAAATATTGGTTTTGGTCAGATCGAAGACCTGGATGACCAGGAGCGCATTGAATACGCGGCTGAACGGGGAGGAGCAGATAAGGTGGTGGCTGAGCTGCCCCAGGGTTATGATACCATTTTAGGAAGGCGCTGGGAACATGGTCAGGAACTTTCAGGCGGTCAGTGGCAGAAGATCGCCCTCTCGCGCGCCTTCATGCGCAAGGCGGAAGTGCTGATTCTGGATGAGCCGACTTCGGCGCTGGACGCGGAAGCCGAGTACGAGATCTTCCTGCGCTTCCGCGAGTTGATGGAAGGCCGCATTGCGGTCTTAATTTCACACCGTTTTTCAACGGTACGTATGGCGGATAGGATTGTGGTGCTCTCGGAAGGCAAAATCCACGAAATTGGCAGCCACGCTGAGCTGATGGCGCGCGACGGCGCCTACGCCCGGCTGTTCAACCTGCAGGCTGAGGGGTATCGGTAGAGGTTGAAAGTGCAAGTGGCAATCCCAATCCGGACCAACCTGATAAGACGCCTTAATTGAAGAAACGCCGCTCACTTTTGTTAGATTTTAGAAATTTACAGAAAAAAGGTTGCATGATCTTTCTTTGAGCAATCGCCACTAATTTTCCAAATGGCCAGCTGATTCCTAAACTGTAAGCTGTATAATTATGCATATACATCGAAAATATGCAGTGTTTCTTCATCCAATTAAATACTGGAACTTACCTGAATTCAAAAAGGAGAGAATATGACTGAACAGCGTAAGAAATTGACACTTTCTGGTTTTTTCAAGAAAGCTTCGGAGGGTAAACCGATCACCTGGCTCACATGTTATGACTATCCCACTGCCTATTTTCAGGAGCAGGCAGGGGTGGACATGATTTTGGTGGGTGACAGCCTGGGTATGACCATGCTTGGATATGACAGCACCTTACCGGTCACGATGGATGACATGATCCGGCATACAGCGGCTGTTCGGCGGGGGGCACCAAACACCTGGATCGTCGGCGATATGCCGTACATGACCTACCAGCCTTCAGTAGAAACAGCCATTATTAATGCCGGCAGGTTTATGGCAGAAGCTGGCTGCGACTCGGTCAAGTTGGAGGGCGGCGCTTCCATGGCGGACCGGATCAGGGGAATTGTGGACGCAGGAATCCCGGTAATCGGTCATCTGGGTCTAACACCACAAAGTGTCAGTTCTCTGGGCGGATTTAAGCTCCAAGGGAAAAGCGCTGAAGCCGCGAAGAAAATCGTGGATGACGCCAAAGCTTTGGAAGAGGCTGGTGTATTCATGATCCTCTTGGAAATGGTGCCGGATCGCGTGTGCCAGTTGATCACCGAACGCTCGAACGACTGCCTGATCATGTCGTTAGGTTCGGGTCCATACGCTCATGGACAGCTGTTGATCTATCATGATGCTTTTGGGCTTTATCCAAAATTCAAACCTCGTATGGCGAAGGTATTTGCTGATGCTGGCAAGGTGATTCGAGAAGGTCTGGAACTTTACGTGAAGGAAGTAACTGACAAAACTTTCCCTGCGCCTGAGAATTGGTTCGGAATGCCAGACGATCAATTTGAAGAGCTTATCAAGATGCTGTGAAAGGTGAAGAAATGACGGACATACAAAACCGCTTGGAAATCCCAAAAGCTTACCTGGACGAAGTTAATCACGTCCTGCTCGACCCAAATAGCGAGGTGATGCAAAAATTCTTATCCGTGGTTGCCAAATATGGCACTCCGGAAGAAATCAATCGTAAGCATGTTCAGTCACGCCGCCTGGAGAATTTGCTCGACTTAGTCACAAAGAAGTCCCCTTCAGCCGTTGATGACTTAAAGTGGCTCATGGAACAGCGGGATAAAGGGGCCTTTATCTCGGAAGCGGATTACCGCCTTCAGGTTTTGGGTGAAAAAGCCCACGAAATACAATTCAATGATGCATACGCCGTCACCCTGGAAGTTTCTGCGCTGCAGTACTTCCCATGGGTACGAGTGATGGCAGAACAAGCCATCGCCCAAAAATCGCTTGTTCCCGGTCGGTTTATTGCTGTCAGGAAAATGAAGGAGTCGGAAACAGATGGAGATCTCCCCGCGATTGTAGCTGCCATGGACATCATTGGGGCGTCCTTCGTCGAGACGCTGGATACCAAAGGCAGCGATGGTTCCAATCCGCACCTGGGAGGTCCAGCCACAATTACAGGCTATTTTGGTGGGATTGGTCAGCCTAACGAACACGCGCTGATGTGGCTGGATGAATTCCTGTACTACTATACCAACTATGGCGTTCAGCATGTGCTTAATTTCAATGCCGGCACCATTCTGATAGGCTTTATGCTCTATAAACTGGGCGTCGATATTCAATTCAAAATCTCAGTGTTTTTTGGTTCGGATAACCCTTATCATGCCCTGTGGATCATGATGATGGCTAAGCTGTTTGCGCGCGAAGATGGTTCCTCCCCGTTAATTGGCTTTAATTGGTCAAATTCCATTAACAACCAAACGATGGAATTGACCGCAGATTTTCGCAAGGCACTGGGTTTTGAAAAGGTTATTCGCTTTGAACATCACATTACCGAGACCCAAAAGAGCATCGTGATCCAACCTTACAATCGGCGTGAAGAGTTGATCCAAATAGCCGACCATGTACTCAATATTGCAGCAAAACATGAAGGGGGTGAGCCCGAGGTGGACGCAGCCCGCGCCCATCCATCCGATCTGTTGGATTATTTCAGAGATAAGGACGAAGTGATCCGCAGCGGCGATTGGGACAATCTTTTGATCAATTATCTGGATAAGGTGGATGCGTGCAACCGAACTGCCAAAGCCTTGACGGAGCATGGATTAAGCTTTGTGGCAGCGAAGAATTTACACCACGCCAAACCTTAAGCAGAACAGTTCGTGGTAAGAGTTATTCGGGCGGGATTGAGGGCAATCTTTACTTTGTGTCGATTAAGTCTATCGTGCCCTCAATCCGCCGCTGATGGTGTTATGGGTGGTAAGGCTCGTCGATTGCGAATCTTAGATGGCGGATTGGAAGCACACCAAGGTTATTGCATAATGAGGTGTGCTGTGCTTCCAAGCTCACCCTACAGGTGCTTGATCTCTGCTGCCTTATTGAAGACTATCGGATTTCCAAGCCATTGCTTAAAGTTTTCATATCCCGAGTAAAATAGGGGACATGCCTCACGTCATCCCTCAGGACCTCGAAAAAGCCGCGGTGCGCGGTGAGCCATCGCATGTCTGGCGTGCGGGGCAGGAACGGCGCTTTGCCATGCTGAAAGATGCTGCTGGCGAACGTTTGCAGGGCAGCGTGCTGGTGGATGGCTGTGGCGTGGGAACTTACCTCGCGCGCTTGGTACCCGTCTCCGGATTTGTGACGGGTATCGATATTGAATATCCGCGCGTGGTGGAGAGCAGCGCCTTCACGCCGAACGTGCTCTGTGCCGCAAGCGAGTACCTGCCGTATCAGTCCGAAAGCATGGAGCTGGTTTTCAGTCATGAGGTGTTGGAGCATGTGCAGGATGATGCCATGGCGATCCAGGAGATGGTGCGGGTGCTCAAACCTGGCGGACGGATCGTGCTCTTCTGCCCCAACCGTGGCTACCCTTTTGAGACCCATGGGCATTATTGGAAGGGGAAATACCACTTCGGCAATACCCCTCTGATCAACTGGCTCCCTCGCAAACTGCGCGATAAGCTCGCGCCGCATGTGGAGGTCTATACCCGGGCGGACCTGGCGAAGCTATTTGCCGGCTTGCCGGTGAAGTTTGTCGAACGCCGTACGATTTTTGGTGCTTACGATAACATCATCGAGCGCCACCCCGCGTTTGGGAAATTCCTGCGCGGCTTCCTTCAAACACTCGAGAAAACCCCCTTGCAGCGGCTTGGGCTCTCCCATTTTTGGGTGGTTGAAAAGATTTAATATTTTTCCTCAGATTTGCGGATATGAGATTACAACACCGAGGATTGGGCGTTAGAATTTCAATCAAAGAAAAAAAATAAGTATTTTAAAAGCTCCTTGTATGTCTTTGAATCATGCCTCTGCCGTACTGTATAATTACCATTGAGACAATTTTATCAACAAGGAGCGAGATGCTGAAGGCCAAAGTTTCATACACACTAAACGTTTCAAGGCCCGAAGGTGACCGGGCTACTGTAAAAATCAGGTCAGAAGAAGGCGAATTCTTCCCATACGACTTTTTGTATGGCGCATTGAGCGCCTGTTTTCACTCAACCTTAGTTGAGATCTGGATAAAAAGTAAACCCCACCAATTAAGATCGTCGTCACCGGTAAAAAGCGCAAGGAAACCCCTACGCCGCTCAAATGGGTCAATCCGGGATTATCGCCTTTGGTGAAGTGAATGAAAAACAGTTTTCCGCGATCTCGACCTGGCAGCGAAGGTTCGCTCTGTTCATGAACCCATCGGTAAGGTGGCGACAATGCCTATAGAGGTGAAAAACTAGCCGCTCATAATCTTCAATTATCCTTCGACTCGAGAGGGTCTGTATCTTCAAAAGAGTTGCTTCTTATTCAAGACCTTCCTCCGTCAGGGAATAAAAATTATCGTCTTTTTTTTGTTGACAAGCGTTAGGTTCTCTTAAACAATCAGATCAAGAATTAGGAAAATAGTATGACGATCGATCTTAAACCACTCAAAAACGCCTCCCTCTTAACAGACGCAGAAAATCAAGAGAACTACCGAAGCCTTTTCTCCGGTATGGCGGAAGGATGTGGCTTGCATGAGTTGATCTACGATTCAGCTGGCAAAGCGATTGACTATAAGTATCTGGATGTCAACCCTGCCTTTGAAAGGCTGAGTGGGCTCTCAAAACAAGAAGTTATTGGGAGGATGCACAACGAATGTGTGCCAGAAGACAACCCCATTTGGCTGGAGCGGTTTAGCGAAGTAGTTCGAAGTGGCGTTTCGGAAAGATTTGAAGCCCATTCCGCTTTCGATCGATATTACCAAGTATTTGCCTATAAATTTGCCGATCACAAATTTGGCGTTATTTTTTACGACATTACCGAAGACAGGCGAGCTGCTTTACACCAGGAATGGCTGGCATCTTTCCCGGAAAATAATCCCCACCCGGTGATTGAAATCGATTCAGAGGGTCAGATAATTTATCAAAACGAACCTGCCAAGAAGAGCTGCCTGGATTCAAGGAAAAAAGATTGCTCAAACTCTTTACTACAAGATATAACCCCCTATCTTTCTGGGCTAAAAAATGGATTCAGTCAACAAAAAAGCCGTGATATTCAGATTGAAAACGCTTGGTTCAGGCAAACCCTTCTCTACCTGCCGGAAATCCAGCACCTGCGCATTTATACAATAGATATCACCGACCAGGTTGAGGCCAAACAAGCACTACAGTTAGCTAATAGTCAGCTTGAAAGTCTTGTGAGTGAACGGACTGAAGAACTTTACGAAGCTAACCGGATCACGCAGCAGAATATTGAGCGGAGAATAGCCTCTGAGCAAACTTCTTTGGCAAGAGAGCGGAAGCAATTCGAAATCCTGGTTGATTTACTACCGGCATACCTGGTTGTGCTGTCGCAAAACCATGAGATCGTCAGAACAAACCGTTATTTTCGTGAACATTTCGGTGACCCTGCAGGAACGACCTGCGATCAATGTTTGTTTAACAGAAACAAACCCAGCGAAGCTTGCGAGTCCTTAAAATCATTGGAAACCAAAACTTCCCATTGTTGGGAATGGGAAGCTCCCGATGGCAGGATCTATGATGTCTATGATTTTCCTTACATGATGGATGACACCCCAATGATCCTTGAAGTAGGAATCGACATCACCAATATCAAGCAAGCGCAAAAAAACCTTGTCCGGATGAATGAATACAATCGCGGGTTGATAGAAATCAACATGGATGCCTTGATGACTGTCAAAAAATCTGGCAAGATCTCCGATGTTAATGAGACTGCAATTACAGTCACCAACCTCACTCGCGATGAGTTGATCGGCACAGATTTTTTAGATTTATTCACAGACAAAGAGAAAGCCTCGAAAGGATTCGATATTGTATTTAAAGAAGGTAGCATCCGTGATTATGAGCTGGATTTAATTAATCACTTGGGGCAAATTACCCCGGTGACATTTAACGCGATTGTCTTCAGGAATGAAGAGGGAGAATTCACGGAATTTTTTGCCAGTTTGCGAGACCAAACTGAATTTAAGCGAAAAGAAAAAGAGTTGAATCAGCTTAACAAGGATTTGGGAAACCTGATCGCGGAAGACTCGATCATGCGTGATCAGCTTGTACAATCCGAAAAGCTGGCTGCTTTGGGTCGGATGTTGGCGACGATCACACATGAGATCAATAATCCGCTTCAGACGATCAAAAACAGTCTCTACCTTATCCAGGCTGATATTGACCCACAAGAACAGAATTATGAATACCTGGAAATCGCCACTACTGAAACGAAACGTATTGCCAGGCTGGTTGGTCAACTTAAGGAAATTTATCGTCCTCCAACGTTAGGGACAGATGCGAGTTTCAACCTGATTTCCGTGGTATCTGAAGTCCGGGGTCTGTTAGCAGGTCAATTGGAAGAGGGAAAAGTGAAATGGGTCATGGATCCACCACCGGATGGACAATGGGTGACCATTGGCGATAAGGACCAGATCAAGCAAGTGTTCATAAATATTTGTACCAATGGAATTGAAGCCATGCAGCCTGATGGCGGTCAATTGGAACTGGTCTTTGTGCAAGGAAATCCTGAAAGCTATGAAATAGGGGTATTGGTGCGCGATACTGGTCCAGGAATATCAGTTGAATACTTAAAACGAATGTTTGAGCCATTCCAAACTACCAAAGCAAAAGGGGCAGGGCTAGGATTAGCGATCAGTTACGAAATCATTCAAAGACACCATGGACGGCTGACTGCTCAAAATTATGACCAAGGTGCGGAATTTGCCGTTTGGTTGCCTTCGACATCTTCATCAAAGTGAACAAGAGGTATCTGGATGGATAGAATTTTAATCATCGATGACGAACCCGCTTTACGGCAAACGCTTGCGGCAATTCTTAAAAGGTCAGGCTATATACCTGTCATGGCAGGAACAGGGCATGAAGGGTTGCAGAAGCTGCGGGAAGACACCCATTCACTGCTCTTTCTCGATATTAAACTTCCTGACGCAATGGGGATCGATCTACTTCCAGAGATCCACCAGATAGATCCCGACCTTCCGGTAATAATCCTGACCGCTCATGCTACGTTGGAAGCTGCCATGCAGGCGGTGCGTGGAGGAGCACGAGATTTTCTTTTGAAACCTATTGACCCGCCAGCCCTTCTCGACCGTGTCAACCAGGTATTGGAAGAGAACAAAGAACCACACAGGCAGAAAGAGATCATTTCGCAGGTACAGGGTTTGTTAGCTGAATTGGGATTGGTGCCTACTCAAGCCTTACAGCCTGTTTCAGCAGTACCGGAGTCAACGGACCCAAACACAGGACGCTTTCTTACTTGTGGGGCCATCAAGGCGGACTTGCATACGCGTCATCTTACGATTGACAACAATGTAATCGCCTTATCTTCCTCCTCATTTGATTACCTGGTTACGCTTATGCGCCATTCGCCTAATTCAGTTTCATTTGAAGACCTTGTAAAAGAATCCCAGGGATACAATTGTTCGAGAGCTGAAGCCAGGGATATCACCCGTTGGCATATTCATAAAATCAGAAAAGCAATTGAAACAGATATCTCAGACCCGCAGCACCTGATCACTGTACGTGATGTCGGCTATCGCTTGGTTGGGTAAAGAGTAGAGAAGGCTAATTACCCATTTCAAGCGGAAACGAATCGGGCATTAGGGTGGTGCCTGTAATCGCGCGAACACTTTTTATCAGGAAACAGGGTTCGAATGGCTTTCGGATGATCATCCAGGCTTTTTCTTCTTCAAAACAGGGCAAAAATTCAGTTTCAGAATTGGTTGAGAGTAAGATGATTGTCAAGAGCGGATGGTTTCTTTTGATCTTAAAAAAGAGAGATAAACAATTATCACAGTTTTGATTCAAGTCCAAAACGATTAGATCAAAAGGATAACCATCCAAAATGACCAACGGGTTGAGATTCAGGGATGTACTGACAACCGTGTAACCTTCTTGTCGGAACATCAAAGCAAGGGTTTGTTTTAAGGGCGGATCGTCTTCGATTATCAGTATGGATTTTTTGCTTTTCATGACAGCTCCTATCACCGGTTCCTTATAAAGGATAATTAATAAGGAGACTTCGTGACGTTCGAAAATGTTTACAATCATTTGCATTCATTAAATTTACTCAACGTCAATTTCCTGGAAATTACAAGTTGTTCAAAGGCTGGATCCGACGTGTTCCTGTGCTGAGATTTTCATAAATCATCTTTTCTTAATGACGAAGTGCTTTTTGAGCATTCATGGTTTCATGGCATTATCCACAAAACAGCTCAAGGCGCCGGATCTTCCTGTATTTGCAAATAAGTACAAAAATCACTGAACATTTGCATTTTCTGAGTGGAGTGACATCATAATTTGGGCGATTCTGCCAATTTTTTCTTATTAAGTCCAAACAATTCTCACGGCACCAGGGTTTTAATTTCCTATACTACTTATGGAGGTAAGTATGAATGCAAAGTTCATTTTTATTAACTATGTTGGCAACAATTCGTAAAAAGTGAAAAGGTTTTATGACTTCACGTGTGACCTTAAAAAATCAGTTTAGGCAAGATTGTATTGATCAAGTTTTCTATCTGGGCAGTTGGATCCGTTTCTGGCTGCCATACCCAAATGAAAAATAAATATAGGAGTAGATTATGTATAAGCACAAAATTCTCAGCACAACGGTCTTTATACTGTTGGTGGTTTCCTTACTTTCAGGAGGCCTGACAGTTAATGTCGACGCGACCCCAGTGCCCTATCCAGCTTCGCCAGTGGATGAAAGCGTCGTTCCCCACTATTTTGGTCCATACCCTAACTGGGGCCTAAGCGCACTGACCATGCCTGACGTTGCTGTCACAATCAGCGGCGATGGTACTGGTGCGGCAGCGACCGCCACGGTTGGCGCCGGTGGAGCAATCACCGGCATTACCATCACTAATCCCGGTAGCAATTACACCTCAGCCACAGTTAGCTTTACTGGTGCTGGAGATGGTGCTGCTGCGACCGCAGTGGTCACCTCCTCCAATACCGTCGTGGCTATCAATGTCACCAATCCAGGTGCGAATTACGTTCAGCCTACTGTAGCCATCACCGGTGGTGGAGCGACGACGGACGCAACAGCGACCGCTTACGGCGGTGTCAATAGCCTCACGCTCATCGATGGCGGTAGTGGTTATACCCTGCCTACAGTCGATTTCGATTATCCTGACGGTGTTGACGGTGTTCAAGCTAAAGGTCATGTAACCTGGGATACTGTAACCGGTGTGATCACAGGCGTGGTCATTGACAACCCCGGATCAGGCTATTCCAGAGCTCCTACTGTTGTAATCCGGGATGGTACCTTATTTAACCCATTAAATCGCAGGCAATTTAATGCCGCCCAGGAAGCCAGGCAAGAAAGTTTCCTGAACCCTGGAGCAGGACAACTACAAAATCAGCAAAAAGTAAACGTTTTAGATGATGCAAATGTGACCTCTACGATTGACATCCAATCGATTGTAGTGAATACCTATGGAGCGGGTTACACCAGTGTTCCTACAGTCACGATTACCGACACTTTGGGCGGCGGCACACAAGCAACCGCCGAAGCTGTGATTGATGTAGGGGCAGTCTCTGCCATCAACCTCACCAACCCTGGCTCCGGTTATGTAACCGGCACGGGGATAAAGAAATTTCAGGACGAACTTCCCCTGATGTGTGATCCGTCAGTTGCTGGCGACTGTGCAGCAGCCACAAATAATCTCGGTCAGTATGTTCCGCTGGGAGTCCCCGACACAACCACTTTCCCCGGTGCTGATTACTACGTCATTGCGCTTGTGCAGCATCGTGAGCAATTGAACTCTTCGCTCCCTGCAGAGGGAACGCTATTGCGCGAATATGTTCAGCTTGAAACAACAGCAAATGCCTCATGGAGCGAGAGCATTCCCTTGGTAAATCACTTACTGGATGGGACCACAACGCCGGCAATGATGCCTGATGGTACTCAAGCGATTGCAGTAAGTCAGCCTCACTATTTGGGTCCGATCATTCAGGCTAATAAGGATCGTCCCGTTCGAATCGTTTTCTATAACCTATTGCCAACGGGTCTTGAAGGCGATCTATTCCTTCCTGTTGACACTACCTTTATGGGTTCTGGTATGGGGCCGATGGAGATGATGCAGCCAGTGGATCAAGGTTCTGTGCTTGATGAAGTTCGTAACCCGCTCTGTGGTGAAGCGAATCTGAGCATGATGGACCGCATGATGTGTTTTGCTCAAACCCGGGCAACCCTTCATCTTCACGGCGGCATTTCTCCATGGATTTCGGATGGAACCCCCCATCAATGGATCACCCCTGCTGATGAAATGACCAGTTGGCCAGAAGGTGTTGCTGTCCGCCAGGTACCTGATATGGTCGGCCTTGACCGACCTGCTGGCGTCCCTGATTGTTCTGCGCCTGATGACGGGTGTATGACTTTCTACTACACCAACCAACAAAGCGCCCGCTTCATGTTCTATCACGATCATACCTGGGGCATCACCCGCCTGAACGTTTACGCTGGTGAAGCAGCCGGATATATCATCCGTGATGAGACCGAGACAGCTCTGATCGACTCTGGCTTGCTGCCCAGTGGACAACATGAAATTCCGCTTGTGGTTCAGGACAAAACCTTTGTTTCTTCGCCTGCACAGATGGCTGAGCTCGACCCAACCTGGGATTACACCCGCTGGGGTTCTGAAGGAGATCTCTGGTATGAGCATGTGTACATGCCAGCTGAAAATCCGGCTGATCCTTCAGGTATGAGCTCCTACGGACGCTGGTTTTACGGTCCATGGTTCTGGCCGCCTGCTGACCCAGTGTATCCAGCAATCTCAAACCCCTATTATGGTTTGGACCCGGAAGGTGCCGATGGCATCAGGCACACTGGGGATGATTGGGGCATTCCCCTTGTAACTCCCTGCGACCTGGATGTTCCCTCAACGTGGCAATATGATACCGATCCTTACTGCGAGCCGCAAATTATCCCGGGAACACCTAATAACTCCGCTGGTATGGAAGAGTTCAACGACACCCCGCTGGTGAATGGCACCGCTTATCCGACCCTGACAGTCGACCCTACAGCTTACCGTTTCCGCATTCTAAATGCTGCCAATGACCGCTTCTGGAATCTCCAGTGGTATGTAGGTGACCCCACGACCGCTGATCCGGTGCTGGGTGCGACCGAAGTCGCCCTTAATCCATTGGAAGTGGCTGCCGCACAACTGGACCCGGTCGTTTTCCCCACCCCCGACCTGACTCTCAGTCCGGCTGGTCCCGATTGGATCCAGATTGGTAATGAAAGCGGATTCCTGCCTGAGCCCGTGATTGTCCCTAACCAGCATATCACCTGGATCACTGACGCAACCCGCTTCGACGTTGGAAATGTTGACCTGCATTCGGTCTTGCTTGGACCCGCGGAACGTGCTGACGTAGTTGTGGACTTTTCACAGTACGCTGGTCAGACGTTGATTCTGTACAATGATGCTCCTGCAGCATTCCCTGCCCGTATCACGACGTACGACTATTACACTGGGATGCCGGATATGTACCCTAACTCAGCCGCTCTGGTTCTACCAGGCTACGGCCCCAACACTCGCACAATCATGCAGGTCAAGGTCAATGCAACCACACCGACCCCTGCATATGATTTCAACACGCTGCGGTCTGCCTTCCTGCATAAAGCAGATGGCTCAGGTGTATTTGAATCCGGTCAGAGCCCCATTATTGTCGGTCAGGCACCATACAATGGTTCGTATGCGACTGACTTTACAACTGGCGGTTGGTGCAATAGCCAGGTCAACCCAAGTGCTCGCTGCGATGGTTATGCGCGCATCTCCGATCAAGGTGGTGATTCCTTCAAGTTTGACACCCTGATAGGCAGCCAAATTGGTGTGAAAATTGAACCAAAAGCTATTCATGACGAAATGAATGCAACCAACACAGAGCCCTTTGGCAGAATGCAAGGGAATCTTGGTCTTGAAATTGTTCCAGCTAACCCCGGAAATCAAAATGTTGTTCTGTATCCATTCGTTAACCCGCCAACAGAAATGTTTGATGGCACCAATTTGCCAACCACAACAAATCTCACCCCCATCTCCGTAGGTACGGATGGTACCCAAATTTGGAAAATTACCCATAACGGGGTCGATACACACCCGATTCACTTCCACCTTTATGACGTACAGTTGTTGAACCGGGTAACCTGGGATAACATAATTATTCCACCTGATCCGACAGAGTTAGGTTGGAAGGAAACAATTCGAGTGAGCCCGTTGGAAGACACGTATGTTGCCATCCGACCGATCATACCGATTTTTCCCTTTGAAATACCGAATTCGATCCGTCCCTTGGACCCTATGATGCCAATTGGTGACACTTCAATGTTCAACCCAACGGACCCGCGAGGTAATCCGGTCGACCCAATTGTAAACAGCCTGGTCAACTTCGGCTGGGAATATATGTATCACTGTCACATCCTTTCTCACGAAGAGATGGACATGATGCGACCTAACATTGTGGCTATGCCGCCAATTGCGCCTAATGGTTTGCTGCATACGATCAATGGGAATTCTCTTACCCTTGTCTGGCAAGATAACTCGATCACCGAGACCGGATTTGATATTCAAGCTACAAGCGATGGTATCACCTGGGTCAGTGTGGGTAGCAGTCCTTCGCCATTGGATCAGTCCAATACTCATGGCGCACGCAGCTTTACAGACACCAACTTTAACGGGACAAAGGTTGCGTACCGAGTTGTAGCGATGAACACCATTGGCTACATGGACACAACATCTCAAAATCAAAACTTCCCCTCCCTTACGGTTCAATCTATGTCCGAGCCGTATTATTTGAATATTCAGATGTTCTATCAGTTTATCCCGGGGGTTTACAAATAACCCCGTCAATCGATCAACGTGGATTGTAGGAGCTCCAAAATATCACTTCCTCGCCCTGCAATCCACAAATGAAACCAGAGAGGCTGTCCATGGAAACAAGGGCAGCCTCAAACTATTAAGTTCACAAGATCAATAATTAGAATATCTCACAATCTTGTTGATTCAGTGCTACGGCTTCTTGCTTTGAATCATCTCGCTCGTCCGGATGAACGCCTAGACAGACGTTTTCGCTATCAGGCGGGAGATTGTTCCCGAAGATTACTGCTCCAATTGGTTGAATCGCCTACAGGCTTTGCCCATCTCAGGTTTGACGCCCACCGCATCGAAAGAGGCCATCAATTTCTTGTAATCTACCGGACATTGGTAAACAGACATGTGATAGAGCGGCTTTTTGTTGTAGGTGTCAGGGTAAGTTTCCTGGGTACTTCGTAACTGGGCATCCTCCAGTTGATCGCCTCCTGGTATCCTTCGGGTAAACTTCGTATAATCAGATCGCGGACGGCGGAAATTACCTAACGCCAGTCTTTCAGCAAACTGAAAGGTGGTCAGTAGGGATGATCCTTGAACTTGAACCCATGAGAATCCTTTATCGTTAGTAAATCTATTCTTTCCTTGATAACCCCAAAGGCAAAAAGCCGCAGAAAAGAAAAATCCGATAATTTGCAAAACGAAATCTATTATTCCCGCCGGACTGCGTTTGTATCAGTATAATGAACGCATATGGCACTGACGGATGAAGAAAAACCCGAAAAAACACTTGGCGCCCTCAAGACCAAGCGGGTGGAGGTCGTGCCCTATGACCCAAACTGGCAGGCTCGCTTTGAGGAAGTGCGGCAATATCTGCTGGGCATCCTCTCCGGGCAGGAGGTGCGTGTTGAGCATGTTGGCAGCACGTCAGTGCCTGGCCTAGCGGCAAAACCAATCCTTGATATCGACATTGTCCTTCAAAATGGAGCGGACTTTGAGGCAGTTAGATCCTTGCTGGAAGCAAATGGATATTTCCACATTGGCGACCTCGGTATAACCGGGCGTGAAGCCTTCAAGTATCAAGATAAACCCCAACTCATGCGCCACAACCTCTACGTGCTCTCAGCGGATGCGGATGAGCTCCGGCGGCACCTCACTTTTCGCGATTGGCTGCGCAGCCATCCGCAGGATCGGGAGGCGTATGCTCAGGTAAAAATAGCCGCAGCCAGGCAATTTCCGGATGACATCAGTGCCTATATCGACGCCAAAAGCGATGTCATTTTGGACATTTACAAGCGCTGTGGTTTATTCCGCCCGCAGGACCTGCCGGAGTTGGCACGTTCCGTACTGATCAACCGTTATGACCTCCGTGTTGAAGAAATGTGCTGTAAGCTAATTCAGCCGGGTATTGGCCTGTGCCAGTTGCAATCAACTCAGGGGATGTTTTTTCTGCTGGTCTGGGAAAAAGCTAACTCTGCCAGCGGCGAGAGCTCACTTGTTCAAAGCGCAGTCGAGGTGGGGATGGAGCTTCCCTTGCCCACGGCATCGGGGCAGCAACTTTGCACCGCGCCATTTGCGACGTTTGCCCTTTTCCGGTCTGAGCAGGCTGCACTCGCTTTTTTGAGCAACGATTTGTGGAAAAATGCAGCAAACTATTAAGGAGAAACATGGATAACACGCAAAAATTCAGCGGCAAAGCCGAAGTCTACCAAAAAGCCCGTCCCAGTTACGCTCAGGCAATGATTGACTTTATTGCTCAGAACTGGCAGATTGGCAAAGGTTCACTGGTCGCGGATATTGGCTCGGGGACGGGTATCTTCACGCGCCAATTGCTCGGGCTGGGGGCGAAGGTTTACGCTGTGGAGCCGAACGCGGATATGCGCGCCAAAGCTGAGGAACTGCTCGGTGATAACCCGAATTTTGTGTCAGTCATCGGCACAGC
>Ga0116184_10001373_pt1 | contig 23692 bp, 18 predicted proteins | sample AD_JPNNA5_MetaG_FD_89886 | JGI IMG/M metagenome (GOLD analysis project Ga0116184, IMG submission 89886) | Active sludge microbial communities of municipal wastewater-treating anaerobic digesters from Japan - AD_JPNNA5_MetaG | ecosystem: Engineered > Bioreactor > Anaerobic > Digestate | place... | reverse complement strand
GAGAGGGCGTCTTGCCGCCGGGATTCGGACCATGATCGGTCTTGGGATTCCGGTAGTCCGTCGTGGCCGCATCGCTGTTGTCCAGCCCGTAGCCCCAGATCGCATTCTTCTCCGCGGCGCCCACGTTCTTGCCCGCGAGCTTCACCCCCAGCTCTGCCTGGTTGTTGCCCGTGACGCCGGGCCCGTCTGGCCCATCCACCCACGGATAGTTGGGGTTGACGGCCAGATCGCCGAAGGTCGCCACCGTCGTATGATCCGGGAAGCTGGTAATGCCCAGGACATACCAGTAGTTGGCATCCCACGTCATGAGCAGGGCCTCGGCGTCATACAGCTCGCCACCGATGGGGATGGTGTCCGAGGCCAGGTAGTCCTCCAGCGTGTAGCACACAGTCTCCGTGCCATTGTTGTAGAGCAGGTCCGCGCCCCCGGTCAGGGCAGTCCAAGTGGTTCCACCATCGCTCGACTTGTTCCAGTCGAGGTGTTTGCCGGGATCGGCTCCCCAGCCGTTGTCCAGAACGATTTCCAGCCCCCAGTCAACGTACCAGCCACCCGCTGAGGTGAACTGGTATGAGAATGCCGTCGAGGACATTCCCAGGACACACACCGCCACAATCAGTGTCACCACGGACTTCTTCATCTGCTACGCTCCCTCTTGGTGCTGTCACCCCTGCGGAACCCCGTGTCACAGGTACCGTGCCGCTCCCAAGGCCAGGTGACGTCCAGTGATCATTGACTGCTCCAGTTTAGCGTAGTGTTACACGCCCGTCAAGCATTAGGCCGGAACACCCAGGCGCTGCAAATGTATCCCGGTTCCCGAGAGGAATCCGCGAAGCACTCGTTAACGGTCGAGAACCTCGGAGCCCGCCGGCCGTTCTTTGAGCTCTGTGATGGAGCCCGTGCCGACGGTATGAGGTACGCTGAAAGGGCGAGAGGCAGGTCTTGGGGTTGCTCAATGCGCTCACCTTCGACATCGAGGAGCACTTCCAGGTCTCGGGCTTCGCCGACCACATCGCACCGGAGCGTTGGGATCAGTATGAGAGCCGCGTGGTGCCCAACACTGAGCGGTTGCTCGGCCTCCTGAGCCAAATGGGACTCCGGGCCACCTTCTTCTTCCTGGGCTGGGTGGCGGAACGGCATCCGGATCTCGTCCGGGCCGCCGCGGAGGCGGGACACGAGATCGCCTGCCACGGATATGCCCACCGGCTAGTCTATGACCTGACTCCCGAGCAGTTTCGTGATGACCTCCGCCGGTCGCTCGACGCCATATGCCCCCATGCGGGAGGTCCCATCCTCGGCTACCGCGCCACCTCCTTCTCCATCACCGAGCGAAGCCTCTGGGCTCTCGACATTCTCAAGGACGAGGGCCTGGTCTACGATGCCAGCGTGTTCCCCGTGAAGCGCGCGCGGTACGGAATCCCGGATGCGCCTCGGGCCCCCTATACGCACCCCAATGGACTGATAGAGTTCCCGTCGACCGTGGGCCGATTGGGGAAGCTGAAGATCCCGGTGGGGGGCGGGTACTTCCGGCTGTTCCCTTATGCGTTGACTCGTCACGCCATCCGGCAAGTCAATGCCGAAGGTCGGCCGGCCATTGCCTATTTCCATCCGTGGGAGTTCGACCCAAAGCAGCCCCGCATGCTGGGGGATCGCGTGAACAGCTTCCGCCATTATGTGGGGCTGAAGCACACGGAAGCGAAGCTGCGTCGCTTGTGTGCCGATGTGTCCTTTGCGCCGGCCCGGGTCGTGTTGGGGATCTAGAACCCGTCTTCAGACGGTGTGCCCGGCAGTGGCCTGGGGCCGGATAGGGTCCCTCTCCCACATGCGAACTCGGCCCCTGGATTACAATGTCGCGGCACCATCCCACCCGCTCCGGCACTGGCGGAGTCCGTGGTTCCCCAGCCATCCTCTGGGGTAAGGCAGGTTCATGGCCCGGAAGCTCTCCATTATCATCCCGGTCTTCAATGAGGCCCGGTATATCGACCAGGTCCTGGAGCGGTTGCGCGAGTTGCCCATCGCGCGCGAGATCATTGTGGTGGATGACGGTTCCACCGACGGCACGCGCGAGCGGCTGCGGGAACTCCGCCAGCAGTGGCCCCCGGAGGACTTGGTCCTCCATTTCCTGGCCGAGAACCGCGGGAAGGGCTATGCATTGCGCGAGGGCATCGCGTTGGCGTCGGGTGATGTGGTGGCCATCCAGGACGCCGATTTCGAGTATGACCCCTCCGAGCTCCCCGAACTGGCGGCCCCGATCTTCGAGCGGAAATGCCGAGTGGTGTACGGGTCACGCTTCCGGGGGACCATCCAGGGCATGGCTCCCCTCAACCGCGCGTTCAATCGGATCATCAGCGCCTTTGCTTCGATTCTGTACGGCCAGCGGATCACCGATGAGGCGACTTGCTACAAGCTGTTCGAGGCGGCCTTTCTCAAGTCCATCCCGTTGCGGTGCGAGCGGTTCGAGTTCTGTCCCGAGGTCACCGCCAAGGTGCGCCGGCGCGGAGAGAGGATCCTCGAGCTCCCCATCCGCTATGTCGGCCGTACCACCCTGGAGGGCAAGAAGATCCGCTGGTGGGACGGCGTCGTCGCCTTGTGGACCTTGCTCCGCTACCGCTTCTGGCGTGGTTAGGAGTATCCGCGCCGCGCGCGGCTCGTGGGGGTGGCCGCAGTATGGCTCGGGAACCGCAGCATGGGGGAACCACTCCCGCGCCGGAACCGCTGGAACAATCAGCCAAACCTTGGAGGAGAAGCCCGTGGAGACCGTTCCATCCCCCCATCGCCGCCGGTTCCTAAGCACCACCATGACCGCTGGACTGAGCGCATGGGCCACGCGGATGGCACTGGCAGCACCGGATGACATCATGCCGGCCGACCATCTTCCCCGGCGCCCCTATGGTTCCACGGGGCGACTGCTCTCCATCATTGGCCTCGGTGGAATCGTGGTGAGCCAGATCGAGCAGTCTGAGGCCAACGACATCGTTTCCCGGGCCTTCGATCGTGGGGTCAACTATTACGATGTGGCCCCCACCTACAGCAACGCCCAAGAACGCCTGGGGCCGGCCCTGGAACCCTATCGCGATCGCGTCTTCCTGGCCTGCAAGACGGCGGAGCGCCATGCCGCCGAGGCCCGGGCTGAGCTCGAGCAATCCCTGAAGCTCCTCCGGACTGACCACCTCGATCTCTATCAACTCCATGCGCTCTCAACGGTCGAGGATGTGCAGACCGTCTTTGGGCCCGGCGGGGCTTTCGAAGTGTTCCTCCAGGCGCGCGACAAGGGCCAGGTGCGCTATCTTGGATTCTCGGCCCACACCGAGGAAGCGGCTCTGCTGGCGCTGGACCAGTTCGATTTCGACAGCGTGCTCTTCCCGTTCAACGCGGTGTGCTATCACCAGGGGCACTTTGGCCGAAAGGTCCTGGAGCGCGCTCGCGATCGTGGTGCCGCTCGACTGGCGCTCAAGGCCCTGGCTTGGACCCCCTGGCCCGAAGGGGCCGAGCGTACCCATCCCAAGTGCTGGTATCAGCCCATTACCGATCGCCGGTTGGCTTTTCTGGCTCTGCGCTTCACCCTGGACCTGCCGCTCACCGCGGCCGTGCCTCCGGGAGATCCGCGCATTTTCGAGATGGCGGTCGATCTGGGGCTGCGGTACCGGCCCCTGGAGCGCGAGGAACGCCAGATGCTCTGGGCCTCCATGGACGGGGTCGCGCCCATTTTCCGCCGGCCCGGAAGCGATGCGGCCTAGCCGCCCAGGTACCGCACGCGCGGCTTCGTGCCGCGTTCGGGGTCCTGGAATGGGCGCGTTGGGGCCCACCACGCCCCGACCGCGTGGTTTCCCCCAGGGCGCCCCTCCGCAACCAGGCCCATGGGCCGCTGGAGCCCCGAGTGACCGCCAGTGCCCTTCTGCCCTCCCCTACCCTCCTCTATTTCCTGGGTATGAGGGCAAAGAGCCGACAGGAGTCGGCGAGGAGCGCCTGAATATCCCGTTGTGTCCCTTTAGGGGAACCAGCGCCCCAGTGTGTGCCTTTGCGCCTGTTTGCGAACGGGCAAGGGGATCGCGGGATGGGAGCGGACTCCGTGGAGAACGAGGTGCTCACCGCCGACGAAGTCGCCCACCTGCTGCGGCTGTCGCCCAAGACGGTGCGCATGAAGGCGGCCGTGGGGGAGCTCCCGGCCAAGAAGGTCGGGAAAGTCTGGCGCTTCGTCCGGAGTGATATCGAGGCCTACCTCCGCCATTCCGAGGCCGATCACGTGGCTGTGGGGAGGGGCTTGCGGTGACCATCCTGGCCATCGCCAATGCCAAGGGGGGCGTGGGCAAGACGACCACGGCTCTGACTTTGGCCGCGGCCCTGGCGGATGGCCCGGCCAGCAAGAAGGGCTCGCCCCGAGTCCTCCTGGTCGACCTGGATCCCGGTGGGGGCCTCACGGGCATTCTGCGCCGTCCCGTGGAGGACCCGGCGAGTTCGGCCCATCGGCTCTTGACGGAGCCCGAGGCGGATCTGAGTGCCCTGCCCCAGGAGACTGACATCCCCGGCGTGGATCTGGTGGCCTCTCATCCTGTCATGTCTACCCTGGATGCCCAGCTCTCTACGGTGGTGGATCGGGAGTTCCGTTTGCGGACCGGTTTAGCCAGCTTAACGGCCGGCGCCCGTGGCTACGGCTGGGTCGTGCTGGACTCGGGCCCCTATATGGGCATCATCTCCATCAACGTGCTCACCGCAGCTCATGCGGTCGTGCTTCCCCTGCCCCCTGAGTTTGTCGTGCTGCTCGGCGGCCGGATGCTCCTGGACTACGTCCAGCAGATCCGAGACCACTTCAACCCGGAGCTCCGGATCCTGGGCATCCTGCCCACCATGGTGGATGCGCGAACGCGGCATGCCAGGGAGATGCTGGATCAGCTCCGATCCGTCTTTGGCGATCTGGTGTTCGAGCAAGCCATCCCGTATACGGTGCGCCTCAAGGAGGCTCCGATTCTCGGAGCGTCCATTCTCAGCTACGACCCGTCGTGCCGGGCCGCGGAAGCTTATCGAGCTCTGGCGGGGGAGGTGCAGGCTCGGTGTCGCGCAAGCGTGTGAGCACGGCCGGCCTCATCGCCGATCTGTTCCGGGCTCACCCGGCCGTGGCGGGAGACGGCGATGGCCGGCTGTCGAGCCTTTCCCCGGTCCCCTCGCCGGTTGAGGCGACGGCTCGCACCCGAGACGGCCAACTGCTCGAGATCCCCCTGGACCAGATCCACGTGGGGCCTCATCAAGCGCGCCAGGGATTCGACGAGGAACGGTTGCAGGAGCTGGCCGAGTCCATCCGGGCCCATGGGGTCATCGAGCCCGTTCTGGTCACGCCGCACCCCGAAGGTTCGGGGTACCTGCTGATCGCGGGTGAGCGGCGCGTGCGAGCGGCCCGGCAGGCCCAGCGAACCACCATCCCGGCCACGGTGCGCGACGCCTTATCGGAAGCCGACATTCTGGTGCTGTCTCTCACGGAGAATCTGCAGCGCGAGGACCTTTCGCCCACGGAGCGGGCCGAGGGGATTGCGGCTCTCCAGAAGGCCACGGGGGAAAGCCTGTCGGCCGTGGCGGCGCGCCTGGGTTACACCAGGGCTCGGGTCTGCCAGCTCATGGGCTATCGGCGCCTGCCCCCGGCCATCTATGAGGCACTGACCCAAAAGCGTATTACGGAGAAGCAGGCGCAGGCCATTTTGCGCGTGGATCCGGTGAGCCCGGCGGCGCAGCGGGCCCTGTTTGAAGCCTGCGTCGAACATCATCTGCACGACGCCGAGGCGGGGCGGTTGGCCCGGCGCTTGATGGAGCAGCCGACGGCGTCCCCCGCGGCCGTGGTGTCGGGATTCCTGGAACAGCGCCGCCCCGCGGAGTCGCGCCGGGTTACGGCGAGTCACCGGCGTTTAGCTAGTTTGACGATGCGCCTGCAGCGGCAGGAAGTTGTGTTGGCCGATTTGGCCGCCCAGGTGCACCACCTGGCGAAGACGGTTCACGCGGAGGAACGCCCGACGGCACAGGAGCTCCAATCGGCACACCAGGTCGTCGAGGCGCTGGAGAGTCATCTCAAGCAGATCGAGGGGGGGCTGCGCGCCCTTCGTCGTCGTGGGTAGATCGAGGGAGATCGACGGGCCCTAGAAGGCCGAGAACCTCGCCGCTTACAGGAGCGGCGAGGTTCCCAAAGACAGAGAACTGTCCTGGACAAGCTATGGACCTTTAGTGTATGTGGTCCGGCGTTCTCGGTCAAATCCGGCCTCGGTGGCCCTGGAGAACTGGGGCATCCGCCTCTTTGTGGAGGCTTTGGGGAGCCGGAGTTGGCCGTTTCGTTGTGGGACAACTGGCGCCGAGTGACTCGGCGGGAGCCTTGCCCTGTGTGTGGCAAGGGCGACTGGTGCCTGGTGGCCCGGGACGGGTCCCAGGCCCGGTGCATGCGCCGCGAGTCCCCCCACTCCGTCCCCGCGGGCGGCTGGCTCCACCCCTTGGTGCCCGGTCGGATCGCGCCCCGGCCAGACGCCATGGTGAGCCCGGTGGGGTCTCCCCGCCGGGTGGCGCCACTCGAGATCCTCGACCAGGTCTATGAGGCCCTGCTGGGACAACTCTCACTTTCCGATCATCATGCGGCTCAGCTCCGAGCCCGCGGCATGGACGATGCGGAGATCGCAGCCGGCGGATACCGGACCTTCACCCGTCACCGCCGGGCCGATATCGCCCGCCGCTTGGCCGACCAGTTCACTCCCGGTGCCCTGACGCGGGTGCCCGGGTTCTACATCGACGACAACGGCCACTCGGCCTATCTCACCCTCGCCGGCCCCGCCGGGCTCTTGATCCCCTGCCGCGACGCCCACGGCCATCTGACGGGCCTACAGATCCGGCGGGATCAGGGCAGCCCCCGCTATCTGCCGCTGACCAGCTACACGGAGAACAAGCCTCGGCGAGGCGGCACACCGGTGACCGTGTCGCTTTTGCGGCACGTGGCCTATCCGCCTCAGGTCACGGACCCACGGGTGTTCATCACCGAGGGCACCATCAAGGCGCAAATGGCCGCCTGGCGCCTGGGGGCGATCGTCATCTCCTCGCCCGGCGTGGCGTGCTGGAACGCTGCGGGCATTGTGGAGACGGCGGTCAAGTTAGCTAAACCGGGTGGATCGGTGGTCGTCGCCTACGACGCGGACAAGATGAGAAAGTCCGCGGTGGCCCAAGCCGAGGCCTCGTTGTGCCGGGCCCTGGAGGCTGCGGGGCTGAGTGTGCGCGTGGCGCGATGGGATGCCGAGACCGGCAAGGGGCTGGATGACCTGCTGGTGGCCGGAGGGACCTTCCGTTTGGAGGAGCCCGAGGACTTCGAGACCTCCTCGCGGCTGCCTTCGAGGGTCATTGAGGTCCATCTGCCTCCCCCCCAACCGTCTTCGGGTCTGTTTGAGAGCCGGGCCTACACGGCGGACGAAGTGCGCCAGCATATCTACACCACCGCGGCGCAGCTGCTTGAGGAGGGCGTGCCCGGTCTGCATCTGTTCACCTCGCCCCCGGGCAGCGGGAAGACCACATGTATTCTGCGAGCGCTGGCTGATCTCTCGCGGGCGGGCCGTCTCGTGGACTGGCGCGACCGGACTCCCGTCCAGCGGCGGGTGCTGTTCCTGACCGACACCAAGGAGGCCCTGGCCGAGTTGGTGTCCGCCGTGCCCGGTTTGCGGGAGATCGCCGCGTTTCGCGAGGGCCGATCCGATGATCCGGCCAGTCCGTGGTACTGCGCGCGGAAGGCGGAGGTGGACGAACTCGCCCACGCCCGGCACAACGCGGCGCGGGAGCTGTGCTGGACCTGCTACGAACGGTTACCCCATTGCCCCTACATGCGTTCCAAGCAACAGGCCGAGCGCCAGAACATTCTGCTGGCCCCCAAGGCCGTGGCCCTCAGCGATCCGAGCTTCCTCGATGGACCCGCCGATCTATCGCCCTTCTCCGCCGTGGTGGTCGATGAGAGCCTGACTCCGGCTCTGTTGGAGGATGTGCGAATCACCCGCCGGGACGTGAACGCACTCGAGGAAGGCCTGGAGCGTTGTGGGGTAGGGGAGGGCGATCCCTTCCGTACCTTCCTCGACCTGCTCCGTCATGTGCTGGAGGGGGGGGAGCGGCCCCAGGCCCGGCCCTGTTGGCTGCCCCTCCCCGGCCTGCTTGTCGAGGCGGCCCGCAGCCGCCATATCGACTTGGCCGCGCTTCTGGATCGGTTGGCGTCGGCCATCCAGCGGGCGGACGCCAGCGGTGGCACCGGCCTCCTGGATTTCGAGGAACGCTTCTACAGCCAAGGCCGGCGCGTCGTGCCCTTGCGATTCGTGCGGGAGCTTGTGGCCCGGTTGCGCGATGAGCACTCGCGCCCGGAGGGAGCCGACGTCTCCTCGTGGCTCGAGTTCGCCCATCAAGGCACCGGGTCCCGCATCCATCTGGTACTCAAGCAGTCCGCCCTGCACAAGGCCCTGTCCTCGGTGCTGGTGCTCAATGCCGATGCCTGTCCCGACGTCCACGCACTCCGCTTTGCCTTTCCCCACTTCGAGGTGCACGACTGGCCCGTCGAGCAGCATATCCACGTGACCCAGTTCTCGAACTCGAGCTACTCAAAGAGTGTGCTGATGGCCCATCGCTCGTGCCGGGAGGATGTCCAACGGCTCGTGGAGTTCTACCGGCTCGTGGAGGACCGCGTGCTGGTCATCACCCACAAATCCCTGCTTCCCGAAGAGCGCGTCAATGAGCCCGACGACGATGCCTTCGTCGGTTGGTGGGGGAAACACCATCGGGCCCTGAACCGGTTTGCCGACATCGATGCCTTGGTCGTGGCCAGCTACTTCTGCGAGAATCTGGGGGTCTTGCGGGCTCGGGTGCAGGCGTTGCGAGACTCCCGGGAACCCCGCACCCACAGCGACGCGCTTTCGGACGCGGAGCCCGGGCGGAGTTCCGAGTACCGCATCTATGAAGGCTATCGGGATGACAGGGGTAGGGGACGCGCGCGACTGATTCCCGTGGATGCCGATCCCGATGTCCAGACCGCCATCGACGCCAGTTGGTCGGGAGCGGTGCACCAGGCCATCGGCCGCGGCCGACCTCTCTTGCGGGATCCCGACAACCCGCTGCGGGTGTTCCTGCTGCCGGCGATTCCCGTGGAGGGACTCCGTGTCGACGATCTACAGTCCACGGCAGCCATCCTCGGCAAAGACCATCCCGTCACCGGCCTCAATCGAGAGAAGCGGGACGAGGCATCGGATCGCGTGACCGAGGCGATCCGGATTCTGGTGGCTGAGGGCAAACGACCGACCATCAATGCCATCTACACGCGCTTCGGGGGCCGCTGGAACACAATCCGCCGGGAGCTGGAGCGGTGGCGACGTGAACACGGAATGGCATGAGAGCGTGGTTTCCAGAGGAAGAGGACCCCTTACAACGACTTGTTGTCGTGAGTTGCCGAGGAAAGTGCCCTTACAACGGGATGTACATAAGATTCTGTACAAGCCGTTGTAAGGGGTAGTTCCCTCCGATTCGTACAACAACAAGCCGTTGTAAGGGGTAGATTGTCCCCGGAACCGCCGGACAGGACGTGGCGGGGACGGGAGCTCCGGCCAGCGCCTCGAACCGCTGGGTTGGGCCAGCCTTCGTCTCGCTCGCGCGTCGCGAGGACTCCAGCGTTTATCTAGCTTACCTGAGAGGGAGCTTCCACCATGTCGTCTCTCCGCGCCGCCCTGGGGAGTGCTTGGCTGACCGCGCGTGGCCATAAGGGGCCCGCGTATCTCCGGGAGTACATGCGAACACTTCGCCTCAGCCGGGCGGAAACCGAGGAGCGCGCCTTCGCCATCTTGGTCGACCGCGTGCGGCACGCCCAGGAGCATGTGCCCTTCTACCGCCGTCGCTACCAGCAGGCCGGCGTCAGTTGGCACGACCTCAAGACTCCCGATGATCTGGCCCGGTTCCCCGTCGTGACCCGCGAGGATCTGGTCGAGAGCTGGAGGGACATGATTGATGAGCGGATGCCCCTCGAATCCTTGCGTCGCTATGGGAGCGGCGGGTCCACCGGCGTCCCGGTGATCACCTACAACACCCAGGAGGAACGCTATCGCACATGGGCCGTGGAGCAACTGAGCTTCCACATCCACGGCATTCCCCGCGGCGCCCGCATCGTGCGGCTCTGGGGCGCGCCCCAGGATATGATCAAGTTCCGCGGCCTCCGGGGCTGGGCGAAACAGACTTTCCAGAATGACAGCATGCTGGATGCCTTCCACATGGACCCGCCCATCATGGCCACCTACGTCCAGCGCATCAACGCCCTCAAGCCCTATGCCATGTTGGCCTATCCCGAAGCCGCCGATCTGCTGGCGCGGTATATCGAGGAGAACGGCCTCGCCGTGCACTCGCCCGCGGCCATCGTGACCTCTGCGGGACCCCTGTTGCCAGCCTACCGTGCCCGCATCGAGCGGGTGTTCCGGGCTCCCGTGATGGACCGGTACGGCTGCCGGGAGGGTGGGGTCATCTCCTACCAGTGCCCTGCCCAACGAGGCCTGCACATCTTCCCGTTCCGAACCCGGGTCGAGACGGTACGCGAGGGACAGCCCGTGGGGCCCGGAGTCGATGGCCATATCCTCATCACGCCGCTCATGCGCGAAGCCATGCCGCTGATCCGTTACGACGTCGGCGATATCGGCCGCCTGCTCGAGAACGGTTGCTCGTGCGCCCTACCGTGGCCTTGTATGGAGGTGAGTGTCGGGCGCTCCAGCGATGTGTTTGTCACTTCGGGGGGCGGGCTGGTGGCTGGATCAGGTCTGACCACCTTCATGGCCAATCATGAAGGCCTCCAGCTCTATCAGATCGAGCAGGCCACCGACCGCAGCGTGACCGTTCGCTTGGTCACCGATGAGCGTTTCACCGAGGCATCCCGTGACCGCATTCGAACCAAACTGGGGAACATCTTCGGGCCCGACATTCCGCTGAACGTGGTGGATGTCGAGGACATCCCCCGCACGCGATCGGGCAAGATTCGCCCGATTATCTCCCAGGCACGGATCCAGCTCACACGGGAGAACGCCCCCGACCAGCTCGCCCGCGGAGACGAGTAGTGGGCATGCCCCTACGCCGTCACTCGACCCCGCAGTCGCCGCGTGGGGAAAGGGCTCTCGGCGCGAGCCTCAGCCTGTTCGACCCCCTTTTGTGTGCCCGGGGCCGTCATGGCCGAGGCAAGGCCCAAGAGGAACCACACGTCCTTGTCGTGGGCGAAGGTACCTACGAGAGCACCGAACATCAGCGATAGGATGACCACGAAAAGGGTGCTGACGTACACTCGATCGAGCTCGAGACCGGCTTCGAGCAGTTCCCTCCGCCGGCGCCCGAGACTGTGAAGGCTGAGCCAGAACGCCAGATGGAAGGGGATCGACCCCACCAGCCCTTCCTGCACCGCAACTTGGAGTACCGTGTTGTGGGCTGCGGTGGTGTCATCGTCCGGGCCCTCCAGGTCGGTCTTCACACCGGTTCGCGGGCCGTAGCCAAAGAAGGGCTTCTCGGCGAACATGCCCATGGCCCGCCGCCAGATACCCACCCGGCCCGTGAAGGCCTGATCGTCCAGCGGATTGGCCGTGTCCACGGTCATGGTCTTGTTCCAGCGTCGCTCAAAGTCCTCCGAAAGCCGATTACGGACGACCTTCATATAGAACCCGCCGAGCACCACCGCCAGCAGCACGGCGATGGCGATATGGCGCATCCGATTGCTGGCCGCCGACGGCGGAGCGTTAGGGAGGCCGCGGGCCGCGGGAAGCGATGAGGACGAGAGCAGCCACATGATCATCCACAACGCCACGGCCGCCACGAAGGTGATAACGCCGCCCCGCGACGCAGTACCGAACAGCCCAAACAGCATCACACAGCTCGCCACGCCCAGGCCGCCACGGACCACGAGGGGCGTGGTCGATAGGGCCATGGAGGTGAGGGCCAGGGGCATCGTATAGGCCAGCTTGATCCCCGTCTCGTTGGGATCGCTCAGGCCGGGGGCGCGCTGACCCCAGGCGTCGAGGTCCACTGTGGGATTGAGAAAGCTATAGTTGCGTGTCTGCCGTTGATAGGCGGCCACACCCCCATTGAAGACCTGCCCAATCAGCACGGCGGCCAACAGCACCCGGGCGGCCTTCGGGGTCCGTGCCACTCCGATCACCATCACGTACAGCACCACGAGTTGAACATCGGTCTCGATGGCATCCGCGGCCTCGCCATTGACCACGGCCGAGAGCATGGCAGCCATCAGATACAGGAACGCGCAGAGATCCATGGGGCGAAGCCGAGGCAAGGTGTCCCGGCGCACCAGCGCGCCGAGGATCCAGCCGGCAAATACCACAATCCCCATGGCCCGGAAGGGAGACATCTCGATACCCGGGATCTGCAGGCTGTAGGTGGGCAATGCGACCGCCAGGAGGGCCACTCCCGCCAGGGGGCGCACGAGGCTCAGGACGAACACGACCAGGGGAGCTACCAGGAACAGGATCCCCATGTACCCGCCGGCGGCCAAGCCGCAACCCATACCGCCCAGTAGGCCCAGGGCGACGAACAGGATCCGTTGGCCTCGAGGCAGATCCCGGAGCATCTCATCGACCCTTCCCACAACGGTGCACCCATTGTAGCGCAATCCGCCCAACGCCCCGCGCGGCCCACCGCGCTGGAGACACCCTTCCACACCCGGGCGGCTCCGAACCCCATCGAACCCGCGAACATACCGTGACCTTAGTCCACCAGCGGAATCATCGTGACGCCCTCACAACGCATCCGAGACGCAACGGCGTGGGGAAGAATGTTCCGCGGTATCCTCGGTACCGTGGAGAAGCGTCGCTCGGCTCCCGAGGAGCATAAGCCCTTGATCTCTCAGAAACCTGTCAGGAGGAATCACTGTGATCACCGTGCTGGGTGCGGGATACGTGGGGTTGGTCACCGGCTCCTGTTTCGCGGACTCGGGCGCGGACGTGACGTTTCTGGACATCGATGAGGACCGCGTCCGCAAACTCAGGCAGGGAGAGCTCCCCATTTTCGAGCCCGGCCTCCAGGAGCTTTTCACCCGCAACACACGCGCCGGACGGATCCGGGCCACCACCTCGCCCCAGGAGGCTTTGGCCGAGGCACGCTGGGTCTTCATCACCGTGGGAACACCGCCGCGGGAAGACGGCTCCACCGATCTGAGCTATGTGGAGGAAGCCGTCCGGACGGTGGGACAGAACGCCTCGAATCATGTGGTCATCGCCATCAAGAGCACGGTACCCGTGGGCACCGCGGATCGCGCACGAGAGATCCTGGCCGAGCTGGGCCGGGAGGACATCGCCGTCGTCTCCAACCCCGAGTTCCTCCGGGAAGGCCAAGCCGTGCGCGACTTCACACACCCCGATCGTGTCGTCGTCGGTTGCCGGGAGACCGAAGCGGGCCAGAGCGTGGTGACCCTTCACAAGCCCTATCTTGGATCCAACACCCATGTGTTCCTCATGAGCAACCGGTCCGCGGAAATGACCAAGTACACGGCCAACGCCTTCCTGGCAACCCGGATTTCCTTCATCAACGAGATTGCCAACCTGTGCGAGTATCTCGGGGCCGATGTGGAGGAAGTCCGGCTTGCTGCGGGAGCGGATCGCCGCATCGGCTCGCACTTCTTCCATCCCGGCGTCGGGTACGGAGGCTCGTGCTTCCCCAAGGATGTCCGGTCCATCATCAGCATGGGATCCATGCACGGATACCCGACCCGTCTCCTCTCCTCGGTCCATGAAGTGAACGAGAACCAGAAGCAGCGACTGGCCGAGAAGATCCGGCAGAGGTTCGGATCCGACTGGAGCCACCTACGCGTTGGGGTCTGGGGTCTGGCGTTCAAGCGCGACACCGATGACACCCGCGAGTCTCCCGCGGTGGTGCTGGTGGATGCGCTTCTGAATGCCGGGGCCGCCGTACAGGTCTTCGATCCGGCCGCAATGGCGGCGGTGGGAGAGCACTGGGAAGGCGGCGTCGTGGGTTGCGCGGGGATGTACGATGCCGTGGTGGGAGTCGATGCGCTGGCCGTCATGACCGACTGGCAAGAGTTCCGGCTCCCCAACTGGGCCAAGGTGCGGAAGCTCATGAAGGGCAACGTGGTGTTCGACGGCCGCAATCTCTATGAGCCGGCCGTGCTCGAACAGGAGGGCCTGGTCCACATTGGCATTGGGCGCGGCCATCAGGTCTCCTGACATACTGGGGGCGAGAAAGGGCGGCATCGGATGAGAGTCCTCGTGACCGGCGGCGCCGGTTTCATCGGTTCGACCCTGGTCGACCGCTTGCTCAGGGCCGGGCATTCGGTCGTCTGCCTGGACAACTTCGACCCCTACTACGACCCCGCCCTCAAACGGGCGAACCTCGAAGAAGCGCTCCAGAATCCCGCCTTCCACCTCGTCGAAGCCGACCTGCGCGACCAGATCCCAGTACGAGCCACGGTGGGAGATGCCCGGCCCGATGCCATCGTCCACATCGCCGCGCGCGCGGGCGTGCGCCCCTCTCTCGAGGATCCACACGTGTATATCGATGTGAACATCCATGGCACCCTGAACCTGATGGATGCCGCCCGGGAGTTCGGCAAGCCCAAGATGATCGTGGCCTCCACCTCATCGGTCTATGGCGCCGACACCCCCGTGCCCTTCCGCGAAGATGCGGCGCTCCATTCCATCGTTTCCCCCTATGCGGCAAGCAAGCTCGGCATGGAGGCGCTCTGCCATACCTATGCGTCCGTCTACGGCCTCCGGATCGCCATACTCCGGCTGTTCACGGTCTACGGCCCCCGGCAACGGCCCGACATGGCAATCCACAAGTTCACGCGACACATCGAGCAGGGGCTCCCTATTGAGCTGTACGACCATGGCCAGAGCTATCGCGATTACACCTATGTCGATGACATCGTGTCCGGGTTCGAGGCCGCTCTCGACGCCGACGGCATCGAGTGGGGTATCTTCAACTTGGGAGGGGGCCGGCCCACATATCTCCGCGCCCTGGTGGCGGAGATCGAGAAGGCCCTCGGCCGCACGGCTCAGATCACCGAACATCCTCCCGCCGACGGCGACGTGCCGCGCACCTTGGCCGACATCACTCGCGCGCGCGAAGTGCTCGGATATGACCCCCAGGTGAGAGTTGAGGAGGGCGTGCCCCGTTTCGTGGACTGGTACCGGCGGCACAACCGCCTCCATTAGCTTCGGGAAGGAGGAACGACATTCGGCGGGAAACGTCTTCCCGCCCCACGGTTGCGTGAAGGGGCGAGGGAAACGGAGGCGAGGGGCTTGGAAGTCAGAGAAGCCATCCGTCGCGCCCGCCTGGAGAAAGGCCTCTCCCAAAAAGAGCTGGCCGACGCCATCCATGTGGCTCAGACCAATGTCTCACAATGGGAGCGTGGCAGCACGCGCCCCAAAGCCCGGAACCTCAAACGCTTGGCCGAGGTACTGGGCAAACCCGTGGACTACTTCTTCGGGGATCAGCCCCTGACCCCCCCCAACACCGACCGTTCCCACGAGATGCCCACTCCCAGCGACAGTGTGCTGGTCCCCCTTCTGGGTACCCTCCCCCTGGGCAGCCCCCTGGAAGCCATCGAGACCACCGACATCTTCATCCGTGCTACCCCGGCGGAAGCCTCCCAGTGCGACTTCGCCTTCCGGGTCGTGGGGAACAGCATGTACCCCTTCTTCTGGGATGGAGACATGGTGGGCGTCAAGCTAGCTGAACAAGCCACCGACCGGCAGATCGTGGTCGCCCGCCTGGCTTCCGGTGAGGCCACCTTGAAGATGTACCGCCAGGACCCGACATCGGGACAGGCCTGGCTCGAACCCCTCAACAAAAGCCATGCGCCGCTCCGCGGCGAGGATTTCGAGATCCGAGGGATCGTCGTGTGGATTCGAAAACCCCTCCCCGGGGGGCACATTCCCAGCCCGGTCTAAGACGGAGCCCTGGATCCCGCAAGCGCTCCATGCCGCCTGCCTCTCCCCTGAGATACGCCTCCGCATCGATGGGGCAGAACCAGCCCCCCGTCCTGGAGGTTCCATTCACGTTCGAAGGGTTGGACGGCACCAGGACGTGAGAGGGAGTCGGTGATGCCCCAAGACTCCACCGGGCCCATCCGGGTGGCTCTGGTTATCGGTCAGTTGGTCTCGGGAGGAGCCGAGACCCAGCTCATCGCACTGGCCAAAGGGCTCGACCAATCCCCTGATTTCTCCGTATGCGTCTACTGCCTGTCCCGAGACGCCCCCCGGGCGCCCGAGCTCACCGATTCCGGGATCGCGGTCCACTACGTGACCCGCGGGCTGCTGGACGGCTTCTCACGCATCGTCCCACTGATACGGCTCTATCGCGAACACCGAATCGATGTGGCCCACTGCTGGCTCCCCGTGGCCAATCTCTGGGGTAAGCTGTCCGCGAGCCTGGCCCACGTGCCGGTGATCATCCACGGAGAGCGTATCGCCACACCTCCGCGTCAGCGTCTCAACCGGGTGGGTCAACGGTTCCTCCTGCGGCAGACCACGTGCTTCGTGGGAAACTCGACGGCAGTTCGGGACATGCTGATCCGTCACAAGCTCGCCATCCCGGAGCGTATCCGCGTGATCCCCAACGGCATCCGGCCCGAAACATGGCGCTCCGGCAAGCCCCGCGATGAAGTACTGCGCGCCCTGGGATTGCCCACCGATCGTCCGGTGGTGGGGATGGTCAGCCGCCTGGTGGCCGCCAAGAACGTCCCGTGCCTCGTCCGGGCCGCGGCCCGGCTTCAGAAACGCCAACCTCCGCCGGTGTTCTGGGTGGCCGGGGATGGGCCCGCGCGTCCCGAGGCCGAGGCCGAGGTGGCTCGGCGGGGCCTGCAAGACTCCTTCTTCTTCCTGGGAGATCGCAGGGATGTGCCCCAGCTCATGAACGCCATGGATGTCTCGTGCCTGTGCTCCCACTACGAGGGCTTCCCCAACGCAGTCATCGAAGCCATGGCCGCGGGGAAACCGGTGGTGGCCACGAACACCCCCGGCACCGACCAGGTGGTCACCGACGAAGAGACGGGGCTTCTGAGTCCAGATGATGACGATGAAGCCCTGGCCCGCAACATCGACCGGGTCCTATCCGATGAGGCACTCCGGACCCGCCTCATTCAGGCCGGCACAGCTCTGATCGAGAACCGCTATACCATAGAACGCATGGTTGAAGCCCATATGGCGCTCTATCGGGAGTTGCTGGGGTAGGGGACCGAGACCGTCTCGCTGGGGATGCCATGCGTCAGGAAGAGCACCAAGCTCTATTCGAGGTCGAGGATACCTACTGGTGGTTCGTGGGGCGCCGCCGCATCCTCCACACCCTGATCCGGCACGCGCTCGATGCCGCCGGCACACATCCACGCCGCATCGGTGACATGGGATGCGGCACCGGCCGGAATCTCATGCTGCTTCACGAGTTCGGCTGGGCGGTGGGCACCGATCTATCTCTCCCCGCCCTGCGATGGTGCCGCCGGCGCGGACTTCAGGAACTCGTGGCCGCCGAGATCACGCAGCTACCCTTCGCCGAGGGTAGCCTCGATCTGGTCGCCGCCTCCGAGGTGCTGGAACACGTCCAGGACGATTCGGCGGCGGCGGCCGAGCTCGCCCGCATCGTGCGGCCGGGAGGCCTGCTGCTGATCACGGTCCCCGCCTATCAGTTCCTGTGGAGCGAGCACGATGAGGCCCTCGACCACTTCCGGCGCTACTCGGCACGCCACACCCGGCGACTGCTGGAAGAGGCTGGGCTGCGGATCGAGCGGCTCAGCCACTGCGTGTCCTTCCTCCTGGCGCCCATCTGCCTGTTCCGTGTGCTTCAGCGCGCTCTGGGTCGCATTCGGCCGAGAAAGACCGGCCGGCCCAAAACGGCCTACATCCAGATGCCGGGCCCCATCTCGAAGCTCTTCGTATGGCTGCTGGCCGTCGAAGCATGGCTGATGCGGTATATCGACCTGCCGGCGGGGGTCTCGATCGTCTGCCTGGCGCGGAAGCCCGGAGGGGACGATGGGCGCACTGTAGCTAGCTAAACGCGGATACCTCTTGTTCTGGTGTTCAATCCGGTGGCTTCTGCGCCTGGACGAACACGCTCCGGGTCGTGACATCCTCTTCGGTGAAGTGCGAGGGGCATCGATCCAGCCCGAAGGTGGAATCCGCTCGATTCTTCACGGTGCGTATGATCCGGAAGCCCGCATCCAGAATGGCTTTCTCATGAATGGACCATGGGTGCCGGCTGATGAAACACGGCCGGCGCCCCTTGATGAGGTTCCACACGAAGTCCGAGTAGAGCCAATGGCCATTCCACACCGACGCGGTCCCATGGCAGCGCAAGTCGATCATGTGCGACATGAACCCGCCCGGCCGGAGCCATCTGTGGATCGCCCGATAGGCGAAAGAGAGATCGTCGATGTATTCCATCACTGCTTGCGAGAGGACGAGATCGACCGAGGCCTCTCGGATCACTGCCGGATCGCTCCATGGCGCGAAGTAGCGCACGCGGACCAGATCATCAGCCTGTGCCGCTTCTCCCGTCAGGAGCCGTCGAATGCACTCGACACGGGCAGGCTGTAGGGACTTCTCCAGTAAGCTGTCCGGCAACAGAGAGGAAGGAAACTCGCGCGACGGTACCTGAGGGCCGAAGTCACCAGAGATGCCGGCTCGAGACTCGAACAAGGCCCTCACTTCGTCGAGCAAGCCCAGATTGCGGTCATTGGCAGCAAAGGCCATCACGTCCAGCGCACAGTAAGACACAGCGCCCGACAGGAGAGCGGCCATGCCGACGCCGAGGGTATCCCCGGGACCTAGCTCGGCTACGGTCTCATACTGCGTCGGCAACCCGGCCTCGCCGGCTAGGACCAGATGCCGAAGCCAGACTGAGTAGTAGTAGCTGCCGAGGAAGCCGCCCCACGACCTCCGAGGAAGACAGCGGTCGAGGTAGGGGATGCGAGTGGCTACTCCCCGAGCCACAACCCGCATGGCCCTAGTATCCATGCATCTGTCCTACCTCCTGCGGCGAGATCTCGGAGATGGGATGACAAGTGCCGGACCCTATCCGAGCGGGGGTCGGCCTCATTCCCCGTAGAACCAACCGGCCGGGATGCTCCGCAGCCACAGCGACAGGCCGCCCGCGTAGTTGAAGTAGGTGACCAGGGCCCGATCGCCCACCCAGGTCACCGCCGGATAGGCCCAGGCATCCCCCGCCGCATCTTCAATATTACAGAACTGCTCCCAAGTCTCGCCCTCGTCCTTCGAGATCGCCGAAGTGAGCGGGTTGCGCGAGGGCGCGCCGGGATTGTGGTTCCAGATGGCCAGAATGTCGCCCGTGGTGGGCACGCGGCTGAGGTGCACCGGTGCCGCCGTGCCCTCGAGCGCCGTGGGTTTCGGGGTCGTCCACGTCTCGCCACCATCCGCTGAGATGCTGGCGAACTGGCTGCCGAGCCCCGTGCGCATGAGCATCAGCACGCGGCCGTCCTTGAGCTCGATGCACGCCGGCTCGTAGCTCGGCCCGCCCGCCGGCTGCACGCGCCCACCCTCGCGCCAGGTCTCGCCATCGTCATCAGAGAGATAGCAGTAGCTGTCGCCGGCCTCCCAGGCCTCGAGCAGGATCCGGCCCGACTGGAGCCGCAGGCTCCGCCCGTTCGTCAGGCCGGTGTACTTCCCATCGGGACTAAGCTGCTTGGCCGGGCCGAAGGTGCGCCCCTCGTCCGTCGAAGTCCGCATCATCACCCGGCAGTCCTTGTCCTCGCTGTTCTTCTGGCAGTGGAAGAGGGCCAGGGCGCCGGTCTTGAGCCGGAGGAAGTTGACCTCCATCACATTGCAGCCGCCATCGTTCTCGACCAACGTGTACTTGCCGCCCCATGTGCGCCCGCCGTCCGACGAAGTGAGTCCCACGATCCGCGCGGGGGCGTGATCGGCCCCATCGCCACCATAGAACTCCGTCCAGGCCAGCAGCAGGGTCCCATCGTTCAGCGGCACAATGGCCGCCTCGCTATTGCGCGGGTTCTGGCCCGCCACCGGAGCCACCACCATCTGAAACGCCTCCGTCTCATTCCCCACGGGAGCGGCGAGCATGAGCACCGACAGGGTCAGCATAACCATTCCACCTCACCGGTTTGGGCATTGGTGGAGGGGTTCAGTCGACCAGGCGGGAGGGCCTTCGACGGGCCCGATCCGCCCGGTCTTCGGAGGGGCCGGATAGGGGCATTGGCGGTAACTTAGGGCTCCCGTGGCCCATCAGCCTGGTTGCGGAGGGGCGCCATGGGGGGAACCACGCGGGCTTCAGCGTGGTGGGCCCCCAACGCGCCCGATCCGCACGCCTCAACCTCGGGCCGGTCAGGGGCCCCGCGCCCTCGGGGCGCACCCCTGTGCGGCCCCTCCACAACCAGGCCCAGCGGCTGCCGGAGGCCTTAGGTTCGCGCCGATGCCTTCCCCACAACACAAACATTTTTTCGTCAAAGGGCTTGACTCAGAACGTCTGATATGCTATAATGTATGCCGAAACACGTTGGGAAAACCAATCCCAGGCCATGATCCCAGCGCCATGCACCACTCCGAAGGGCTCGGAATGCCCATGTCTCCTCGCTATCTGCTGGACAAGGCCCAGTACTTCGCCTACCGAGGCTACCACCCCCACCCGGGGCAGGCGGCGATCCACACCAGCCCTGCCCGGCATCGAGTGGTGGTTGCGGGCCGGCGCAGCGGCAAGACCCTGCTCGCGGCGAGAGAAGCCGAATGCGTGCTGCTGCAGCACCACAAGAGGGTGTGGATCGTTGCGCCGACCCATGATCTGACCGATCGCGTGTTCCGCGAGATCTGGGAGACCTTCATCGAGAACCCCCGGACGCGGTGCCAGGTACGCCGCAAGGCGTGGAGCGCACAGCACCGCGTCATCCACCTCGGCAACGGCAGCTTCGTCGAGGGCAAAACGGCCCACACGCCGACGTCCCTCGTGGGGGAAGGGCTCGACCTCCTCATCTTCGACGAAGCCGCCAAAGCCGATCCCCTCATCTGGGAGCGTTACCTGCGCCCGACGCTCTCCGACCGTAAGGGTCGAGCCCTGTTCATCACTACCCCCGAGGGACGCAACTGGATCTACGACCTGTGGAAGCGCGGCCTTCCGTCCGGCGAGGGGGAGCCCGACGCCCGGGCTCCCCGCCTCCCGGTACCCGAGTGGGCCAGCTTCCGCTTCGAAAGTGCCGCAAATCCCATGCTGGACCCCCATGAGATCGAGCAAGCGCGGCGAGAGCTGAGCGCGGAGGCCTTCGCCCAGGAATACCTGGCCCAGTTCATCACCTTCGCCGCCCAGGTCTACAAGGAGTTTGACGAGCTCCTGCACGTCCGGCCCTGCGGAGTGATGCCCGATTGGCCACTCTACCGCGCCATGGACTTCGGGTACCGCAACCCCTTCGTGTGCCTGTGGATCCAGGTCGATCCCGAGGACCGGCTGCGGGTCATCGGCGAGTACTACGCCACGGGGCGTACCACGGCGGAAAACGCCGAGGCACTGCTGGCCTATGAGGAAGCGCAGGGGTTCCCGAAGGTCCGTCAGTCGTTCTGTGATCCATCGGCAGCCGAGCCGCGCCAGGTGCTCCGGCAACTGGGTATCCCGACCCGGGCCCGTTCCTCGCGTCTGAACGAGGGGATCGAGCGTATCCGCCAGATCCTCCGCCCCCGCCCCGATGGCACGCCCGGGCTGATCGTGGCGCCCCAGTGCACCCAGACCCTGCGGGAGTTCAACCTCTACCGCTATCCGGGCGAGGGGGACTACAGCGCCGAGCCCGGCACGGGCTCCTTCCGCTCGACCCCCGAGGTCCCGCTCAAGATCGACGATCACTGCATGGATGCCCTGCGCTATGCCGTGATGGGTCTCTACCGGCCGGCCTCTCCCGGCCCCATCCCCAAGCCCACCGGGTGGTAGGGGAGGTGAGATGTCTGCAATACCCGGGGAGGGACCGAATGGAAGGGGCCCGCGAAGCATGAAGGGCGCCATCCGGCCCGGTCTTGATCACGCGAAGCTGCCACTCCCCGAAGGGAGACTCATGCCCGCTGACTACGAGACCAGACCAGACGGCTCCGTGCAGCTCGCCGTGTTCTCCGGGCCGAATGACCTGTTCACATGCTCAGCTTGTCGGCGACTGCATGGGCATGCGTTCGCATCCTGGAGATCGATGGAACCGAGGAGCGCTGAGGAACCCGCACCGCCCACGGTGAACCTACTCGCGTTGCCAGAAAAGACTCTCAGCCTCCAGGGAGACCACCCACCATGCCCGCCCTCAAGACCGCCGTCCTCACCGGGCGGCATCCCTTCAATGTCATCGGCTTCCATGAGCTGTTCCGGAGGTGGCCGGGGGTCGAGCCCTACATCCAGCACATGGTCGACGAGACCTATGGCATGAACAGCCCGGGGCCGGACAGCAAGGTTCTGGTGACCACCACCCATCAGCCCAGCATGACCGCCTTGGCCTGGACGCGCACCTTCAAGAAGGCTCCCGTGTTCTGCCTCGAATCGGGACACGACAACCAGACATGGGTCGACGCGAACTTCCGCCGGCTGATGACCCAGGGGACCCACTGGACCGCGGGGAGGGAGATCGCGTGAGGGAGAGAGTCCCAAACGGGCCGGATGGCGCCCTTCCCGCTTCGCGGGCCCCTTCCATGCGGCCCCTCCTCGCGCTCTACGAGGGTCTTCGGAGGGGCCGAATAGGGAGGATCGGCCGCAGGCCGATGGGACCCGATCCGGCCCGGAGTCCGTTCCCGATCCTGCTCCTCGCTCTGCTCCTCGCGGCAACCTTCGTCCAGGCGGCCGATACGGGCCGCACGGTGGACCGGTCGGCGCTCTGGCGGCGGGGTGGAGTGGATGTACTGTCCGGCTTCCGGAACATGTACAACTTCCGGGTCATCCACGACCCCGCGGACCCCAGGTATCCCTACAAAGCCTGGTTCTTTGGATGGGCCGCGGAGGACGGAAACCCCTATGACCCCGGCTGCGATGCCATCTACACCGCCCGCAGCGCGAAACTCTCTTCGGGCTGGGAAGTCTATGCCGGGCCCGGTCTGTGGGATGCGACCGGCGAACCGCGCCTCTGGGTCCCCGTGGTCACCGCGCAGAACCAGCCCACCGACCAGTGGCACAACGGTGACCCTTCGGTGGTGAAGGTCGGCGGGCGGTACTTCATGGCCTACAGCTCCACCGGCTTCAACCTGGATGGCAAGCTCTTTGGTACCCCTGGCGACACCGATGGCAGCATCTTGTGCATCATGGGTGCGACCTCGGGCGATGGCGTCCACTGGCGCAAGTCACCGGAGCCCATCTTGCTCCACCAAGAAGACCTGGGCGCCCCTCCGATCCCCGAGGGCGAGGCGCACCTGTATGGTTCCTACCATCGGCCCTCGCTGCTCTACGATGCCCCGGCGCGCACCTTCCGGCTGTGGTTCGACTACTGGGCCGGACCCGAGGGCGGCTGTGCCATGGGCTATGCCGAGAACGTGGGCGGCGACTTCCTGGACTCGTCGGCATGGCGTGTGGTGCGCGCGGGAAAGACACCTTGTCTGCCGCACTTCCCGAACCCGAACGTGATCCGCATCGGCAGGCGCTATCACGCCTTCGCCGATGGACCGGTGAACGTGGGCCCCGATGCGGGGCACCCGTGGAAGGCGCGGAAGATCATCGAGGCGGTTTCGGAGAACGGACTGGACTGGACCGAGCT
>Ga0116184_10001371_pt1 | contig 23755 bp, 20 predicted proteins | sample AD_JPNNA5_MetaG_FD_89886 | JGI IMG/M metagenome (GOLD analysis project Ga0116184, IMG submission 89886) | Active sludge microbial communities of municipal wastewater-treating anaerobic digesters from Japan - AD_JPNNA5_MetaG | ecosystem: Engineered > Bioreactor > Anaerobic > Digestate | place... | reverse complement strand
TATCATAAAATATCTTTCCAGAGGTTGGTTTTTCTAATCTCACTAATAATTTGCATAATGTTGTTTTACCAGAACCTGATTCTCCAACTATTCCAAGTCTTTCACCATTTTGTAATCCAAATGAAACTTCTCGTATGGCATGAACATTATTACGATATATACTACTTACATACGATTTTTGAACTTTATGTGCTTCAAGCAAAAATTGTGTCACTATTTTCTCCCTGCATAAAAACATCTGACAAAATGAGTATTACTCTTTTTTATAAGCTCTGGCTTTTCACAAGCACAACGATCCTGTGCAATACTGCAGCGTGAAAGAAATCTGCAAAAATTATCTGATTGTAGTAAGTTCATTTCTGAAATGCATGTGATAACTGGAAAGCGCTTACTTGTTCTAATATCAGGATGCATTACTTCGAGTAAAGCTCTTGTATATGGGTGTAATGGTTCTGCTAATACTTCATCGGTTTTTCCAGATTCAACAACCTGTCCAGCATACATGACTACAACTGAATCAGCAATTTTGTTTACTATATGCATATCATGTGTAATAAAAAGCACGCTAATATTTTTTTCATACTGTATTTCCTTTAGCAACTGTATTATATACATTTGGGTAACAATATCAAGCGAGGTAGTAGGTTCATCTGCAATGAGGAGGGATGGAGATGCTGCTAACGCTATTGCAATCATAACACGCTGCTGCATTCCTCCTGATAGTTCATGTGGATATGCATGCATGACCTGAATTGGATCAATAAAACCAACTGTTTTTAAAATTTCTATGACTGCGTGTTTGTAATCTTTTTTTTTCATAGATGATTTACAATGTATTTTATATACCTCTTCTATTTGTTTTTTTACTGATAAGAGGGGATCGAGTGCAGAGAAAGAATCTTGAAAAATAATTCCAATTTCCTTACCTCGAATAGTATATAATTGAGAAAGGGGAATTTTTAAAATATCTTTTTTTTTAAATAAAACAGATCCTGATGTAATTTCTCCGTATGGATAAGGTAACAATCTCAATATTGTTTGCGCTGTAATACTTTTACCACATCCAGATTCCCCTACCAGTGCAACTATTTCTCCCTGTTTTATTGAAAAAGAAATTGAATCCAATATTGAATTTGTTTTTCCATCAACTGTATAGGACACAGATACATTGTCTACTATGAGTATGTTTTCATCATTCATAGTATCAATTTGTTTTATATTGGTCATTGAGATAAATTTGTGCATCAAGAAGCTGTGAAGATGCCATTGCCTGCTCAATTTCTTGTTTTATTCCTTCATCGATCCACATGTAACCATTAAAAATTGGATCAGCAAAGTCATCCCAATATTTAAATGAAATCCAAACAGGGAAACGTATCCACTTCCATGCAGCAATCCTAATATATGGAACTGTATAACTAGGTATAACCAATGCTTCGTTATAAACCAGACGCTGAATTTGCTTTGTTAGTTCAGCCTTTTTTTCAAGTGCTTTTTCTGATCGAAATGCATTAAGCAAAGCATCCATTTCTTTAGATGCATAACCAAAAAAATTATTCGTTTGAGGTTTGTTTGCATTTTCGGAATGGAAATATTCCCAGTAATCTGGATATAACGACGTACTCATTCCACCCCACCATGCCTGAAATTTTTTCTCTCTTACGAGTGAAAACGATCCAGACTGCATAAGTTTTAAGTTAATCTCAAGCCCAGCTTTTTTCGCTTCCTCTTTTAAAACTGTCAAACGCTCGGTTTGATTTGGTGAGCTATATAAAAGTTCAAACGAAAGTTTTTGACCTTTTTCATTATATCGTATTCCATCTGAACCTATTTTCGTAAAGCCAGCTTTTTCAAAATACTGTATAGCTTTTACAGGATCAAAGCCTGGATAGCGTATAGTATCATCATCAAATGCTATTCCTGCAAAAACATGACCAATACCAATATTGTGATATCTTGCATATTCTCCTCGCAATACCGTATCAATCATTTTTTGCATATTAAGAGCATAATATAATCCGATTCGAACATCTTTATTGGTAAATGGGAATGCTTTTGTATTTAAAAACACTCCATGGATACCATCATTGGGAACATAAAAATAAAAATACCTGTCAATATATCCACTAGTCACTGCAGGATTATTTTGAGTATTTACCCACTCTTGAGGAATAATTAGATAAATTACATCTAGTGCGCCTCTAAAAAAATATTCACGTACAACATCATTTCCACCAGTTATAACCTTATACTCAACAGCATCAAAATTAAAGCGATATTTATTGTATTCGTATACATGCCCCCACCAATTCGGTACCTTTTTAAATATGAGCGTTTCACCCTTTGTAAATTCTGCTAAATAGTATGGTCCTGTAACGGGTTCCGGATTCCAATTATATAATTCTGTGTAGTTAGCAGGTATAGGTTTATTTTGATAGAAATGTGCTGGTCGGGGCGTAACTGATGCATTGTATAGTAGATCATCAGGTGACATTGCTTCATTGAGTGTAACAGCAATGACATAATCATTTATTTTTTTTAATGAAATAATTTGTGAAGTAAAATATTCATTATACCAGGGATCCTGAATATTAGGGCTTCTCATCATTGAATACATGAAAAGATAATCATCTGCTGTTACAGGAACGCCATCGCTCCACATCATGCTTTCGTTAAGCTTAAAATAAACTGTTCTACCATCTTTGCTATATGCCCAGTGTGTTGCTGCAGCAGGCATCCATTCTTTAGTTTCAGGATTAATTTCTACTAACGGTACATTGTTATTAATTACATCTCGTAATGAATGGTTAGATTCTGGGCCAACGGATCTGAAGGTAGGCGGGAACTCGTTAATAAATGAATGAAACGTCCCACCAAATTTTGCTCGTGCTGATCCAAAGGTTTTAGGATTGGACGTGTACCAAATAATATCTTCTTTTATTTCTGAGACCTTAAAAGAGGTATCAGCAATCTGAGGTGAGGTAAAATCATTCTGTTTATCTTTTTCTGCAAGTATTGCTTTCTCATCAGCATAAAGGTTTTTAAAATTCCTAGCTGTACTGTTATTTTTTGCACAACCAACTGCAATAATTACAAATGAAACTTGTAAAATGGATACAATCCATACTGCTACTTTAGTTAGCCTGTTCATATTTTTTCCTCCTATCTATTGATATATTGTAAAGTGCTTAGGATCAAATGATTCTCGTAATCCTTCTCCTATGAATGTAATCATTAGTAGCACAGCAATAAGTGCAGTTAACACTGATAGCAAAATCCATGGAGCTGTTAAAAATAATGAAGTTCCAGTCGCTAATAGTTCTCCCCAACTGGGCGTTGGAGGTGGCAAACCAAAACCCAGATAATCGAGAGCAGTTATTGCAGAAATACTACTATTGATGGAAAAAGGCAAACTGGTGAGTATTGCTGGCAGCAAATTAGGTAATATATGTCTAAAAAATATTATTGAAGTACTTGAACCGAAACAGCGAGCTGCTTGAACATAACCGCTTTCTTTTTCTCTATAGGTTAATGCGCGAATCATCCAGGTTTTTTTTGTCCAACCAAAAAGTGTAAAAATAACAATAAAAAGTATAAAATTGGGTTTGAAGATTGACGATAGAATCATTACGACATAAATAAATGGTATGAGTTCCCAGATTTCAATAAGCCTTTGAAATAACAAATCGAACATTCCACCTTTATAACCCATAATAAAACCAAAACCAATTCCAATGCAATATGTTACTATATTAAAAATAAGTGCAAACATGAGCGTTGTTCGAAAGCCATACACCAATCGTGCTAAAACATCTCGACCTATTCTGTCTGTACCAAGAATATGTCTTGTTTTGAATGATGGCTTGTACGGTGGGAGTAATAAACCTTGCATAGTGTCTGCAAATTTTATCCAGATGTATATTTCTTTTTGAGAGACTTTAATTCCATAATTGGAATCAATTTCTTGCCAATTATATGATACTGTATCTGTATGATTATCAACCACATACGCAGTAACATATTTTGTCTTTTCATTAAATTGTAGTCGTGCTGGTCCAGAAATGTTGTCAGCAAAGCGTAAAGCTATGTATGTTGCGCTACTACCATCTTCTAAAGGTAGCAGCATATCATTCATATGGTGCAATGCTACCCACTGATAATCTCTAGGATCACTTGATTCTTGTTTTTCTCTCTGAAGTGCAAGTCCGATATATGTATGGCCTTTAGGATTATCATCCATAGTATAGCTGTCTAAATCCTGTTCGATTGCATTGTATGGTATGATCGGCATGACAACCCAGCCATTTCCGGTTTGCTTTATCGTTTGAGCTAACTCACGGTAATTTACTTCAGATTGATTTGATAATCCTAATTCGGTACCAAGAATAATAGTTCTCAATAATGGAAAATATAAACGGCCATTATAGTATAGAAGTAATGGTTTATTATTGATAAATAGTTCTGCAAATAACGTAAAAACAGTAAAAGTTACTAATAATTTTAGAGAGATTCGTGCTCGAGTAATTGTTTTAAAATGTGCTATTCTTCGTTTAAGCAAAGGATCAAGATGAAGCTGTTTTTTAAGCATATACTCTACCCAGCCGAATACGGGGATCTAGCAGAGACACAAAAAAATCGCCTAAAATATTACCTACTAAACTAATAAGAATGGTAATAACAAGAACACCCATTACTACTGGATAATCTCTATCGAGCAACGCAGTATAACCGAGCATACCCATCCCACGAATATTAAAAATTTGTTCTATTAAAAATGTACCGCTTAAAAATGTAGAGACCATAGGACCAAATTCAGATGCTAACGGAACCAAACTATTTCTCACTGCATGAAGGTACACCGCATCCTTAAAATTTCTTCCTTTTGCAACAGCAGCCTTAACATATTCTGCTGATATGGTTTCAAGGAGCATATTTTTCATAGTGATAGTTAAAGCAGCAAAGCTGTTCATAACGTATGCAGCTAATGGTAAAAAAATATGGTATCCAGTATCAATTAGTTTTTCAAAAAAATTCATGGAATGTCTAGCAGTTTCCGGCGATTGAAATCCACCAAGCGGGAACCAGCCTAATCGTGCAGAAAATATTGAAAATAGAATGATTGCTACGATATATGAAGGTATTGCATATAAAACAAATAAAACTACTGAAGAGACAGAATCAAACCAGGTACGATTATTAAGTGCCTTTGTAATTCCTAACGGAATTGAAACTAAATAAATTATCACTAATGCTAAAAATCCAAATAGAAATGATACTTTGATACGTGGCTGTATCATTTCTGTAACTAAATCACCATATCGAAGTGATCTCCCTAAGTTTCCAGAAACAACTTTTGAAAGCCACGCAATATATGCTTGATACCATGGTTTTTTAAAACTGAAAAACTCATCGAGTCTATCAAATTCAGGTTGATGAAATGGAGAAGCATTTTGACTTTCGTAAATTTGAGAACTTTCATAGCCTATTGATTGATTTGAACTGAGCGCAAAATATAGCGGACCACCAGGAATAAATCGTGTCAGTAAAAACACAAGTAGTGTTGCACCTATGAAAGTTGGTATTATAAGCAAAACTCGTCGGATAAAATATATAAACACCAACCTCCTCCTTACAGATTTTACGGTGCTGCATATATCCTATCATGTTATTAGAGAAAACACAATAATTTTACAGGGGTTATGATTACAAAGCTGTTATTTTTATGTAAATCTCCGTTCTGAATCATCCAGATCAAGAGCCAGTGTTCCTCCAGGATTCATTATGTTTTTTGGATCGAAAAATGTTTTTAATGCACGATATAAATCAATTGCTTCTTTTCCAATACAACCTTCAAGCCAGGGGGCGAAAGATTTTCCAATACCATGATGATGACTCATTGTTGCACGAGATTTTTGAATTGCATCAAGAATCCCGCTCTGATACTTTATATATTCATCAATGCTGTCCATTTTTGCAATAAATATAAAATATAGATTACACCCCTGTGGATAAAAATGTGACATATGTGTCATACAGATAGTATTTGGACGAGAATGACAAAATTCACGAACGCTCGAATGTACATGCTCAAGATTACTCCAGGTAACGGTACATTCTAATGTATCAATCATAATACCAAAATCTTGTAAATCTTCACGCATATATGGATCTTTAAATCGGCCATGTTCCCATGATTTTTGTACAAAACCAGTTGTATATAGTGCATGATGGCGTCTGCATATTTTATGTATCATTTTTTTAACATGTTTTGCAAATCCCTTTTCTCCATCACTCGTTCCAAGAAGCAAACAGCGTTCACCTGGTTTCATGCCTGCTCTAGCCATTAGTTTATCAAGTATTGTTCCGTCAACGCCATATAATTTTAGTACAACATCAGTTTCTTCTGGATCTGACAATCTAAATACACTCGGATAACCAAATTCTCCCTGCATTATTTCTCGGGCAGCTTCTTTTGCTTCCTCCCAGTTAGGAAAAATATATGAAAATCTCTGTGTGTTTTCAGGATGATATTCATGTATTTTCAAGGTTGCAGAATAGAGAATTCCAAATGTTCCCTCAGAACCCATTAGTATCTCATCAATATCAGGACCAATTGCTGCAGCGGGAAAATTCAATGTTGTCATATCTCTATTTTGAGGACAAACATAGTCCTGTGCTATCACAATATCTTCAATTTTTCCATAGTAGGTTGAATTTTGCCCTGCCCCACGCGTTACAATCCATCCACCGACAACAGAATATTCAAAACTCTGTGGCAAATGTCCAACAGTATACGCTTTTGTTGCACCGAGGGTAACTGGAGCATTTCTAAGAATTTCTTCGAGCTTAGGACCGCTCATGCCAGCTTCTACAGTAATAGTATGATTTTTTTCGTCAAAATCGATAACCTTATTAAGGTGAACTCGCATATCAATGGTTACACCACCTTTTACTGCTTCAACTCCACGTGTGACAGATGACCCGCCACCATATATATACACTGGTATATCATTGTTTTCACAATAGTTAATAATAGTTCGCAAATCAGCACGGTTTCGAGGCCAGAGTACTACATCCGGAATATTTTCGATTATTTTTTCACGAAGCCGCAGAAGATCTATCATCGTTTTTCCATAGGCAACCCTCAATCTGTTAAATGTATCACAATGAACATTTTCTTTTCCAAGCTTAGATTCAAAATATGCAATATGTTCTGCAGGTAACTTTGATGGGAAAGAATCTTCTACAATTTCAAGTCCTAAGTGTTGTGGCGCGCTAAACCATTCATCATTAAGGTTAAATGTTTTTTTCATCAAATTATATAATTTTTCATTTGGATGTTTATAAACAGTAGGGTCACCCCATTTGAATATAGAACGATAGCTTTTTTCATCAAAGGAACCCTCAAACCATGGTGTATGTTTTTCTTTCATTTAGTTTACCTCCATAAACGTGTATAATTTATTTTTTCAGGATAATTCACTATTTCACGAATTGCTTCATATAATGGCAATAATGTGCTAGACATTTTTTTATATACTTTTGCATATAAATTATTATATAAATCGACATACTGTTTCTGTGGTTCAAAGTACACTGCATGATGTTTCATTGCACGAACTGCATCATGTACTGAGTCATACCATCCTATACCTGCAGCACAACACATTGCCGCACCAAGTCCACTTGCCTCTGGTGTCGCACCTCGTACAATAGGCTTATTGAGAATGTCTGCAGTTATCTGGCATATTTCATCAGCTTGACTGGCACCTCCAGACGCAGCTGCTATAGTAACGGTTTTTCCTGATACCCTTTCAATTGATTCAATTCCTTCACGTAACCCATACGCAAGCCCTTCAATAATTGCTCTATAAACATGAGAGCGTTCATGAATATCTCCAAAACCTATTAGTGCGCCTTTAAGTGAAGGATTTTCAAGCCCAGCCGTCCAAAACGGATGCATCATGAGTCCAAATGAACCAGGAGATGTATTTGATAGATGTTTATTTAAAATTACTTCTGGACTCGTACCATTGGATTCGGCTTCTAAAACCTCATTATAAGCAAACTGGTTTTTAAACCATGTTATCATCCAGTATCCTCTAAATATTTCTACCTCAGGATTAAAAAAATCGGGTAACGCTGCTGGATACGAAGGCATAAAGCGGATAGGTTCTCTATAGTGTTTTGATGTTGTTTGAACTGTTGCAGTTGTACCGAATGAAAGACTTACCATAGTCTCATCTAAAACACCCATGCCAATTGTTTCACATCCTTTATCGCTTCCAGATGCAACAACAGGCAAACCATATGGAAGACCTGTTTCAATACTTGCTTGCTGCTGTATTGTTCCTATTACACTGCCAGGTTTTACTAGTTTGGGAAGTTTTTCAGGTTCTATGGGAAACATTTTCATCGTTCTATGTGATGAAGATGCCCAACACTGTTTTTTATAATCGAATGGTATATGCCCAATTTGTGAAGCAACTGAATCAACAAATTCTCCACATAATTTTTTAGTAAGATACCCAGACAGTAATAACACTTTATATGTTTTATCCCAAACCTCTGGTTCATAATACCGTATCCAGTTTGTTTTTCCAGCTTCCTGAGTTTTATAGACTGCTTCTTCCATGTGAACGAGCTTTAATAGTAATCGCTCAGTACCATGCGGGATGTAGGGAGGGTTCACTTTTCTATTATCAAGCCAGAGTATAGCTGGACGAATAGCGTTTCCTTCTGTATCGACTACCAGCACAGTGTCACGTTGCGTTGTTACTGTTACACCGCATAAATTCATAAATAATTCAGGAACAGTTTGCTTTGCTTTTTGAACAGCTATACACAATGACTTCCACCACACATTTGGATTTTGTTCAGCATATCCCGGTTTTACAGAAAAATATGGCGTGTAGTTTATTTTTTCACAAAAGAGCTGTTCGCCAGATGGTGAATATATCAATACTCTAAGACTTTGGGTCCCACAATCAATAGACATAAGTGTTTGTATGTTTTTCATAGTATGTCATCCGCAGCTATAATATTTGTTTTTAATCCGAGCGGATTTTTAACAATACAAGTTCCAGCAGAAATTGGCTGTTTAATAACTATTGTACGTAAATATTTTATTACTGGTATAAGTTGGGCTAGTGGGATTTCAGAATCAGATCTAACCGCTAAACGCGCATGTTCTTTATAGCTGGTTTTTATTGTTGTTGTAAGTGTTCGCAACGGTTCTAGTATTTCCTGTTCTGCATAAAATTTCCCTTTTGGACAACTAAAACCTGATATAGATTTTATTGCTTTTGATTTATTTTCACTTATTTCATACTCAATAGTAATCCTGCAACCTTTTGGACAAATAATGCATACTAAATTATTAATAGTTTCCATAATTTTCCTCTATTTGCAACATAAGATTCTGATTATCCTGTAACTGAGCATCGAAAACAATCTTTTCCATCTCTGATGGACGAAGTATTTTGAATTTTTTTAAACAAGTTTTTGAATTTTTTTCAATTAAATTTACTGAACATGTATTACTATATGTTTTTTTGGATCTAAAATATAAAGCTATTTTATTATTACTTTTAAAATCAACAAACTGTGGAATATGATATAAAACTGAATTATCATGTGAAAATTTAATTAGATTTCTTTTCCTTTTATTTCTTATCCATCGTACTGCAGATTCCCCGGCAATAGTACCAGATTCTGAAACATAATCAACAAGGTCATGTACATGAACGGAATTTCCACAAGCAAAAATACCATCAACAAGTGTATGCATATTTTGATCAACATAAGGACCTTTTGTATCCGGATCAATTGAAACATTCAGGCTCTGTGCTATTTCATTTTCTGGAATTAGACCAACCGACAATATAAGACAATCACATGTAATATATTTTTCAGAACCTTTTATCTCTTTTCCTGATTCATCAACATTGACTACTGTTACACCTTCTATTCTGTTTTTTCCATGTACTGTTTTTACAGTACATGACAAATGCAATGGTATAGAAAAATCATTAAGGCATTGTGCAATATTTCTCTGCAATCCAGATGGTTCTGGTTTTACTTCATAGACTCCTACAATATGAGCTCCCTCTAAAGTAAGTCGTCGAGCCATTATGAGCCCTATATCGCCAGAACCAATAATAACTATCTCTTTACCTGGTAAATATCCATCTATATTAACAAAGTGTTGTGCTAGTCCAGCAGTGTAAATACCTGCAGGGCGTTCGCCATGTAAAAATATTTGTCTATCAGTTCTTTCGCGACATCCAGTAGCCAGTATGAGTGCCTGTGCTTCTATTTGGTATGCCCCTTTTTCGTTTATACAATAGAGAACAAAGCTATTTTCTTTTTTTTCAACTTCCAGCACAAATGTATTTACAAAAGCAGGAACATTTAGAGACTTTATTGTTTTTATATCGCGAAGTGCATATTCTGGACCAGTTAATTTTTCATTATAGCGAACCAGTCCAAAGCCATCATGTATACATTGTTTTAATATTCCTCCGAGTCTATTTTCTCGTTCAATAAGAATAACATGGGCACCATTATTTTTTGCGCTCATTGCTGCTGCAAGTCCAGCAGGACCTGCACCTAATACTGCAATTTCGGTGTTTATTGTATTAACTGTATTTTCATTCACTTGCATGATCCTCCAGACTTTGTAAGACAATATTTGAGCCATAGCCTTTTTTCGTTATATCAGAAAAATTTTTTCCAGTTTCCTCTGCTAATATTTCTATAACTCTTGGAGTACAAAAACCTCCGTGACACCTTCCGGCTCCTGGTCTGATACGCCGCTTTATGGCATCGAGCGTATATACTGGAAGTGAACTATGAAGTGCATCTCTAATTTCCTGCTCTGAAACAGTTTCGCATCGACATACAATTTTTCCATATCCTGGATTTTTATTAATAATCTCAGCTCGCTCCTTGAAATTTAGCTTTTGCAAATCTGGATAGGTATTTCTTACAGGATTCCAATTATCTTTTTTAAGTATATGTTTTCTCGATGAGAGAATTTGTAACGACATTGTTACAACATCCTCAGCTATTGCAGGAGCAGATGCTAAACCAGGAGATTGTATGCCGGCAACATGAATTAAATTTTTTATTTTTTTGCTCTTCTCTATAAGGAAATCTTCACTGTATGTACAAGCCCGCACTCCTGAAAAATAGGTAATTACTTGATTGAGATTTAATTTTTTATTGAGTCTTATATGCTTTTCAAGCTCTTTAATATCATCTTGGTTTGTTGAGTAATCTACTCGCTCAGCAATTTCGGTTGCTGTTGGACCTACCAAAATGTTACCTTCAATAGTCGGAATAAGCCCTCCACCTTTTGTTTTTTCTGCTATCTGTAAAAAATTGGGCATAGCTGCAACATGGTTTTGCCATTTTCCTGTATTCTTATCAAAAATAATATCAGTACCTTTACGAAAATGAAGAGAAAAATATTTATCATTTGCTAACTCAGCTACTATATCAGCCCAATTGCCTGCGGCATTAATAACAAGTTTTGCCTGCAATGTACCTCTATTAGTTTTTACACGTACTATTTCACCATCATGCATTTCAAACCCAATAACTTTTGTTAAGAGATGAACCGCTACTCCGTTTTGAACTGCATGTTCTGCAAGTGCAACCGTTGCACGATACGGACTTATAATACCAGCACTGGGAAGATAAAAACCTCCAAACTGTTCATCTAATAGATATGGTTCTTCTTTTTTAACTTTTTCTTTTGACCATAGCTCCCATCCATCAACATTATTCTTTTTAGCTCTATTTGCAAGAATAGGATACAATATGGTATTCAATGGTGTTCGAAACAGTATGAGCGAACCAACACGTCTAAATTGTATGCCAAGATCCCGAGCCAATGGTTCCCATAGTCTATTGCCACGAACATTGTAATAAGCTTTTTTTGTGCCAGGTTTTGCAGCAAATCCATCATGAATCATTCCATCATTACGACTCGAAGTATGTACAGCAACATCATACTCTTTTTCAAACACTGCTACTGATATCTCATATTTAGATAGTTCGCGTGCAACTGCGCATCCAATTACCCCGCCTCCAATGATGATTACATCATAGGACAATCCTTCTAATTCATTAGAGATAGCTTGTTCATGTTCACAATCTTCATTGCGCATATTTTTATCTGTAATAATATTGTTAACAACATTTGTGTGAAATTTGGCAGCATACCAGCCTGCTTTATTTTTAGTTGCAAGTGATTCTGCGATACCAGCAATACATATTGATTGATCGGTAAGTACAACACTACATTCGTGTACCCCCATGCTTTCAAGCTTTCTTTTGATCGTTAGTGTCTTCATGAATACCCCCCACATTACTGGTATGCTGGTATTACCAGTTACTGATTACTATAAACTCCCTTCTTATAACTGTCAAGCTTTTTTTATTATTTTTTTGAAGCTGTACTGAGCTGATTCCTTAATTGTTTTTCGCCATAAACGAGTATCTGCTCCATATCTGCTTTGGCTTTTTTTTCATCATGATTTTTAATAGATTGAGCAAGTGATTCATGTAGGGTGATAATATGAGGGATTGTACTATCATCAGTATAAAAACGTTCAAGAATTGTCATATAGATTCGCTTAAAGCTATTTAGGAGTAATGGGAAAATTTCATTTCCGGATGCTAAAGCAATCGATAAATGAAATTGATAATCAAGTGTACTGAATTCAATAGGCAAATACCTGGTTAATGCTTTTTCCCGCTTGATAATTTCTTCTAGTTCCAGAATTTGCTGCTCAGTACCCCGCAGTGCTGCTTTCCCCGCAGCTTCTACTTCAAATAATATTCGCATCTCAAGGAGGCTGTCAAAAAATGAAGGAGCAAGATTCATCCCTGAATAGTTCAAAATTGAAAGCAATAATTCAATCGAGCCTTCTTTTCGATAATCATTTACTTTTACACCTTTCCTGCTCTCAATTGTCACCAAACCGCGATGCTCGAGAGTACGAAGACCATCATGTACCACAGGTCTTGAAACACCAAACATTTCACCAAGTTCCCTTTCTGAAGGAACATATTCTCCAGGTTTAAAATGTCCAGAAAGAATTAATGATTCAAAGCGTTCAATAAACTCATCTTTTAATGTTTTTGGATTTATAGGAGAAAAAAATAAAATATCCTTCATCGTGTCTACTCCGTATCGTTACTATACCATGATTTTCATCAATATTAAATAAACATTTTACATTTTTTAATTACCATGTGATACTAGTTATATAAATTATAAAAAAAGGAGAGAGCAATGATAAAAAAAGCTCATTCGTTTCGTTATCTCTCATTGGGTATAAAGCTATTTGCACTATCGCTTTTTCCTCTCATTGCCTTCATAATCGTAAGCTCGATAAACTTACAAACAGCAATTCATTCTGTACAGGTTACTCAAGAACAAACGGTCTATATCAACATGTTTCGTGCGTTAGCCAATGTTATTCGAAGTATTCAGGATGAAATGAGCAGTGCTCTGTTGAATACTGCTAATCTCATATCAGGTTCAGAATATCCAAGCAGCATATCCATAACTGATGCTTCAATAACTAATTTTTCAACTATACTCCAAAACAATGAAAAAATTACTGGCGAGTTTGATATTATTAAGCTTATGGAAATACTGCAAAATAATCGAATGGTTGCTTCTTCATCAGATGTTTCATACCAAAAAATACAAGAACTCTATGAAGAATGTACAAATGAAGCCTATAAGATTATTACTGCGGTAACCAATCTTCCATTATCATTTGCTATCACAAACCGGTTTGTATCAATATCGATACTACTACGAGCCCGAAACTATGGAATCCAGCTTGGCACGTACGCATATATTTTATCTTCGCAGGCAGAAGAATCACTTGTATTCCCAGCAGGTAATGCATATGGTGCATTGCTCGCCAATTTGAATAATCCGGCTATTGTTCTGCTTGATTCCAGCAAAAAAATAATTACCGAAATTAATATATCAGAAAACCTATTTTATCTTCAAAATGCAATTCTCTATAATGTGAATGCTGACGCTGAAAAAACAAATAATGCACGGAATTCACTTGCAACACTACTAAGTCAGATTATCGATAATGAACTTATGAATCTAATGACAATTAATTCTAGAACAAATCTTGAATCAAAGCAGGAACTCTGGAAAAGCATCGTATTCCTCTCGTTACTTTTAGCATTACAGATACTCATATCGTTTATAATTATCCAAAGTATACGAAAACCGCTCCGTTCAGTTACAAAAGAATTATTGCTCCTTGCAAAAGGAAAGGGCGATTTAACAATCAAACTTCCTGTTTATGGCAAAGACGATATTGCAAAGCTTTCAGAAGCCTTTAATGTTTTTATTGAAACATTAGATAAATTGATTTTTGATATCATTCGCAAAGCTGATACAACACATGACTATATGAATAGTCTTTCATTGAGTGTAACTGATGCTTCACAGGCAGAGCAGAATATTGAGGAAGCAGTAAAAAATATTAGTACTAAATTACTATCACAAACTGATAGTGTGGAACGCTCAACGCTATCAATAGAACGTGTAATAAGTGGCATATCAGTATTAAAAGATCAAATTGATGAACAATCTTCTAGCATTACAGAATCTGCAGCTGCAATCACTCAAATGGTTTCGAATATACAATCCGTCTATAAAAGCATTGAAAGAACCAGTGAACTCATGCGAAATTTAGTTGATGCTGCGCATGAAGGACAGGCAATTATTGAAGAAGTTGCGGGCAATGGTCAAACTGTAAAATCAAAATCTGAACTATTACTTGAAGCCAATACACTGATTGCAGATATTGCTGATAGAACAAACATGCTGGCAATGAATGCTGCAATAGAAGCGGCTCACGCTGGAGAAGCTGGTAAAGGTTTTAGTGTTGTTGCAGATGAAATTCGAAAACTTGCAGAAACTGTTGCAGAACAGTCCAAAGGAATATCAGAAGATCTCAATGATATTCAGCTTTCGATTGAAACAATGGTTCAAAGTTCTGGCCGTGCATAAAATGCTTTTGATGCTATGAATACATTTGTTCAAGATATTTTTAATCTTGAAATTAGTATTAGAAATGCAATGAATGAGCAAAATAAAAGCTCTGAAGAAATTCTCAAAGCAATTCAGTCGATGAATACATCATCTCAAGAAATTAACCGTTCTGCTACTGACATGGAAAAAGAAGGTGCAACAATAACCAATGAGCTTTCGATACTTAAAAATCATACAAGAGACTTAAATCGTTCAATGACACTAGTGCAAAGAAACACTGAAACAATACATACTTCAATCGAGAATGTAAATTCGTTAATGCAAGAAACGAGCGAAACTTTACAGAAACTTTTGGAAACAATGAAGGAATTTAAAACGAGCGAACAGCTTGAAGCATTATCAAATGATAGCGATACAAGTATAGAAATTCCACAATAAAACAACCTGTGGCCAGCAATAAAAATTACTATTCCACAGGTCTATTTCTTTCGCTTGTAATTGTCGATGACTATACTGTTATCTACAATTATACAAAGAGGTTAATATTCGAAGTACTTGCAGCTTCCATATATGTTGCAACACCACCAATTTCAATGCCATCCAGTAATTCTTCTTTGCTCACACCCATAACATCCATTGACATCTGGCATGCAACCATACGAACTCCATTTTGCAGTGCTTGCTGGATCATACGTTCGAGCGAATCAACTTTTTTAGCCTGCATTCGTTTCTGCATCATCAAGCTGCCAAGTCCTCCCATATTCATTTTTGACAATCCTAATTCGTTAACGTATGAAGGTAGCATCCAGGAAAACATTCTCCCCATAAAATCTTTTTTAACATGAGGTTTCTTTCTTTTCTTAATAACTGAAAGTCCCCAGAAAGTAAAAAACATAGTTGTTTTCTTTCCTGCACTAACTGCACCATTAGCGAGTACAAAACTTGCTAATGCTTTATCGAGATCATCACTGAAGACAATGAGCGTTGCACTATTTCCTTGAAGCTGCATCGAATTTTCTTGAACAGCTAGCTTTTTTCGTACAACCGCAGTGTAAATACCCTTTTCTGCGTTCAGTGAAACGAGTTCATTTTTAGTCATGGTTGCCCATGCATGAACATCGCGTGCAAATCCTGGATCGGTAGCTGAAAGCACAACTGTACCGCCAGCTTCAATTGAATCCATGGCTTTTTTGAGCTGCATAATTGGCCCAGGACATTGCAATCCGCAAGCATTAATCGTAATTGTTTGATTAGTATCGGGTGTAATATTTTCAGGCATTCCAGAACCTTCATTAAAGGTTTTTTGCAGCATAGCTAATGGCTTCATCTGCTGTGTTGCACCAATCTGAGGCTGATAAATGCCTGTATTTGATTGTTTTTCAGTGGCTAACTCCCACGTTTTGTAACCACCCATAAGGTTGTGTACATCTGTCCAATCATGCTGACGTAATATACGTTCTGCAAGATAACCTCTGAGTCCAACACCACAGAAAACAATCACTGTTTTATTTTTAGGAATTTCACGCAATCTTTCTCGAATTTCATTAAGCGGTATATTTTTTGCGCCAGGAATCGTTCCTAGCTGGAATTCTTCTGGAGTACGGACATCGAGAATAAACGATGTATCTGGGTTGAGTTCAGACACCTTATCCCAGCTTATTGGTTTTGTAAGTCCTCGGAGCATATTTTCCGCTGCCATTCCAACAATATTTATCGGATCCTTAGCACTTGCAAATGGAGGAGCATACGCGTGTTCAAATTCTGCAAGTTCTACCACAGAAGCATGACGTCTTACAGCTTCAGAGAGTACATCAATTCGTTTATCTACTCCATCATACCCAACAACCTGGGCCCCATACAATTCACCAGTTTCTGGATGAAATATCGTTTTTATTGTGAGCGGGAGCGATCCGGGATAATAGCCCGCATGACTTCCTCCATGTGTAATCATAACAGCAACTGGTTTATTCAGTGATTTAAGTACTTTTTCTGAAAATCCTGTTGAAGCTGCAGTAATATCAAAAACTTTTGCAATGCTCGTTCCAAGAGCTGGTTTCCAGGTTTTGGTATTGCTGTTGATAATGTTCTCTGCAATGACACGAGCCTGTTTGTTTGCAGGACCGGCTAATGGAACTGTTACAGCTTTACCAAGTACTGGGTTGAATACTGCAGCAGCATCACCAAGCGCGTAAATATGTTTAACTGATGTTTCTAAGTGCTCATCAACAATGATCGCACCATTTGGAGCACATTGAATCCCAGCATCCTGAACAAACTTTGTGTCGGGTTTCACACCGATTGATAGAATCGCCATATCTGCAAATAGAGCAGTACCATCAGAAAGCAGTATTTTTAGCTGTGAACCCTGATTGGAAAATTCTTTTACTGCAGTATTTAAATAGAGCTCAACTCCTTTAGCCTTGAGCTGCTGATGCACCATTGCAGCCATTTCAAAATCGAGAACATTCATTACCTGTGGCAAGGCTTCAATAATGGTTACAAAAATACCCCGATGATGGAGATTTTCTGCCATTTCAAGACCAATAAAACCACCTCCAATGACTACTGCGCGTTCTGGTCGTTTCATATCAATATATTTTTTTACCGCATCAATATCGGGAACTGAACGGACGGTAAAGATACGTTCATCTCCAATGCCTGGTATGGGAGGTTTCACTGGCTCAGCACCTGGTGAAAGAACTAATGCATCATACGATTCTGTTGTAGTAGAATTCGTTAACAGATTCTTTAATACAACAGTACGAGACTCAGGTTGAATCCTTATTGCTTCTGTATTTACTCGTACATCAACATTGAGCCACCCTTTAAACGTCTCAGGTGTCATTACAAAGAGTCTATCGCGTTCTGCAATGACACCACCAGCATAGTACGGTAAACCACAATTTGCATAACTAATGTATGCTCCTCGTTCTACAAGAATAATTTCAGCATTTTCATCAAGTCGTCTGAGTCTTGCTGCTGTTGATGCTCCTCCTGCGACGCCCCCTATGATAATGTACCGAGCCATATTATACCTCCTCTTTCAATAAATAAATATCTATTTATATATACTGTTTTATTTATATATTGTCAATACTATATTTGCATGGTTTTCTTATACTAGGTCCATACCTATTCGAACAGTATCTTCTAAATTAATTGTAATGCTTACTTTTTTAATATAAAAGAGTTTTACTTTATAAACACACAAAGCTATACTAAGTATATGCAATTATATGTTATTAAAAGTGATATTACACGGCTTAAAGTTGATGCTATTGTTAACGCTGCCAATAGCAGTTTAATGGGCGGCGGCGGTGTAGATGGGGCGATACACAGAGCAGCAGGCCCGGAATTGCTTGAAGAATGTAAAAGTATTATCCTTAAAATAGGCACATGCCCACCCGGGAGGGCAGTCATAACCGGAGGCGCCCGGCTCCCGGCACGATTTGTCATCCATACAGTCGGACCGGTATGGCAAGGAGGATACTTTCGTGAACATGAACTTCTCGCTGACTGCTATCGAGCATCACTAGAGCTCGCTGAAGAAAAAAGGCTTACCAGTATCGCATTTCCCTGTATCAGTACTGGAATTTACGGTTTTCCAAAACAGGAAGCGGTAAAAGTAGTGAGTTCTCTTATACATTCCTGGCCATGGAAACGTTCTTCACTTCAGGAAGTCTATTTTGTTGTTTTTGATGATGAAAATTTTGAGCTCTATAAACAAGCATTCCCAGAAGCGTTATAAAATCAGCATGGCGTCGCCATACGAAAAAAAACGGTACTTTTGCTCAATTGCTTCTTGATATGCTTTTAAGATAACCTCTCGCCCAGCAAATGCAGAAACAAGCATGAGCAATGTTGATTCTGGTGTATGAAAATTAGTGAATAGAGCATCAACGACGTTAAACTGATATCCTGGGTAGATAAAAATTCTTGTTGTATTAGTTCCTGCTTGCAATTTTTCTCCGTCCCAGGCACTCTCTAACGCTCGTAAGCTTGTTGTACCAACAGCTACTATTGGTTTTCCTTGTTCTTTAGCCTGATTGAGTACATCAGCAGTTGCCTCGGTAATGGTAAATGTTTCTTCATGCATAACATGATCCTCGATGTGTTGAACCCGTACCGGCAAAAATGTTCCCAATCCAACATGTAAGGTTATGAACACCGTTTGAATGCCATACGTGTGCAGCGTTTCGAGAATTTCTGGGGTAAAGTGCAGCCCTGCAGTTGGTGCAGCAATGGAACCTATATGTTTTGCATACACAGTTTGGTATCTATCTGCATCTGCTGGGGTATCGCTCCTGCGAATATAAGGAGGAAGTGGTATATGTCCAAACTGGTTCATATATGTTTCTGTTATTGGCTCAGAGAATTCTATAATTTTAAATTCCTGTTCATCACCTGTAACTATGCCAGTAATACCACCGGGCATAACTATTTTTTTCCCTGGTTTGAGACGTTTTGCACGTGTAGCCATTACTTTCCAGCTAGTGTGACTGATTTGCTCAACGAGCAACACTTCTGAAATACCACCAGTCTCTGTTGTAGCATAGAGTCGGGCTTTTTTTACTTTGGAATCATTAAATACAAGAATACAATTTTCAGGTAAGTATTCTGCAAGGTGCTTGACCATTGTGTGCGTGTACTCTTGAGTTTTTCTATCGAGCACAAAAAGTCTCGAATTTCCACGAGTTTCCGGTGGATATTGGGCAATAAGCTCTTGCGGTAATTCAAAATTGAAGTCTTTGAGTTCCATCATGCATCCTATTGGGTAAATTGAGATGTTTATATGCATATGCGGTTACTATTCTGCCGCGAGGTGTTCTTTCAATAAAGCCAGCTTGAACAAGATATGGCTCTACAAAATCTTCAATAGTTTCTGTACTTTCTCCTGTTGCAGCAGCAAGGGTTTCAAGTCCTACCGGACCTCCGTTATACTTTTCAATTATGGTCTTTAATAAAAATCTATCATGCTCTTCAAGTCCTGCTTCATCAACCTGGAGTCGTTCAAGTCCAAATTTAACGCTCGCACGATCGAGTGTTTGTTTCCCTTGAACCTGAGCAAAATCTCGTAATCTCCGTAAGAGCCTATTCGCAACACGCGGAGTACCACGGCAAGACTGTGCGAGAAGCTCTGCGCCATCGGTATCCAACCCTATTCCGAGAATTGCTGCCGAACGTTTAAGAATAGTGAGAATTGCACTGGTATCATAAAAACCAAGACGCAGCGTTATACCGAATCTGCTCACAAGCGGGCTTCCAACCATTCCAGCCTTTGTAGTAGCACCAATGAGCGTAAAAGGCGGCAAAGGAATTCGAATAGTACGTGCTGAGGGTCCCTGCCCAATTACAAAATCAAGCTCCCTGTCTTCCATTGCCATATAGAGCATTTCTTCAATTGCTGGTTTCAAGCGATGAATTTCATCAATAAAAAAAACTGATCCAGGGGTTAATGTTGTTATAATACCAGCAAGATCTTTTTGTTTTTCTAAGGCTGGAGCACTCGTAACCTTAAGTTCAGTTCCCATTTCACGGCTAATAATACCAGCGAGGGTCGTTTTTCCAAGTCCGGGCGGTCCAATCAAAAAAACATGGTCTAAAGGTTCCTCGCGTTCTCGTGCTGCCTGTATAAAAATTGCAAGGTTTTCTTTTACTAACTCCTGACCAATAAATTCTGATAATCTTTTGGGACGAAGGTTTTGTTCCTCATCCGAGGGGAGTTCATAAGGACTCATTATTCCATGTACAAATTCATCACTCATGGAGTTATCCTGTACTCAACATAATAAGTGCCTTATGAAAAAGCCACTGTTCCTGTGCTTCAGGCGCAATTTTGTCAAATTCGGTATCGATGAGCAGTTTTTCTATAACTTCGGTGCATCTTTTCTTATCATAACCTAGATCAGCAAGAGCGGCAATTATTTCATTGTACTGCGCACTCTGGACGGTATCGTTGCTTGTAACACGTAAAGAAAGTACGCCCTGAAGATTTAGGAGAATATTTTGAGCTGTTTTCTTTCCGATACCAGGTATTTTTTCAAGCCTACCACTATCACCCTGTGCAAGAACTGCCTGAAAATCTTCAGTGCGTATTCCAGAAAGTATCTTAAGTGCCTGCTTGGGTCCGATTCCGGATACTTTGATGAGTTCCAGAAATAATTTGCGATCCTGTTCTGTTGGGAAACCATACAAGCGCATGCTGTCTTCTTTATGCAACAGCCATACTAAAACACGAATCGTAGTACCTGGTTCGCCGAGTTCTGCAATAAATCGCGGAGCCATGTAAATCTCCCATTCGATTCCCATAAGCTCTACATGAATAACATCGAGTCCTTTTTGTACAAGAGTTCCGGTTAATGCGTTGAACATATCTCTTTTATACAATGATTAGTATTGCAATATCAACCTGGATAGTAAGCGTTATTACAACAGCAAATTGCTGCACCGAGCGCATCTGCAGCATGATCCGGAGCAGGTATTTCTGAAAGACCCAGAATAAGTGCAACAAACTTTCCAACCTCTTCTTTGCCAGCTCTTCCATTTCCGCATACCGCTTGCTTAATGATGAGCGGCGTATATTCAAACAATGGCAGCTTATGATCAAAAGCCAAAAGTTTAATAATCCCGCGCACTTCAGCTACATACAGTGCACTGGTCACATTGCGGGAAAAGAAAAGACTTTCTACTGCAAGCGCAGACGGTTTGTATGTTTCTATAATTGTTGTAAGAGTATCTCGAATATATCCGATGCGCTCACAAGAGGCTTCGGTACTTTTGGTGGTAATGCACCCATGTGCGGTATAAAAAATGCGGGTGCCGCTCTTGCGAACAACACCCCATCCCAACGAAGCTAATCCAGGATCCAGTCCCAGAATGGTAGTCAATTTTATTGTCTTACTCCTCAATATCATCCGGTAGATTAGCGTTATGGTACACATTTTGAACATCATCATTTTCTTCGAGACGTTCAATGAGCTTACTAATTTTTGTTCCAGCATCTTTATCAACATCTACATACGTTTCAGGAACCATGGATACTTCTGCGCCATCAGTTTCCATGCCAGCAGTGTTGATAGCATTTAATACTGCTTCAAAATTTTCAGGGGTAGTATATACGACAATTTCACCATCTTCATTAACAATGTCATCGGCACCTGCTTCCAGCGCAACTTCCATGACTTTGTCTTCGGTGTATTTTTCACCATCGAGGGAAATTACTCCCTTGCGTGAAAAAAGGCGCATTACTGCATTAGCTGTTGCAAGTGAACCGCCGGCTTTACTGATAATATTTCGAACTTCTGCAGCTGCTCGGTTCTTATTATCAGTTAAAACTTCTATTAAAACAGCAACTCCTCCTGGAGCATATGCCTCATACGTCAATTCTTCATAAATTGCATTTCCAAGCTCGCCGGTACCTTTTTTAATTGCCCGTTCAATATTATCTTTAGGCATATTTGCAGCGCGTGCTTTCAATACAGCGGTTCTTAATCGAGGATTGCCTTCCGGATCACCACCGCCCATACGAGCAGCAATCGAAATTTCTTTAATTAACTTAGTGAACATTTGTCCACGTTTTGCATCGAGAGCACCCTTTTTATGCTTTATGGTTGCCCATTTACTGTGACCTGACATTATCTTGCTCCTTTATATAAACAACATTACAGTTACTACAATAAAAACTGTAAAATAATAGTGCAATAAGTATACAGAATCATAAAAAAAAAATAAAGGTGTCTATTTCTGAAAAGCTTTTCCAGTTTCAAATATACTATAGCGAATTCTGCTGTAATGGCTTAGCTAACTAGCATACCATTTCAAAAGAATCGAATTGTAACACATTATAGCAATGAAAATGACTGATAAATAAAATAACAGCTTGCACTATCATACATGAAACTTGCAAGCTGTTTGTTTTTAAGAATTATTAAAAAATTAGTGCTTTACTACTATTTTATTTTTCTTAGCGCCTTCTTGCAGCAAATCGATACGCAATTTTTCATACCAGGAAAAATCAAATGGAACTTTTGTTCGTACAGTTTGTTTTATTGCAGCTTCTAAGTCATCTTTGCATGCTTCACACAATGCAAATTCCCTATGATAAAAAATTGTACGGCCACTGATAGGATTAGGAATCTGTTTCTTACAAATATCACAATGTATAAACTGCATACATCACCCCTTATTTTGGAAGTTAGTATTGTAAGTATAAAATAAAGTTTTCATTTTGTCGAGTCGAAATTGAATGTATGCTAACTACATCTATAAAAATCGGTCAACATACTTTTTCAAATACCCATCCCTGTATCATTGCCGAAGCTGGAACAGCACATGGTGGAAGCATTCAAAAAGCTTATGCGCTCGTAGATGCGGCAAAAGAAGCAGGTGCTCATTGTGTAAAGTTTCAACATGTCTATGCTGATGAGATCATTCACCCCCGTACAGGTTATGTGCCACTTCCAGGAGGTGATATACCGCTCTATGAACGTTTTAAGGATCTTGAACAAAGTCCAGACTTTTTTTCTCAAATTAAAGAGTATTGTACAAAAAAAGACATAATTTTCTTATGCACTCCATTTGGGCTTCGTAGTGCACGAGAACTACATTCTATAGGAATCGATGCTATTAAAATTGCAAGTCCTGAATTAAATTATGTACAACTCCTTGAAGAAATAGCCACATATAAAATACCTGTTATTATTTCAAGCG
>Ga0116184_10001365_pt1 | contig 23789 bp, 19 predicted proteins | sample AD_JPNNA5_MetaG_FD_89886 | JGI IMG/M metagenome (GOLD analysis project Ga0116184, IMG submission 89886) | Active sludge microbial communities of municipal wastewater-treating anaerobic digesters from Japan - AD_JPNNA5_MetaG | ecosystem: Engineered > Bioreactor > Anaerobic > Digestate | place... | reverse complement strand
TTTTTCTGAAAGAATTGGCGGGATCGACGGGACTCGAACCCGCAACCCCCGGCGTGACAGGCCGGTGCTCTAACCAGTTGAACTACGACCCCTTTTAAATAGCGATGGCAAATTTAAGTAATTTTCCAAGTCAGGACAAGCATATTTAAGTCATTTACAGTATAAGTATCAAGATATAGAATCCAATTTTTTAAGATAAATAGGATTAACTCAGAGCAATTTTTTGGAATTCAAAGGTTTGTTGAGCACATTTAAGCAAGCTTTAGACTACTCGTATCAACGCCCCCGTATCGAGACCAGGTGAAGTCACTGATAATAATGTTCGTTTATCCATTTTACAGTACTGTTCAACCCCTGCGGGGTTGCGTGGTATTTCGTGTTTTTAGGACTCAGGATATAATCCTGAGTTATTCGGGTTCAACTCCTGACGGAGTTGGAGGTTGTTCAGGGTTATTCGGGTTCAACCCCTGCGGGGTTGGAGGCTGTTCAGGGTAGCTTTTAGGACTCAGGATATAATTCTGAGTTATTTTTAAAATTATGTTTGTTATAGATTTTTTTCTATATTCGTTAGTGATGAAATTAGACGGTCATCAGGAGCAATAAATGGGTTTTAAATGCGGAATTATCGGTTTGCCGAACGTTGGTAAATCAACATTATTCAATGCCCTGACGCATGCCGGCGTCGCCATGGAGAATTACCCATTCTGTACGATCAATCCGCATATCGGAGTTGTAAATGTTCCGGATAAGCGACTCGATTTGCTTGCCCAGATTTATAAGCCGGACAAGATCATTCCGACTACGTTGCAATTCGTGGACATCGCCGGGTTGGTGCGTGGCGCTTCCCAAGGCGAAGGATTGGGTAACCAATTTCTGAGTCATATTCAAGCAGTGGACGCCATTATCCACGTTGTGCGATGCTTTGAAAATCCCAATGTAGCCCACATTGATGAAAAACTTGATCCGCAACGCGACATCGAAATCGTCGAAACCGAAATTTTATTAAAAGACCTCGAAATTGTGGAAAACCGCCGGGAAAAATTAATTGCCCGAGCCAAAAGCGGCGATGAGCAAACCCAAAAACAATTAAAAATTCTGGATGATATCCGTAGTCTGCTTATCAAAGGGCAGTCTGCCAAGCAATATCATTCTCACCCAGAAGAAGAATATTTCATACGTGATTTGGCACTTTTGTCCAGCAAGCCGGTCATCATCCTGGGAAATATTTCCGAAGATGAAGCTATATCGGGGAATAAATCGGCTATTACAGAAGCATTTGAGAAATTTGCTTTGCAAACCGGTAATCTCTTCCTGACCGTCTCTGCCAATCTGGAACTGGAATTGTCTGAACTGCCGCCTGATGATCGGAAACTTCTGATGAATGAATGGAAAATTACCGAACCGGGCTTGGATCGCTTAATTCGTGCCGGCTATGAATTGCTCCGCCTCATTACTTTTTTCACTATGGAGTCAAAAATCGTCCAAGCCTGGACAATTCCGGTCAATACTCCAGCCGTCAAAGCCGCCGCCGAAATTCATACCAGCTTTGAAGACCGGTTTATCAAGGCTGAAGTGCGCCATTGGAAAGATATCGAAAGTCTGCGCAGTGAAAATCTTCTCCGCGAACAGGGATTAGTGCATATTGAAGGCAAGTCCTACCTGGTTCACGACGGCGATGTCATTACCTTTAAACTCGCCGCCGGCTAATATGGCTTCGCTGGTTTCTCAATTCGATAAACTCAATAGTCAGTATAATTTAATCGCCGACAATCAAAAAATCCTCATTGCCGTATCCGGAGGGATTGATAGTCTGGTTCTAAGCCGCCTTTTATTCGAATTACGCCTGGCTGAGTTTAAAAATCTGGAATTATTGGCGGCTTATGTTCGCCAGAAGTCAGTGGCGTTGATCAATGAAGCACTCAAAGAAATTGCCGATCTCCTAGCCGACTGGCAAATACCATTTTCGATATTAGATAGTGAATTGCCAGAATCGTCTCAAATCAATTGCTACGCTTGCGCTCGCGAAAGACGAAAACGACTATTCCAGTTTGCGATAATGCACGATTGTAACGCCATAGCTTTTGGGCACAATCTCGACGATTATCTCGAAACCGGTTTAATGAACCTGGTATTCAAAGGGAATCTCGAATCGCTCCAACCGGTTCAGATCCAACTGGGCGGGCGGATACGCATCGTTCGGCCTCTGCTTAATTGGCCCAAGAAACATATTAGAACAAGCGGACGAGCTTATGGAATCAAATCCATCGCACCCGTTTGCCCTATGGCAAGTTTCAATAAACGTCAAGATATAAATGCAATGATTACAAGTTTTAGTCGCCTGAATCGAGATTTTCGGAGCAATTTACGACGCGCCATAAACCACTGGAATCAGCTCTCAATCTGAAAGTGCCTTCTTGATGTAGTTAGGCTTTAGGCGGACTTTCGATTTTGCTTTATTATTCGGACAAGAGTTTATACCGATCACCTCGGTCTATCCGGATGGCGAGTGATTACCAAATAATTGGATTCTCAGACTAATTTAAGCCGACCGGCGGTATAGTTCATTTTGGCGAATATACTCAGCCACGGCGGGCGGAACAAATTGATCTATCTGTCCGCCATTCATCGCTATTTGGCGAATATCGGAAGAGGAAAATGGTATTAGGGGCGCATTGAAAAATAGGACTTTAGCCAGATATTCCGGTTTGACTAGACTTAGATCGCAACCGGGGCGGCGGGCAACGACGACCTGAACTTCTTGTAAAATATCTTCCGGTTGCCGCCATTTATGAAATTCTATCAAACTATCGGCGCCCACCACGAAAAATAAATCTTCACGCTCGAGACGCATTTGGTGTTTAATAGCCCGGATCGTATCAACCGAATAAGATATCCCGCCGCGTTCGATTTCAATTGTGGAAATCTCGCAAGATGGTTCGTTTTGTAAAGCCAACTTCAGCATCATAAGCCGATGCACCGGCGAGGTGTGAATTTCTGAGGTTTTAGTAGGCGAGATGTTAGCCGGGATAAAAATCAATTTGTTTAGAGAGAAAGCTCGGATAGCGGCTCGGGCAATTTCTAAATGACCGTTATGCGGCGGGTCGAACGTTCCGCCGAATAAGCCAACTTTCAATCTGCTCTCTTGCGTTTTTCTCTCTCTATTTTACGAAGTTCTTTGTGATAAGAAGTGCGCAGATATTCAAGAGCATTCGGGTCGGTTTGGGGGGTAGAGCGGGCAAGAATTTCCTTAAAAAGAAGTTCGTACTGATCGAATTGACGTTGACGAATCAGGCAATAGGCTTTCTCCAGTCGCGCTTTTTCAGCCCATTCGGTATCATAATATGATTCCAACACTTTATCGAAGTAAATAATCGCCGCTTTCCATTCCTGCATTTTGCGATAAAGTTTTCCACTTTCAAAAAGCTTGCGGGCTAATTTTGAGCGAATCTCGGCAATTTTTTGCTCTGAATCGGTGCGGAAACGACTTTGGGGATAGGTATCAATAAAGTCCTGAAAACTTTGCAAGGCATAAATGGAATATTCTTGATCAAGCTGGTACCGCGGGGAAGATTTGTATTGTGAAAGAGCGATTTTATAAAAGGCTTCCTCGACATATTCGCTGTAAGCATAGCGGTTAATCAGTTGCTGATATTCCGAAGCCGCCAGGAGATATTCTTTACGCTTGAAATAACATTCGGCAATATAAAACTGAGCGTCGTCCGCCAGTTCGCTACCGGGGGAATTGATAACTACCAAAGTAAAATACTCGATCGCCTTGTCCCATTTTTTCTTATTAAAATATTCCGTTCCTTGGCGATAATGTTGCTCGAAATCTACAACAGGTTTGGGTTTGTTAGAGGCACAGTTGTTTAAATAAATAATCAGCAGGCTAATCAGGACAATTTTTAGGATTTGACGTTTGGGAGGCATTTCAATCCGGCACAGTTTCGGGTAGGTTTGATCGGTAAATTATTTTAGAAAGCCACTGAAAGAGACAAACCACGAATTGGCATTTTATAGGTACAATCAGTCACCAAGCCGACATGCCAGCTGACATCTTTCTGTTCTGGCGGTCGGTAATTTTTAGCGGCGATTTGAGCATGAAAGGCGCTGATCAGGTGGTTGAACATAATCACGGTCGTAAAATTGGTTGCCATTTTGAGCGATTGGTTGGATTCATAGCGTTGGTTGAGATACTTTTTACGAAGAGGGCTGGTAGGAATATTAAGAGAATCAACCTCAGAGACAATTTGTTCAAAATCACTCCAACCGGAAGCAAACTGGTCGTACTTACCGATATTTTCGTAATAATCGCGGGTTTTGATTGGTCTGAGGGTCCCTTCTTGTAAATATGTTTGCCAACCAGGGAGTTCACGATCCAGATAAGAAACATCGGCTTTGTATTCTTTACCCTCATATTCGAAATAGATAGTATGGGAACCAAAACCGCTACCGGAATCGGAAAGTCCAAAGTATTCGGGGTAGGAGAGACTATTTTCATACCATTGCCAGGCATCCCAGTAAGTATTTGCCCAGTTCATGTATTTACGTTCTAATTTTTCCCCATTATTCTTGCGGTTGAAATAGCCGACCCAGGAAACGACTTCTACACTGAAAAAAGCTGCCGCCCGGTACTTGGCTCCGGCATAAAATTCGCCCGCGCCCGGTACGACCGCCGATAAAAAGAAAGCCAGCCCGGGTGATTTCTCATAATTAAACACGAAAGTATCCTCATCAGCCTGGGCATATTTCATACTATAGATTAAACGGTCACGCTCGGTCACCGTCGTGCGTTCATCGAAAAACGACTGGCCGAATCCCATGATGGGGATTAGAATTGCGCAAAGTAGTGTTGCGGCTAAAAATTTCGACTTCATGTAGCCTCCCTTATAAGCCAAACAATAGCGTAAAATAAGTTCGCCATTCATGTCCGTATTGGTAAGTTTTAGAATTGGAAACCACCTCAAAATCATCCAGCCCATAGACAAAGTCCAGGCTGATTGAGGTGGGATAGGAATAAAACGAAAAACCACTCATACGCACTTGGAAACCAATATCTCTTTTAAAATCATTCACAATATTACGTAGCACTGAAACAGGTTGGGTCTTAAATTGTTCCCATTTCAATCCCGGAAAACCGGTTACCTGATTCCAGGCATTACCAGCCTCAATATAAGTCGCTACGAAGGCATTTTGCAAATTGAATGTCAGGATTTGAAAATGTTTCTCACGAAAAAGTGGCAGACGCCAAGTATAATGCCAACTGCTTAGATTGCGCCCTTCGATACTGTAAAATGGATAACCTCTCAATCCTGGTTCGCCACCAGCAAAAAAATAGAAAAATGAATCAACATCCGGCTTAGAAATCCAGCCCAAATGCCATCTCAAAGTGCCAACCAAATTTTTAAATAAGGGATATTTGTGATACCAATTGCCTTCATGTTCCAATCGCCAGTAATAATTATTGCGAAAATCTACTTGAATAGTGCTGTAACTGCTATTGACTTTAAAACCTTGTATAAATTTGTCATAATTGCGTGCAATATAAGTGTCCAGCAGAATGCCGTTATCCGGATTAGTTTCCTCATTCACTTTCGGTAACATCATCCGCATCTGCCAATGCAGTTGAAAATTAACGCCGCGATAGTAATCATAGGAAAAGCCATTTTGATAAATATCGGCGGCTGTGATGGTTTCGTCACTACTGGTGCGGTAACGCGACCATTTAACATCGAAACGAACATTATTGAAACCGCCAAAAGGGCGGGAAATGCCGCCATAAGCTTCGGTCAAATAAAAAGTATAGTCCGCTTCGACTGGCCAGCCTTTATAGATTGACTTCTCGTTAAAGATATTGCGACTGATATTGTAAAATTCCAAGAAGATAGTCGGCTCCCATTGGTGATATTCCAGAATCAGAAAAAGATCGCGGTCTTTGATTCTATTAATCGAAGCCCCCGCAAAAATATTGAAGCGGTTGATTATCTCATTTGACAGGCAGTAGAATCCCGGCTTGACCGTTCCGTAATCAATCATCAAGCGCGGCATAATGAACATTTTGGCAAATTGATCGTGATATTTCTGCGGTTCTGGAATGGACACCGGTTGAATCTCCGAAACCGGTGGAATATTTTGATCATAGTCTAAATAAACTGCCAACTGCGGTTCAATCGGTTCGGGGTTTTTAATACAAGCAATTTTAAATGCCCGATCGTCCAGAATCGCATAAACCAATTCGCCTTTCTCATTGACCGCTGGCATAAAAGCCCCGCCGGTAACGTTTGTCAGTAATTGCCGTTCGCCGGTAGTTAGTGATTGCCGGTAAATATTGTAAATCCCGGTCTCATCTGAGGCAAAGTACAACCACTTGCCATCCGGGCTGAAATAGGGATTGCGGGTATCATAAGCCGCCTCATCCAAAATCTGCATCGCTCCGGTTTCTACATCAACCAAAGCCAGATTACGGCCATGACCAATCAGATAGTCGAAAGCAATCGTGCGCCCGTCCGGTGACCAGTGCAAGGTAAAAACCTCTACTCCTTCACTGAAAGTAGTAATTTCTCTGATTTTATTAGAGTCCAGATTCATTAGGGCTACATTGCTGGTGCCATCTCGACCAGTCACAAAAGCTATTATTTCCCCATCTGGCGAAAGGGTTGGATTATAGACCCGAGCGCTCTTGGTTAGCGGTTTTTCCTTACGTTTCTTTAAATCATAGCGATAAATATCAAAAAATACTGAGCCGTGCCGATTCGGTTTACTCGCCCGGGAATAATATAGGTTTTGTCCGTCGGGTGCGACCGTTACTCTCGAGTTAATTCGAGGAACTAGCATCCGGCTTTTTTTTTGATGGAAATCATATACATATAAGGCAGTCTGGGAATAATAATCTCTACCTTTATTGGACATAAAATAAAGCAGTGAATCACCGCTCCATTCCGGTCCTAACTGCATCGTACCCTCAGCCAGAATAATTTCGCCGACTTTTTCGTTAGCCCGGATAATTTCTGTTTGTTTGAAATATCTCTGTTCCAATTCGGTTTGCCATTGTTGGTAAATCTCATCAGCCGCGACACCAGTGACGTTTTTCAGAGCCGTCTCACCTGACATCCGCACTGGCTTGGAAAGTTCCTCTGCCAGGCGCGGAATAGTCTCAGTTCCGTAATGTTCTGCCAGATAACGGGTGAAGGCAAAGCCTTGATTATAGACCGATTCGTTGCCGGTGCCACGTTTACCGAACGAACCCATTTCTGACAAAGACAACAATGATTTATGCAGAACTCGATCGCGCAGAAGCATGTCACGGTGGGTGTCCCAGAAATCATTAGAATTTCCAGGGAACATATATTGCGCCATACCTTCCGCCAGCCACATCGGGATTACCATACCGGAAATTGGATAAGAGGCAATGATCCGAGGATAGCCATAAACCACATCTTCGCGCTTCTCCGGTTCATCATCCAGAACTTGAATATAAATTGCCGGAATTGAGCGTCCGAATTTCATAGCCTTTTGCAAGGAAACAATGTGGGTAAATTCGTGGGTGATGACGTCGCGCAACCAGTCGTGATTGCCCCGAAAAGGAAAATCGAGCGGTGTAGCCCAGATTTCGATTTTATTATCGTAATAATATGAGGCGCCATTCGAAATATCATCGGTATCTCGGATTACCAGAGCGGTTTTTTCACTTGGTTCAAATTGATAAAATTCAGTTATCGGGCCATAAATAGTTTCGGCAACTTCAGCCGTTCGTCTTGCAGTCCACTCCGCCCCTTGATGATAATGGATTTTGAAATGAGTGGTCTCGAAGGATAACCACTCCAGTTCAGGATGATTATAAGTCCCGAACTGTGCCCCGGCTGGATTAAAAAAAAAGAGCATTATTAGAAAAATGACCAGCGTATTCCGGCAAATCTGGCGCTCAGACATTATTTTACCACCAGAATTTTAATTACCTTAGAATAGGTCCGCGAACTGGATTTGGCTTGAACTACGGCGAAATAAACTCCACTTTCGACATTACTGACGTCCCATTCCTTTTCATTTGGCTCGCCGATTAAAGGCGCGGAATCCTTGAAATCGGCAATCAGATCGCCAGCCAAATCGTAAATATTAATCGAAATATTACAACTGCTATTAGGGAAGTAACGAATGTATGTACGATTATCTTTAGGCGGATTGGGCCAGCAAAAAGTCCTGGCATTATCGAGCAATGACTTGGACTGAATTGGACTGCTCTGGGATTGCACCGGATAATAGAATTGGCGAGCGGCATTCCCACCGTAACAAATCCAATCTTCAGAATCATGTGAAAAAGAGGAGAGCCGCACAGCCTTTATGCAATTGTAATTTTGAGGATTTGATTCGGTTGACGTCAGTGCTAAATAAGTTATGCCGAGAGGTGTATTTAATAATATGCCAGACTTTTGGCTCTGCTGGTAGGCAATTTTGGGGAAACCGCTCAATAAATCTCCTTTATAATTGAACGCCAACAAAGCTGAAGACATATTGATAATGACATCCTTTTTTCCGTCATTATCTAAATCGGCTGTCAAGAGTTCCGATTCGAACCGGTCGGAACCTAAAATATTCGGAACCCCGATCGGGAAATTGTTTTTAACTGTCAATTCCTCGTTGAATGCCAAAACCTGGCTGGAAGTGGCAGTGATAATTTCGATTTTTCCGTCGTCATCTAAATCGGCACAGGCTAAATTGTCGTTAAATTCCTGTTCCCGGTGTAAAACAACCTCATTTGGGGTGCCGATGTCGAGAACAAGAGTTAGCAATGAATCGGCGCAATGAATCAAATCCACACTTTCATTTTGATTGATAAAAGCTATTACCATTGTTCCAGATAAGGCGTTCGGCAAATCGGCTACGACTTCGGCAGAAAGTGAATTAAGATGAATCCTGATTACCTGATTATCATCCGTTATTCCGAAGATATTATCGTCGTCACCGACCAGCATTTTAACCTGTGAAGCGAGCTCCAATGACTCAATATTTTGAGTATCAATCTGATAGAGGTGAAGGTAATTTTGGTTGTCGGCATAATCTTGGGTAGCGAATAGCACACCTCCCTTTACTGGTAGAAGAGGGCTGACCAAATCCTGAGAATTCAGACTGACGGTATCAGTTTTATTAATCTGGCCATTTTGCCCAAATTTCCAGATAGATAAACTCAAAGAAGACGCCTCGGGATTATTCTGAAGAATTCCATAAAGTAATAAGCTATCTTTATCCAGTGCGATCGCTGTTTGGCGGGGCAGGGAGGCTATTTGTTCGCCGAAGGAAGTATGAATCCTTATGCTGTCAGCTAAAATCAGAAATTCTTCAACCTGGTCATTTGGATTCAAATCTAGCGGTAATATTTCGTCGGCTCCCGCGCTCAGGCTAAGCGGAAAATTTGGGAGCGCATCATTCAGTCTAATTCGGAAGGTTATTACTTCGCCAGCTGGACCGATGCTATCAATACTAATGCCGGTAAAAGTATAATTATTACTACAAGTTGATGGATTGGTATAAGGCGTAAAGCCGACATGTTCTTCTGCATCTAAAATATAATCCGGATTAAGATCAATAAAGCCATCATTTCCGGCAAACCAGGGATCGAAAAACCATCCATCCTCGATATCTTCATTCAAAATATCGGCTTCATATCCCAAATCCTGGGCACCATCGCCTTCTTCCATATCAACACCCCGATGTTCTCGGTCACCGTTAACGCTATTAGTCGCTAAATTGGCGTTAATGACCGATTCATCAATATGCCAGATTAGTAAACCGGAGCCTTCCAATCCATAATCATAGTGCGGCACAGATAGCATCACGCCGGTTTCCGGTGAAAATTCGGCTTTTAGTGAGTCACGAATCAAGGGAAAACTCAGCGGCAATTCAACCATGCCGTTTTCCATATAAATACGATACTGGAGACTATCAAAACTGACGCCCGGGCGAAAATGAGCGCACCGATTTTCTACTAAAAAATATTCGTTAGCATTGATTGGAATCTTCCAAACACTCGTATCGGAAGCAGAACCGACTTTTTTAAGGACAACATCTTCAAAATTTTTAGCGACTACTGGTGTTTCCCAACCGAGAAAAACCCGTTCCCAGGCACATGGCACCGCTGGGACTAGCCCACTCAAATTAGCCGAACCCTGATCCATTAAACCAAATCTGCCGATGCCGGTCATCCCGCTTTCCGTGTCAAATAAACAGGGCAAGCCAAGATAAAAACCAAACATAAATGCCAGGGTGCCATTCAAACCGAATTGGTAATGACAGGGGGAATCGCTTTCACCGAATACCTCTTCCCAATTATCATATAGCAAGTGATTCTCGCTTTCCGGCAAGATTAAGCCGCAATCAACGAAAGCCGTTCCGTTTTCTACTGGAATACCCTGAAAGTCGGAATCGTTCGGTGCTAAAAATGCCTTTAGATCATCCTTGTTCATAAAAGCTGATAGAATGTCATAAGGCGTCGGATCAAGCGTAATGGCAAAATCCTGACCAACTCCGGCATGAAAAACTATTACGACATCGTATTGCGCAAAATCCACCTCCGGATCGGCTTTCTGGACTGACTCAACTAAAAGTTCAGTCAAGCGTAAATCCACCAAATCTTCGACCAAAAACGGGTGATAATAAGCCATCGGATGGTCAACCTGATAACTGTTATTATCATTCAGCGGAAAAACTTCCGAATTATTCGTGTCTATCACAACTTTGCCCCGGGAAACCCGATTATAATAATTTGCCAAAGAGCGAATATGATCCCGAAAATAAGCCCGATTGTGAGGCGCCGGATCAACTACGAATTCGTCATCACAGGGAGTCTCTACGGCGGACATTAGGAATTGCCCAGTGCCGGTGGTGGTTTCGTCTTCATCAGCCGGGAAGCTGACGCGCAGGGCGCAAATGCGAATAGCTGCAGGCGCAGTATTTTTCACAACCGATGGAGCAGTCGCAATCCGATACTGGGGTTCAAACCTACCGTATGCGGCTTTATTAGCTAAAACAATTAGTGTTATCCCGGTAATCAAATATTTATATATTTTCATCGTGTTAGGTTTTTAGCCTTTTTTAAATAGGGTAAGAACTGTTCTGATTATCTAAAATTAAAATTTTATATTCATCGAGAATAACATTGTATTTTGACGGGGATGTCCGGGATCACCGGCGGTATAGCCAAAATCGAATCCCATACCCGCCCAGCGTAAACCGGCACCAAAAGTTGGAACCGGATATTTACCTTTCATTGTGATATTGCCAGGCTTATCATACATACAACCAGCCCGCAGAGCAAACAAATTGGAGTACCAATATTCTATTCCGAAGTTATACGTCAATTTTTCGAATTCTGCCGCAAGCGAGCCGTCATTGGTATTACCATCCTTATCCGCAGAACCGATGCCATCCGTGGCGGAATCATACATTAATAACCAATCGTCAAACCAGGAAGTAAAAATCCCTGTATACCACTCATCTGAATGGGCATATTCACGCTGACCCTTTTTATTATATTCACCACCAGGCACAGCATGACCATTTTCATCATAGCCACCAACTTTTTCATCGCCGTCAATATCCCGATCCGGATAAGCGGCTACCAATATTTTGTTAATATCAAATGCAATTGTGACTTTGTTGTATTCATTACCTAACCTGTACGCCAGACCAAGTTTCATATTAGTAGGCATCGGGTCGGCCTGATTAACATCAATGAAGGCAATTTTAGGCCCGATGTTAGCCATATTGATTCCCAGAGTAAGATTTTTGGTTAGAAAACTATGTTTTAAATAAGCGATATCGAAGCAGAAATTTGTTGAGTAGCCTTTTCCTAATTCTTTTCCGGCACCTTGGTCGGTCAGGTGCTGGTGAACCATTTTCACACCCACTCCGATCGAAGACGTGCGCGTAAGAGCGGTCCCATACGAACCTGTTACAGCCAGCATAAAGGAGTTGAAGGTGCCGAGATCATGTCCGAATTCATCCGTACGTTGCTGTTCACCGAGATTCAACAGTATAATGTTTCCGCCTACTGTGCCAACATTTCTGATAAATTGACGATATCCGATAAATTCATAATAAATATCACTAACTAAGTTCGGTAACCAGTTGACATGGGTCAATGCCAATTCCCGACCGCGCAGGAATCCCAATCCCGCCGGATTCCAGTAACTGGCATAGGCATCGTCGGCAAGAGCCGCTCCCACTTCACCCATTCCAGAAAAGCGTGCCCCTGGATTAATCAACAACCAAACGGCACCGGCTTCGCCTTGAGCCAAGGCGCCCGCCGTCATTAATGATATAATCCCGAGCATGGCGATTATTCTTTTCATCAAAACCTCCTAAGAACAAAAAACCGAACATCAATACTATCGGTCTGAATAATATACACAAACGAGTAATTTTAACGAAGGATATTTATCTATTGACTTCGAAATATGGGATTAGCAAAAAGGTGCGAATTTACTCCTGATAAATTTTTAAAATTTTTCGGCTTCTTCGATTAACATAATCGGTATATCGTCTTTAATGGCATATTTCAAACGACAAACGTTGCAAATTAATTGCTGGTTTGAAATATCGTACTCAAGTTCGCCCTTGCATTGCGGGCAGACTAAAATTTCAAGCAATTCATTAGATAACATATATTTCTCGAAAATTTTTCATTGTTTTCAACGACGACAGTTTTATCAAACTCACCAATACTGTCAATTGTTCCTTTTTTATATACAATTAGTTTCCCCCAAATTTATTAATATGCTCTTTAAATTCATCCAAATCCTTAAATTTTTTATAGACCGATGCAAATCGAATGTATGCCACCTCATCCAATTCCTTAAGCTTTTTCATCACTAATTCACCGATCTGACTTGAAGGCACTTCGCTACCGGAAGTTTCTTCGATTTCCTTTTCAATGTCAATTACCAGAGTTTCTAGTTTCTCCGCTGGAATTGGCCGCTTGTTACAGGCTATTTTAATACTATTTAAAAGCTTATTGCGATCATATTCTTCACGGCGACCATCATTTTTAATGATTTGAAGCGGATATTCTACGACATATTCATAAGTCGTATAGCGATGCCCACAGTCAATACATTCACGCCGCCGCCTAATGGCATTGTTTTTTTGCACGGTGCGAGAATCAATCACTTTACTTTCCGGAGAACTGCAAAAAGGACAACGCATAATTCACCTATAATTTTATCTCTTGATAGAGTGGGAAATTGCCACATAGTTCGCCAACCTCTGAACGAACTTTCTGGTGAATATCTTCGGAATCAGGATTACTCAAAACGCGGTCAATCAATCCGGCGATGGTGCGCATCTCCGTTTCGCACATTCCCCGTGTGGTCAGCGCCGCGGTACCGATGCGGATACCGCTGGTGACAGACGGGCTCTTCTGATCGAAGGGCACCATATTTTTATTGGTGGTGATTCCGGATTCTTCCAGAATATTCTCAGCCTGTTTACCGGTAATATTTTTATTGCTCAGGTCAATCAATATCAAGTGATTATCAGTTCCACCCGAAACCAGATTGTAATCGCGATGAAGAAGTTCTTCCGCCAGGACTTGAGCGTTGACGATAATTTGTTGGGCATAAGCTTTGAATTCCGGACGGAGAGCTTCGCCGAACGCCACGGCTTTAGCCGCAATAATGTGCATCAGCGGTCCGCCCTGAATGCCAGGCATAACGTTGGAATCAATGATTTCCGACATCATTTTGGTGCGTCCGCTTTTGGGAGCTACCAGACCGAATGGATTTTCCCAGTCTTTGCCCATTAAGATCAAGCCGCCGCGCGGTCCCCGCAGAGTTTTGTGAGTCGTCGAAGTAACAACGTGGCAATATGGCAAGGGATCGGGATGTAATCCCGCGGCGATCAGACCGGCTGGATGAGCGACATCTGCTACCAGAAAAGCGCCCACACTATCAGCGATTTCTCTAAACTTGGCAAAATCCAGAAATCGAGGATAAGCGCTTCCCCCGGCGATAATCATCTTCGGGCGATACTCAAGAGCTAATTCCGCCAGACGATCAAAATCAATGCGACCGGTGTCTTTTTTTACTCCATAGGAAATGATTCTGAAAAGTTTCCCGGAAAAATTTACGGGACTGCCGTGCGTTAAATGTCCGCCATGAGCTAAGTCCATTCCCAGAACGGTATCACCGACATTTACCAGCGAAAAATATACAGCCATATTAGCCTGCGAACCGGAATGCGGTTGAACATTGGCATAATCAGCCCCGAAGAGTTTTTTAACTCGATCACGAGCTAAATTCTCGGCTTGGTCCACCGCCGCGCATCCGCCATAATAGCGTTTTCCCGGATAGCCTTCGGCATATTTATTGGTCAAAACTGAGCCGGCGGCTTCCAGAACGGCTGGACTGACAAAGTTCTCCGATGCGATCATTTCCAGAGTTTTCCGTTCGCGCTCGATTTCGGCTTTAATCGTATCTAAAAGAACGGCATCCTGTTTAGCCAGGAAATTGTATTCCAAGTTATCAACTCTCCAATTTCATAATTTGTTCAACACGGCGTAAGTGGCGTAAATCATCGGAAGATGGCGTTTCTAAAAAAGTCTTCAATATTTCTTTAGCTGATTCAACTGTGGTAAAATCAGCCCCGAAACAGAGCACATTGGCGTGGTTATGCAGGCGACTAAGTCGAGCGATTTCAGGTTGGTAAGCCATTACGGCTCGGATACCGTGAATTTTATTAGCCGAAATACACATACCGGCGCCAGTCCGACAAATAAGCACACCAAATTGGGCGCGGCCAGAGACGATTGCCTCACCAACCGCTCGGGCATAATCCGGATAATCGGCACTGTCGTCGCTGTTGACGCCGAAATCAATCACTTGATAGCCTTCCGAACGCGCAAATTCGATTAATGCGTTTTTCAGGCGATAGCCACCATGATCCGCTCCGAATGCAATTACCATATTTAGTTCTTCTTCGGTTCGACCGTGATCCATTTATATTCGGGGCTAAGAGGTCGGAAGCTGGTACGCATTGCCCCGTTAGCATCATAACGGTTAAAGAACCATTCTTCAGGAGTTGGAATCAGATATTCTTTAAGGTGGTCAATTCGCGATTTGACGCTGGCGTCGCCTAATTCCATTACTTTTAAATAATCGTCATAGGCTAATTTATAGACTAATTTATCCTCAAAAGTTATTTGACGTCCGCTCGTATAATAATCAGCCGCGGCATAATAGAGGTCGGCTCTAATTTTGTAAGCTTGGGGCGAATTGGGTGCAATTGTGATGGCTTTTTGGGCATATTCCATTCCTTTAGGGAAATCACCCAATAATTGACAGCATCGGGCGGCTTGTTGGAGAATATTTAAATCATTAGGAGAAATATTCCTTAAGATTTGATCATAGGCTTTCAAGGCTTCAGCATAATTATTTTTCTGAGTGAAATAAATATCAGCGATATTGCTCCAGGCTTCAATATTTTTAGCGTCTAATTCGGCAACCTTTTGATATACTTCGAGGGCTTTATCGTATTCGCGCTGTTGTTTAAGAGCGGCGGCATATTCCAAGCCATAGCGGATATTGGTAGGATTCTTTTCCCATTGTTCTTTCTGAATTGTAGTAATGTCTCTACCGAGCTTCTGGTAGGCAAAAATGCGGTCGTTAAGGGCTTGCTCATCATTAGGATTGATCTTTAAAATTCCGTTAGTAGCATAGATGACGTCTTCGTAGCGCTGGGCACTGATATACAGTTTGACTAAAGTGCGATAAAGCTCAATATCCTCCGGCGCTATTTCGATCATTTTTTCGTATTCCCGAATCTCTAAGTCAATTTTACCCTGCAGGTGGTAGATATAAGCGATATTTTTCTTTAAGAAAAGGTCATTTGGCAAATATTTTTCACCTGCTAAATAAACATATAGGGCGCTATCGAGATAAATGCTATTTTCACTGGCTAATTGCTGGTAAGCTCTCCCCCAAAAGGGAAAAAGATCCTTAGCATATTCTTCTTCACAACCAAAACTGCTCATTTTCTTATAATTTTCAATTGCGCTTCTCCAGTTTTGATTTTGATAATAGCTGTAAGCAAAACTCAAATACAGGTCGCACTTATCCCGATCAATGGTCGGCTTGGTTTCAACTTGCTCCATAACCGATTCGCTCGATTCCGGTGAAGGAGGAGTGCAGTTCATTAATCCGATGATAAGGCAAACGATTAGTGCTTCCTCAATAAAATGAATCCATCGTTTCATATAATCACCTCATTTATTTTATTGCTTTTTATATCTTCTAAACCAGGGTTCACCGGTTGTAATCCCCAGGTGAATCCCCAGTATTTTTTCATTGCCGATTTCGTCTGATAAAAAGCCATTCTTCAAGCCGTAAGTTAATGCGAAATCTATTCGATTCAAATTATAAAAAAATGGTAAACTGATCCCAGCCGTGACGCCATACTCATAAATCCCAGAATTTTGATAGACCGGTTCGGTTTGATAATAAGCCCCACAGCGGTAATATAATTTCTGTAAAAAGGTGCTCTTCAATTCCTGACGTGGTGATCTTTCTAAGCCGATTCCGACAGCATAAGAATTACGACTGTCGCTTTTAAACTGTTGAAATATGTAGAAATTTTGGAATAGATCTTCCTCATATATACCGTACTGCATATCGGCATTTAAGGCTAGATTCCTAGCGATCGGCAAATTAATTCCAACCTTTATAATTGTCGGAAAATTAATAGGATCGGATTTTATAGTGGTGTCGGGACCAAAGTTGTTTTCGATGATTGTCCACCTTTTTAACTCGTTCCCTTTTTCGACCGTCGCAGCCAGATTATACCGTTGACTGCGATCACTTAACAAAAGGCCGAAGCTGATGCGGCTACCGTCAACGGCTATAGTGCGTTTATAGTAACTTTCTGAGTCAATATCGGAATCAATCTCGGTGTGATTACGGACCACGTAATTACCGAACAAAAAATTAGCTCTCAAGCCAATTGCCAGATTTGGAGAAACCCGGTAGCCGCTACCAAGGTATAACTCCGAAATTCCCCCTGACAATTCAACTACGGAATTATATTCGAATTTATCATCTTGAAATATCAAAGAATCAGCAAAACTAACCGAAGATTTCATTCTGGATAAGGGCGCCAGACCAATTGCGAGGCCAGCACGTTTGCCGACCGGCAATTTAAAAGAAAAGCCCGAAAAATTTACTATTCTACCTTTGAAATCGAGGTCAGGAATTGAGAGAGCCGAAGTGTACATCTGGCCTTGTAAGGAAGTACTGCCGAATCCTTGCCAGAGCGCTGGATTAGATTGATTCAGACTCATCGAGTCTCTAACGGCTGTCCCTATCCGACCCATTCCTAATATTCGCACGGAATTGGCTGGCGATTCAACTCCGAAACCGTAGTTGGCATAATAAGAAATTTGCGACCAGCCATTTAGACTGAGAATCAGTAGGAATAAAATAGTACGACGAGATGTTTTCATTCTTCTTGCATCGTTAATATTTCCAAACGAGGCCGCCGCGCCGGATCGGGATCTTCAGTCGGATAAAATCCCAGCATAGCCGGGTAAAGCCCACTTGGCGAAATCCATAAGGCTACCCCGAAATTACTAATATTGCCACTGGTAAAAAGTTGTACCGTACTGGGAATTTTCAAGATCAATATACTATCGCTGGCCGAAAAAGTTTGTGAAGTAACATAGGATGAACCCGATGGTGAAAACGATCCACTTTCCCACTCCGCTGAGTCCAACAAAGTAATATAAATTGTGTGCGAATTTCCGTAATCTTCGGTTAGCTCCGAATTAACATGCAAGTAAAGATAAGCACCAGCGATAAATAAATTTTTATCCGTTATGAGTTCCTCTACCTGAAATTTAAGGAAAGTATAGGCGGCTTTTCCGGCACTGATTAGCAAGGGCTGAGGCGGTGCGGTGAAGGTCTTTTTAAATTGCGTAATAGTTACATCCCCGACACAGGCAAGAACTGCACTGGTAGTGTCTCCATTATCAGTTATATACGAAATTATGATATGGGGAGAGGAATTAGTTTCTCCGGAATAAATTATTCCCAGACCGGCAGCTGAACCGACCGCCGGTTTAATTACGATGCCATAATGGGATTGAGTTGAGTCGCGCCAGTTGGCGATAAAAGATGTGGTCAAATCTAAAGTATCAGCATCCGAGTAGGTAAAAGTTTTCCAATCGGTTAGATGATAATCATCAAGGCTGAAATTGGTACTGTTAGTACTATCTTCTGACCAATCCGCATTCTCCTCACCTTCGATAGAAGCGACGGTCATCTCCAAGGACGGGTGTGTACTTGTGTCGTTTAACAGGTAATTGTCTGTCATTAGAACCAATTCACAGGTGAGAATATTTTCAAGTGGAAGGGTATCTAGCGGTACTCCTAATTCTTTGAACAATAAAAGACTATACGCCGTGAGGTTGTCATCCGTGCCTACTACTAAATAGGAGCTGTAGCCGATATTAGGTTCGGCAAAAACGGTCGTATCCATAATAAATTCAGCACTTACGCTAACTGAATCAAAACTGCATAAGTTTTTATCTAATGGCAGAGTTGGTATTTTTTCGGAACAACCGAACAACAAAAGGCAAAAGAATGCCGCCACACTCCGGCGATAATCAATTTTTACATAATGTAACTTTGACCAGACACGGTTGAAATATGGTTTAGAGCTGTTCCATAATATTGATGATTTCATCTGCCAATTTTTGCCAATCTTCAGGGGATTCACCATTTAACTCGTAAGAAGAGAATTTCTTCTTATCCTGCTTCATAATTTCGCTGAAAATAGGATCTTTCTGATATTTTTCCAGCAAATTTTCATTTTTATTAATGATTAATACATGATCACAATAGGGCATAGCCGCGGCTACTACGTCTAATCGCCCATCTACGCTTTTTGATAAATCAAGATTGTTCAATCCTATTTTTTGGTATTCTGTTACTTTAAAATTAGAACAATCAACTTTGGAATGGATGATTTGCAGGATTTTAATACCTTCGCAGTACTCTTTATCAACCAAATTAGACTGAATAAAAAGAGGAATGAGACTCATTTGCCAGTCATTGCAGATAATTACTTCCGGTTTCCAGCGCAAATAGCTCAGGGTTTTAAGCGCCGCCATGGCAAAATAGCCAAATCGTACGGAGTTAAGATATTCATCCGAGACACATTCAGTCGGGTAGAGATTTTTATCGGAATTATTAAAATAATAAGGATGTTCCAGAAAATACACCTGAACTTTGGTATTGGGGATAAAAGCCGATTTAACCGAGGCTTTGATATTTTCACCACGGTACTGGAGGTCCATTTCACGTAAGCGAATCACTTCCCGTAAAATATAGCGTCTTTCACTAATGAAGTTATATTTAGGCATCATCAAGCGAAAGTCGTATTTCCGCTCGTTGAAAACCATTGGGATTTCCTTGGAAAAAATCGCCAGTTGATAGGTTTCAGCAAATGGGATTATCTCAGAGGTTAAAAAATATATTCTCTTAATCATAAGTGTTTTTATTTAATTAATTGTTTGGCGCGTTCTGAATATTCACTGGTCGGATACAAGTTAATCAATTTTTCAAATTCATCTCTTGCTCGTTTCTGGTCGCCCATTTGTTTAAAACATAGTCCAATTTTGTATTGGGCATCGTCATCTTTATCGGTATTAGTAAAATTCCGGACTTTTTCAAATTCAATGATAGCCTGCTGATATTGTTTCATCGAATAGTAACTTTCTCCGATCCAATATTGGGCATTATCAGCCAGCTCATTGGTCGGATCATCGGCGATTAATTTGCGAAATAGGGCAATGGCTTCTTCAAATTTACCTTTCTGGTGCAAACTCAAGGCGTTCAAATACCGATCTTTATAGGTGATGCCGGGCGAAGTAATAGCGCGATTTGTTGCTTGGCGAGCATCTGTCTGACTGGCTGAATTGTAATCACTGATACTATTAGACAACGATGCTAAACGATTTTCCAGAATAACCAGCTGAGATAGAATTTCAAAATTGATACTATCGGCGTAGCGTGTTCTTTGTTCGACAGTATTCAAACGTTTCTGCATATTGGCTTGTTCAGCGGAAAGAATATTGAGCCTGTTTTCAAGGTTAGCCATGGTCAGTTGAAGCGGTTCGATCAATTTATTGATGTCAGTGGTTAGGGTAGCTTTAGTTATAGACTCTTTGTCTTTGGCGGTCAGTGAATTGACCGTTTTGGTTAGATTTGCGATTTGGGTCTTTAAATCGGAAATATCCATTGCTAATCGGTCGAGACTTGCGGCTATTTCGGCATTACTGAGCCTTTTGGAGTCCGAACGAGCCAAATCAAGATTTATTACCATTAGGGATAATGCAAGAACAAAAAGTTTAATGGCAGATGGCTTAAATTTTAGGTTATTTTTGATTGGTTGTTGCATATTATTAATGACATAAATTGTGACGAAAGCTACGAAATTTCTCGTTAAAAAGAAAAATTTATTTTCCAATCAGCTTTTGAAAATTTAATATTGTTTATCTATTCCAATGTTGAGCGCCAATCCTACCAGAATAAAACAGGTCATCAAAAAAGATCCACCATAACTAATAAATGGAAGTGGTAGTCCGGTAACTGGCATCAGTCCAACAGTCATTGCTACATTTATGACCACATGTATGCCGATTATGCTGGCAATCCCAATCATACAAAGTGAACAAAAGCGATCTTTTTGCCGATAAGCAATATTAATGCAAATCAGAATGAAAGCTAAAAAGAGTAGTAATACCACTAACACCCCGATGAACCCATATTCTTCTCCAATTACAGAAAATATGAAATCAGTATGCTGTTCCGGTAAAAATTTAAGGTGGGTCTGTGTTCCTCGGGCTATCCCTTTTCCAAAAAGACCGCCGGAACCGATTGCAATCTTGGATTGAAGAACCTGGTAGCCGGTACCTTGCGGATCGGCATTGACATTGAATAGTGTTAAAATCCTCTGTTGCTGATAAGGCTTTAAACTATTCCATAAAAACGGAGTGGTAAAACCAAGCGATAGATTTATCAACATAACCGTTAAAGAAACCCTGAGTTTTTCTTTGGTCAAGTACAAAATGATAACTACGATAATTACCCAGATAAAAAAAGTATAAAAATTAAAGGCGGTTATGATACTTAAAATCGGAGCAATGATGATAAAAAGATGGAATAAACGGGCGCCTGCCCAGTATAGCATCGGAAACAACATCCCGAAGTAAATAATTGATGTTCCTAAATCCGGTTGTTTAAGCACGACAGCCATTGGTATTAAAGAGAGTAGAGTAGGAATCAACACAAATTTAAAATCCAAGTTGGAAGATGATGTGCTGGCTAAGAAACGAGCAATCGCCAGCATAACCAATATTTTCATAAACTCTGATGGCTGAAAACCGGCCGAACCAAAAGTAATCCAGCGGGCTGTCCCAGCCACCGAGCTACCCAGAAAATAGGGCAACAACAGGAGGCAAAAACCTAACAAATACAAAATATAAGCTGAGTCGTAAATCAACTTTTTCTGTAAAAAATAAATAGTTGCGGCAACCAGACCACTCAATACTAACCAGATCAACTGTCGTCCGATAATTTTCTCAAAAAAGGAACCTTCCATATTTAATGAGGCACTATAAATTGATAGCATTCCGAACAAACACAATAATCCAACAATTACTAAAATTGCCAGGTTCAAGTTGGAAAAGGAGTTTAAAAAATTGTTTATTCTTTTAGAAATTGAGCGGCGCATTGTTTGCTAAGGACTGCCTCTTTTTTTGTTGGTGAATAAAATTAAAAATCTGTCCAGCAATCTGAGCGGCGATTCCGCCGCCTGATTTACCATGTTCCACCAAAACTGCAGTTGCGATGGTTTGATTTTGTTCCTCCATATATCCGATGAACCAGGCATGGGCATCGCCGTGTGGGTTCTGGGCGGTACCGGTTTTCCCCAAAACTGGTACATCTTTGACCCTTGCGGCTCGTCCGGTGCCGCGGTTAATGACATCAGCCATTGCCTTCTCAATGAATTCCCAGGTGTCAACAGAAATATTTTGAATCGAGTCTTTGGCGGCTTTAAAAATGATTGTTTCATTGCTTCCTCGGTCGATATATTTTAATCCAACATGCGGTTGCACCAACTTACCACGCGTCGCTAAAGCGGCACAGAAGCGAGCCATCTGAACTGGCGTTACCAGAATATCACCCTGTCCGATTACGAGGTTTAATTTATTGCCGTCTGTCCAGCCATGTTCGCCGTATTTGCGATTCAGAAAATCTACATCGGGCATCACTCCCGCTGATTCGCCGTACAAATCAACCCCGGTCTCGGACCCAAACTTAAAATCCTTTCCCATATTAGCCCAATCATTCAAATCCAGCCGTCTAATCAAATTGTAGAAATAAACATTACAGGAATGGACAATGGCTTCGTACATATTCATTGATCCATGTCCTCGCTCTTGCCAGCATTTAAAAATGCGGTGCCCCAGACGATACTGACCATAACATCGCACCGACCAATCGGGATCAACCGCTTTGGTTTCCAGAGCGGTCAAAACTGCGATTAGCTTAAAGGTCGAGCCGGGCGAGTATGTTCCTTGAGTAGCTCGATTAAACATTGGTAGGTCAGGATCGCTTATCAATGCATTCCAAGAGCTATTTGAAATTACCCCGGCGAATAACGCCGGGTCGTAGTCCGGTTTACTGACAATCGCCAGTATCTCTCCATTATCGGCGTCCAACACTACAATACCTGCTTTATATCCTTCAGTCAACGACTCAATGTAGATTTGCAGGTCAAGATCTATAGCCAAAAACATTTCATTTCCCGGAATTGGAGGAATATTATCTCGATCTACTACCTGACCGATTTCCCGTCCTAAAGCATCCACCTGAATGAAATTATACCCACGAGTGCCTTTCAAAATATGTTCATATTGACGTTCGATTCCCTTCCACCCAATCAAGTCACCTTGTTTATATTCCTTATATTTTTCTCGTATTAAATCATTGGCAGAGATTTCCCGGACATACCCGAGTGACTGAGACATTTGAACTCCGGACGGATAGGAACGCACCGGTTTTACCGAATAAACAACACCCGGCAAATCAAGGCGGTGTTCTTCAATATTAGTAATTATTTCGACATTAACATCCTCAGCTATTTTAATTGGGACAAACTGACCCCGCCAGTTATTTTTTATGCGAGAATTTATTTCTGCGACATCGAGCCCGAGGATTTTTGCCAGAATTGAATCCGTTCGAGCCGTATGACTGAATTCATAAGGGATAACATTGATATCATATTGTGATTTATTGTCAACGATTATTTTTCCATTACGGTCATAAATTATACCTCGCGGAGCTTCAATTGGAATAACCCGAACCCGATTAGCTTCGGCGATACCTTTATAACTCGGGCCTTTGATAATTTGTAAATAATATAAACGACCGATCAAAACCAGAAAAACTAGCACAAAGAAAATCGTCAAAATATTTTTCCTGATGTTAGTAATTGAGTTGTGGGAAATATACATACTTTATTCCAGAGAAAATGGAGCGAAATATTGGATTATGAAATAAAAAACTCCCGTATATAAAGTAGAAGGTAAAATATATCGCAAAAATATAGTCTGGGTCGAAAGCTCTGCTCCCTTGAAGTTTATCAGATAGATAATTGAAAAATGAATTATAATAATCAGTACCTCGATGGCATAAAACAAAATGGGATTTAAATGACTGCGGCGTTTCTTAAGCAAGCCA
>Ga0116184_10001364_pt1 | contig 23810 bp, 18 predicted proteins | sample AD_JPNNA5_MetaG_FD_89886 | JGI IMG/M metagenome (GOLD analysis project Ga0116184, IMG submission 89886) | Active sludge microbial communities of municipal wastewater-treating anaerobic digesters from Japan - AD_JPNNA5_MetaG | ecosystem: Engineered > Bioreactor > Anaerobic > Digestate | place... | reverse complement strand
GCTCTCTGTGCCTCTGTGGTTGATCCCCCTCGCTGACTCTCACCGTACGGAATGAACCACAGAGACGCCGAGGACACGGAGAAGGCCATGACCGGGCAATCTGTGTTCCTCCCCGAATCTGTGTGGAGTTCCCCACCGATTCAGTGCACGGCACGGGTCGAGCGAGCCAGAGAATTCCCACACCGATTCAGGGCGGAACACAGATTCCCGAAGAGGGCAAGTTCTTCCTCAAGAACTGCAACCCTTCAGGAATGTAAATGAAATAACCGTGGTGTGAAGCGGGGTTGAGCGGAAAATGTGTTGCGCGGCATGTCAAAAATCGGTATGTGTGCAGGCCACATTTAACCAATATCCTTATGGCTCAACCTGTTTTTCATCCCAGCGTGGAAGGCGCCCAGCACGGCGCGAAGACCTTGGCCCAGTTCCTCGATTATGCAAAGGCATCCGGCGCGGCGGGCGCGCAGCCGTCCAATTACATGCTCGAGGATGGCAAGAAGTTCAAGTCGGCCAAGGAGATCAAGGACACCTTCGCGTCGCGCGGGATGTCGTTGGACGGAATCTCGTGTCATTGTCCCATCTGGGTGCACACGACGGCCTGGACCGGCAGCCCGACCGTGCGGCCGTTCATACCTGCCGATGTTGCCAAGCTGGCGCCGGACGAGATCGAGAAGTGGGCGGAGGATTACCTGTTGCGTTTCTTCGATTTGGCGGCGGAACTGGAGGTCAAGATTCTGCCGATGTTCTGGGGTGTGGCCTTTGGGTGGGAGCTGGCAACCGGCTATCCGTGGGGTTTCTGGAAAGGCGGCGACTACGACCTGCTCGAAGCGGGGAAGGAGCGATTCGTCAAGAAGACGGCGAAAATCCGCAAGAAGGCCAACGACCTCGGGCTTTATCTGGCCCATGAAATCCACCCGGGCACGGCCGCGATGTGCGCCGACGACTTCAACCTGCTGGTGTCGATTTGTGACGGCGACAAGTGTCTCACGGTCAATGCGGATCCGTCCCATTGCTGGGAGGGCGAGAGCTGGGAAACCCGCTTCCGCAAGGTGGCCAGCCGCGTTTACGCCTGCCACGTCAAGAACTACACGATTCGCCCGAATGTTCCGCTGCGCTTCATGGCCCCGAACTGGCCCGACCGCGCCATGCAGTTTGTCGACATCTCGTCCGGCGATCTGAATATGGTCCGCTACGTCGAGATGCTCATCAACATTGGCTACGCGGCGCGCTACTGCGAGATCATGGGCAAGAAGACCGCGCCGTTGATTGTCGAGGCGGAGAGCGCCTATCGCGACATCGACGCGACCAGCGCCAATGGCATCGCCTACGTCCGGGACAACCTCTGCTTCCCGATTGCCGCCGGATCGTTCGAGGACGGCATGGGGGCTTGATCGCAAGACGTTCCAACAGGCGAGTCACAGTCAGCGCCCCCGCTTTCGACATGAATGCGGGGGCTTGCTGTATTTGGGCATGGTCCGCGCGCCCCAGACTGCTCCTAACCCGCATATTTCACACTGCGCTGGTGCACAGGGCACTCGGACTTCGCAAGAAGACTCCCATGCGGGTTTGACAAGCAAAACCGGGCCAGGTTCGAGAGTTAGAGAACTGCAACACACTGTTCCCATGGCAGACCACTCTCAGGAGCGACAGAATGCTTCCGGTTCCCTTTCCGGGCGCGGTTTTGCCACAGCCCGGATATGAAACTCCGCGAGGCTTTGTGCAATGTACGGGCTAAACCAAGGTCCACATGTCTGACAGAGTTGTGACAACATCCTCGAACAACAGCCTGCCCAAGGCCGCCCCGCCGAAGCTTGGGCGGGTCTTCTGGACCCTGAACACCATCGAGATGTGGGAGCGGCTGGCATTCTACAACCTGCGTGTGATGGCGCCGATCTACATCATGCAGGCGGATAATCCTGGCGGCCTGCACCTTACGGCCGGGGACAAGGGAATCATTTACGCCTGGTGGGCCGTGTTTCAATCGTTGCTGCCAGTCGTCACCGGCGGCTTGGCTGACCGGTTCGGGTACAAACGCACGCTGACCTTCGCAATCAGCTTGATGCTGATCGGATACCTGATGATGGCCGGCCTGCGCGACCTCGCCTCGCTGGATCAATTCGCTGCGCTGCTCTCCGGCATCGGCCGGGGCATCGCGGACTGGAGTTTTGGCGCCTCTCTGCCAGGTCGGATGCTCGATGGCTTGACCGATTTCGTGGGCGGCGGCTTGATCGGCTCGGGGAACTACTGGGGGTTCTTCCTGAGCATCCTGACCCTGGCGACGGGAACGGCGTTCTTCAAGCCGGGGATTCAGGCCTCACTGGCGCATCAGTTGACCCGGGACAACTCATCGATCGGCTGGGGCATCTTCTATTGGGTGGTGAACGTCGGGGCGTTTGTGGGCCATTTCCTGCCCTCGCTTTTCCTGCTCAAAGGCCTGTTCTGGGCGGGCGCGAACAGCCCGGAAGCCTGGCGTAACCTGTTCCTGGCTTCGGCGTTCTTCACCTCGTTCAATCTCTTCTTGCTCCTGACCTTCAAAGATATCCCGTCCGGCGCGTCCAAGACGGAGAGTGTCGGACAGGTGCTCAAGCGGACACTGGTCAATATCACCGAGCCGCGTTTGCTGGCGTGGATGGCGATCATGTCGTGCTTTTGGCTGATGATGTATCAGCTCTGGGATCTTCAGCCCAACTTCATCGCCGACTGGGTGGACAGCGGCCCGGCGGCCGCGGCGCTGGGCTGGCTGCCGGAGGGCTTACGCAAGGTGGTGGTGGAGCAGACGCCGCGGGGTCCGATGATCCCGCAGCAGGTGATTCTGAGCTGCAACGCCTTGTTCATCATCCTGGGCGTCGTCGGGATCGCCTGGCTGACGCAGCGGATGCGGACGTTGTCCGCGATGTTGCTGGGCATGATCATGGCCACGCTGGGCGTGTTGATCGCGGGCTGGACGCAGAGCGCGTGGATTCTCGTGGCGGGCATTCTCTGCTTCTCGATCGGCGAAATGATGACCGGACCCAAGAAGAGCGAGTACCTCGGCCTGATCGCGCCGCCCGGAAAGAAGGGGCTTTACCTCGGCTACGTCAACATCCCGGTGGGTGTTGGCGTGTTCGCCGGCTCATGGATTGCCGGGTGGGTGTACGGACGCTGGGGTGAGAAGGCCGTGCTCGCCCTCCGCTACCTGGCCGAGAACACACCGTACGGCGCCGGGAAGAACTGGGATGGGCGCATCGATATGTTGGAACAGACGCTGGGCGTCCCGCGCACCCAAGCCATGGCCAAGCTTCAGGAAGCCACAGGCCTCGATGCGGTCGGCGCCACCCAGTTGCTCTGGACCACCTACGCCCCGCACATCATCTGGATCCCCTTCGCATGCGTCGGCATCGCCGCGGCCGTGGCGCTCTTCATCTTCGGGCGCATGGCCCGGCGCTGGAGTGACATGAACGCTTAGAGTCTGTGCAAAGATTACTTCCGATTTTGGCGGGAGCGCCACCGGGCCAGAAGCAAGGCCCGAGGCAGGGAGTGTATCCCCTGAGATACTCGACCGACGGAGGTACGACGCAGATGGCCCGGTGCCGCCCCGCCCCGAAGGGCTGGGAGGCTTTGGCTAGCTGGCCCCACGGACGCCAGATTGCTCCTCGGTCACAGACCGTTGCGGGTATGCTCCCTCGTCGCGCCTGGCCAGCGAGCCAAATCCCCTCGAGCAAAACCGGAATTAGTTTTTCCGCAGACCCTTAGCGCGACTGGCGCACGCGGACAGTGTAGCGCTTGGCATGATTGTTCATCGAGGTGAAACGCACCGTCTCCTGACCGTTCTCGGTCAGGATCAGTGTCTGCCACGGGGTCGAGTCGACGACATATCCCTGCTCGTCTTTGAACTCGCAGTTCACCTGGACATCGAGGCGGCGTTTCTCCCGATTCCGGACCTGGGCGGCCACTTCAAGCCGTCCGTCGGGGAGCGTGGTTTGCTGAATCCCCGAGCATGTAACCGACCGCTGCGCGCCCTTGTCCATGAGGACGAAATTGGATCGGTTCTCGGTGTCGAATTTCGTCGTGTTGAGCGGCGGGAGCGCGCCGGTCTCGGTCTTGCAGCCGCTCAGCGCGGCAGTCAGGGCGATCAGTGTGAGGGCTTTGAGCAAGCAGGGTTTCATAGAGTCTGTGGGTGTGTGGATTTGTCGCTCACGTACAGGACAGTGTCCCGCGAACCGGACGCAACGGTGAACGTGATGGTTTTAGTCAGGCCCGCGATCGGGCGGCGCTCGGCATCCAGGAAATCAACCGTCGCCGTGTGCCGGCCCGGGGCGATGTGAAACGAGGCGAAGCTCAGGTAGAGAGGCAGGCTCTCCCATGTCCGAGTGTCCGCCCGGGGTGTCGTTGCGGCGGACACCACCTTGCTGAGCACACCGGCGATCATCAAGCCGGCGCCCACCTCGTTGGCCGAGCCGCGTCCGCCCCCGGTGCCGGCGATCATGGCCCCGCTGAGGATGGCGGCGTTGCCGACCGCGTCGGTGCCGGCCTTGAACACAGCCTTGTTGCCCAGGATATGGTCCATGACCCGCCCGCCCCGGGTGGTAGCCTGAAAATTGAGGTCGTCGTAGGGGCCCACATGCGCCGACTGCGCGCCGATGCGGATCATCACTTCCCGGGCCTGAGAATGGCCGGGCTGGAACTTGAGCTGCTCGCCGTATTGACCCGCGGCGATCTTGATCGGCCCCTGGCCGTAGTCGATAAACACCAGCACGTTGTGCGCCGGATTCGCAGCGGGCGGGATGGCGAGCCGGCAGAACGAACGGGCGCGCGCGAAAGCGTCGGAACCGTCGCCCTTGAGCTTCATCGTGGCCAAGCCATCGAGGTATTCGAGTAGCACGTAATCGCTCGCGTAAGTCCGCTCCTCCGCGTCCGCATCCTGAAACTGCGCCGATCGAAAGCAGGCCCGGGCATTGTCGGGTTCGCCGTCCATCCAATAGAGAATGCCGCGGTAATAGTAGGCCATCACCCGTTCGTATGGTTCGCCCAGGAATGTCTTCTTGGCCTCGGCGGTGAAATACCCCCGGGCGCGACGCGACGCGGCGTCGGCGTCGAAGATCGATCCGATGCGAGCCAGGGCCCCATCGAGCTGCTGTCGGGCCTCGGCGAATTGGGCGCGGCGCATGGCCGCGGAGGCCATGCGGTACTGCCAGAGAACGCGATCCTGGGCCGGCCCGATCGCGAGCGCCTTCGGGCCGTCCACCGAAACGTCCCCGGTTGGCCGGAACGCCGGTTGGGGCGACGAGCACCCGGCGGCCATGACCACGGCTGGCCAGATCCAGAGGAGGCGACACCGGACCGCGCGTCCCATGGGGTCGGGACACGGCCGGCGACTTGCCGTTTCGAGGGCGCGATCCGGGCTAGAACTAGAATCCTTGCTCGGTGAGACATGTTGCAGAAAAGTCAAGTTTCTGTGCTGCGTTAAACGGGTCAACGGTTCCAATGAGCGAGGTGCGGGACAGAGGGGCGGGGAGACACGCGGACTCCTCATGGGAAGGCGAGGACTGGATTTGGTCTGAGGCGCGCCTCGCTGGCGATACACCGCGTCTTCGAGTCCTTGACGCTTGATCTCATGGTCGCCAGCCCAAACGATCGCGGTGGTGCGCGCATCGATGAGCTGGAAGCTGTAGAGGACATAGTCACTCGTGCCCTTCGATGTCCGCGTCGACAGGCCCTGGAGCTTACCGGTCAGGAAATAGTCGGCGCCCCGGAACTCCTGGATGTTCGGATCCGACGAGGCTGTGACCTGTCCCTGCTGCTTCATATCCCGCTCCTTCTGGAGCGCTTCCATTCGCTCCCGTGCCAGGAAAATGACCTTCCCGCCCGAGCGCGACGTCAACTGGGTCATCATACGGGTCAGGAAGATGTCCTTGTTGATGGGAAAGCGCGTCTCGTTGATCACCGGGTCCAACACGACGTAAGGCGGCACTGGCGCCTGGTTGATTTGGGGCAGTGCCATCATGCCCCGCGCCATTTTGTCGGCCACCGTGACAATGTCCTGGGACTCGATCCCGGTGCCCACGACGAATCCGCGCTCGTCGGCCCGCATCTCGGTGACGCCGACGCCCTTCGGGTTCTGGACGCCCGAGGAGGCGCACCCGGCGGCCAAAAGGATGAGGAGGGCCGCGACCGAAGCTGTCTCAAAGTGTCTGATCAGGTTCATACCAGCGCAATGCTCCATTGGCCAGCCCCGCGCCACCACGACCGCGGAACCGGGCCGAACGGATGTTATAGTGGACGCACCGGGCCCGGAATGCAACACAACACGGATAATCGGCCGCTCGAAGGCTTGACCGCCGATGGGCTTCCTGAAAGGAATGCGCCCATGCAAAATTTCGAATTCAAGAATCCGACCGAGATTCTGTTCGGTCGCGGCATGATCGCCAAGCTCGACAGCCGGGTGCCCACCGCAGCGCCCGTGTTGCTCCTCTACGGCGGCGGCTCGATCAAACGCAACGGCGTCTACGACCAGATCAAGGCCGCGCTCAAGAACCGCCAGGTGGTCGAGTTCGGGGGCATCGAAGCCAATCCCCTCTACGAAACCTGCATCGAGGCCGTCAAGGCAGTCCGATCCAACCAGGTCGGTTTTATCCTCGCGGTGGGCGGCGGCTCCGTGCTCGACGCGGCCAAATTCATAGCGGTCGCCGCGCGCTACGAAGGGGCCGATCCCTGGGAGATTCTTCGCACCCACGGCCAGTCGATCCAGGCGGCCCTGCCTCTGGGAGCGGTCCTGACCCTTCCGGCCACGGGCTCGGAGTCCAACGGCTACGCCGTGATCTCCCGCAAAGCCACAACCGAAAAGCTCGCCTTCGCCTCGATCCTGGCCTTCCCGGTCTTCTCCGTGCTCGATCCCGAGACGACCTACAGCCTCCCCCGCAAACAGGTGCGCAACGGCATCGTGGACGCGTTCATGCACGTCATGGAGCAGTACATGACCTATCCGTGCGCCGCCCCGCTCCAGGACCGCTTCGCCGAGGCGATTCTCGAGACGCTCATCGAGACCGGGCCAGTGACCCTGGCCGAGCCCGAGAACTACGAGGCGCGTGCGGCGTTCATGTGGAGCGCGACGATGGCCCTCAACACACTCATCGGCTGCGGCGTGCCCCAGGATTGGTCAACGCACATGATCGGCCACGAGTTGACGGCGTTCTACGGATTGGACCATGCCGAGACGCTGGCCATCGTTCTCCCCGGAATCTGGAAGCACCAGTTCGATCGAAAGAAGGCCAAGCTCGAACAGTATGGCCGGCGCGTCTGGAAGGTCAAAACCCCCGAGGAGGCGATGGCCAGGACCGAGGACTTCCTCCATGCACTGGGCATGCCCACCCGCCTGGGCGATTACAAAATCGACGCCCGCGAAGCCGCCGAGAAGGTGCGGACGCGGTTTGCCGAGCGCAAGACCAGGCTGGGCGAACATGGCGACATCGACCCCGACGGGGTGGCTGAGGTCCTGCGCTCGCGCGCTTGAGGGCGGCCGGTCTCACTTTGCGTGCAGGGCCTTGACGCCGGGTGAGTGCATCCGGCCTGCGGCATGGGAGAATGCAGCGGTTGTAAACCGGGGCCTCGACCCGGCGCTCTGAGGGTTCTCATAACGAGAAGAACTGGATCGAGGGCGCGTCTGCGATCGGGTTTGAGTGAGGCGCGCGTCACTTCAGATTCTCCTCGGTATAGAGCGACAGTTCGATGAGGCGTTCGAGGATGTCGGCGGGGGGCAGCCCGGCGAAGTTCTTGGCGACAAGTTCCTTGGCGAAAAGCCGGCAGATATAGCGGACCTTCAGCGCCTTGTTGCGAGACGCGAAGACGAAGTCCCGGTGCCCGTTGTTGATCACCACCACGTTCTGATCAGGTTGGTACCGGGAGCGCCAGAGCTCGCCGGGCGCCTTTTGAAATGTGTAGCTCGGGATGCCTTGTTTGGTGGCGTCCCTGGGTTGATTCTCCGGAAGGAGCGAGTCGGTGACAGTGATCAAGCCCTCAGCCGAACATTCGATTTCCGCCTGCTTCACGGTCAGACCCAGCCGGACCAGCCCAGGATCCGAGGGGGCCTTGAAACTCACAATCTCGCCATCGGCGTTTTCCAGGGCACCCTCGCCTTCAACAATGACCCATCGAAACGCAAGGTCGCGCTCGACCAAACGATTCGAGCGGTCTCTGGCAATCGCGCGAAGCCTCTTGGTCGCACCCACGGGAATGACACTCGATGCCGGTGAAACCCGAACCGAGAACAGGGGCCCCGCGTAGTCGAAGAAGTCTCTTTGAACCGGTTCGGGCTCCTCGCCCGTCAGCCCTTGAACACCGTCGTTCAGCTCGATCGAGTCTCCGTCGCCTCCTGCGGGGGTTCCCGCCGCGGTCTTGGATCGCTTGGCGCCGGCTTGCCGGAGATCGAACCAGTCGTACTCCTCGGCCGGGAGGCTCAGCAAGGCTTCTCGGAGCGCTTTATGGACGGAGCGCAGAACCTCGCGGCTGGTCTGTTCTTCCTCGGCCCGCCGTTGCTCCTCGATGAGGCGGAGCAGCTCGGTCTCAATCGGCCCCAGTTCCTCTGTCAACCGCTGGTAGGCATCGTCCTGGATGATGCCGCTCCGGGTTCCGGGAGTGAGGCTCAAATGCGGCGCATCGAGAATCCCCTGGAGATAACCGCTGGTCCAGGGGGGCCGGGCAAACTCGGGCAAAGCCGAGAGACTCTCGATCACGCGCGTGCCTCGGCGGTACAGCCCGACTGCGTTGGTCGGGTCCGGACGGGCCAGGTAAACCTCGACGTAAAGATCGCTCTGGGGCAGCCGGCTGATTTCGTGAAGCAGGCGCCCTTCGAATTGACGAGGTTCGACCTTGAACTCGGCCCGCGCGGTGCGATCGAGCACGCGGATTTCGACGCCGGAGTTTCGGATGCGGTCCCGCAGTTCCGAGGCCAGGTACCACTGGATTTTCTCGCCACTGAACTGCTTGATGCCAGGCAGGATGTTCTTGATCAGCAGCTCCGTGCCCGACTCCGGCAGCAGCACACGCTTCTGCGTGATGCGGTAGCCGGGGTCGCCCTTCTTCATATGCATCTGGTAGGTCCTGCCATCGGCACCGGCCGAAGTGATGACCAGTTCCTCTCCGACCGTCCAGAAGCTCAGAAGCCCGATGCCGAACTCGCCTTGAATGCCCGATGCGCCCTCGGCCTTGAGACGTTTCTTGATCGAGTCGCAGATATGCGTCGCAACGTGCTCGAAATCGGGCAGACCCCGATCGTTGCGCCGGATGCCTTCGCCGTCGTCTTTGATGCGCAGATAATGAACTCCGTGTTCCTTGCCTCGCACCAGCGTGATGTGTTTGGCTCGGGCGTCGATGCTGTTTTCGACGAATTCGGCGACGGCTTTCAACGGATTGCTCTGGGATAGTGCGATAATCCGGATCGCATTCCAGTTGTCGCCAATCCGCAGCTTGCCGGAATCGTGGTCTTTCATCGTGCCTCGCCTGGCAGAAGGCTGTTCATGGCCGCGAGACGGTGTCCAGAAACTGTCAGGCTCATCGCCCTGGCGCGGTCCCACTCGGCGGTCTGATCGGCCAGGAGTTTGATGTCAGGATGCCGGGCCAACACCTCGCGCGCGCCACGGTCGCGCTTGATTTGGGCCGCCTGCTCCATGAAGCCGTGCATCATGACGATGTTGCCCGACCGCCCAGCCGCTGAACGATGTGCTCCATCGCCAGCCGCGCGGATTCCTCGTCGCGCGACCCGATGAAGGCCGTGGGCGGCGTTCGTGTTTCGGAGTTGACATTGCCTATCGGGATGCCGGCGGCCAGCGCATTTTCGACCGCCGACGCGCTCGCATCGACCTCGCACGGGTTGAGGATGATCGCGTCCACCCGCAGCGCGATGATGCTCTCGACCTGCTGCACCAGCCATTCGGCGCTGCGCTGGGCGTCCGTGACAATCAGCGCAACGCCGAGTTCCCCGGCCTTGGCCAGCATGGCCTGGTGCAGCATCACGATGAACTCGTTCGAGAGGTTCATCCGCGACGCGCCGATGGTCAACCGTTGCGCCGACGCCGCACCCGGCTCCGCCGTCGTGGTGCCGGTCGGACGACCGCATCCGGGCGCCAGTGCCACACCGAGAGCCCACCCGAGCGCCAGCAGTGTCCCGACGATCTTCGATCGCGGTTTCATTTCGTGCTGCGCTTGTCCAGCCACACCGTCCACACAATGATGTGTCCCTTCAGAATCTGCTGGTAATAGGACGACACGGTCAGCAGGTCGAGACCATTGTTGATCACCTCCATCAGGCCTCACGGTTATTTCATTTAAATTTCTGAAGGGTTGCTGTTGTTGAGGTTGGATATAGCGCCTATCAATTGGCGTGGTTTGGTGCGTTGTAGGCGTTCGATGATCTCGACAAACCACTGTCAAATTAAGAACCTGTCACTTTATCTGATCCGCCGGTTGTCTCCGGCACGCGTTCTTTGCGCCTTTGTGTTTCACACCCAATATCGCAAAGGACAAGTCCCCGCGAGGCAAGCCTCGCGGGGACTACATGAGTCGATTTCCTCAGCCTCTTGCGATCACGCAGAGCGAGGCCGCTGCCCCCATTTCCCTCACCCACCGTGATCAGCAACCGGCTTCCTGCCACCAATTACTTTGGGTGCGCTCAAACTGGCTTACGAACGTGGTAGTCGCGTTCAGCTTGCTTCAACGGGGCCGCGCTCACGTGAGCGCGGAGAGCGAATCTACGCAGCAGTCACAAGCTACGATTGCGATGCTTCAACGGGGCCGCGCTCACGTGAGCGCGGAGAGGTAACCGTCAATGCTTATAGTCGCCGGTCCGTCAGTGGCTTCAACGGGGCCGCGCTCACGTGAGCGCGGAGAGGGAGCGCCAGGCGCTCGAGGAGCGCGTCGCGCTCGACGCTTCAACGGGGCCGCGCTCACGTGAGCGCGGAGAGGGATTCGCCTTACGAACAACGTGTATCTGACTGGTGTAGCTTCAACGGGGCCGCGCTCACGTGAGCGCGGAGAGCAAACGCGCATTGCACGCTCAGCAGCACGAACATCATGCTTCAACGGGGCCGCGCTCACGTGAGCGCGGAGAGCGCCCCCTCTGTTCCCGACCGGACAGAGTTTCACCAGGCTTCAACGGGGCCGCGCTCACGTGAGCGCGGAGAGCAAGCCGCCGCGGCTTCGCATAGCGGAATTCACTGTCGCTTCAACGGGGCCGCGCTCACGTGAGCGCGGAGAGCTCCTCCGGCATCTACCGGAGGGGCAAGGAGCAACACGCTTCAACGGGGCCGCGCTCACGTGAGCGCGGAGAGGAAACGAACCAGCATCAGTTTCCTCGCGGGTTTCTCGCTTCAACGGGGCCGCGCTCACGTGAGCGCGGAGAGTGCGGCTGAATGACGTGCGGAAGTTTCCGCCCAGAGCTTCAACGGGGCCGCGCTCACGTGAGCGCGGAGAGCCATCAGCAGGCGCTGCGGTTCGGGAAGCGCACGGTGCTTCAACGGGGCCGCGCTCACGTGAGCGCGGAGAGCAGCCTGGGGAAACCTTCCTACACCCCCATACGGCATTGCTTCAACGGGGCCGCGCTCACGTGAGCGCGGAGAGAGTCGCCGACCAAGCCTTTGCGCCGCAAGCACGAACGGGCGTGCTTGCGAGCGGTACACCTATCTCGGGGACCATAGGTCGGGGCGGAGTCTGCACTACCAATCCAAGCAGCAGCGCCACAAGGCCTTATCCAACGCGAGCGCGACCCAGCTTTCTGACATCACCTCGCCGCTCGCTATGTCACAGAACCGGTCAGAAAGCGAAACAAGGGGCGTCCAGCTTGGTATACGGCAGCCCCAGAGCCGTGATCACCCGATCGCCGCGTCCCTCGGTCGGCCCGATCGCCACGAACAACACCTGGTCTTCGTCGTGATTGATCACCTCGGCGAGGTCGCACTCGAGCGCCACCTTCTCCGCCGGGTTGAGGTCACACTCGAACACCGAGTATTGCAGATGATCGCCGTAGTTCTTGCAGGACTTGAACACACGGCGCAACCGCTTGTCGTCGGTGATGTCATAGCAGACGAGGTAGGTGGTGCGCATGGGAGGGTTCGGGCTGAGGGCAGTTGGTCAAACAGACTGGGCTGGGGTGAAGTTCACTTTATAGTTAGTGCCGCTGCCGACCTGGATGCGGCGGGATCGGTAGATGGCGGAGACGCCCCGGTCGCGGAGTTCGGCTTTCCACTCACCGAGGTCGGGTTCACCGAATGCGGGGTGACGCAGCAGGGAGCGCACGATGTCGGCGGTGAGGGGCGCTTCCCACAAGGGCCAGGTGAAACAGGGATGCTCACGGTCGTGGCTCCAGCCGGCGGTGGCGAGGGCATGGCCATCCCAGGCGCAGGGGAAGAAGACCAGCGCTCGGTAAGCGAGGAGGTTGGCCATCCAGACGGTGCTCACGCCGGCCGAGCTGGGGTCGTCCAGCCTCAGGGCGTGGCGGGTGTCCTCGATCGGATCCCAGCGCATGGAGAGGCCTGGGTCGGAGTAGCGCCAGGGGCCAAACAGCGCCTGCGTCACCGCCATGTCGGTGACGCAGGGCGGAGGATCAGGTTCGGCTTTCGTGGGGTCTGCGCGGGTCATCAACTGTCGAATGTCGCCAATGAACTCCTGATGGCCGCTGCCCGTAGTGAAACAAAAGGGACTCCGTTGAATGACTTTGTCCGAATCTTGCTTCTTTCTTGAGTCTCGTGGCTGCTCAATTCCGAAGGCGGCGAGCAGGTCCACGACTCGCCGTTGCTGGAGCGAAGACTTGCCCACGAACAAATGCCCCAACCGGTGAAATACAACCGGAAGGCACTGGGATAGTTTACCGATGCGCAACTCGGGTGACGGTGCTGAAACGTCCAAGGCCGCTTTGTGGGCTTCGAGCCGTGTGCTCCATTGCTTTCCCAACGATTTCACGTTCTGCTTCCGTTCTTCACGAAGATGCTCTTCGGCACGGCGTGGAAGTTTCGGCTGGTCTTTGGCTAACTTGAGGTCGGCAAGCGCCCTCTCGTAGTCCCGGCGGGAGGCTTCCAGTGCCTCGTTGGCCTTGTCGTCCGCTGGCGTCGGCTTCAGACATTGGACGAGCAAAGCGACTACGACGTCCGCAGCGAATGGTCGCCCGCCTTGGAGAAACGCCGTCCATCTCGGCCCGCGGCGCCAGCCGAGGCGGAGGTCGGGGTCGGCCTCGGAGAGCACGGCGAGCGTGCCGAGGGCGGCCAGGAATCCGAGGGGATTGGTGCCGTCAAGGGCGGGGAGGTCGAGTGGTTGAGGCGGCGCGCTCATGGCTGGGAGGCGGGGGCGGCGGACAAGGTTTTCGGATGGGCGCTGGCGTGCCAGTCAGCCAGGCGCAGGATGGCTTCACGGTAAGCCAGGCCCCACCAGCCGAAGCGGCGAACCAACCGCCAGTAGCGGTCGCCCACACCGGAGTCGAGCCGGTGTGGTGGGGTGAGGGCCTGGCGGTCGGCGGCCGTGAGGGAGATAGCCACGCCGCCAATTTGACCCTCAACCGGCGGCGGCGCGGGGTCGGTGCACACGGGCGCAAGAGGCCGGGCATGGCCGTGGTGGCTGGCAATGAGGTGAAGGAAGAGTTGGCAGTCTTGCGGACTGAGGGAGGAGGCGGCGAGGCGCTCGGCCAGTTGAAGGGATAGCATTTCGTGGCGGAAGGCCTCGGGCAGACCAGCGGCTTCGCGGGTGCGGCGCGCCTGTTCGCGGGATCGGGGCGCTTCGGGGGATTTGGCAAGCGGGCGGTCGAGGTCCGGCAGGCCGACGCGCAAGAGGGCCTGGAAGCGGGGATCGAGTTTGCCGGCATCGTGCCAGCGGGCCGCGGCCTGGAGGAGCGCAGCGGCGGCTTCGTCGAGGCAGGAGCGGGCCAGGACGCCGACGGTCTGCTCGACTTGTTCGGTGTGGTCGGCGAGCAAGACTTCCTCCGGCGCTTCGCTCCACTGGTCGTCTTCGTCGGCGAAGAGGTCCGGTTCTTCCGCAGGGACGGCAGCGGGCGCGCGGAGAACGAGGCCGCCGTCGGGGTGAACGGCGACGTCGCGTTTGCGGACATCGGCCACAGCGACGAACAAATGCCTGAGCCAGTCGGGCAAGGACTGACAGTTCTCAGTTTCGGGCGTCCAGTCGCGGACGGCAGCGAGGGCGTCGCGGATTTCAGCGAGGGTCCAATCGTCGCGGCCGGTAAAGTCCAAGAGGTGGGCCAGGGGCGGGCAGGTCGGCAGCCAGGGGGCGAGGCAGGCGTGGTGGAGACGCAGGCTGGCGGGGCGGCCGGTCTTTTGCCAGGCGAGTTCCCAGAGGTCGAGGCGGTCGGCGCCAAGTCCTTGCTCGCGCAGGGCCTGGCCGAGAGCATCGGCGTCGGTCGGATTCGCGGGCGCGGATAGGATGACGACGGCGCCGGGCGGGATGCGTGCCGGGTCGGTGTGGACTTCTGAGCGCTCGCGGCCGCGCCAGATTAGAAACGGGGTGGCGGTGGAGCGGGCCGGTGGACTGTCGGGGTCGGTCGGCGAGCTTTCCACGTCGCCGGTGGGGTCGGCGCTGGCGCGGTCGCGCATCCACTGGCGAAGACGGAAGAGAGGCATGGGCAACATCTCGCCCACGACGGGCCGGCAGAGGCTGAGGATTTCGGGCCAGTCTTCGGGCCGCTGTGGGTCGAGGTCGCAGCGCCAGACGACACGGACTTCCGGCTGGCCGCGGCCCTTGCCGTGGAGGAATGGGGCGAGGTCCGGCTCGGGGTGCGGCGACGGGGATGTCTGGCAAAGGAGATCCAGGTGCGCGGGCAGGAGGATGGGCGCGTCGGGGGCCGGGGCGAGCAACGGGAGGCGATCGTTGCCGACGGGCAGGAGCGGGGTGAGGGCGTGGATGCCGAAGTCCACGCGGCGAGTTTCTTTGCCTTTCTCGCTGCGCTCGCCGGTGGCCCGGCTTTGGAGGAATTCCCAGGTGGCCTTCAAGGCGTCGCCATAGATGGGGTCGGGGTCTTTGATCTGGGACTGGGCGACGGCGATGAGCGCAGGTGCGTCGCCGGGCAGGCCGAGGCGGTTGAGGCGGCCGAAGCGCTGGCGGAGGGCGTCGAGGCTGGCGCACTCGGTGACGAGGGCGTCGAAGCTGAAGTCGGCGCCGACTTCGAGGCACTGAGTGGCGACAAGAATGAGCGGACACGGAGGCTCTTCGGGGTTGGCCCGAAGCACGCGGTGCAGGAACGTGCCGGGGCCGACCAGAAGGTCGCGTTCGAAGGGCCGGATGCGGCCAGTCAGGAGGTCGACATCGAAGGCGGGGCCTTTGCGGGCTTCGGCCCGCAGCGACTCGGCGATGTCCGAGGCGCGGCCGACGCGGTTGACGATGACGCCGACGCGGCGTTTGCCGGCGCGGGCAAAGTCGGCGGCAGTCTCGGTTAAGCGCCGGGTGAGTGCCTCCTCGTCGGGCACGGACTCAAGGACGGCGGGTTTGGAAGCATTGAGCCGTCGTTGGAGGACCGGGTGGTCCAGCGCCCCGGCGCGTTCGTCTGGAGCAGGGAATGCCTCGAGTGGTTCTCCATCGGCTGCCGCGGGCGGGGTGGCGGAGAGAACGACGACGTGAAACGGAGTGTCGTTTTCCACCTCGGACCATCTGACGGAACGAAAGCGGCGGATGGCGCGAAGGGTTTGCAGGAAGGGTACGGCGCAATGGGCTTCGTCCAGCAGGATGAGGCTGTCGTTCGCCGCGAGGCCGGCATAGATGGGCGCAGCGAGCTGGCTGTCGCCGTAGCTGCGAAAGAGCAATCGCGAGCCGAGTTGGTCCACCGTGCTGGTGATGATGGCGGGCTGGGAGGGGATGCGTGTCCGGTGGTCATCGCGCAGCACGCCGCCGCGGAGACGGCCGACGGCAAGCGGGCGCTCGCGCGAGGGCATGCCGCGGAGGTCCAAAAGGCGTTCGGCCACGGCGCGGATGGCCGGGGCGGAGTCGGTGGCCAGCTTGTTCGCGAGGCACTTGGCGCGATCGAAGGCTTCGTCCACCACGATGCGGCGGTCCACGACGAACCAGATGCGTCGGGCGGCGCAGCGCTGGCCGCGGGGCCGTTCGGCCTGGGCGGCGAGCGCCCAGATGGCGATGTCCAGGCAGGCGGTCTTGCCGGCCGCGGTAGGGAGGTCAATGGCGTCGGGCCAGGGACGGGTGGCCGCGCGGTCGGCGAGCTGGGTTTGCCAGGGGAAAGGGGACTTATCGAGACCCCACAAAGCCTGGAAGAAATCGTCGAAGGAGGGAAGCGTTGTCATGGCGAATGGCGTTTCCTGGACCGAACGCGGTAGAGTCGCTCTGTGAAACCGCCCTCCTTCTCGAAGGTTGCGGCTTGGGAGGCGATCTGGCGGTCCAGAAGTGCGGCAGTCACATTGATCAGAGTGAGCGCGGCGTTGGCGGCGATCTCGGGGTAGGTGGACGGAGTGGACCCAGTGGACGCCATTGCTTCTCCACTTGGTCCACTGCGTCCACTCTCATGCTGCTCCTGCACCCAGGCAGCCACTTGCTCCACGGTGCGGCAGCGACGGTCCACCAGGTTCTGGCGGCGCCCATCCTTGGGGGGCCACAGGGGCAGTCCTCGGTGGCGCAGGAAGTCCTCATAGTCGAGCCGGAGTTCTTCCAGGCTGGCCCGCGCCACCTGGGTGAGCTTGATCTCCATCTTCTTCGACGTCGCGCTGACCTCGCTGCCCTCGGCGATGTTCTGCACCCCACTCCGCGCAGCCTGGACCATCTGGTCATGCGTGCGACTGCCCTGATCCACGTAGCGGTCGCAGAACCGCAGGGTCAGATCATAAACCAGTTGGGCAACCTGAAAGCTCCTCAGCTTTCGGTAACCACCGTGGGCGGGGATCAGCGGCTCCTCAGTCATGGGTAGCGTCCATCGGACGGCAAAACCCATACCCCCGATAACGGCCCGCGCCGAGCAGAACGGGTCCGCGCACCGGCTCGGCAAACGCCAGGATGGCATGGGTGTGCCGCCGCTCCGTGCCGTCCTTGCGGCGCAAGCGCGGGTAGGCGTGTGCCGGCAGTGCGCCCAGATGGGCGGACACGGGCGTGAGGATCACCTCGCGCGGGCGTGGCAGGCCAATGCGCCCGCAGGCGGCGACGATCAGCTCAGCGGCTTCCTGCTGATAGGCGGCCTTGTCTTTGGCCTTGGGATGCTGATCAAAGGCCACGGGCGTGACGGTGGCCCAATGGGTGGCGCCTGCCAGGTACGCCGTCCAAGTGTCGGGGCGCAGGGCTACGGGCGGGCGCGGCATGGTGACCGGCTCCAGTGCCCACCGGCCGAGGCGTCCGAGCACGAGCTCTCGGACGCGGCCAGCGGCCCGGAGAACCTCCTGCCGAAGGGAAGCGGGCATGGCTTCGGGCAAAGTGAGGGCCACGCCCAGCAGGTGGCCATCAGCGTGCGGGTGCCCCACAGCCGCCAGTGGCAGGAAGGCCAGGTGCGGTCGCTCCAAGGGCTGGTGGTCGGGTGTGTGCCCGCAGATGACCTGCTGGGCCTCCGCGGAGAGGTCGTTGGCGTGACTGGTGAGGGCTTCGCGCCAACGCGCGGTGAGGGCGAGGGTGCAGGCCAGATCGAGGTGCCGATACGGCCCGTCGAGCCGCTCCAAATCGAACAGGAGCAAATGCGGGCTGAAGACAGTGCCAGGGACCGAAGCGGGAGCTGCGAGATCGTCCGGGCGCGCGTAGCCCTGCTCGGCCAAGGGGCGTTTGCCTGCGACCGGAGAGCGCGACTTGGACTCATCGCGACGGTCGTGCGCCCGCTCGCGGCGTTGGCGGAAGTCGTCGTCCAGCGCCTGCAAGGTGCCGGGCACAGGCACGCGCATCGTGATGGTGGCGCGAGCGGAATCGGGCACCCAGCGGGGCAGGGAGGCAGACGGTTGGTCCGCCAGCCACACCTGGACCAGGGAGGACGAATGCCCGATGCGCGTGGTCTTGGCGCAAAGAGCTTCCAAGGCAGCCCGAATGCCTGGCGGTGGGTTGGCCTGCGGCCAGTGCACAAAGGCGATGTCCTCGCTCAGCCAGGCCCGGGCGAAGGTGCGGTCCTTGCGGTCTCGCGTGAGAGGCGACGAGTGCATTGGCGCGGTGGAAGGCCCCGTCTTGTCGTTCACCGGCACGTACTGGGTGACGGTCGTGCGCGGACAGGCCTCTGGCGCGTGAACCTCGGGCGGCTCGGACAGGCGCTCCAGCCAGAGCAGCGCCTCACGCTCGGCAGGGTCCGCGCCGGTCTCGTAGTGGGTGGCCACCAGGGCCATGAAGATGCGGCCCGGATGCGGCGGCCACTCGAGCAGCTCATGCCGCCCGTGGGAGGCGACCACAAAGCCGTTGAGATAGCGGATGCCGAGGGTGAGCATGCCTACTCAGATTCTTCCCCTGCTCCACCTTGTGTCAATTCCTGGCTCTTGCGAACCAGCTTCACCAAATCGGCGTTGGGAAGCAGTTTGACCGGTGCTTTTTCCCATACGATTCCAAGCGCCTCGGACGCAGTGATGGCCTCTTTTAACAACTCAATCGCTTCTTTGCCTGTGAGCGAGAATCTTGGTTGTTCCTTTGAGCCCGGTTTGTCGAGCAACTCCCAAGTCAAAGCCTCCTCAGGCCATAGCAGGCACCGAGAGCGCAGAGCCAATCCTGACTCAAAAGCAAGCGTCGCCGCACCAAGCCCAAGTGCGGCAAGCACTACGCGTCCTGCTTGTTCGGCTTCGGCTTGCCGCTTCTTGAAATCTTCATCCTTCTCGTCCTGCTTCCGGCTGACGGGCAGGCAAAGACGCCGCAGGACGATGAGCGAGAGTGTCGTCACTTGCTCCGCGTATTCGATGGAAGCACCACCCGCTGCCCGTTGCCCTTTTCGGGCTTCGAGTTGTTTCAAAGCATCAGGGCTATTGAGGAGCAGGTTGAATCGAGGGTCGGTGAGTTGCTGTGACTTTAGCACGTCAGGTCCGCTCGCGTTGTCTCCGTACTCCGCGAACGAAGGGAGCACGTTGCCCAAGTTCGCATTCGAGACTTTCCCCTTCTTGGCTCCCTTGCCCAATTGGACCGGCTTGCCGTTAGGGTCTGTCTCGGCGGCGTTGCTGTCCAACGTCCAGCCACCACCTTTGGCCTTGAAGACTACAATGCCCTCCGTCTTCGTGATGAGCGGATCAATTCGGCTGGCGGTTCGCACTCCGAATGTCGCCCCCACGCCGACGACCTCCGACACCATCGCGCGCTCGAACTTGGCCCCCAACCCGCCTTTTGGCCCGGAGGAATCCCACATGCCGAAAATCAGCGCCGTCGGGCAGAGTTGGTATAGCGCTGTGGCGCTCCGCTGACTGACAGTGTCGAGCAGTCTGCCTTTGCTGCTCTTCCGGAACGGCAGCTTCACCTTCTTTCCGTCAGCTTCCTCTTCAATCTCGCTGTCCCGCAGGATCGCATCCGCCAGGCGGTGAGGCACCTGGAGACTGGTGATGGTGCCCACGTCATCGATCAGGCGCTCGGCCTCCGGTTTGTGGCCCGTCGGCGACCACGGACTGAAGTCCACCTCGATGAGCGGAAGTTGGAGTCGTCCGGCGTTCACTGCCTCTTGTAACGCCAGTTCCATCCGGTTGGCCTGGGACTGGACAGTGTCGAGCACGACGCACGTCACGGGGTCGGGTCGGCCGGGCACGCGTCGTTGCTCCACGGCATAGACAGCGCCGGCGAAGGTGGGTGGAAAGACTTTGTCACCCTCGCCACCACCAGGCTGGAGACGGCGACGGCAGCGAAAGGCCGCGGCCGTTCCGGCCACGGCTTGTTGAAGGGTTTCCAGAGTCAGAGGTTCAGGATTGGTCATAGTTGGTTCCTTGGGTGTTGGGCACCGCAGCGGCCGTTAGCCGGGTGTCGATGTGAGTCTCCAAGACCCACGCTCCCGCGCAGCGGAGCGGCGCCTTTCGACCTCGCTTCGCCTCGTTTTATTTGGGGGCAATTCTGGCACAGGGGGTGGGACAAATACGGGGGGAGAGTCGAAACTTTTTCGTGGCGGCCATGAGGGCGCCGGGTGCCGTGAAGTCTCCGGCGGTGAGCCAAAACCAGCATTGCGGCGGACCTGCTGCAGGAGGCGCTTGGTGCTCACGGCATCGAGAGCGGCGAGGTGAAGGGTTGCAGCCAGGCGCGTTTCACGGTTGTGCCTTTCCGGGTGTGGTCTCCCTGGCGCGCTGGCTTTCCTCGACGGTTCTGCTTTCGTGATGGCCCTTGCCGGTCTTCTGGCAAAGCGGTTCCGGGCGGAACGTGTTCTGGATGCTCAGGCCGTCGGCCACCAACTCAGCGACAAGCGCTTGTTCCGCCGGTGACAAGTCCCGGGTGTGGATGTGATGGTCCATAGGCTTGTATGCGCGCAATTGTACACCGTGGTTCACCGGGTCATCAAGGGCACGTATTCGTCAATTTCGCCGGTGAGGGTTTTGGCCAGGAGTCGCATCTGGAGTTCGAGGGCGCGGCGGTAGCTGACTTTGTAGTCGAACAGCGGGTGGGTGAGCAGGGTGCTCAGGCGCTGTTCGTAGGCCTGGAAGTAGCGTTTGCGTCCGGCGGCGGTGAGGTTCACCGCGTCGCCGGCCCGGACGAAGTCCTTCACACTCAGGATGCGGTTGTTGACGCAAGCCAGGGCGACGGACTCGGCCACAAGCGGACGGAACTCCTCCATGACATCCAGGGCCAGGGCGGGCCGGCCAAAACGCGGTTGGTGGTAGAAACCGACGTACGGATCGAACCCCACCGTCAGCGCCGCGACGGTGCAGTCCTTTGCCAGGAGACTGTAACCCAGCGACAGCAGCGCGTTGACGGGATCGGTCGGGGGACGCCGGTTCCGATGCTCGAAGTTGAAGCGCAACTGGCCATCCCACGGATCACGCGCGTCGGCCAGTTCATCCGCGACCTTGAGCATCCCGTTGAACTCCGCAAAGTACGCGGCGGCGGCGGCGCCTTCGAGGCCGAGGAGTTCCTCACGGCTGGTGGCTGTGAGCGCTTTGTCCGCGAGCTGCTTGAGTTGGGTGATCACGCCGGGAGGCGGTTCGAGGTGATTCCGCATGAGCATGGTGCGGTGATTGCGGATCTTGCCGTGGACGAACTGGCGGCTCAGTTCGAGGGCGAGGGCGTCGTCGCCGACCCGACGGAACTGCTCGATGCGCAGGAAGACGTTCTTCAACTCGTGTCCCCGTGTGATGCCGTAGAACCAGCCGCCCATCGAGAAGTACGTGACCGGGATCTCCGCTTCGCACAGAGCCTGCACGGCCTGCGTCGAGATCTGGATGTTCCCGAACAGCGCCACGTGCGAAACGTCTTTAAGCCGCACCTCGTCGAGCAGGGCCCGCTCCTCCTTGACCTGCAGCACTTCGCCCTTCCGCCCGACGCGCAGGCCCTGGGTGGTCAGGTAGAGCGCGCGGCTGTCATCCCTCGCCGCGATCAGCCGTCGCGGCGTGGGACAGGGCGATGGAGCCCGCCCGCGGCCCTCCTCCGCGGTCTCCGCCGTCGCGGTCTGAAGGAACCGCGTCTCATCGGGCAGGCAGACTGTGACCAGCGAACAGCGCGGGCACTTGGGCGAATTGGCCAAAGGGGGCGGCATGCTGCCGGTGGCGACCGCGCGGGCGCGGGCGATGGTGTCGACCACCCAGGCCTCGAGCTCCGGCGTGATCGGCAGCCGCACTCGCTGCTTGGTTGCGCGGTAATAGATGACGCCCTCGGAACACCTGTAGCCGTTGTCGCGGAGGATCAACACCTGCACACCAAGCTGCATCTTGTCGGCATCCCACAGCTCGTTGCCATCGTCACCTTCCCTGGGCGCGCCCGCCTTGTAGTCGACCGGGCACACTTCGAGCGCCTGGAAGAGGTCGTCACCGCCTGTACGAACCTCGATCAGGTCCATCTTCGCCGTCGCGCCCAAGCGGGCCGAGCCCATCTGCACCGAGCGGGAATGAATGACGTCGTCGGTTGATGGTTCGCGGTTGATAGTTGATGGTTCGCCGCGGTCGTCCGTCGCGGTCGTCGGCGCCGGGCTTTCGCCTTTGGATGTTGAGCGTTGGGCGTTGGACGTTGAACGTTTGTCCTTGGACCCGACACCGGCCGCCGGCGGCAGCGCACCGTTGCCCGTGTCCACCCGCCGATGCAGCCCCTTGCCGCGCAGCGTGTCCGCATTCTCCACGAACACGCCCTCGACAAACTCGTAGTAGAACAGCCGCGGACAGTAGACGAACTCGTTGAGCATGCGGGCGGGGATCGCGTCGGTCGCCGTCCCCGCGGTCGATCGCGCGGAGTGGCCAGTTGGGAGCGAAGCATTGGCGTCGGTGGCCGCCGTCTGTTGGACCGTCCGATTGACTGGGGCGATCCCGTTCGCTTCGGCTGGCGGATACTCCTGCCGCATGACTTCGACCACACGCTCCCGGATTTCCTCGGGCGTGGGCAGCCCCGACGGGCGTTCGCACGCCGCGTCAACTGCGTCACGGGCCGCAGGCCGGCTTGGTGCTGCTGCCTCGCACCTGGACCGCGTCGGCTGATCGCTCGGGGTGCATGACGCGCCTCGACTGCGTGCGCCGGTGCCCTCGCCCGCGGATGCCTGAGGCTGATTATGGTGGGTTGCTTTCATAAGTCGCGCTCGCTCTCGCCGGCATCGCCCCCCTCCGGTGTTGCACTGTTTCCGCCAGTGGAATCCCTCGCGGTCCCTTTCGCCCGGCGTGCCAGTTCCTCGCGAAACAACCGGTGGTGTCGTCGCACCCGGAGCCGATACACCTCGTCCAGGACGAACTCCTGGAATCCCTTGAGCAGAAGCTCGGCAAACTCAGACTGCTCGTTGATGGGGTCCAGCTCGCCCTTGACCAGGCCGGTCGCAGCCTCCGGATCATAGGGCATGCGCTTCCGATAGAACGACTCTTTTTCCCAGCCGTAGTTGATCGAGGCGAACACTCGACCAGGTTCGGTGGGCGAGATCACCTGAAGAAACATCCGCCGGCAATCGCAAGCGAGATCCTCACAATAGAATTCCAGGTAGATGTACTCGCCCGCCGGCAATGCCGATCCCGGTCCGAAGTGCAGGCAACGCACCTCGCGCATGGCCAGTTCGGGAAACAGCGAATGAAAAGAAGTCATACGGAGTGGAGAGTGATGAGTGGAGCGTGATGAGTTGAGAGTTGAGAGTCAGGAGGCGGGGCGCAGGGATTCGGTCACCGCGCCGGCCGCTGGAGAGCGGAGACTATGCGTGTGCCTGACGGCGATGGAGCAGCCGGTGAGGGCGGCGTGGCGCATGCTCGGGCGCCAGGCTGGCGCCGGGCCAACAGGGCGCCAAATCAAAAACTTCGACACTGTGCGTATGCATACAAGAACTCGATCGTTCACGCCACTCGAATCCGCTTCGCCGACGTGCGTGCGCCGAGGCGCTGGCAGGCAAGTGGCCGGGTGCGCTGGCCGTATCCGAATCCAAGCCAAGCCTCCTTGCCTGCGTAAAGGGGTCGGTCCCTAAAGGGGTCGGTCCCGGAATACAGGAATATGCATCGAGGGCGTTCAAGGCCCGCTGCCTGCCTGAGTTCAAGTGCGCGCTTTTCGTCCGCCCAAAGGTCGAGGCGGACCGCCGCGATCGTCGGTGGGACAAAGCCGAGCTACCAGCGCGGCGGTTTGCCTCTTCCAGTTGTCCCTTGGACTTGACATTTTGGCGATAATTTCGCCGTTCTGTGGGAATCAGAGATAGCCTAATGCTTCGGCCTGCAATTGCACCGCGACCTGCGGCGCGCTGATCTGGAGCGCCTCCTCCAGGAAGCCTTCCACCCCCTGATCAATGGCCGCGAGGACCTTGTTGATGACTCTGCGACCCAACTGGC
>Ga0116184_10001362_pt1 | contig 23839 bp, 25 predicted proteins | sample AD_JPNNA5_MetaG_FD_89886 | JGI IMG/M metagenome (GOLD analysis project Ga0116184, IMG submission 89886) | Active sludge microbial communities of municipal wastewater-treating anaerobic digesters from Japan - AD_JPNNA5_MetaG | ecosystem: Engineered > Bioreactor > Anaerobic > Digestate | place... | reverse complement strand
CCTTTCTCTCCTCTTTTCGCCAGGCGGACGACGCCCCGCGTTCCCGCCAGACCGCAATACGCTCTGCTCCCGTATCGAATCCACGAATGATCGTTGCAGGACCGGTATGTACCTGTCAACCGGTTGCGTCGGGCCGGTGGTATACCGGTCCCCTCCTAGCGCCGGCGGTACCGCCGGAAGAGGTACCAGGTCCCTCCGGCGATCGCCGCCAGCATCAGCACCCCGAGGAGCGGCACGAGGGACTGCTCGTGGACGATCACGCGGTACTCATCGGTCTTCTCCGCCTGGTCGGCGACCACCCGGACGCTGAACCGGTACTCGCTCGCCGGTACCGATGCCGGCGGGACCAACCGCACCCGGATCCCGGCAGCCTCTCCCGGGGGGATCGAACCGACCCCCTGCGGTGAGATGACGCCGGACCATCCCTGCGGGGCGCTAATGCTGGCGTTCAGGTTCGTCAGCGCGCCTGACGTGGCGCCGTTCCGGACGGTGATGTTGAACTCGAGCGCTTCGCCACGCGTGATGTCGTACTGGTACCGCTCGGCGGTGACCCGCATCTCTGCCGCCTCCTGCATCCGGACGGTGAGGTTGCGGGCGTACGTCCCCCCTCCCCCGGTCACGATCGCCGTCAGGTTGTAGGTCCCCTGGGGCGCGTTCCTGCTCGGGATCACCTCGATCGTGAGACGGCGCACCTCCCCGGGGGCGAGGTTGACCTCGTCGAGCTCCGTGCCGGTCCCTTCCCGGTCCCGGAACCGGACGTACCAGTCCGGGGGCTCGTCCTCGGCGTCGAGGCGGTAGACGTCGTCGGTCCTGCCGATGTTCCGGAGCTCCATCTCGAACTGCGCGTTTCGTCCCACCGCCCCGATCACGGTGGAGGTCTCGATCTTCACCTCCGCCGCATAGGGCCGGGTCTCAAGGGTGACCGTACCGAGGTCGGTGACCACGCCTCCCTTCAGTCTCACGCCCCTCCGGGTGACATCAACATACCCCTCCCGACCGATCCGGACGTCGTAGGTGCCCGGCACCACCTCCAGATCGACCGTCCCATCGGCGGCAGTCAGGTAGCGGTCGACCTCCGTGCCCCTCCCGGGGACGAGGAGGACGATCTCCGCGCGGCGGACATGGTTTCCATCCTTGTCGTTCACCACGAGTCTGAGACGCGCCCGGTCCCCCGTATGCGTCCGGCTGATCGTGATGTAGAGGGGATACCGCTTCTCGCCGACATGGACAGCAAGGGGGTACTGTCCGGTCCCCGTCTCTGCGGAGGTCTCCACCTCGAGCCGGACGCTCCGCTGCGCTCCCTGGGGGATGTCGATCATGGAGACCTCCCGCCGGTCCTCGTCCGTAAACCTCCACTCCCACCCGTCCGTTCCGGCGGGGAGGGTGGCACGCAGGCGCCGGACCTTCTCCTCTGCCCCGCGGTTCTCGACGTTCAGGACGAAGACAGCGGTCTCTCCCGCCTCGATCGTCCTGGCGGGGAAGTCCGACTGGACCCGGAGTTCCTGGTATCCGGCTCCATCGCCACTCGCCCCCCCGTCGTCGGGGAGGGGCGTGTTCGTCACCTCGGGGGTCGTCTCCCCGCCGCCACCCGCGTCGTCGAGGGTACCGTTCGTCTCACCGGCGACCATCGGGAGTGCTGATGCCACACCGGCAGCTGAGAGTAAGAGGAAGACCAGAAAAAAGAGCGCGGCAGCAGGGTGACAGGGAGGCGGATGGGTCATTGCAAACTACCTGATGTCCATCCTCATGAAACGGGCGTATGCCAGGCCGAAGAAGAGCGCCGGGATCACCAGGAGGGCGATCAGGTTGGGAAGGATCGACTCCACGACGTTCGGTACCGATGCCATCGGGGCCTCCGGCTCCGCCGGGCTCTCGTCGGGGAGACCGCTCCCCGTCCCGGCGCTCGCCACGCTCGTCAGGACCGGGGTGTTCAGCTCTCTCATGACCTGCCGGAAGTTCAGGGTCGGTGAGAAGAGGCTGATCACCCCTTCGAGTGAGAGCCTCCGCTCCTCGTACGCCTGCAGCTCCCGTTCGTATCTCTGGCTCTCCTCGATCCCGGTGACGTCGGAACCGTTCCCGGACCCGGGGACGAGCGCCGGCTCCACCGCCCCGACTGACTGGGTGCCCGCGAGCCCGGGGGGAGAGAGGGATGGGGGTGCCGGCGGTGGTCCCATGAAGACGCCGACCACGTTCGGGTCCACGAAGACCGGGAGGAGGGACGAGAGTACGATGAAGACGACCAGGGCGGCGACCAGGGCGGTACCCCCGGTTCGGCTGATGGTCGAGATGAAGAGGGCCACGGAGAAGTAGGAGACGACGAGGAGGAGCGTGGCGATCCCGAGCACCACGAGCGCGAAGGCCTCGTACCCGTCGGGGACCACACCGAAGGCGAGCAGGACCCCGAGGACGACCGCGAACGTCACGAAGATAAGCCCCGCGATCGCCCCGATCCCGCCGAGTCCCTTGCCGTTGATCACCTCGTCCCGGTAGATGGGGTGGGAGAGGAGGAGCTTGAGCGACCCCCCCTCCTTCTCCCGGGTGACAAGGTCGAAGCCCATCGCGATCCCGAGGATCGCACCGATGAGAAGGATCTGCTCCCCGACCGAGTTGAAGACATCCAGCAGGGAGACTCCGGTTGCCGATCCCGGATCGGCCGAACTCTCCCCGACCGTGCCGATCGTCCCGGCATACCGGTCGACCGCCGTCCGGTAGTTGATCATCCCCCCGACCAGCCCGATCGAGACGACGAGGAGGAGCAGGACTGCGATCAGGAGGAAGCGCCGGGATGTGAGGTGATCGTGGAACTCCTTGGTGGCGACCACGCGCAGCCTGGAGAGCCTCATCACCTCCAACCCCCCGGTTCATGTCGCATGGTAGTACCTCATAAAGACCTCTTCGAGTGACGGTTCCTCGACCGCGAGCTCCCGGATCGTGACACCGGCGTTCCGGAGCTGGTCCACGAGCCAGTCCCGGACGTCGTCCGTCACCTGGAACCTTGCACGGCAGCGGTTGGCGTCGTACTCCGCTGCAAGGATCGACGGGTGGTCCAGTTCGGGGATCGGCGACCGGGTTTCGACCCGTATCGCCATGCCCCCTGCGGTCTGCGCGAGCCGGAACGGCAGGTCCGTGACGGAACCGCTCGCAACGAGCCGGCCCCGTGCCAGGATCGCGACGGAGGTGCAGACCTTCGCGACCTCGGAGAGGATGTGGGACGAGACCACGACCGTCCTGCCCTCGGCGCGGAGCGACCGGACGATCTCGCGGTACTCGGCGACACAGAGCGGGTCGAGGTTCGCCGTCGGTTCGTCGAGGACAAGGACATCGGGGTCGTTCAGCAGGATCTTCGCGATCCCGAGCCGCTGGACCATGCCGCGGGAGTACCCTCCGACCTTCTTGTCGAGCCCTCCGAGGTCCAGGCGTTCCAGGACGTCGGCGATTCTCTCTGCGCGGACCGCCCGGGGGAGATCATAGATGGCCGCGAAGTACGCGAGGTTCTGCTCGGCGGTCATGTTTTCGTAGAAACCGACATCGTCGGGCATAAAACCCATCCGGCGTTTCACCGCGATCGGTTCGAGTGCCACGTCGATCCCATCGACCAGGCACCGCCCCGAGGTCGGTTGAATCAGGCCGACCAGCATCAGGATGGTCGTGGTCTTGCCCGCCCCGTTCGGGCCGAGCAGGCCGAAGACCTCGCCGCGGGGGATCTCGAGCGAGAGGTCGTCCACGGCGGCGACACCGTCGTACTCCTTTCTCAGTCGTTCAAAGGTGATCATCATCGCGCCCGCCTGGTCAGGGACACCCGGTCCGACGATGGCTGTATGTCACGATATTATAAATAATGCCGTGAAAGGTGCGTGGGTCCGACCGGTACTCGCCTGTACCGGGAACGGCGCCGGAACCTGCTGTCGTCCGCTGCAGATCCGCTGTTCACTCGCTCCAGACGACGACCGGATCGATCGTCGCATCGATCACCAGGTCGAACGGGACGTGCGTGCACCATCCGGCCTTCTCGAACATCTGCTGGAAGCAGACTCCCGCGACCATCGCCGTCGGGAACTGGTCGAGGAACGTCGTCACGTCCTGGTGGCTGACGCCGCTGTTCTCCATCGAGAGACCTCCCATGATCACGATCACGCTGGGATGAAGGTCCTCCGGTTCGTCTCCTCCCTGCATCCCCAGGTACGGGACGAGATCGAGGCGTCGCGCCCGTGCTGCGTCCACGCCCGGTACGAAGACCTGCTGCACCGGGAGGGACCGGATGGCAAAGGCGAGCAGCTCGACGAACGGCGTGCAGGTGCCCGGCACGCCGCAGTAGACGACCTGGTCCCCGGCGGAGAGCCCGAGTCCCTCGATGTACTCGCGGAACGGCCTGAGGATCCCGGGGACCCCCTTGAGTACGCTACGTTGCTCCATGGTCTAGGGATTGCAGCGCGGTGATATCAATAGATCGGCGTCCGGTAGGTTCCGTTCAGTGAGCGGGCGATAGATCCCGCGATCTCCCGGCGCGATCCTGCCATCGCGAAACGACAGGCGGGTCAAAGACCCGTCCTCCGTGGAGCTCGTCTCCCGTTCTTCGCACGGGGTGGGGCATTCACGGGTGCCAGCGGTCTTTTTTTCCCATCGATCGTTCTCCCGTCGTAACGGGCAGGAATAATTCCGAAAATTTATGTTGACGATGATGGCATCTGACAGTGTATGACTCTCTCCCTTGCCGAGAAGATCACGGGGTTCATCATGCGCCCCGCCGAGACGTTCCGCGAGGTGCGGGGCGAATCCTTCGGGGACGCCGCCAGCTACTTTGCCGTTCTGTTGCTGATCAACGCCGTCCTCTCCGGTGTCGTCGCTCTGATCGGGCTCTGATCGGTCGGTATGCCCGGTGCCGGCATCGCCGGCGCGGGGGGTATCGGCGGGATGGTCGGCGCCTTCATCATCGCCGTGATCGCCGGGATCATCGGTCTTGTGATCGGGGCGATCCTCCTCCACATCGGCGTCGTCATCATGGGCGGCAGGGGTGGGTTCGTCTCCACCTTCAAGGCAGCGGTCTACGCGCTCACGCCGTACTACCTGCTGGGATGGATCCCGATCATCGGTTTCCTTGCCGGGATCTGGGGCCTGATCGTCGAGATCTTCGGTATCCGCGAACTCCACGACATGGACACCGGAAAGGCGATCATCGCCTGGGTGATCTCGGTCGTGATCGTGATCGTCATCGCGGTGATCCTCGCCGTCCTCGTCGGTGTGGCCATCATCGGACTTCTGGGTCTCGCCTCCTCGACGACCACCCCGGTGATCACCCCCTGATCTCCTCCTTTCTCTCCCCACTTGGCAACATGCAAGAGCTCCCCTCTCCAACAGCCTGCCGATGAAGGACAGCGACGAGGAAGGGCCGGTCAGCAAGACCAATGTCGAGCGGCTCACCAACGCCTTCTTCGGGTTCACGATGACCCTGCTGATCCGGAACCTCGCGGTCCCAGACCTCTCGACGATGACCGGCGGGGCGATCGTTTCGACCGCTGCCCGGTATCTCGTCGACCTTTCTACCTACCTCTTCGTCTTCCTGGTCCTCGCCGTTTCGTGGGTGATGGTCTTCCGCGTCTACCGCAACATCGTCGCGGTCGATCGGGGGTTCGTGGTCCGGGTCTTTGTCGCGCTCCTTTTCGTCGTCTTCCTCCCTGTCACGAGCCAGCTGGATACGGCCCTCGAGACACCCATCGGGGGCGTCTTCGCCCAGGTCAACATCCTGCTCCTCGGGGTGATGACCTGGTCGCTCTTCCGGTACGCGGCCCGTACCCCCTCCCTCCGGAACGCGCGCTTCTCGGACCCCCGGGTGATCGGGCGCGTGCACCATGAATACATCGTCGTCCCCGTGCTCTCCTCACTCGCCCTCGTCCTCTCCCTTGTGGACGTGCCCCTTGCGGGCATCGTCTACCTGGCGGCGCCGTTCGTGCTCTATTGGACGATCGGCCGGGACGGGCTCGATCCCTGATCCACGTCCATCCCGGGGCCGTTCGAACGGGTCCATCCCGGAGCCCGACAGCGGCCCGCTCCGCTATCCGGGTATGCGACATCACCGGACGCCTCCCGAAACGGGTCCGTGGTGAGAAAAAAGAGAGATGCCCGGGGTCTACGCGAGGTAGTCCTCGGGGCGCGGGAGCTGCTCCTTGAGCCCCTTGCGCTTCCGGATCCCCATCACGACGTCTTTGACCATGCCCGCCGGAACGATCTCGAACCCGGCGAACTCCGAGGACCACATCGCACGTCCCTCGGTGGCGGAACGGATGTCTCCGGCGAAGCCGAAGAGTTCGGCGACGGGTGCCTTGCCCACGACCGTGACCGTGTCGCCCTCGGAGGTGATGTCATAGACCTGTCCGCGACGGCCCTGGAGCTGGGAGGTGGCCGCACCCATCTGTTCCGTCGGGACGGTGATCGAGATCTTCTGCATCGGCTCGAGGAGGGAGTCGCCGGCCATCAGCAGTCCCGCCTTGATGGCAGAACGGGCGGCGGGGATCACCTGCGCGGGGCCGCGGTGGATCGCGTCCTCGTGGAGCTTGACATCGACCAGGCGGATCTTCATGTTCTGGACCTTCTCGTCGGCGAGGGGACCGCCGTCGAGGGCCTCGTGCACACCGTCGAGGATCAGTTCCATCGTCTCGTTGAGGTACTGGATCCCCTTGGTCATGTCGATGAACATGTTGGTCCCGTAGATGTCCTTGACGTTCTTCGCCTCCTCCTTGTCGAAGCCGGCGGCGATCAGGGCGTCGCGCCGCTCGAGCATCGGCTGGTTCATCGAGATCTCGCCGTTCCTGATCATCTCGACGATATTCTCGGGCAGGGGTTCGATGTCGACGTAGAACCGGTTGTGACGGTTCGGGGACTTGCCCTCCACGTTGGTCGCGACGCCGGTCGGGGTCTCGCGGTAGACGACGATCGGCGGCGAGGTGACGATCTCGACCCCCTTGTCCCGCTTGATCCGACCCGTGATGATCTCGAGGTGGAGCTCGCCCATTCCGGCGATCAGGTGCTCGCCGGTCTCCTCGTTGATCGTGACGTTCAGGGTCGGGTCCTCTTTTGCCACCTGCCGGAGCACCTCGACGAGCTTGGGCAGGTCCTTCATGTTCTTCGCCTCGACGGCGACGGTCATCACCGGCTCGGAGTAGTGCTTGAGGGACTCGAACGGCGTCATCTCGCGCAGGCTCGTGACCGTGGAACCGACGATCGCATCCTTCAGGCCGGTCACCGCGGCGATGTTGCCGGCGGGGATCTCCTCCACCTGGATACGGGTCGGCCCCATGAAGATGCCGGCCTGCTGCACCCGGTTCGGGCGCTGGGCGGCGCCCATCACGTAGACCTCCGCTCCCCGGCGCATGGTGCCCGAGAAGAGCCGGCCGGTCGCGATCTCGCCCGCGTTCGCGTCGAACGAGATGTCGGTCACCATCATCGTGATCGGGCCGTTCGGGTCGCACGAGTACATCGCCTTCCCCTCGGGAGACTCCTTGTCCCCGTGCCAGATCACGTTGATACGACGCTTCTGGGCCTCGATCGGGTTCGGGAGGTGGCGCACCACCATGTCGAGCAGGACCGCGTGGAGTGGCGACCTCTTGGCGAGCGTCTTCATCTCGCCGGCACGGCACATCTGGTAGACGTCCTTGAACGAGACCCCCGAGGTCTTCATGTACGGGACGGAGATCGCCCAGTTGTAGAGCGCGGAGCCGAAGGCGACCGTGCCCTTTGCGGCGTCCAGCTTCCAGCCGGCGTTGTACATCTCCTCGTTCATGCCCTTGATCAGCTTGTTGACCTTGTCGATCACCCTGCCGAGGCGGATCTGCATCTCCTGCTCGTCCACCTTCAGCTCGTTGATCAGCCGGTCGACCTTGTTGACGAAGAGGACGGGCACGACCTGCTCCTTCAGGGCCTGCCGGAGCACCGTCTCGGTCTGCGGCATCGTCCCCTCGACCGCGTCGACGACCACGACCGCACCGTCGACCGCGCGCATCGCGCGGGTCACGTCCCCGCCGAAGTCGACGTGGCCGGGCGTGTCGATCATGTTGATCAGGTACTCTTTATTGTCGTACTCGTGGACCATCGAGACGTTCGAGGCGTCGATCGTGATCCCGCGGGCCTGCTCCTCCTCGTCGGAGTCCATGAAGAGCTGACGGCCGGCGAGCTCCTCGGAGATCATCCCTGCACCCGAGAGCAGGTTGTCCGAGAGCGTGGTCTTGCCGTGGTCGATGTGTGCAACGATCCCGATATTGCGGATCAGCTCGGGCTTGTCCATGAGCTCAGTGACCCGGTCTACCATCTTCTTGCCGCGTGACATGTATGCACCAGAAAAGGGGGGAGGATTACCTGGCGGACTTCGCGATCCGCTCTCGCTCTTCTTTCTTTCCGACCGAGTAGGCCTTGACGTCGCCCTTCGAGGCCGCGATCAGCTCGTCGGCGAGCGCCGCTGCGACCGACTTCTTGCCGCGGCTCGCCTTCTGTACGCCCTCGGTGATGAACTTGAGGGCCGAGTCGACGCGCCGCTGGGGGGCCGTGTCGACCGACTTCGGGACGTTGATCCCGCCGTACTTCAGCCGGACCGTCTCCTCGCGGGGCCCCGCGTTCGCGACGGCCTGGACGAGCACCTGGACCGGGTTCTCCCTGGTCTTCCGGGCGATGATCTCGAAGGCGTCCTTCACGATCCGGATCGCGAGCTGCTTCTTGCCCGTGTTGTGCTCTGTCTGCATCAGGCGGTTGATCAGCCGCTCGACGATCAGCATCTGGCTCTTCGTGAAGTCCGCCCCGTTCAGCTTGCCGCAGGAGTGCGGCACGATCATCGAGTGCAGGTTCACGTACCGCTCGAGCGCGGGGTCCTCGATCTTCACCTCACCGAGGTCGTAGAGGTTGAAGAGGAGCCTCGTCGTGCCGGTCGATTCCGGCCCGGTGGTCTCTGTTACCATGATCAGCGCCTCGGCTTCTCCTTCCGCCCGATCACCATCTCGTGGAGGGAGACGTTGTTGACCTGCGTCACCACGAACCGCACGCCGGGAATGTCGCCCATCGACCGGCCGAGACGACCGCCGATACCCTCGACCACCACCTCGTCGTGCTCGTCGATGAAGTTGATCGCACCGTCACCGGCCGCGAACGCCGTCACCTGGCGGCCGTTCTTGATCAGCTGGACGCGCACGCACTTGCGGATGGCCGAGTTCGGCTGCTTGGCCTCGACACCGACCTTCTCGAGCACGATCCCCCGTGCCTGCGGTGCGCCCTCGAGGGGGTCGCTCTTGATGTCGAGTCCGAGGAGACGCCGTGCGTAGTTCACGTCGCTCCAGCGGAACTTGTTGGAGTCCCGCTTCAGTTTCCTGGCTGCAAATTTGCCCTGTCCCATGGGATGCCCTCAATGTATACAGATATCGAGAACGGCTGTCACCGATCGTGAGATCAGTACTGCGACGGGAACGAATATATTCATTCGTACGCCCGGTTCCCGCTTGCGTATATTATTCGATCCGGCCGGGTAATAATATATTTCTCGCCGGACCACCTGTTGGGAGATGACCGTCCGGATCTACAAGGAGGTGGAGTTCGACGCCTCGCACCGCCTTCTCCAGTACGAGGGCAAGTGCCATAACCTCCATGGTCACCGATTCAGGGTGGAGGTCTGGATCGAGGGGGTCCCCGACCCCGGTTCGTGCATCCTGCTCGACTACGCGCGGATCAAGCAGGTCGTGCACCGGTTCGACCACCAGATCATCCTGAACGCGGCGGACCCGATGGTCACGGCGATCGAGGCGTTCCACCCGGTCGTGGTGACGGGGGGGGACCCGACGAGCGAGCTATTGGCCCGCATCATCGCCGATGATCTGGACGCGGAGTGCCGCGCCGCCGGGGTGGACGCACGCGTGACCCGTATCCGGGTCTGGGAGTCTCCGAACGCATGCGCGGAACTCGACCGATGAAGGTTGCAGAGGTCTTCTACTCGCTCCAGGGCGAGGGGAAGAATCAGGGGCGACCGACCGTCTTCCTCCGCCTGGCGGGCTGCAACCTCGCCTGCCGCTGGTGCGACACGCCATCTGCACGGGACGGCGGGGTGGAGTGGAGGACGGCGGAGGTGGTCGACGCCGTCCGGGCGGTCGCCGGGTCATGCCGCCTGGTCTGCGTGACCGGCGGGGAACCCCTGCTCCAGCAGGAGGCGCTGGTCCCGGTGCTGGAGGCGCTCTCCAGGGAGGGTTTCTCCTGCGAGATCGAGACGAACGGGACCATTCCCTTCGGCCCGTCCCGGGCCCACGCGGGCATCACGATGGACGTGAAGTGCCCGTCCTCCGGCGAGGAGAGCGACCTCTCGCTCCTCTCGGCACTCGGTCCCGAAGACGCGGTCAAGTTCGTCGTCGCCGATACCACCGACCTCGCCTACGCCGGGCGCGTCCTCGCCGAGCACCCGACCCGGGCGGAGGTCTTCGTCTCGCCCGTCCACGGGGTCGAGCTCTCCCCGCTGGTCGAGTATATCCTGGAGCAGCACCTCCCCGTGCGGTTCTCGCTCCAGCTCCACAAACTGATCGGAGTCCGATGATGAAGGCGGTCTGCCTGCTCTCCGGCGGCATGGACTCGTCCACGCTCGCCTACCTCGCTCGGCGCCGGGGGTACGACCTCCTCGCGCTCCACCTGAACTACGGACAGAGGACGGAGGACCGGGAGCTCCGGGCGGCCCGTGCGATCGCCGGACGGCTCGGGGTCCTGGAATTCCTGCCCGTCTCGATCGAGTACCTCCGCCTCTTCGGTCACTCGAGCCTGACCGACCCCGCCCTCGAGGTCGAGCGGTTTGACCCGTCGCGGCCCGAGCTGCCGAACACCTACGTACCGTTCCGGAACGGAAACCTCCTCTCGATCGCGACGAGCTACGCCGAGTCCCGCGGGGCGGAGGCGATCATCATCGGCGTCCAGGCCCTCGACTACTCGGGCTACCCGGACTGCCGGCCCCAGTTCATCGAGGCGTTCCAGCGGGCGATCGACCTGGGGACGGCGGATACGACGTCGATCCGCCTGGAGACCCCGTTCGTCGGGCTGACGAAGACCGACATCCTCCGGCTCGGGATCGAACTCGGCGTGCCGTACGAGCTGACCTGGTCCTGCTACCAGGACGGGGAGGAGGCCTGCGGCGTCTGCGGTTCCTGCCACTTCCGGCAGGCGGCCTTCGCAGACCTCGGGCTCCAGGACCCGATCCCCTACCGGGGGCGGTCCTGATGGAGCTCTGGCGGGGGCGCCGCCTCTGGATAGAGCGGCGGACGGTTGACCTCCCGTCGGGACCGAAGGAGTACGTCGTGGTCCACCCCGGCGGTGCCGTCGCCGTGCTGCCGGTCGACGGCGACGAGGTGGTGCTGATCCGGCAGTACCGGGCGGCGGTCGGTGGATGGGTCCTCGAGGCCCCCGCCGGCACGCTCGAGCCGGGAGAGGAGCCGGCGGCGTGTGCGGCCCGGGAGCTGATCGAGGAGGCGCGGGTGGCGGCGGAGGAACTGGTCCCGCTCGGGACCATCCTGACGACGCCCGGCTTCTCGGACGAGGTGATACATCTCTTCCTCGGGCGGGGCATCACTCCCTGCACCGCGTACCCTCCCGACGAGGACGAGCAGATCGAGGTGGAGCGGGTACCCGTCGGCGAGGTGCGCGCGATGGCGCTCGACGGCCGGATCGCCGACGCGAAGACCCTCTGCCTGGTCCTCCGCGCCCTCGTGGCGCCCGCACCCGGTCCATGACCCGCCGGTGGGCGACGGTGCTCGTCGTTCTCGTCCTTGCCGCCCTGCTGGCGGCGGGCGCGGGCTGCACCGAAAGGGCATCGGAGGACCGGTGCCGGGTCGGCGATGACGACCGCCTCTCGATCGCGCTCGCGGAAGGGGTCGACCGGCACCTGGAGGTCCTGGAGCGGACCGGGAACTGTACGCTCTCGCGTGCAGTCTTCTCGAGCGGGGGCGTGCCCGTGACGGCGTATATCGGTGTGCCCCTCAACCCGGCGATGGGGGTCGTCTACATCCCCGGGGCGAACGAACCGGTCACCGGCCACCGGGACCGGTTCCGGCGCTATGCGGACGCGGGGATCGCGTTTCTCTACCTCGACGTCCGCGGCAACGGGTTCGAGACACCGGGGACGCGGACCGACCTGGCGGCGGAGTACCGGGAGTTCGGGCGGGGCGGGTGCCCGCAGTCGTACCGGATCATCGCGGACGTTCTCAGGGCCCGGCTCCTGCTGGCGGAGGAGTACGGTCTTTCGACGATCTGGGTGGTCGGTTCTTCGAACGGCGGACGATACGCTGCGGTGGCGGCGGCGATCGATCCGGGGTTCGCAGGGTATGCCGGGATCTCGACCTCGGGATTCGGCGACCTCGGGGGACTCGACCCCGGACCCCGCCGGTTTGTCGCATCGCTCGACCCCTCAATGTACATCGGAGCGATCAGCCCGCGTCCCGTCCTGGTCTACCACGCCGCGTCGGACCCGGTGATCCCTGTCGAGGACGGGCGGGCCCTCTACGAGGGTGCCGGAGAACCACGGACCTTCGTTCCGTTCTCCGGGGGGCATGGCATCGATCCCGGGGTCGATGCCGACCTGATCGGCCGCCTGACACAGGTTTATGGCCGGTAACGGGCAATATATACCGACACCCAGGAGGGCCGGATGACAGAAGAGGTCGAGATGGACGAGGCGCGCCGCCGGTACGAGTTCAGGAAGGCGCTCGAGCGGCTCGAGTCCAAGCAGGGCGCGGGTACCGAGCTGATCACGCTCTATATCCCTCCGGACAAGCAGATATCCGATGTCACGGCCCAGCTGCGCGACGAGTTCGGGCAGTGCTCGAACATCAAGTCGAAGCAGACGCGGACCAACGTCCAGTCCGCGATCTCCTCGATCCTGTCCCGGCTCAAATACTACAGGAGACCGCCGGAGCGGGGGATGGCGGTCTTCTGCGGCACGATCCAGCTGGGTGGTGACAAGTCCGAGCTGGAGTGCCAGATCGTCGAGCCGCCGGAGCCGATCAACCTCTACATGTACCGGTGCTCCTCGACCTTCGAACTCGATCCCCTCAGGCAGATGCTGGAGGAGAAGTCCGTCTACGGCCTCCTCGTGATCGATCGGCGCGAGGCGTACTGGGGCTTTCTGCGGGGCAACCGGATCGAGCCTGTCGGGGGTACGACGTCGACGGTACCGGGCAAGCAGCGGAAGGGCGGGCAGTCCTCGGTCCGGTTCGCCCGCCTGCGCGAGATCGCGATCAACGAGTTCTACACGAAGGTCGGCGAACGGGCGAGCGCAGCGTTCCTGGCGGAGAAGGACTTCTTCGAGCGGTTCAGGGGGGTCCTGATCGGAGGCCCCTCGCCGACCAAGGAGGAGTTCGAGGCCGGCGCGTACCTGCACCACGAGGTCCAGAAGCGGATCATCGGCCTCTTCGACGTTGCCTATACCAACGAGTCGGGCCTGGCCGAGCTGGTCGACAACGCCCAGGATGCGCTCCGGGGCGTCGAGGTGATGAAGGAGAAGGAGAGCATGGCCCGGTTCCTGAAGGAGCTCGTGAAAGACGACGGGCTCGCCTCGTACGGCGAGGAGTCGGTCCGGCGCAACCTGGAGATCGGGGCGGTCGATACCCTCCTCCTCTCGTCCGGCCTCCGGGAGGTACGGCAGAAGCTCCGGTGCGAGGCCTGCGGCCACACGGAGGAGCGGACGGTGAAGTCGAGGCCCGGTGACGCGACGGGCCAGATCGACCCGGGTACGTGCCCGGACTGCTCAGCGCCGCTCTCGATCGCCGAGGAGTCCGACATCATCGAGGAGCTGACCGAGTTCGCGGACCAGTCGAGCGCCCGGGTCGAGATCATCTCCGATGACTTCGAGGAGGGCTCGATCCTGATGACGGCCTTCGGCGGCATCGCGGCCATTCTCCGATACAGGACGGGATACTGATGTTCATCGAGACCACCAGGCTGATCCGAGCGGCATTGCAGGCAGTAACTGGCGAAGAAGATGTCCTGATCGCCGACGGGGGGGAGCACGCAGACCTCGCCTCGACCGTGGCGTTCCCCCTCGCGAAGAAGCGGCGCGCCCCACCGGCGTCGATCGCCGCCGAGCTCGCGTCCCGCCTCGCGCCCACGCTCGCTCCCCACGGGATCGCGGTGGAGGCGACCGGCCCGTACCTGAACTTCCGGTTCGGCCCGCCGTACTTCGCCGGGGCGATCCGGGCCGCCCTCGCGCCGGGGTACGGTGCCGGCGAACCGCAGGAGGCGAGGGTCGTCCTGGAGCACACCTCGGCGAACCCGAACGGCCCGCTCCACGTCGGCCACATCCGGAACTCGATCATCGGCGACACACTCGCCCGTGCCTTCCGTAAGGCCGGTTATCCGACCGAGGTCCAGTACTACGTCAACGATATGGGCCGGCAGATCGCGATCGTGGTCTGGGGCATGGAGCACCTGGGTTTCGAGCCCGACGCCGGGGAGAAACCCGACCATTTCATCGCCCGCGTCTACGTCGAGGCGAACCGCCGGATCGAGGCGGACCCGGCGATCACCGCCGAGATCGACGGGCTGATGCAGCGGGTCGAGGCCCTCGACCCTGCCACGGTCCGCGCCTTCCGAAACGTCGTGGCGCGGTGCCTGGACGGTTTCCGCGAGACCCTCGGCGACCTCGCCACCCCCCATGACCGGTTCGTCTGGGAGTCGGACTTCCTCCGGAACGGGGACATGGAACGGGTCCTCTCCCGTCTCTCCCGGTTGCCCGTGGCGCACCAGGAGGAGGTCTTCTACCTTGATCTCTCCGGGGCGGGGATCGAGAACCGCTACGTCCTCCGCCGCTCGGACGGGACGTCGGTCTATGCGGCCCGGGACCTGGCCTACCACCTCTGGAAGGGACGCAACTTCGACCGGGTGATCGACGTGCTCGGGGCGGACCACAAGCTGATCGGGGCCCAGCTTCAGGCGACGCTCTCCCTGATCGGCGAGCTCCCGCCCGAGATCGTCCACTTCGAGTTCGTCTCGCTCCCCGAGGGGTCGATGTCGACCCGGGCGGGGACGTTCATCGCGGCGGACGACCTGATCGCGGAGACCCGCCGGCGGGCCTTCGAGGAGGTGACCGTCCGCCGGCCCGAGCTCCCCGAGGAGGAACGGAGGGCGATCGCGCAGTCGGTCGCGCTCGCCGCGATCCGGTATGATATCATCCGGATCTCGCCGGAGAAGTCCACGGTCTTCGACTGGAAGACCGCGCTCGACTTCGAGCGCCAGTCCGGGCCGTACATCCAGTACGCCCATGCCCGGGCCTGCTCGATCCTGGAGAAGGCGGGCGGGTTCACGGAGACCTTCGCGGCGGAGTCGCCCTACGAGCAGGCGCTGGTCCGCCAGATTGCAAAGTTCCCGGCGGTCGTTGCCCAGGCGGTGGCGGAACTCCGGCCCCACCTGGTGGCGACCTACGCGCGGGAGCTCGCGGACCTCTTCAATACCTTCTACCACTACGAGCCGGTCCTGAGGGCCGAGGGCGAGATGAGGGACGCGCGCCTGACACTGGTCCTGGCGGCGCAGAATACGCTCAGGGAGGCCCTCGGGACCCTCGGGATCGATGCCCTCCGTTCCATGTGATCCGGCCCGGGAAGCCCTCTCCCGGCAGGGCTACCTCTTCGTCGACCGCCGTTCGACGGCGGCGGTGAAGCCCTGCCTCTGGTGCCGCCGCGCCCTTGCAGGCGGTGAGGCCTGCTACAAGCAGCAGTTCTACGGGATCGAGTCGTACCGCTGCATCCAGATGACGCCCACGCTCCGCTGCAACCAGCGCTGCATCTTCTGCTGGCGCTCGTTCGAGCACGAGGTGGAGGAGGAGGCAGAGCTTTCGCCCGAGGCGCTCTTCTCCGCCCTGCCGCGCCTCCAGAAACAGGCGCTCGCGGGGTACAAGGTTCATGTCACCCCGGAGCGGTTCGAGGAGGCGGCGCACCCCCGGCAGGTGGCGGTCTCGCTCGCCGGAGAACCGACGCTCTACTCGTACCTCCCCCGCTTCCTGGAGCTCTGTAGCGGGGCCGGGATGACCACGTTCCTGGTGACGAACGGGACGCGCCCCTGGGTCGTCCGGGAATGCCGGCCCTTCCAGACGTACGTCTCGCTCGACGCCCCGGACGAGGAGACCTACCTCCGGGTCTGCCGCCCGAAGGAGCCCGGTACCTGGGAGCTCGTCCGGGAGAGCCTCGCACTGCTCGGTGCCCGCCGCTCGGCGGTGCGGGTGACGCTCGTCGCGGGGCTGAACGATCACGAGCCGGGGGGATATGGCACGCTGATCGCCGATTCCGCGCCGGTCTTCGTCGAGGTCAAAGGCTATATGCATCTCGGGTACAGTAGAATGCGCCTGTCGGCGGCGCACATGCCGTCCCACGAACGGGTCAGGGGGTTCGCCGAGCAGGTGGCGCGGCACGCCGGGTACCGGGTGCGGGACGAGAACCGTGCGAGCCGCGTGGTGCTGCTGGAGCGGGTGGAATGAGGTTCAACGTCGAGGAATGGAGAGACCGTTCGCGGAGCGACTTCGAGGGCGCCTGGCATGCGGGCCCGGAGGTGCTGACGCCGCCTGGTTCGGCCGGCAGGTACCCGAGACTCGCGTACCCCCGCGCCCGCCGTCACCCGGTCTTCGAGACGATCCAGCGCCTGCGTGAGGCCTACCTCTCGATCGGTTTCTCGGAGTACGCCGTCCCGATCATCGTCGACGAGGCGGAGGTGTACCGCCAGTTCGGGCCCGAGGCGATGGCGGTACTCGACCGGGTCTTCTACCTCGGCGGGCTGCCCCGGCCGAACGTCGGGATCGCCCGCGAACGCCTGGACCGGATCAATGCGATCCTGGGCAAGGAGATGGACGCGACCACGGAGGAGGGCCTGCGCGAGACCCTGCACGGCTACAAGAAGGGGTCGGTCGACGGGGACGAGCTCGCCCACGTGCTCGCGGAGGTGCTCGGGACCGACGACGGGGTCGTTGTCCGGGTGCTCGACGAGGTCTTCCCCGAGTTCCGGGAGCTCGCCCCCGAATCGAGCCGCTCGACCCTCCGGAGCCACATGACCTCCGGGTGGTTCATGACCCTCGGGGCCGTCTGGGACCGCTCGCCCATTCCGCTCCGGCTCTTCTCGGTGGACCGGTGCTTCCGTCGGGAGCAGGAGGAGGGGCCGACCCGTCTGATGACCTATCACTCGGCGTCCTGCGTCGTCGCCGGCGAGGACGTCACGAACGAGGAGGGAAAGGCGGTTGCCGCCGCCCTCCTCTCCGCGTTCGGCTTCGACGACTTCCGGTTCCAGCCCGACGAGAAGCGTTCGAAGTACTACATGCCCGGCTCGCAGACCGAGGTCTACGCCCGCCACCCGGTCCACGGGTGGGTCGAGGTGGCGACCTTCGGTCTGTACTCGCCCTCAGCCCTCGCGGAGTACGGAGTCGGCATCCCGGTGATGAACCTGGGGCTCGGGGTGGAGCGGCTCGCGATGGTCCTTTTTCAGGCCGACGACGTCCGGGCGATGGTCTTCCCCCAGTTCTTCCCCCAGCCGCTCTCCGACGGAGCGCTGGCGGCAGCCATCGGCCTCCGCGAGGAGCCGGCGACGGTGGAGGGGCGCCGGCTCGCCATAGCGGTTGCGGCCGTCGCGGCCGAACACGGGGACGCCCCCGGCCCCTGTTCGTTCCCCGCGTGGGAGGGCTCACTCTCCGGGCGCCACGTCCGGGTGGTGGTGGAGGAGCCGGAGGCGAACTCGAAGCTCCTCGGGCCGGCATGCCTCAACGAGGTCTTCGTCCTCGACGGCTCGGTGCTCGGGGTGCCCGACACGGAGAAGTTCCGCGAGGTCCGCAAGAACGGTGTCCCGACCGGTATCCGGTACCTGGATGCGGTGGCCGCCCTCGCTGCAGCCCGTATCGAGGAGGCGGCCCGTTGCGGGGAGGGGACGACCGTCCAGGTGAAGATGGCAAAGCTCCCGAGCGACATCAACCTCCGGGTGGCGGAGCACGCGATGCGCTCGGTGACCGACCGGAAGAAGAAGGTGGACGTGCGGGGACCGGTCTTCATGACGGTCCGATCCGAGATCGCCGGCCCGGAGTGACGGGCAGGCCCTCTCCTCTCTCCATCCCGTCGTGGCACGTCCCGATCTGCGTGAACTGAACCCGTTTGATATCCCGCGTGTTTATCCGGCTTTCAGGGGACCCTTGTGTCCACGAAGAGGCGGAAGGATGGCGTAAAATCTCCGGTTTCCGGGTCCGTTCGCGCTCTCGTGCAGGGCCTCACCATGTGACCAATCAACACGCCGGTTCGCCATGATCCGGCACCGGCGGGGGTTCATCGACCCTTCTTCAGGGCGCCCGGGGAGCCCGCACACCGCCGGCGCCATTCAGGTGCAATCGGGGATGCGATATGGGAACCCGATCCGGATTCGGGTGACCCCGGGGTTCATCGGTTCGTCGTTCGGGATCGGCGCAACGCGGAGTCTCCCGTCGGAACCGGAAAACACGGTCATCCGGGAGATATTCGGCGAGTATGCCACGGCGGCGGCCTTTTCCGATGGGTGACAGGGAACCGGTCCCTGGTCCGGGTGCAGAACGGCGGGCAGGTCTGCCGGGTCAGCGAATTGTCGCAGGCGTGGACACACGGGTCGGGACGCCGGGAATGCGGCCCGAAGACCTCCCACCCACCCGCCTGTGCCCCCTCCATCTGGTGACCGCCGGGGATGCCGCTGCGTTCGACCGGTCGTCGGAGTACCCGACCACTTCGACCCCCGCGTTCGGATCGAAAACCCCCGATCGCCCACCTGTCGGACGATGCCCCCTCTCTGCCGACCACACCGCACGCACCGGCCCGTCATCACCCTTTTGTGCCGGCCCACCGAACCGTCTGAGGTGGACCCGTTCACCCACGCGATCGCGGCAGCCGTCCTTGCCGACGCCCTCGGACTGCCGGCGCTGGTCCCGTTTGCCGTGCTCGGCTCGGTGATCATCGACGTCGACGCGTTCTTCTCCCGCCTCTCCGATCCCCATCCGGCGCTCTACCTCTTCGTCCACGGGGGGATCGCCCACGGGCTCGCCGGCGCCGCCGGCATGGCGGTGCTCGCATGGGCCGGTCTTCTCCTCACCGGACTGGCCGGCCTCCTGCCTCTGGCGATCCCGTCCACCACTGGGTTTGCCGCCGTGCTCGCCGGGGCGTACCTGCACCTCGGACTCGACTGGCTCGCCTGCCCGGGCCTGCCGCTCCTCGCGCCGTTCTCGGACCAAAAGTATACCCTCGGGCTCCTTCCCGGGCCGAGCCTCGTCCTCTTCCTGCTCAGCACCGCCGTCCTTTCCCTGCTCGCGACGGGTACGGCCACCGTCGACACCCTCCGTCTGCCCGCCGCCGCGATCGCCGGCGCGTTCTTTTTCATCCGCATCGTTGCTTTCGCTCTCGCCCATCACCGGCCCGGCACCGCCGGACGGCTGGTCCCGACGATCCATCCGCTCCGGTGGCTGGTGATCGCCGAGACTCCCGGGGCGTGGTCGGTGGCCGGGTACCGGATCGGGAGCGGGACGGTGGATCTTAGCACGTACCCGAAGTATCGGGAGGTGTCCCCCGGCGAGGCGACGCAGTATCTCGCGCACCCGCGGGCCAGGCGCGTCCGGTACCACTCGTACATAACCACGGTGGAGTGCGACGGGGACGCCGTCGTCGTCGCCGACCCGGTGCGGGAAGCCGGGCTCGTCCGTTACCCGTTCGACCACCAGCGGGCCCGGCTCCCGCTCATGAAACCCGCTGCCGGGTGCCCCGATGGCGGGTCATGAACGGGGTTGGGGACCGTCCGCTCCCTCAATCCAGGACGGCGATGCCGTCCGGGTGGGCATAGAACCGGTTCTGTCCGCCCCTCCGGGTCCGGATCGAGACCCGATCCCCCGTCCGCATCCCGAGCCTGCGGGTGAGCTCCCGCCGGACGAACACCGTCAGGCCCGATCCCGGGTCGACATGCACCAGGTTGGGATACCCCCCGACGGGTTCGACCTCCTCTACCTCCAGTGAAACGGCGGCGAACTCCGGCAGCCCGGCGGAGTCCTCCAGCCCCGTGATGCGTCCTGTCACCACCGCCCAGTTCTCCACGATCGCCACCATGTTTGGCTCCATCTCCCCGTTGCGACGCCGCCGGTTCACGCGGCATCGCCTCCGGACAGGTACCGGACGATCCCCCCGGCGATCTCCTGGCCCGACCCCTCCTGGAAGAAGGAGTAGGCAGGCATCGGGTTAACCTCGAAACAGTAATACTCTCCTGCAGGCGTCACCTTCAGGTCGATCCCGGCAAGCGGGAGGGCGAGCCGCGTGGCAAGCGCCCGGCAGCGGGCCTCGATCTCCTCCGGGAGTTGCACCGGGACCATCTTCAACTCCTCCCCCTCCGACGACGGGTACCGGTAGTCGACCGCCGGGGTCTGTATCTCCGTCGCGAAGACCTCCTCCCCGGTGACGTGGACGCGGACGTTGGTACCGGGCACGAACGCCTGGAACTGGGTCGGAAGCAGCCGGACCCGGTCCAGGTGGAGGAGCCTGACGTCGGAGAGGGTACGGACGATCGACCTCGTCCCGCTGATCGACTTGAAGACCACCTTGCCGTGCGCCCGGAGGAACTCTTTTATGCGCCCCGGGTCCGAGGTGATCAGCGTGGGTGGAGTCAGAAACCCCGTCTCCTGGATGAACTGCGCCTGGTACGGCTTCGAAGCGTTCGATCCCATCGCCGAGCACCGGTTCATCACCCGGCAGCGCGTCATCTCAGTCCACTGGGTGAGCGCGTCGTGGAGGAGCCCGGACCGCCGGAATCCTCCCGGATCATAGGTCGGCCCGAGCCGGTTCTCCGGGAGGTCCTGCCAGTCCATCAGCCGGAGAAAGACCCCGGAGAAGACCGAGAGCGGCCAGTCCCGGCCGCAGAGCGAGAGGATACCATCGACCGGCTCCCCACGCCGGACATCGACCCGAAGACCGATGGAACGGGACTCCCGCTGGTTCAGGACGACGTGCTCGACCCCTGCCACCTCCGCTGCCTCGATCACCAGACGCGTCGGCCCGTCCGATGGGATGCCGCAGACCAGAATCATGCCGCCGGGACCTCTTCCCCGGCCAGCAGCAGGGCGATCGCCCGGTGGGCCACGGGATCCTCCGTCACGGGAAACGAGGTCACGTTCGTCACCAGCCACTCCCCGGTATCGACCGACCGCCTGAACGAAACCTGGAGAAGGTTGCACCCGGCACGGGCGCTGAGCCGGTCCAGGCCTGCCGAGAACCGCTCCCCGAGCCGGCCTATCCGATGCCTGCCGGAGACGAGCACGATCTCCTCCTCGCCGTCGACCGGTTCGAAGAAGCAGGTCGGCTCCCGTGGGAATGGCGGGGTACAAACCGGTTCGAAGACGGTCTCGCCCGTTCCGTCCGCGCTGATCCGGTGCGGGATGTACCCCCGTTCGAAGAAGACCCGTGGGTCGCTCGAGAAGGTACAGCCCCGCCCAGGGAGGCCCGCACGGGAGGCGAGATCAAGCCACTGGAGAAGGGGAAACTCCGGCCCGGGAAGCGACCACGGGGAGGGGGGGTTCACCACCGGGCAGGGGAGCGCGGCGAGCCAGGAGAGCCAGAGGGCGGCAACCTCGCCGAGGGCATACAGGCGGTCGGCTTCGCTCGACCGGAGGAACTGCGGAAGGTCAGGGACCTGCAGCCGGTTGAAGACCCCGCGAATCCCCCGATCGTCGAGCCTGGTCCCGTCCGCGAGGCGGACCCGTGTACCGGTCTTCCCCTCGCCGAGCCGTTGTTCCCAGCAGGGGGCGAGGGCGAGTTCCTCTTCGGTGATGAACATGACACGTTCCTCTCCGAGCCACTCCCTGAGCACCCCATACACCCCACACGCGGTCACATCAGCGGGTGAGGCGAGGACCAGCACCTGCCCGTCTGTCTCCGTCTCACCAGCCTCCCTGCGGGGTGTCGAGCGCCCGCTTCTGCCCTGAACGGCGGCCGGTCCGCCGGAAGATCTCCTCGTAGTCCTCCTCCTCGGAAAGGCCTCCCTCCCGGAGATCGGGCCGCAGGGTCTCATCGATGAAGGGCTCGGCGAGCCCTAGGCGGGCCTCGAGTGCCGCGATACGGGCCTCCAGGACCGAGATGTCCGCATCCTGGAACTGTCGTTTCGGCCGGGTAGTTCCACCCTTCGGCCATCCACCGGGGATCTCGATCTTCTTGACATCGACCTTGTCTTTGAGGACCTTGTTCTCGATCTTGAGTTCCTTCTTGAGTTCCTTGATCTGGTCCTTCTTCAGTTCCTTGACCTCCTTGATCTGGTCCTTGATGATCTCCTTCTTCAGTTTTATGATGCACGAGGTGGCGACGTTCGCGTTCATCACCGGCCCCGAGGGGCTGATGTTGGTGATCGAGACGCAGGTGTCCACTCCTCCGTACGAGAGCGAGTGCGGGGTCGTCGTCTTGGTGAACGATGTGTTGCCCGCGGTGCCCGGGTACGGGTCGCCCGCATCCCCGCGGTTCGCACCGTTCTCCAGATCCTTCTTTCCATCGGCCTGGACAAGGCGGACCTTCGGGTGGTTCTCGTTGGTGTTGTTCCCGATCGCGTCGTCGATGTGCCAGATCAGGAGACCGTCACCCGGGAGTTTCGCGTCCGAGCCGATCCGCTGTCGGTTCTCAACCAGGAAGTACTCCTGCCCACCACCGCAATCCTTCCAGAGCCGAAGGATTGTGTGGCTGGTCTCCACTGCCTGGATCGACTGCGTCGTGCTGGCTGTCGGGCAGGCGAACGTGACCCAGTCCTGCTGGGCCTTGCACCACGCAGACGGGTGCGCCGGGATCTCGCCGCCCCCGTTCCAGCTGCCCGAGCCCATCAGACACCAAGAGCCGACGCCTTCGCTCGTCCCGTCCGTGTCGTAGAGGTCCGGGAAACCGAAGAGCGCGTGGCCGAGCTCGTGGCAGCAGACGCCGATCTTCGCGTCCTCCGGGACCGTTGCATAGGCATAGACCTTCACGCCGTCCGCGGAGTAGGCTCCGCCCTCGAGTACCCACTTATGGGACCAGATGTCGTTGGCGCTCCCGGTCTCTTCCGCCCCCTGTCCGGCGTGTATGACGATGAATGCGTCGACGAAACCGTCCCCGTCGTTGTCGTACTGTGCATAGTTGACCGCGGCGTTCGCGGCGACGGCGGCGTCTTTAGCCATGGTCCGGGCATTCGGAGAGGCGCTCCCGACCCCAGAGTCACCGTGGGCGTACTCGGTCAGATTCCTGGGGAGGGTGTAGGGCCCGAGAACCTCACCAACGATCTCCACCTGACCGTTCGAGACCTCGGTAAAGTATTCGCGGAGACTGCCGTTCGGAAGCACCCCTGTGGAGAAGAAGAGGTCCTTGAAGTGCTGGGGGGACTCCGCAAACTTTCTGTCGGGGAACTCGGCGAGCACGACGATCGCCCGGATCGTCCCCGTGATCGGTGCACGGTCGGCTGCCGCCCGCCGAACGGGCTCGGCGGATGTCCCGAGGGGGAAAAGGTCGCCGGGGTAGATCAGTCCATCATCCTTGCCCGGGGGCGAGTAGTCCCGCACCGCAAGCATCCGGGAGAGCGGCCCTTTTGCCTTTGCGCGGAGTTGCGCGAGGTCTGTCTTCATCTTTTCGGCGAGCCTGGGACTTGGCGGCACCATCTCGGGTTCGTTGATGGATCTCCCGATCCATACGGGCCGGTCTGCCAGCACGGCATTTCGGCCAGTTCTGTCGTTTTCATTCTCTGTTTCGTTCATTTTACCGTCTCCTGGAACCCTGTCTCCCGGTTGGTCCTGCTTCCCGTTCGTGATCGATTCACCTGATGTCCTCCGGGGGTGGACCCCGCCGGTATCCCTCTCGGCGGGATTCTTCGCCCT
>Ga0116184_10001359_pt1 | contig 23869 bp, 14 predicted proteins | sample AD_JPNNA5_MetaG_FD_89886 | JGI IMG/M metagenome (GOLD analysis project Ga0116184, IMG submission 89886) | Active sludge microbial communities of municipal wastewater-treating anaerobic digesters from Japan - AD_JPNNA5_MetaG | ecosystem: Engineered > Bioreactor > Anaerobic > Digestate | place... | reverse complement strand
TTGATGATGTTCAAAAAGCTCTTATTGATAGTTTCTCATACTTGGATAGCAACAGAGACATGGTCTCAAAATTGACCTATTTCAAATGGCTTAAATTAGATTAATGAAAGCGATTTGGTATTAGCCGTCTCAAGTTTGCCTGCCCTTCGCTTCCCTCCATCCTCCCGCCTGAAATGCGGGAACTCCGCAGGAGGCGGATCTGTGGCACGCGGAATGGGGTTAAGCAGGAAACGGAGTTGCGATTCCCGGGGAACGGGGAAGGGTTAGAGAATTACCGCTGAACCGCGGAAGGGTAAGGGGCTGAGGGCAGAATGCGGAGCTTATTCCGGCTTCATTTGGGGGAAGAGGATAACCTCTTTGATGGAGTCGTTTTCGGTGAGCAGCATCACCAGCCGGTCGATCCCGATTCCGAGTCCGCCCATTGGGGGCATCCCGTATTCGAGGGCTTCGAGGAAGTCCTCATCGACGGTTTGGGCCTCTTCGTCGCCAAGGGCGCGGAGGGCGGCCTGGGCTTCGAGGCGGGCGCGTTGGTCGATGGGGTCGTTCAGCTCGCTGAAGGCGTTGGCGAATTCGTGTCCGGCGATCATCAGTTCAAAGCGGTCAGCGAGCAGGGGATTGTCGGCTTTGGCTTTGGCGAGGGGGGAGATTTCCTTGGGAAAATCAGTCACGAAAGTCGGCTGGACCAGCTTTTCCTCCACAAATTCCTCATAGATGAGGGCAATCAGTTTCCCCACTCCGGAACCGGGCGGGATTTCGATTTTCCGTTCCCTGCAGAAGGCGGTGGCTTTGCCCAAATCCATGTCTGCCAGGTCGATTCCGGCGTATTCTGCCACCAGCTCGGTCATCGGGGCTCGGGTGAAGGGTTTGGACAGGTCGATGCTATGCCCGCGGAAAACGAATTCCTTTTGGCCCAGGACGTCGATGGCCAGATGGCGGATGAGGTTTTCGGTGAGGTTCATCATCCCCTCGAGGTCAGAATAGGCCTTATAGACCTCGAGCATGGTGAATTCCGGGTTGTGGACGCGGTCCATGCCCTCGTTCCGGAAATCCTTGCCGAGTTCGTAAACGCTCTCGAAGCCGCCCACGATCAGGCGTTTGAGATATAGTTCCGTGGCGATCCGCAGATAGAGGTCGGTATCCAGCGTGTTGTGGTGGGTAACGAAGGGACGGGCGTTCGCGCCGCCGTAGAGGGGCTGGAGCACAGGGGTTTCGACTTCTGTGAAGCCGCGGGTGTCCAGAAAGGCGCGGATGGCGGTGATGATCTTCGCGCGGCAGATGAAGACCTCGCGGTGGGAAGGGTTGAGCAGCAGGTCCAGATAGCGTTTGCGGTAGCGAAGCTCAATATCGGAAAACTCGTCGTAGCGAATGGTTTTCCCGTTTTCCACCTTTTCCTTCACGGCTGGCAGGGGCCGGATGTTCTTGGAGAGCAGCGTCACCCGCGCCGCTTTGATGGAATATTCGCCGGACTGGGTATTGAACATGGTCCCACTTATCTGAACGAAATCGCCGGGGTCACAGAGCTTGAAAAGCTCGTAGTTCTCTTCTCCCACAAGGTTTTGGGCCACGTAAACCTGGATCTTTCCACTGGCGTCCTCAAGGTTGCCAAAACCCAGCTTGCCCTGGCGGCGCATGGCCACAAGGCGTCCCGCGAGCGTTACTTCGCGCTCCGAAGCGATCCATTCCTCCCGGCCTTCAAGCACCTCCGAGATGAGATGGGAGCGTTCCGACTTAATGGGATAGGGGTCTATCCCAAGATCGCGCAACTTGGTCAGTTTCTGCTTGCGCAGCTTTACGAACTGGTTGTCCTTGGGCTGCATCTATATGGTCTATAAGTCTTTGAAAGGATTGTCGTCCGAGGTGTCCTGCTTCTGGCTGGCGTAGCGGCGCCATTCCTCATCGGCGCGGGAACGTCCGCCGCGGCGGGGACGGCTGGGGTCGTAAGGTTCGCGGGAATCGCGCCGTTCGTCGGAACGACGGTCGTCAGAGCGGCGGCGCTGTTCCACAAGCTCGCCGGGCTGGCGGTCGGTGTAGTCCAGGGTGAGGCGGTGGCCTTCGCGGTCGATGGCGGTTACCATGAGCTCAACCTCGTCGCCGGGCTTGAAATTGTCCTTGTCGCGAACCCTGGAGCGGGGCAGCAGGCCGGTGATGCCTTCGGCGATGGTTACGAAGACGCCGAAATTGGTGACGCTTTCAACCTTGCCGGTGAAGGGGGTTTCCAGCGTGACCACTTCGTCGATCTGGTCCCAAGGGTCGGCTTGCAGGGCGCGCAGGGAAAGGGATATCTTCTGGGTGTCGGCATCGATGCGCAACACCTGGACCTCCACGAAATCGCCTTCTTTGAGCATTTCGCGGGGATGGGAGACGCTGCGGTTGCGGCTCATTTCCGAAACGGGGATGAGGCCTTCCACGCCGGGTTTGATCTCGGCAAAGGCGCCAAAATTGTGGAGGCGAAGGATGCGGCAGTTGATGGTGTCGCCTTCCTTGATTTCCTTAACCAGTTGTTCAAAGGGGTTTTCCATCAGGGCTTTCATCGAAAGGGAGAGCTTTTCGCCCTTGATGTCCAGGATTTTCACTTCCACTTCCTGGCCCTGCTTTAGGACGTCCTGGGGCTTCACGACGTGCTGCCAGGAAATCTCGGAGACGTGCATCAGGCCTTCGATGCCGCCCAGATCGACAAAGGCGCCGAAGCTAGTCATGCGCATCACCTTGCCGGTTACGACGGAGCCGATCTCAAGCTTTTTGAGGGCTTCAGCCTTCCTCTCGTTTTCCTCGGCTTCCAAAAGCTGGCGACGGGAAACCACCACGCGGCGGCAATTTTCGGAACACTCGATCACCATGAAATCCAGGGTTTTGCCGATGTAGTCAATATTCGCGTCACCGCCCCGCATGCTCATCTGGGAAATGGGGCAGAAAGCGCGGGCGCCGAGGACATCGACGTTGAACCCGCCCTTGGTGACTGAGTAAACTTTGCCGGCAACCGGGATTTTGCGCTCGAAAGCGTCGAGTAGTGACTGTTTGTCCACATATTGCTTGGTAAGGCTTTTGCCTATGACGAATCCCTGGTCGTTGCTGTCAACGATGTAACCTTTGAGGGTGTCGCCGACGGCGTAGGGCAGCTCGCCCTTTTCGTCGGCAAATTCGCCGTTTTCGGCATAGGCGTCGAACTTGCCGCCCAGGCTCAGGATCATGTGATTGTCACCGATACTGATGATGGGGGCTTCAACGACGTCGCCTTTTTTGAATTCCGCTGTGGTTTGGAAAGATTCTTCGAGCATGCGAAGATACTCTTCCCGCATTTCTTTCAAAGCAGCTTTGCTGCTGGTTTCACGCACCTTGTCTGACATAACTATCTCCTAAGGACATTTCAGAAAGACCACGATTTCCGTGACCCCTTTTTTGTAAAGGATTTTTATTGCGGCAAAAGGACAGGGCAAGGATAAACATTCTGACCTGATGAACATTTCTCCCATGAAGAAAAGGGAGTTCAAAGAGTGCGTGGAGAGGTTGATAGACAGGGAGGCCGTATCAGTGGATGTTCAAAATAAACCAAACAGAGCACCCAATCTTTATATACTGGAAGGCAGCATCATGGAAACATAGAAAGCGCCGCAAGATACAAGTTAACCAATACTGCTCCAGCATGGTGGGGAGGCTTCTAGCATCCACACAATTACGAAAATTCACTACCCCGATTATTAGGGTGTGAATTTTGTGAATTTTCATCACCTCCTGGTGTTTTCCAACTACGCTGGAGTCGAGTGAGGAACAAGCTTCTACTACAGCAATTCCACTTGCTCTCATTTTCATAGGGATAAACTGATTAAACGGATTGACGGATTCTTGGTTCTCTTTTCAAATCGAGCTATTGATCGATGGAGACATTGACCAACCACTCAGCCTGGCGTACAGCGAACACAGTGAGCATGGACGCCAGAGACGGTGGAGTGACGGGGACAGACAGGCGGCTTGGCGGAGTGGCTGAAAAATGAACTTGACTAAATCCTTTCCTGCTTTTCTAATGATTTTAAATACATTATTAGGTAGTGAAATTGAGCAGTCTTCACCATCAGGTTTACCAGAGCTACATTCAATCGATGCACCGCTTCTGTCAGTATCCGGTGCTGGCTGAGGGCCTCCGGCAGGCAGAGCTTGGGATCCGCGTGAAACTTTTAGCCATCGGAAAGGCGGCCTGGAAAATGGCGGCTGTGAGCGTTAACGCCTTGGCAGAAAGGAACATTAAGGCCGAGGGGCTGGTGCTCACCAAGCCCGGCCTCAGCCACGGCGATATCCCCGGCCTGGCCATCCTCTCCGGTGGCCATCCGCTGCCTAATGAAAACAGCCTGGCCTCCAGCTCGCGAATCGCCGCCTGGCTGAAGAAACTGAGCGCCAAAGACGACCTGGTGATCCTGCTTTCCGGAGGCAGCTCCGCGCTCTTTGAACTGCTGCCCGAAGGATTCGACCTGGCCGACCTGGCCACGGAACACAGGCTCCTGCTCCACAGCGGAAAAGACATCGCCGAGATCAACCGCGGGCGCACAGGGCTTTCCCTGGTGAAGGGCGGCAGGGCTCTCGAACTCACCAAAGCCCGGAGGATAAAGGTTTTCGCCGTTTCCGACGTGGAGGGAAACGACCCCCAGGTATTGGGCTCAGGGCCGTTCACACCAGCGAAACCGGGTGAGAAAACGGCCGACGGCTGGCGCTATAAACTTGGGACCAAACAGATCGAATACAACATCGTGGCGGACAATCAGGGCTTTCGTGAACTTTTTGCCAAAGACTTGCGCGAAAAGGGCTTCCGGGTGCTGGTGGAAAAATCATTTCAGGGCTGTCCACTGCCTAAGCTGGCCAACCAAATCAAAGAGATCCTGCGGCGGACAAGGAGTCCCAGATACAGGCTGCGTCCGCCCTTCATTAAAATCCTGGGCGGCGAGTCACCGCTGAAAGTGAGCGGCGAAGGCCTCGGTGGCCGCTGCAGCCATCTGGCGCTGCTGCTGGTGCGCTATCTTGCAAAAGAGGAGGAAACTGCCCTGTTCTGCTTCGCCACCGACGGCTGCGACAACGTTTCCAGCAGCGGCGGAGCCTGGTCCGACAGCAACACCCTGGCCCAGCTCAAGGCCGCGGGAATCAACCTCGCCGTCGCTATCAGGAAGTGCGACAGCTATACCGCCCTGAAAGCGGTCAACCACCTCCTCCCCGCCCCGCTTCTCGCCACCAACGTGAACGACATCCACGTCCTCAGCGTGGGCTACAGCCTGCAAAGCCCCTGTCCATCCAGGGACTGGGAAGCGATGGATATCTTTGACGAATTGGTCTGACACCCCCATACCACGATGAGAAGATTGGCGCTGCTCCTCACTTTGCTTCTGGCTTTGGGCTGGACCTGGCTGCTGGCGCAGGAGGAAACCGAGCTTCCCGCGTCCGTGGCTCCCGCCGATTCGTTGCTGAAAACCCCGGCCCCAGAGGATTCCCTATTTTACGCAGCTGACAGCCTGGCCTACAACCACGCGCTGGAACAAATCCGTCTCTACGGCAACACAAGCATCACCTACCAGACTTTCGAGATCAGCAGCGATTCGCTTTTGGTGGACCTCAAAAACAACCTCGCCTTCAGCCAGAGCAACACCGTGATGCGGGACGGCGACCAGATCATCCTGGGCGACGACGTGGCCTACGACATAGACAGCCAGACAGGTTCTCTTTCCGGCGGTATCAGCCGGATGGAGAAAAGCTACTACACAGGCGAGGAAATCCGCAAAATAAGCTCAGATGCTTATGATGTGGACAACGGAAGCTTCACCACCTGCGAGAACGAGGAGCCGGATTTCTGGTTCACCGCCAAAAAGCTGCGGATTTTTCGGGGTGACAAAATCGTGGGCAAACCTGTGGTCGCCTACGTGAACCACCTGCCCGTCTTCTATTTCCCCTTCATCGTGGTGCCGCTCCAGAGCGGACGCAAACCGGGTTTCCTGATTCCCCAACCGGGCTACAACAACATCGACGGCAAGTTTTTCCGCGATATCGCCTGGTATTATCCCTACAAAGACTACGCGGACCTCATCCTGAGCCTGGACCTTTACGAGCGGACAGGCTGGCGCGCAGAGCTCCAGCTTGACTACCTGCGCCGCTATCTACTGAACGGCAGCCTCGACGCTGCCTTCCAACGCAGGTCGGGCGGCAGCCAGACCTTCAACGACTGGTCGCTGCAAGCCACTCACCATCAGGAATTGGGCAACCGTGCCACCTTCGACGCCAACGTGGATTTCGTAAGCAACAAACGCATCTGGGAAGGAAGCTCCGACATCGACGAAAGCCTGGCCCAAACGGTCACCTCCTCTCTTTCCTACCGCCAGCCGCTGCTGGGCTCGTATCTGAACATCGGAGCATCCTATACCGAAGACCTGATCAACAGCCGCGGCACGGTCTCGCTGCCCTCGGCCTCTTTCGCCCTGCCCACCCGGCCGCTCTATGAACTTTTCTATAAGCCGGAACGCAGCTCTGACGCCTGGTGGAGCAACCTCAACTACAGCTACAACCTGCGCCTGGACCACAGCGGCAGCCTTTACTCCAGCGACCGCCTGTTCATGGATTACGTCTGGAATAACCGCTTCGCCCCGGGGGATTCCGTCTGGCACAACTTCGGAATCAAGCACCAGCTTGGCCTTTCCTACAACTGGAAGGCCTTCGGCTGGCTGGGTCTGCAGCACGGTGCCCGCTACAACGAGGCCTGGTTTGACCGCGACAAAAACGGCAATACTCTGGTGCGCGGCAACGACTACAACGCTTACACCAACGCCAACTTCAACATCTACGGCATCCGCAACTTCAAGAAGGGCTGGCTCAAATCCCTGCGCCACATCGTCACGCCCAACGCCGGGATAAGCTTCAATCCTGATTTCAGCGCCAATTCACGCTTCTACAGCTTTGGCGGGGTCGGGCTGCTCAATTCCGCCCGCTCGGCGAATCTCAACCTTTCGCTGGACCAGAAATGGCAGATCAAGTTCGGCAAAGACGACCGCAAGATAAACGATGTGTTCAGCCTCAACAGCCGCAGTTCGGCCAATCTGCTGAATCCTTCCGCCAAGCCCTTCCAAACCATCTCCCACACGGCGGCTTTCCGTCCCGGCAGCTTCAGCCTGGGCAACCTCAGGTTTCCCGGCACCAAAACGAAGCTGGAAGGGCTTTCGCTGGCCTATTCTGCCCAGTTCAGCCTGAGCCACAGCCCCTACGGAGTGAGCTGGGACGACTGGAAAATCAGCAACCAGTATTTTTCCCAGGGCCTCACCCTAACAGGCTCCGCGCCCTATCAGGATTATTTTCCCAAAGCCAAAAACCGCATTTTCGACCCCTACCAGAAAGCGGACAGCCTCCAGTTTTTCGCGCAGACGCTCTCCGAAGCCGAATCCAGCAACACCTGGAGGATAGCCCTTTCCCACGATTTGAGCGCCACCGCCGACCTTTTCGACCCCATTTCCCAAAGCCTTCGTCTGGACAGCTCTTTCCGCCTCACCAAAAACTGGAGCGTGGCCTATGGCAGCTATTTCAACCTGAAAACCGGAGAACAGCTTTCCCAGTCAATCCGCGTTTCCCGCGACCTGCACTGCTGGAAGCTTGAACTCAGCTACACCCGCCGCAACGATTACTGGGAGTACAAAGTGGCGCTGTTCAACCTGGCCCTGCCGGACGCCTTGAGGTTCCAAACCAGTGATAGCAAAAGCTTTTAGGCGTGCGGTTTTCCTGGATCGAGACGGCTGCGTCAGCCCGGACGAGTTCGGCTATATCAGCAACCCCGCCGGCTATCAGCTCTACCCCTGGACCGGAGAGGCTTTGCGCCTGCTGCGGTCCCTGGGCTACCTGCTCATCCTCGTCACCAACCAGTCAGGCATCGCCAGAGGCTATTTCGACATTCCAGCCCTGAACCGCGTGCACGACAGACTGCAAGAGCTTTTGGCGGCGGAGAATGTGAAACTGGACGGCATCTACTTTTCCCCCTATTTCGCCGACGGCAGCGTTGCCCCCTACAACATCGAGCACGAGGACCGCAAACCGGGGCTGGGAATGTTCCGCAAAGCCCGGCGCGCACACAGGATAAATCCCGGCCAATCCTGGATGATAGGAGACAGGCAAACGGACATCACTTTCGGCAAGAACGCGGGCCTAAGCTCCATCCTGCTTCTCACCGGCAACGGCGCCCGGGAAATGCTTTCCGGCCTGCAAGACTGGCCGCGGCAGCCGGATTACATCGCCGAAAACCTGCTCACGGCGGCCAAACTGATCGAACTTCTCCACTAATGAAGACCCGCGGCTCTTTCAGCCAGAGAAAGTTCCAAAGCCTTTCCCCTTCCGCCCAGGTCAAGGCTCTGGACAAGCTCGCGTCTGTCCTGGAAAAATCACTTGCTGGCAGAGAACCGGCTTCCGAATTGACCTCACACGTGCTGGAATGCGTCTCCTGGATGGCTGAACCCGTGCCGGAGAACGTTCTCAGGCTTTCCCAGGACCTGGCATCCGCCGCCGCGACCAGGGAGGCCCAACTGGCGATAACCCGCTTCAAAAGTTCGCTGGGCCAATCTTTCAAGGATAACCAGATACCCCTCAAACGAGGGGACGGACCCCGCTTCGCCGACCTGAACACCCTCGAGCGCGCTGGCAAGGTCATCCTCATTCTGGACAACCTCCGTTCAGCCTTCAACGTGGGTTCGATCTTCCGCAGCGCTGAGTGTCTGGGCCTTTGCAAAATCTGGCTTTGCGGAGTAACCGCCACCCCGAATGACCACGCTTTGCGGAAAACCGCCCGGGGAACCGCCTCCCGCATCGACTGGAGCCACTTTGAGGAAACGGCGGAGGCGGTGAAACAGGCCAGAGCCGAAGGATACCGGGTTTACGCCCTGGAAATCTCAGCCCAGGCGGAATCCGTCTTCGCGGAGGATTTTCAGCTCCCCCTCGCCCTGGTGCTCGGAAACGAAAGCCTGGGCATTTCAAACGAAATTCTGTCCCTTTGCGACCGGACGGTTTGCCTGCCGGTCCAGGGCTGGAAAAACTCGCTCAACGTGGCCGTTGCCTGCGCCGTATGCGCCTACCAGATCGTGTTCGGCTGCCCATCCAGCCATTGAAAGGGATTTGACTAATCCACAACACTTCTCCAGCTTCCTGAACTAACCGGCCTGTTCCAAACAGGTTTCCCGGTAGTCAGACCCTTAGCGCTCTCTTTTATCCCCGTCGTATGCCTCCCGTAGAATACTCGCATCGAGTGCGGCCATTGTGCGGGAGGCGAGACAGGGACGCAGGAAAGGGCCTTAACGGCCTAGCAGCAATGCTTCCTTCCTCTGATTATCAGCCTTGCTCCCCTCCACCGTGAATTTCAGCCAAAGAAAAACCCCGTCGTTTGACGGGGTTCTGATAACCTATTGGAGTTTATGGCTCAGTTGAATCTAAGCACCACAAATTGCTCTGTCTTGTTGCGGTCCTGCACGTAGAGGATGATCGTGTTGCGTTCGTCCTTCCGCATTTTATCGATGGCGGCGTTCATGGCGGCGCTGTATTCTTCCGGGCTGTTCACCTCGGTATTTCCCACCTTGAGGACCACGAAGCCAACCTGGATCCCTGCCTTGGAAGCCGGGGAATTGGATTCGATGGCGCTCACGATCACGCCTTTGCTCGCCTTGATGTTGTTGCGTTGGGCATAGGCGCTGTCGGTGGCTTCCACGCTGATGCCTGCTCCGCTGTCCGGGGCCGCTGCTTCTTCAGTCTCGGCCACGGTGTCCTCGGGGAAGTTGTCGAGCTGGATGTAGAGGGTTTTGACCTTATCCTCGCGGATGATTTTCACCGGAACCTTGGTTCCCACCTTGGAAGTGGCCACCGCGATGCGGAACTTGGAAACGTTGGGCACCTTTTCACCGTTGAATTCCAAAATAACGTCGCCAACGGAGAGGCCGGCCTTGTGGGCGGGTGAATCTATTTCAACCTTGGCCACCAGAACTCCCGAAACCTCAGGCAGGTTGAGGGCTTCCATCAAGTCAGCGGTGATTTCCTGGGGCGCGATGCCAATGTAGGCTCGGGTCACCTTGCCGTTGGCAACAAGGTCTTCCACCACTCGTTTGGCCAAGTTCACCGGAATCGCGAAGCCGATGCCGATGTTGCCGCCGGAGGTGCTGGTGATGGCGGAGTTGATGCCTATCACCTCGCCGTGTATGTTCAAAAGGGGGCCGCCGCTGTTGCCGGGGTTGATGGCGGCGTCGGTTTGGATGTAGTCCTGATAAATGGGGGAATTGCTGCCGAAATTGAGGTTGCTTCTGCCGATGGCTGAGATCACGCCGAGGGTTACGGTGCGGTCCAGGCCCACGTCGCCAAAGGGATTTCCGATGGCGATGGCCCAGGAGCCGATTTCCAGGTTGGCAGAGTCGCCCAGCGGGGCAATGGTGATCTTTTCCCCTTCCTTGACGGTGATCTTGATCACGGCCACATCGGTGTTAGGGTCCAGTCCCACCACCGTGGCGGTGTAATTGACCTTGTCGGCCAGGGTGACGGTGATGGTGCCTTCCTTGCCTTTCTCCACCACGTGGTTGTTAGTCATGATGAAGGCTTCGCGGGTTTGGGGATTGTATTCATACACGAAGCCGCTGCCCATCGAGGTTACGGGGCGTTGCGTCTCCCTGGGTTGCTGGGGAAAGAAGTAGCGGAAGAAATCGTCGTCGAAGAAGGGATTTCTGAAATTCTGGACGGTGACCTTGGATTCGACCTTGATCTGCACCACGGATTGGCGCACCTGGCGAACCACCTCGACCACTGGATTGGGCTCACTGCCCCAAACAGTGGCGCTGCTGCCGGCAGTCTGGCGGAACCGGGGCACATCGTCTGAGCGGAGGTCTTTGGTCTGGGCAACGGCGCAGGACATCAGGCTCAAGACCGCCAACAGGGTGAATATACGTTTGAATACTTTCATCTTTTCTCCTGAAACCGGAAACCAACAGTTCCCGGGCATATTGGGGTGTAAAAAAATAAAAACCAATCACATAGCGCTTCAAGTGCTGTTCCCGAACATAATAATCGACCCCAACGCCGCGGTCAAGGAAAAAATTGCCGCGGTGCCCTCCGCCTCCCAAGCCAGCCTGTTTTTGGGAAAGGCGAAATCCCCGACGCGGATATTGACAACATTTTACCCTCGGGGAGAATGGCCCTCACATGGAAAAAGCTGAATTTGTAAAGGATACACGCACCCCAGTGAAATTCATCAAGGGGGTGGGCGAGGTCCGCTCGCGCCAACTGGCCAAACTGGGCATCAATACAGTCTTGGACCTGATGGAGCATTTCCCCCGGGCTTATATCGCCCGCAAGCTGAATCCCTCTCTGCGGGAGCTCAAGCCCGGCGACAACATTGCTCTTACGGCGATGATAAGTTGGGTGGACGAACGCAGGACCCGCAAGGGAAAAAACCTGCTCGAGGTGGGCATCAGCGACGGCCGCGCCGCCATCGTCTGTTCCTGGTTCAGCTATCCAAAAAGTTTTCCGGGGCTGTTCAAGCCGGGCGCCATGCTCTGGGTTGCTGGAAACTTAACCGAATATAATGGCCAATTGCAGCTAATACATCCTGAAGTTGAATTCGTGGACGACAGCGAAGAGCTGGATTTCTGGAAGAAGCGCGAGTTTCTGCCGGTTTACAGGCTCAGCGGCGACCTTACCCAGAAGTTCCTGCGCCGGATAGTTTACAGCGCTTTCGAGCTTTTCACTTCCCAGATCGAGGAAAACCTTCCGGAAGAGCTGATCGCCAAACGCGGTTTCCTGCCCCGCAAGGTCGCGCTTCAGAAGATGCATTTCTCCCTGCACCCGGAGGAACTGGACAAGGTGCGCAAACGCTTTGTCTATGAGGAATTCTTCTATTCCCAGTTGCTCTGGGCGCGCCACAAGCGCTTTCACGCCCAAGATGTTAAGGGCATCCGCTTCGAAAACAGGCGGGATCTTACTTCCAGGCTATACCGCGAACTGCCGTTCAAACTCACCCAGGCCCAGAAACGCGTTATCAACGAAATCTTTGGAGATATGTGTTCCGACAGGCAGATGTCGAGGCTGCTGCAGGGCGATGTGGGTTCCGGAAAGACGATCGTGACCCTCTTCGCGATGCTGCTGGCGGTGGAAAACGGTTTACAGGCCGCTCTGATGGCGCCCACGGAGATTCTGGCGGACCAGCATTATGGCAACATCACCCGTCTGCTGAAAGATTTTCCCCTGAATGTAGTGCTGCTCAAGGGCGGTTCCTACAAAGGCAAAGCCCAAACCAAAAACGCGATTTCCACAGGTGAAGCCAACCTCATCATCGGCACCCACGCCCTCTTGCAGAGTGATATTTCCTTTGAGAAACTGGGCTTTGTGGCTGTGGACGAACAGCACCGCTTCGGCGTGCAGCAGCGTGCCACCCTTGCCAGGAAGGACAAGCATCCGGACCTGCTCTACCTCAGTGCCACACCAATTCCCAGATCCCTCTCCCTCACCGTGTATGGCGATCTTGAAGTGAGCATCATCAACGAACTGCCACCTGACAGGATTCCCGTGAAAACCCTGGTCCGCTCTAACCAAAAGATAGACCTCGTTTACCGCGAAGTGGCAAAGGACCTGGCTGCGGGCAGCCAGGTCTATGTTGTCTGCCCCCTCATCGAGGAATCCGACAAAATGGACCTCCTCGACGCCCAGAGGATGCACAATCATCTTTCCACCAATATCTTCCCCCAGTATAGCTGTGTGCTGCTGCACGGCAAAATGCCCTCCAGGGAGAAGGACGCTATCATGCTGCGCTTCAAAGCCGGCGAGATCCGGATTCTGGTTTCCACCACGGTGATCGAGGTGGGGCTGGACATACCCAACGCCTCTGTGATGATCGTGGAACACGCTGAACGCTTCGGCCTGGCCCAGCTTCACCAGTTGCGTGGCCGGGTGGGACGCGGAGGACAGCAGGCCTGGTGTTACCTGATCGAGCACTTTCCCCTCAGCAACGTAGCGCGCGAGCGCCTGGACACCATGGCCAAAACCACTGACGGCTTCCTCATCGCGGAGAAGGACCTGCATCTGCGCGGACCCGGAGAGTTCTTCGGAACCGAGCAAAGCGGCCTGCCCCAGTTCACTTTCGTGAATTTGGTGGCGGACCAGCCGATGCTCAAGGAAGCCCGCGAGGACGCTTTTTCCATCATCGCGGAAGACCCTCTTCTGGAGCAGGAAAAAAACGCCCTGATCAAAAAATTCTATACTCGCTAATTCGCTGATAAAGAAATGCTTATCCTCTACTGATGTCCACTCGTCCGGATTATTGTATTGACTAAATAACCCCCCTTGGATTTTAAGGAAAAAAACAAAAACTGACCCGAGGTGCCAATGAAAAAGCTGATCCTCCTGACTTTGCTGACCGTCGCCGTTAGCGCGATGTTCGCGTTAAAATTTGACCCAGATTACTTTTATTCCCGGTCTGTGATCGTCTGCTTCACCAAAGACGCGGTGGGCAACGACACCGGCAAGATAGACTGGTCTCTGCAAAATGGCCGTGCCCGCACAGGGCTGAGTTCCTTCGACGAACTGGCCGCGGAGTACGGAATTGTGGAATTGCAGCAGATGCATCCCTATGTGAAAGTTCCCACTTGGAACGACAACGGAATCTACCTGCAAAACACCTATCGCCTGATCCTGGAATCGGATGACCGCATCGACGCTGCCGTGGACGCCCTGTCCAAGGACAAAAACCTCATCTACGCCGAGCTGGAAGGCATCGCGCGCACCAAGTTTGTGCCCAACGACCCCATGGTAACCCAGCAATACGTCCACACCCGCATTCAGAGTTTCGATGCCTGGGATTACATCCAGGGCTCTTTCGACGTAAAGGTCGCCATCACCGATTCTGGCGTTAAATGGAACCATCCGGATCTCCGGGGCAACATCTGGGTGAATCCGGCCGAATCTCCTGGCATGACCATTAACTGGGATGCCGGCACCATCTCCGGAGGCGATGGGGCCGACGCGGGCGAAGGCGGGAACAAGATCGACGATCTGATAGGCTGGGACTTTTTCAATAATGACAACAACCCCATGCAGACCTATATTTCCAACGACCACGGCACCCACGTGGCCGGTTGCGCCGGGGCTGTGGGCAACAACTCCATCGGCCTGGTGGGCACATCGCCAATCGTTTCAATCATTTCCTGCAAAGGCGCTTCCAACACCTCTCCTTCACAGGGAATCTCCTACGCCTATGACCAGATTAAATACTCTGCCGAAGTCGGCGCCCACATCATCAACGCCAGTTGGGGCAGCCCGGGCAACGGAGCTTATCCGAATTCCATAGTTAATTACGCCACCGCACTCGGTGCCCTGGTGGTTACCGCCGCCGGAAACGACAATACGGAGCACAACTCCTCTTACCAGGATTACCCCGCCGACTGCACCAACGCCCTCTGCGTGGCTTCCACCGGCCAGAACGACATTAAATCGAACTTTTCCGACTTCGGCGCCCCCATCGACATCTGCGCCCCCGGCGAAGGCATCCTTTCCACCATCATTGCCGGAAACGGCTACGATGCCTATGACGGCACATCAATGGCTTCGCCTGTCGCGGCCGGTGTTTGCGCGCTGGTGAAAGCCCTACATCCGGAACTCACTCCCGCGCAGCTTATGCAGCGCGTGATGATGACCTCAGATTACATTTACGAAGCCAACCCGGACTATGTTGGCAAGCTCGGTGCGGGACGCATCAACGCTTTCACCGCCACCATGTTCGACAAAATTCCCAACATTACCGTCGATGACACCACTGTGGAGGAATTCGAAGGGGACGGGGACGGAGTTCCCAACCCCGGTGAAACCATAAAGCTGAAAGTTTCCCTGAACAACTATCTGGATCCTTTCACCGGACTGGCCTGGATGACTGCCACCGGCCTCAACGCCACCCTCACCACCTCCTATCCCGGCATCACAATCATAGACGACACCGCCAGCTACGGAAACCTGACCCCCGGCAGCACGATGTGGAACAACAGCCAACCCTTCAAATTCCAGACCGTCGCCGGCCTGCCCTCGGAACCCATCCCCTTTGAGCTGGTGGTTACCGCCAATCCCACAGCGCCTTTCCCCTATACCAAAACCATTCCTTTCCAGGTGAACCTTTCCCTCGTCCAATCCGGCTGGCCGGTTGCTTTGGGTGGAGCCTCCAACTCCAGCGCCATCCTTTACAACCTCGATTCCAATCCTGACAGAGAGGTCATTTTCGGCGATCCCTCCGGGAAAATCCATGCCGTCAAGGCAGACGGAAGCTCTGTTGCCGGATTCCCCATAAATGTAGGCAGCGCCGTGATCGGCTCCATTGCCATGGGCGACGTTGACAACAACGGCGTAAAAGACTTTGCCGCCGGCTTCCAAAACAACAACATCATGCTGTTCGGCCCCACTGGAAACACCATCTGGACCGTTCCCGCTGGCGGAACCCTGCGCAACGGGCCCGTGATGGCCGACCTGGCTAACAATGGCCAGAGCAAGGTGATAGCGGTGACTCAGACCGGCAGCCTGGTGGTGCTCAACGCCGACGGCAGCCCCTATCCCAATTTCCCCGTCAGCCTTGGCGGTGCCTGCCTGGGCACACCGGCCGTGGCCGACCTCAACGGTGACGGCATCCACGAAATCCTCGTGGCCACCCTGAACGGCACTCTCCATGCCATCAACAGCGCCACCGGACAGAACATCGCCGGTTTCCCCGTGACCATGCCGAGCGGTTCACAAAATCCCATCACCATCGCCAACCTCGATTCTGACAACCACCCCGAAATCATTGTCACCACCAGCACTTCGGGCCACATTCTGGCTTACAACCATGATGGGACGGTTCACTTCCAGAAAAGCGTGGGAGGCCAGATCAAGACCGGAGCCGTGGTTGCAGACGTGAACAACGACGGCAACAAAGAAATCATCGTGATTGGCGCCGCTGGCGTGGTGAACGTGCTCACCACCGCCGGAGCTGACTTGCCCGGAACCCCCATCAACGTTGGCCAGGCTGTGGAATGCACGCCCACGGTTGCTTATTTTGACGGTGACAACATGGCCGGCATCATCTTCGGCGACACCAACGGCTACGTGCACAGCGTGAGGATCGACGGAACCGAATCTCCAAACTTCCCCCTCCGCATCAACGGCAACGTGAAGACCTCCGCCGCCCTTGGCGACATCGATCTGGACGGAGACCTGGACATCGTGATCCCGAACGACGCCTCCTTCTATGTGATAGACGTGAAGCGCCCCGCTCAAAGCATCCCCTGGCACTGCTATCTGGGAACATACAACCGCGCCGGGAACAGCTACCAAACCACTCCAGTGGCGGACAACTCCATTCCCGAACTCAATACCAGGCTCCACGGCAATTTCCCCAATCCCTTCAACCCCAGCACCGTGATCTGTTTCGAACTGGCCGAGTCCGGCCCCGTGACCCTGGAAATCTACAACCAGAAAGGCCAGTTGGTTTCCACCCTCGTAGATGCCAACCTTCCTGCCGGGAACCATTCCGCGGCCTGGAACGGCACTGACGCCTCCGGCGACGCCGTGAGCAGCGGAGTCTATTTCTACCGCATGCGCTCCGGCGCTTTCAGCTCCACCCGTAAAATGGTGTTGATGAAATAATCCCGATTCAAAAATGATCTGAAACACCGGAGACCGGACCAGGTTTCCGGTGTTTCCTCAATAAACACCCCGTGAGGAAACATGCCTACCAAACAATACGGATCAAATAAATTTCAAGACCTTTCCTGGATTGCTGCCCACTGGGGCTATTATCTGCGCCTGAACGGCCATGTGCTGAAGCAGGGTGTGCCCCTGCGCGAACTGATCGGACTCAAATACCCGCTCCGCCTGTCCGATCCGCCCAAACCGCCCCTGCTCTCGGTGGATTTCACCGACGCCTGCGACCTTGCCTGCGTGTACTGCAACAATCCGCTTTTCCCCCACCCCCGCACCATGATGAGCGACGAGGTGTTCGGCTGCCTGCTGGAAAATCTCCGCGCCGCCAAGATCAACCGTGTGCGCATCGGTGGCGGCGAACCCATGCTGCATCCCAAATGCGCGGAAATGCTCACCAAGCTGGCCCCCCTCACCAAATACCTCTCCGTTATCACCAACGGCCAGTGGCAGGACCCCCACCACATAGACGAAATCCTGCTTTCCGGGGTGAACCTGATCGAAATATCCATCGACGCGGGCGGCGCCAGGATCTATGAAGCTTCCCGCAAAAACGCCAGCTACCTGCGCCTCATCCGCAACCTGCGCCACATGCGGGCCCTGAGGGACAGACTGAAGAGCAAAACCCTCATCAAAGCCCGCCTGATGCTGAGGCCCTCAACCCGGCACCTGGAAAGCTCTGAAACCCTCTTCTGGAGACGCTACGCGGATACCGTGCTGCCCCAGCTTCTGCTCAAGCACCCGGATTCCGATTACGACACCGACGTCTTCTATTCCCCGGTTTACGACCAGAATACAGCCCCGGTTTGCACCCTTCCCTTCAAGGATCTTGAAGTGAGGCCCGACGGACGCGTTCCCATCTGCCCCGCCAAAGGCTGCGCCATCGATCCCGCCAAACAGCAATTCCTCGGCCACATCTGCCAGGATTCCCTGCTGGACATCTGGAACGGCCCGGAGTTCAAAGCCATGCGCCAGGCCCACCGCGACAGACGTGGAGACATCCTGGAAGGCTGCAAAGGCTGCAACTATAGCTAAACAGCATTTACCAGACAAGCCCGCTTCCCTGACAGGCTGGCGTAGAGCGAGGAACGAGCATCGATAACAGCAATGAATGATTATTCCAATAGTTCCTGTCGTCCATGCTTACGCGTTCGCTGGACGCCAGGGGTGGTGAGGTGACAGGGTTTTTCTGGATTCCGGGTCAAGCCCGGAATGACGTGGTGGAGAGGTGGCAGGCTGGCGTAGAGCGAGGAACGAGCATCGACGACAGCAATGTATGAGATTATTCCAATACTTCCTGCGTCTATTCTCACTGCGCTCACTGGCATACCCTCGCTATGATTTTCCGCCCTTCGGGCTGCCCATTCGGTTTGAAAGGGAGCCATAAAGAGTAGAAAACAAAAGGCTCTGGCCCTCCGTTATAGCCCCCTGCCAACGATACACGTTCATCCACAGCGAATGTCCATTTTGTCATCCGTGCTTTCCCCATTTACCCCTTCTCACTAACATCCCATTCACTTCTCGCTGAGTTCCCGCCCGTCAAACGGGAACTCAGCGGGAGGCAAAAAGGAGGCAAATGGGCTGGGGCAAAGGACGGGTCAGGAAATGACCAGCCGGATAAGCCCACTTGAAAAAAGAACTTGACTTGGATTTGCAAGATGAAAACAATGCGAATGGTCGTTTGGCCTTTCATAGATAGTGAGTAACGGGGATATCAGATGCCCTCAAACAATCAGAGAAACAAGGGATGGATTGTAACACCAACATCGGGACTTGACATAATATTGTTAAGCAATACGCCGGTTAGGGAATAGTATTATGAAACGAAATGTTCTACTATTACTTGGTAATGGATTCACAATAGATTTTTTGCAGAATACTGTAGGGGAAAGTAGCCAAATTGATGTGTCCAATTTGTTTGCAAATGGCGATTTGGTCCCATGGCATAATGAATCGGGCATTGGATATTTATCATATAAACATTGCAAGATGCTATGGACATTAGGAATACGGCCTACTTTGAATGCTGATGATGCGCGGAACTATTTTGAACAAATCATCTCTTGTGCAAATTTCTTTTTTACTAACATACAGGAATCGCAGAATTCTGAAAATACCAACCTATACATAGAAGCTTATCTAGAGTTGGTAAGATACTTGAAATGCCTTTTTATTTACTATGATTCACTTGTTGATGTTGCTAACCCAGAGATAAAAAATAAAATACGAAAATGGGAATGGTACAAGATTATTAACTCATTGTATAAAGACCATGATGTCGGAAGGATCTTAATAGTCACTTATAATTACGATATATTTTTAGAAAGAATTCTGTCAGAATTGAGAATCCCATTCTTCATTAAACCTTTCACAGCAAGTAAAAACAAACATCGCAGTGACAGTAAAATAATACTATACAAACCTCATGGTTCAATTAGCTTCTCATATTGGATTCAATCTCCTGACACACAATTTAAAACAGCTTCTCCCTATAATCGAACTAAGGTTGAACTTGAGGATTTTAGCATTTACACAGATAGAAGGGAATTGACTACTATGGATACCTTTATCGCAATTGTCCCACCCTCTGGAGATTCATTAAGGCTTAATTATAAATGGGCAGAACAAATACAAACTTCTCTTCAGGAAGATATTAAGTTGCTGAGTGATGATACCTCAGTTGTTATTAATGGTTTGTCTTATTGGCACGTTGATCGTTTGGAAATCGACAGAATCCTTATTAATCTATCCCCCAATGTTAGGGATATCGTCTATGTAGATCCACATCCCTCAAAGGTGTTAACTGCGGTTCTAGGGTCAAAATTCTCGAATTTTAAAGTTCTTCGTCACATAAACAAAGGAGTAATAACATGACGTTTAAAAGAAATTCAAACACAATAAAGCTTGCACAATTCTGGGAGTATTGGCAGCTAAATAAGTTCAACGTAAATCCCAAATTTCAGCGCAAATCCTTCGTTTGGTCTGAAGACAAGAGGGCATACTTGATTGACACGATATTTAGGGACTATCCCATGCCACCAATCTTTCTACGTGAACATATAGACAAAAACACAGGAGAGACTAAGTATGATGTAATTGACGGAAAACAAAGAATCGAATCTATAGTTTCGTTCCTTAAAGATGATTTAGCAATGCCCAATGATATCTATGACGACTATGCTAGTTTGAGTTCAAAGAAATTATCGGAGATCATGAAAGATCCAACATTAGAACCTTTATTGCTAGTATTCTGGCGATACAACTTGCCAATTGAGTATATTGCCACAGAAAAAGAAACTGTTATAAACGATGTTTTTGACCGATTAAATCGCAATGGTGAGCCACTTACTAGACAAGAGCTTAGACATAGTAAACACTCTGGCACTGAATTGTATAAATTGATTAAAAGGTTAAAAGAAATTCCTTTCTGGAAGAAGAACCTCCATAAACTTAAAGACAATCGGATGGAAGATGATGAGTTTGTATCTGAGTTACTCTTTTTTATTATATCAGGTAAGATCGAAGATTCAAATCCAAAGATAATTGATAATCATTACGATAAATACTCGAAATACAACAAAGACAAACTTCTGTTGTTTGAAGATCAATTTAGTCAATTAACTGAGCGAATGACTTCAATACTGCCAGATCTTTCACAATTCCGGATCGATGGCACAAGCCATCTTTATGGATTATGGTGTTTTATATACAAAACGGGTATGAGTCGTTGTTTTGAGCATATTAGAATTAAAATACATAAATTCTATACGGAACTGAGAAATAAGAACTACGATATAGACATGATAAAAAAGTACAAGGAATCAATGTCGGCCGGAACAAAATCACGAATTCAACGTGTCAGAAGAGCAAATGCTCTATTGGAGTATTGTGGGATTGACGATAGATATAATGAAGCATAAGTCTTGTTTTCCCTGTTTCTGAGTGTTAGAGAACAAGCTAGACAATGGCTTATTGACAAAGTAACCCGTGATTATTTCATATACATAACAGCAGACATATAATATACGGAATACTGAATGGATAGGATTCCCAGAATGGACTCGAGGTAGTTCTTTCGATAATCCCCAACACGAATCCTGAAAATGCTAATATGTTGCCCCTTTCAAATCAAGCGGGTGTGGGCATTCATCCAGAAATCCAGCTCGAAGGGCTCGATACAATCAGATATCCGCTCAATCTGAAAGATAGTTTCTGTATCCCATCCTCTTTTCCAAGTCCCGGAAGGATTGGATTTGGGAGCCTCAGACACAAAGCGAGCCTCATACGAAATGAATTATTCGAGGGGCCGGAAATTTTGGGATTGACACATTCGGCCGGGTGGAGAGAATGGTATTTAGAATAGATGGTGCTACTTTTAGGTAAAAGGGAATCCCGTGAAAAGCGGGAGCGGTAACCGCCACTGTAAGCGGCAGATGAGGCCAGTCCGGTCACTGCGTTAGAGAGCGTGGGAAGGCCGGGCTTCCAAAATGGCCGCCGCGAGCCAGGAAACCTGCCACCGATTCCGGCCAGCTTATACGGATTATGTAAGCCCGGAGCAGGTAGCGCGACCTAATTCAAAAAAAGAAGAAGGTGAACGCTATGCCAAGAACAAAACAACTGATTGTGGCGCTGGCTCTTTTGCTGGCGCTGACGGCGCTACCCGCCGACGTTATCTTCGTGGTCAACTCCACCTCCCGCACGCTTTCACGCATCGATACTGACAGCGGAAGCGTGAACAATTCCTTTGCCCAACTGGGCCTGACCCCCAACCTTATGGACCTGGACGAGGAACATATCTACGTGATCTGCACCGGTGACAACGCCGTCCAGGTGCTGAACAGGTTCACCGGCGCCCATCAGCGCTATCTTCCGGTTGCGCCTTCCTCCAATCCCTACGATGTGCTCAAAGTGGGTGATTTCCTCTATGTGACGGGCCTTTTCACCAACAGGGTGTATAAACTAAGCCTGCAGACCAACTCCGTGGTGGGGTCTCTGGAAGTGGGCGCAGCGCCGCAGGGATTGTGTTCCAACGGCACGCGGCTCTACGTCTGCAATACCGGCGGCTACCATAACAACTACGCTAACAGCTCCGTGAGCGTTATCGACCTGGCTTCCTTTGCCGTTACGGCGACCGTGCCGACCTGGACCAATCCTCAATTCGCGGTGCTTAGGGACGGATATCTGCACGTATCCTGCACCGGCAACTGGAGCAACGTCTCGGGCAAGCTGGACATTATCGACCTTGACACCCTGGAACTCGTCCAGCGCCTCGACGTTGGGGGCAATCCAGGTTCGCTGTGGATCAGCCAGAGTGGAACCGGCTACATCGGCGAAGGCTACGGAAACGCCCTCTACAGCTACAACGCGGACACTCACAGCCTTGAACACGGAGCGGCAAATCCGCTGAACTACGAAGCGTCGATGGTATCTGGCAATGCTGCCATGATCGCGCTTTTGAAACAAAACTGGGATACTTTCTCGCTGGTTCGCGCCTACAGCCACGATTTTACTTTGCTTGGACAATACCAGGTGGGGCTGTCAAGCTAGGACATCCTGGTCGTCCCCGAAGAAACCGCCGCCAACGATGAGCTGCTCCCTTCCGCGCGGCACCGGGTTTATCCAAATCCACTCAAGCGGGGAGAAACGCTGAATCTGGACAAAAGTTCAGAAGCGGGGGAATTTCGCCTTTACAACCTGAAGGGACAAATGGTCCATGAGCAACAACTGGCCAAAGGAGAAACCTCAGTCCGCCTGGACGGCTTGTCCGCCGGGGTTTATTTCTGGGTGCTGAAAGGAGCGGACGTGGATAACAGGGGGAAATTGCTGATCTGCAATTAGGGCAGATTTTGCTTGACGCTTCAGCCACAAACTAAAAAGCTGTTCATTGATTAACTATGATACTTTTCAAGGAGTTATGATATGAACTACTTTTTGAGTGACGACCAGCTCGAGATGAGGGAAATCGCGAAACGCATCGCTGAAGAAAAGATGCGGCCTCTCTCTGAAAAATATGACGAGGAAGGCATTTTTCCCTGGGACATCGTTGAAGTGATGCGCCAAAGCGACCTTTTCGCCATCCTTGTGCCTGAAGAATATGACGGCATCAGCGGCAAAGTGACCGACCTTGTGGTTGTGACAGAAGAGCTTTGCGCTGTGGACGCCGGCATCGCGCTGGCCTTTGGCGCCACCGGCCTGGGCATGTATCCCATCGCTATCGCCGGCTCGGAAGAGCAGAAAAAGAAATATCTGCCCCAGATCGCTGCCGGGGAGCAGCTTGCCGCTTTCGCGCTCACCGAAGCGAACGCCGGTTCTGACGCCGGAGCGATCGAAACAACTGCCCGCAAAGAAGGAGACCACTACATCCTCAACGGCACCAAACAATGGATCACAAACGGCGGCGAGGCAGGCATCTACACAGTTTTCGCCATGACGGACAAAACCAAGGGCGCCCGGGGCTGCTCCTGCTTCATAGTGGAAAAAGGCACTCCCGGCTTCAACTTTGGCAAGAAGGAAAACAAGATGGGCATCCGAGCTTCAGCCACACGGGAATTGATCTTCGAGGACTGCGCCGTACCCGAGGCCAATCTGCTGGGCCGCGAAGGAACTGGCTTCATCACCGCGATGAAGGTTTTCGACAAATCCCGCCCCATGGTGGGTTCACAGGCTGTGGGCATCGCCCGCGGCGCTTTTGAAGCGGCGGTGAAGTATTCCAAGGAAAGGCATCAGTTCGGCAAGCCTATCTCGAGCTTCCAGGCTGTCCAGTTCATGCTGGCAGACATGGCCACTCAGATTGAGGCAGCCCGCGCTTTGGTTTGGCAGACGGCGAAGATGATCGATGCCGGCGAGCGCAACTTCAGCAAGGAATCCGCCATGTGCAAATATTTCGCTTCGGACATGGCGATGCAGGTTACCACCGACGCCGTGCAAATCCTTGGCGGTTATGGCTACATGAAGGAATATCCAGTGGAAAAGATGATGCGCGACGCCAAGATCCTGCAGATCTACGAAGGCACAAACCAGATCCAGCGAGGGATCGTGGCCTCGAACCTGCTTAAGGAGTTTTGATGCACGAATGGATCAGGGACTTTCCAGCCGCCATCACGGTCTGCGACAGGGACGGCCTGATCCTGGAAATGAACGAGAAAGCCTGCGCCACTTTCGCTTCCCGCGGTGGCGCGGCGCT
>Ga0116184_10001353_pt1 | contig 23923 bp, 19 predicted proteins | sample AD_JPNNA5_MetaG_FD_89886 | JGI IMG/M metagenome (GOLD analysis project Ga0116184, IMG submission 89886) | Active sludge microbial communities of municipal wastewater-treating anaerobic digesters from Japan - AD_JPNNA5_MetaG | ecosystem: Engineered > Bioreactor > Anaerobic > Digestate | place... | reverse complement strand
CAAAACATGAATCGAACGGATAGCGGAAAGATGCCTGCGCCATCCGATGCGTTTTTCCGGTGTATCAATCATTCCCGCGGCCATTGACTTCATGGCCTCATCAACGTCTCTGCTGTTTACGATAGCAAAGAATTCTTCGAGGCTGGCTTGACTGGCTTTTGAGATTTCATTCCAGCGGTCTTTTGATGCAATCCAGGCCTTGCGCACCTTCACACACTTGGAACAGATGAAACCGTGACGGAATTTTTCCGGTTTTACGACACAACCAGCCAGTACAAAGTCACGGCCATAAGGGAAAAGCGACTTACCGACACGCATCTCCTCAAATTCTCGCGGTGACGGCATCCCGTAAATCACACGCAGCTTTACGCTTTGCATTTTGATCCCGTGTACCGGGCAAACAACTTTATCCGCACCGTTGCTTTTGCCGGCATGGACCGGCATGGTCCCCAAAGCAAACAAAACTAAAAATATTAAAATCCGGAATGACCCGTTAACGCTCTTAATCAATTTTCAGCCCTTATTTTTTCGCAACCAGCAAACCGTGGATCTTCAGGGGTTCGTAAATTAAGCGGAAATCCGTGAAGCCGGCCTTTCTGGCAACGTCATCAAGATCTCTCGGTGAGCGGTAAACCATCGGCCAGTTAATGACCCATTTTAAGAAATGCTGCTCGATGTTCGGGGAGATATTACAGGTTATTAAAAAACCGTCAGGCTCTATGATTTCTCGTATCTTGCTGACCCAGTATATAGCGTCTTTCTGTTCGATATAATCCAGAAAGCCCATCATCTCGACGATTTGCGGTTTAAATGCATAAGATGATTCAATGGCGTCATAGATATGCCCCTTGTAGGTTGTGATTTGTCCGTCTAACCCGTAATACCTGGCCGTCGTTTTTGCCCATTCGAGAGCGTCGCCGTCTATGTCAACAAATATCGCTTTAATCCTTTTATTCATCGCTTTCGCTTCAGCCATCATCTCAATAACCGATTCCGCCGAGCCACAGGCCAGTGACAGAATTCTTATTTCATTGCCGTTATCTACACTGGAGATCGCCTTTCTTAATTCATCTTTGACAAGTTTTAACCGGTTACGAAGAGCCTGGCAGTTCAAACCAAACCAGTAAAATTCATCAATCATTCCTCTTGGTGTCCATTTTTGAGGAAAGGGATGATGGTAAACGATATTCATCGCTCTCCAGGTTGTCGCATAATCTTTGACCTTTCTGCATTCCCTGCCCAAGCCATCAAATAAGAAAGTGTTTGTTTTGGGCTGACCAAGACCAAAAATCTTGTAAAAATTCTTTTTCAACATGACATAGCTTGTAATAAGCCACATAAAAGGCAGAGATAAGTAATAGGGCCAGGGAAAATTTTCATACTTCTCGCAACTAACCGGAAGATGAGGTCTGGGGATAAGTTCTATTTGTGGGGGCTGGGGTTTTTTTGCAATCTCTATTTTAACAGTATCGTTATCTCGCATATTCAAGTTTGCGGAACTTAATATAATTTTATCATTCTTTCACAAACGACAACAAAAAACCTTTGTTTTTTTATTTGCTTTTATGGAATTTTTTTTGTTTATTGACTATAGAAAACCTATCTTTGTATGTCAAGCGCAATATTGGACGATAAAAGTTTTGAATTTTAAAATTCAGGTTCAAAAAAATCAACTTTTATCGCATGGACTTTGTTGTTTTAACTCATATCGGGAGGGGACAAAATGAAAAGAATGAAAATTCTGTTTGCCGCTTGTTTTTCTTTTTTCATACTGGCCTGCGCTCCGGTTTACACCATCAATCATTCGCTTCCTGAAAAACCGTTAAACATGTCTGTTGACGGGGCCGCTCACAACTGGGCGCAAAGTGAATGGTGGTATTACACCGGTCATTTAACCACGGAAGACAACCGTGAGTTCGGATACGAACTGACTTTTTTCAAAAGGATTACCAACGAAGACAAGTTGCCCGGCCTGTTTATTCCCGTTCCCGCCCACTGGTTCAAGGATGTTGGCATGCTGGGACACTTTGCCGTGACGGACCTGCAAAACAAAAAGTTTAAAGCAACACAGATCAATAACTTTTTCACCAGATCAAAAGCTGATGAAAAGAAATATGATGTCATGATTAATAAATGGACCGCCCGGGAAGAAAAAGGCAAACACATCCTGTCCGCCGACATGAAAGGCTACAAGATTGATCTTGAACTGGAGGCATTAAAACCGGCCGTTTTCCATGGCGACAAAGGCATTCTGAAGAAAAGCAAAGAGCACGCCAATTACTACTACTCATTGACAAAGATGAAAACATCAGGAACGGTGACGGTGGACGGTAAGTCCCTGAAGGTTACCGGGATATCATGGATGGATCACGAGTATGGAACCATGAAACTGATCTATCCGCAGTCCGGATGGGACTGGTTCAGCGTACAGTTGGATAATGATTGCGAACTGATGATCTATCTCATCAGAAATGACAAAGACGGGATTATTGATTCCGGCGGCGCCACCTTCGTTTCGGCCGACGGGCAGTCCACATGGCTGACAAAAGATGATATTAATATCAAAACTTTGGGCTATTGGTACAGCAGGCAGACGGATTCAAATTACCCGGCTTCGTGGGAAATCAATATTAAATCGCTGAATTTAAAGCTGAACGTCAATCCGATGCTCGCACAACAGGAAGTGAATTTAGAGCCGATGCCTTATTGGGAAGGAAGTGTTATGATTGATGGCACGTATAATGGCCTGCCTGTCCGGGGAAAAGGTTATGTAGAGTTGGTTGGCTACAGTAAAAAATACCCTTTAAAGTATATGTAAAATAAAAAACGGAACGCTCATGAGTCATAGAAATTAATCATACCGGACATCAGAAGGAGGGGGATTCGGCAATGGTAACGGGTCACAAGAATTGTCAGAAAATCTCTTTTGAATCTCTTTGCGAGCACATCCGCCCCGGAGATCGGATTTTTATTTCCAGCGGGCCCGCAATGCCGATGAAGACGATCTCCATGATTATGGAATCGAGACATCCCAATCTGATCGATTTGTGGATCATCCAGCTGGTCCTGCCGGAAATGCGCTTTTTCCTGAAGGAAAGACAACCCCACAAATACCGCTGGAAAACCTTCAGTGTTGGCGAAGCCATTGTGCAGGGAATTCAAACAGGAAAAACCTCCCTGCCTTTCTGGATGGATTTTATCCCTTCCAATATGGCAGAGATACCTTATCTTTTTCATTCCAATGCTCTGGATATAAACGTGGCTATCGTTCAGACTTCACCACCTGACAGCAAAGGTTTCGTGAGTCTGGGCGTTGTGTCCGATGTGGCCGATCTGGTCATTAAAAACGCGCCTGTCGCGATTGCCGAAATCAATCCCAACGTCCCCATTACCCACGGGGCCATGTCCGCGCATATCAATCAGTTTGACGGCTATATCGAAAGCGACCAGCCGCTGCTGGAAATGCAAACCTCCGCGCCGGATGAGATTACCAATCGCATTGGCTGGCATGTCAGCAACATTATTGAAGATGATTCAACGGTTGCTCTGCATTTCGGAAGCGTTTTCAACGCTATTGCCCGGCATTTGAAATCTAAAAAAAATCTCCGGATCTGTTCGTATGCCATATCGGACTGGGTTATCGACCTGATTGAATCCGGCGCCCTGGCTCTGGATCACGGCATCGATCATCAGGAAATCATTATGACGAGTTCCTGTTTCGGTTCCAAAAGGCTTTACGATTACGTAAACAATAATCCCTTTTTCACGTTCACACCTCTGCTGCGCGCCAGTTATCAGGCCAATCTGCCGAACATTCCCCGCCTGGTGAGCGTCATCAATGCCCAAAGCGTCGATATCACGGGCAACGCTGTCATTTTAAATCCCGGTGATTATTTCCTCCCCGGCTTTGAAGGAAAACTGAATTTTTCTTTAGCGTCCTCAATGTCCAGAAGCGGAAAATCGATTGTGACCGTCCGGTCACTGAACAGGGAGGGAAAAAGCAACATTATCATCGCTCATAAAAACAGTGAGCAGGTCCGATCGACACTGGGGACAACCCGTTACGTCGTGACGGAATACGGCATTGCCAATATTGCCGGCAAATCCATCCGGGAAAGGGTTATGGCCATTGTGGACATCGCCCATCCCGATCATCGGGATGCCCTGATCAGACAGGCCAAGGAAATGGACTTGATTTACAAGGACCAGATATATGTCACGGAACGCGCCGCCGATTATCCCTTTGAGCTGGAAACCGTCAAGACGTTTGCCCATAATCAGGAAGTGAAGTTCAGACCCATCAAGACCTCAGACGAAGACATGATGCGGCGCCTGTTCTATGGTTTTTCAGATGAATCGAGGTATATGCGCTACATGAGACCGGTTCGAATCATGCCGCACGTCACGATGCAGCCTTACGTCCAGATCGATTACAATACCGTCCTGTCCATTGTCGGGACGATTCAATACAAAGGCAGCGAAAGAATCATTGCCGAAGCGAGATACGCGCTGGATGACGAACGGGATCAGTATGAAACGGCTTTTATTGTGGATGAAGAATTTCAAGGGATGGGAATCGCGAAATTTGTGTTCAATTATCTGATCAATATAGCCCGTGATCGTGGAATTAAAACACTCTACGCCATCGTGATACCAAAAAATAAAGGGATGCGGAAAGTATTTGAATCAGCGTCAATCAAACCGCAAATCACCGAAATGGAAGATGAAGTGGAATACGTTTTTGATCTCCAACCGGCAAAAAAAACATCATAGGAGCACCCGACTTTCATGAGAAAGGAAAGCGTTTCTTCATTTGGAAATGAACATTTTCGTATAAATCTTCTTTTGAAAAAAATTACACGATAATTTTTTCACTTTATATTTCATTGACATATGAAAATGAGAGATTTATGATTCACAACACAAAGCTTCAGAAAGATTTAATTTTCCTGCAAACAAAAAAAATTAAAGGAGGTTTTATCTTATGAAAAAATCATTTTATTTAGTTGGTCTGTTGTTTGTATTTATCGTAACCTTTGTGCTGGGGAGTTCCATTATCAGTTTTGCGGATGATCCGCCGGCGGGAAGCTATAAGAAAACCTGTAAAGAGGCAGAATATGATGGCACTAATCTTAAGGCAACTTGCAAAAAATTTGATGGCTCCTACGCATCACAGAGTACTTTGTACAATGCAGACACTTGCACGGGAGACCGGGAAAACTGCAACGGCACTCTGAAATGCACGGGAGTGGATCTTCCCAGCGGCAATTACAAAAACTCATGCTTCTGCTGTTACAAAAAATATATACTCAACACTCAAAAACAACGAGAGATAGAGAACGTATGTTGCCTGTGCAAAAATGGAAAAGGCAAATATCAGAGTGAGACTTGCACTCCCTGTGAAGATGACAGTTGTACAAGTCCGAAACAGATACAAAACAATGACGGAACTTTAACGTGTAAGCAATAACACCATCCGCCGCATTTGAGAAAAGTTGAATCATGCGTATTACCACCGGTAAAGTCTAAAACCGGTGGTAATACTTTTTTTACAAAATAATTTTCATGGTTTTAAAGAAACATTCGATTGATTTTTTTTATGTCTTGTTCCCTATAAACTCCCTCAATAATTTTTTCTGTTTTTTCTGTTACGATAATTTTTCTTGACAAAATTAACAAAAAGAATATTTTAATGGCCATCTCGAACGGTACGTTTCTGATACTCGCCTGCACGTTTCTGACCAAATGAGACCCATACGGTAACATCAATACGCTAGTGTTGGTGAATGGGTTGCACTTCATCATCATTCAAACATTTTAATGGAGGGTTTTATGAAACGTGCTTTACGCTTTAAATCATTGTTTTTTATATCCTTTTCTATTTTAATCATCGGATATCTCCTGGCCTTTTCGGCCATTGCCGCTCCGCAGATTGGTCCTGCCGGTATGGCTTTTTACGAGAAGCCATCCACGATACCGACAGCTCACGGTACCCTGATCAGGTACCGCACATCAACATCGGTTCCTCCGGGCGGACCATCATGCTACTCGTGGACAATCATGTATTCTTCGCAGGATGCCCTGGGACAGCCTAATGTGGTCACCGGCACGGTATTAGTGCCAAAGTCTTTATACAATTACGGCCTCACCGCGCGTCCGATCATCAGTTATGCGGTCGGCACCCACGGACTGGCCCAGAACTGGGCGCCTTCAATTCAACTCGAAAACGGCACCGACTACGAGAATTCCAATATTAACGCGGCTCTCAACATGGGCTATGCGGTTCTGATTACTGATAATCCGGGTTACACTAACGGCGATGTACCAACCTACATGGTTGGCAAAGCTCAGGGGCAGGCCGTTCTCGATATTGTCACGGCAGCCTTGCAGATCCCCAATATTTCTCTGAAATCATATGCGAAAGTCGGGATCTGGGGTTATTCTCAAGGCGGGCAGTCGGCAGCATGGGCGGGTCAGTTACAGCCCACCTACGCATCGGGCATCAGGCTGGCCGGTGTTGCGGCAGGTGGCGTTCCCGCCGAATTGTTTGCGGTCGGGGAATACCTGGACGGCAATAACGGTTCTTCCTTCCTGCTGGAAACCTGCATCGGTTTGAACTCGCAGTATCCGGATAAAATTCTCCTGTATGATCGGATCAATACCAGTGGCGTGGACGCCATCGACAGGGGACTTTCCATGGGCGTCTTCGAGGCACTGTTTGCTTTCATGAATACGCCGCTTTCCGACTTTACCAAATACGGGGAAACCTCCGATCAGATTTTTGCGATACCGGAAGTCGCTGAAGTAGTCAACGCGCAGGAACTTGGAAAAACAAAAATCAATGTGCCTGTTTTTCTTTACCACGGGACATCCGATGAATTTATCCCTCTGGAACAGGCCCTGAATCTCAAGGCCAGATACTGTAATCTCTCCACCAACACCTCATACATGGTTTTCCCGGGTGAGCATATCACCACACAGTTCCAGGCTGCCCCGTATGTACTTGACTGGTTGAAAGACCGGTTTAACGGAAAAACCGCAACCAGTACCTGCAGAACATCCAATCCACGTCCGGTATCCACAGCCAATCCTGTTGACGGAGATTTTCTTTTTTCCCTGGATGGCTGGACCCTTGATGGAACCATTCATTTGAAAACACTGAATAGTAATGTGAAACTACCGGATGGATCAACCTTCACAGCTGAAGCCAATATGACGAATAACACGATTACAGGCGGCATGTCGATTCCGGAATTCAGTTACTATATTTACGCGTTCGGCATGCTTCCGTTGCAGGTGAAACTGAAGATTGTTCCCGCAGGACCGATGACAGGCACAGCCTCCCTGGATAATAACGGCATCCTGCATATCAACGGACATGTGTATGCGGATATCTATCTCAAACAGGTGGGTGAACTGGGCGTTGGGGTCCCCTTCTCTCTGAAAACCAAGACACCGGTCGATTTCCCCATTGTCTTCGACGGACCTGTATCGTCACTGGGAGATGGTTCTCTGCAATTCACAGGCACCACGACGTTCCCGGATATGGTGGAAAACGGAATTATTATCAATGCCCTGTTTTCAAGTTTGATGTCCGGACCTGGTCAGGAATTCACGTTCACCGTGACGCCGCCGGCACCGAAAATGTGGTAATTTTTAACCAGAGGCATTTACAGCTCCGGTCTTTCTGATATATGGTAGCTTGACCGGAGCTTTATTCTATCAGCCATTTTTACTGATGATCTTTAAAAAAATGACCAAGATGAGGAGATTTGATGAATGCCCCATAATGATACGAACAGGATCGGAGTCAAAAAAAAAATGGCTGTCATCATGCTCATAGCTGGTGTTGCGATCCTTGCCGGCCTTTTGTACTGGATGACTGGAAATGATGAAAATATCGAGGAACCTGTTTTTGTAATGCAACCAGATGCATTAAACAAGTCTGAAAAAGAATTCAAGGATGCCCAGGAAGTAGCGGCGGTGGCGGCTATTCCGGGTAAAACGGTTTCCGGTACGGTCACAGAACGTCCGGCTTATGTGTCCGAGATGGAGTGGCAGGTACTTCAAAACGTTGCCCGGCAAAATCCCGATGTTCAATTAACCGACCTGGTTAACAAACTGTTGTTTATCAAAAAAAAGACGGCATGGCTTGAGGCAGAAGAAAACTCTGACCAGCGCAGGCAACTGGCGAGGCAGTTGCTGGAGATGATTCCGGGCCAACTGGAAATCGAGGCCATTGATCCTGCAACGGCAAAAGAACTGGAAACCATGCTTAACGCAGAGTTGATGAAATAAAAGCAGCAAACAAGAGATGTTTTATTGAATCTAACTCATGGAGGGAGAGGTCATTAAGGCGTGATTAAAAAAGGGGCAGGCTCCGGATGGAGACCGCCCCTTTTTCGCTAATGGAAAAATAATTTCCTTATTCAGGAGGATACATCGATTCGATCTCTTGCTCAAATTTCTTGCGAATGATCGATCGTTTCAATTTCATGGTGGGGGTCAGCTCACCGGAATCCTGTGACCATTCTTTCTCCAGAAGAATAAACTTTCTAATTTGTTCCACACGGGCGTAGTCTTTCATATACTCCTGAATCTCTTGTTCGTAGAGTTTGATAACCTCGGGATTCTGGGTAAGATCATGACGATTGGAGAAGGCGATCCCTTTTTCTTTCGCCCAGCTCTCCAGAGATGCAAACGCCGGCACGATGAGAGCGGAGAGATATTTACGGTTATCACCAATGACCGCGATTTGTTCGATGAATGGCGACGTGATGAGCGTGTTCTCGATATTCTGAGGTGAGATGTTTTTGCCGCCGGAGGTTACAATGATGTCCTTGATACGACCGGTAATCTTCATGTACCCGTCGCTGTCTATTTCTCCGATATCACCCGTGCGGAAAAAGCCGTCGGACGTAAAAACTTCCTTGGTCGCTTCTTCGTTTTTATAATAACCTTTCATCACCTGCGGGCCTTTGATGAGAATTTCGCCACCCTCGCCAATTTTAACGATGGTGTCTTTAACCGCCGGCCCTACGGTGCCGGGCTTGATCTTTTTCGGTTTGTTGGAGTTGGTCACCGGCGTGGTTTCGGTAAGACCATATCCTTCGGTAATGATGATACCCATCCCCAGGAAAAACTCGGCGTCGGATACTGAAAGCGGCCCACCACCCGATACGGCACCCTTGAGTTTATCCATGCCCAGAGCCTCTTTGAGCTTGCTGAAGATGAGTTTATCCGCCAGATTATATTTGAAGGCAAACCAACCGGTTCTTTTCCTGTTCTCACAGATATAAGGAAGGTTTTCTTTGGCTAACCCCATCGCCCAGTTGAAAAGAGCCTTTTTGACGGGAGAGGCAGTCGCCACTTTGGCAAGGATGCCCGCATGAACCTTTTCATAGATGCGGGGAACGCTGACCAGTACGGTCGGCCGAATTTCCTTGAAATTTTCCAGAAGCTTGTCCGTGCTTTCAGCAAAGGCCACCTTTTTCCCGAGGAAGATGGCGGCATAATATCCCACCGTTCTTTCCAGGGAATGAGCCAGCGGCAGAAAGGACAGGAAGGTATGATCATCGCTCAGAAATTCCGGATCGACGGCATTAATCTGATTCACATTGGAAACAAAATTTTTGTGCGTCAGCATAACCCCTTTGGGATTGCCGGTTGTGCCCGAAGTATAAATGATCGTCGCGACATCATCCATATTAATGGGCTTTATTCTCTTGTCGAATTCATCTTTATTGGTTGTGGCGCTTCCTTCCTTCATGGCTTCAGCGAGCGTCATGACACCGGCAGGCGGTTTCTCCGAATCATCGAAGATAATAATTTCGCCCAGATTGGGAAGTTTTTCCTTAACTTTGATAATTTTGGCCATGTGTTCTTTCGTGCCGACAAAACACATTCTCGAGTCAGAGTTATCGATGATATATCGGGATTCTTCCGCGGAGTTGGTGGCGTAAATGGGAACATTCACGGCGCCTACGGAGATAATCGCCAGATCCGCTACCCACCATTCGTAGCGATTCGGAGAAAATAAAGCCACCTTATCGCCGGGTTTTATTCCTCTCTTGATGAGAAACATGCCCAGATTCCTGACCATTTCGTTGAGTTTGGTCCATGATATTTCCTCCCATTGGCCAGATTTACTGTTCTTGTAAATGACCAGGGTCTTGTCTCCGTACTGCTGAACCCTGTTCTGAAAGATTGCCCCCATCGACGTTTCCTGAAATTCCGCCATAGCACACCCCCCCGATTATATTTATTTGTATAAGATTGATTTGATTGGCGCAGTATAAGTGGAAAACGGCTTTGATGTCAAAGAAAATATAAAATTGCTTTGATTGTCTTTCCTGGAGAATAATAACGCGGGTGGATGATTAGAAACGGTAAACGGTTTTGATTTGAAAAAAGTGCCCGGATGGAGAATTTTCGGTATAGACATCATACAGATAAGTGAATGTGACGCTGAGCCGGGAAAAACGGTAATAAATATCAGCCCCCGCGGAAAGAGATTCTCTGGCACTATCCTTCACTTCGGCTCCGTCTTTCTCCTTATCTTGGCTGATCATCCAGTTGATGGAAGGCCCCAACTTGAATTTATCTGTCAGGTTGTAGCCCAAAAGACACTGGAGATGGAACTCGTCGCCGGGCAGAACACCGGTGTCGTCATTTTCCAGGCGAAAAAAATATTTGGCCGCCGCATCCACGCTGAATTTTTTAAAAGATTTGTGAAGAAATAAGACCGGCTTGATATCGTATTGATGGGATCCGATGTTAGCAGCTTTGGAAGACCTGTATTCACCTGTCGGAAATTCCACAAAGAGCATCGGTAGAATATCAACCTGTTTGACAGGCAGAAAATAACCGACGCCAAGATTGATGTCTCCCACACCCGAAGAATGCTGATCCAGGGAGTCGATTTCCATATATCCCAGAGGAACAAGAGCTGTTGCGACAAAATCGGGTGAATAATAGCACAGACGCAATAACTCTTGAACGCTCCACAGGCCAAAATCTTTTTTAAATGTATCGCCGTTCTTATCGGTTGTTTCGTCAGCGGCATAAAGTGAAGAATAGGTGAGAAAATAAGTTCCCTGTTTTGCCCGTGCGCCGTCATAGAAATTTACAGCAAAAGCCTTTTCCGGCACGATCACCGATAAAAACATTAATATGAAAATGCATCGAAATGCATGACCGGATAAAAATTTAATATGATCAATCTCCTTCCTGTATTCCGATGGTGCTTATATAGTTTTTTTGCACCGATGAAAAGCAAAAACCGGTTTATCTTCTGATAAATCTTAATTTGCTTGACACCCTTCAAGCGTCTCCATATAATCAAACGAGGGATATTTGGTTTTAAGATAAACCATTTCGTAATGATAGTCGGGGACGTGACAGAGGTGAGGGCAACGTCGTAAAAAATAAAACTATACAACTTTAAAGGTGATCGTTTATGTGGAAAGATAAGGTTGTTTCTCCTCAAGAAGTTCTTTCTCATATTGAACCCGGGATGGCGATTTTTCTGGGCACGGGCATGGCGGAACCGAGAACATTGGTTAAAAATCTCATGGCCTCGGAAGAACCGAACCTGCAGGATTTGGAGCTCATTCAATTGGTCAGCATCGGAGATACCATACCGATTGATGAACGATACTCACGAAAATTTCGTCTCAGGACATTTTTTTCCGGTTGGATTGCCTCCGAAGCAATCAGCGAAGGACGTGTTGACCTTATTCCCAGTAGATTTTCAAGAATACCCGCTCTGTTTAAATCAGGGGCTATTCACATTGACGCTGCCTTCATTCAAATTTCACCGCCTGATGAAAACGGCTATGCTTGTCTGGTCGGCGTGGATGTGGAAAGACAGGCGATGGAAACAGCTCATCTGGTTGTTGGTGAGATTAACGCAAAAGCGCCCCGCATTATGGGCGACACATTGGTTCATGTGAACGAATTCAATTATTTTGTGGAATCGACGGAAAATCCTCTCTATATATCGCGGTGGCCGGTGGAAGATGTCTTTCTGAAAATAGCCGCTAATATCGCTGCTGTTGTTGAAGATGGAAGCTGTCTATCTTTCGGCATCGGGCCTCTTTATGAAGCACTGGCCGTCCAACTGGCTGCGAAAAAGAATCTGGGCATCCACTCTCCGTTTTTCACCGATTCCATCATGGAACTTGTCAAAAGCGGTGCGGTTACCAATCGTTATAAGGGGGTTTTTCGCGGCAAATGTTCCGCTTCTTATCTGCTGGGCAGCGAAGAACTGATGCGCTGGCTGGATAATAATCCGCTTGTGGAATTTCAACCGGAAGATGTCATTACCGATCCGAAAGTGATCGGCACCAATGACCGGACAATCTCCATTCTGCCGGCCCGGAAAATTGATTTGACCGGTAACGTGGCCCTCCATACCGGCAAAGGAAATGTCACCGCCGGTCCGGGCAATGTTCAGGAACTGTTCATCGGCGCTCAACTTTCTAAAAACGGTCGCACGGTTTTCGGTCTGCCCAGCCGTAATCGCAAAGGACAGCCGAACATTGTTCTGTCCGTCGATAATATGCCTTTCCAGTTTACCAATCGTGAATCGATGGATCTGGTGGCCACAGAGTACGGCGTGGCTTATCTGATGGGCAAGACAATGCGCGAACGGGCGCAGGAACTGATTGACATCGCCCATCCGGATGACCGGGAGGAACTCGTCAGACAGGCAAAAGAAGCGAAATTGCTATATGCCGATCAGATTTATTTCCCGGAATCCGGACATCTTTATCCGGTAAAATTAATCGGCACACATGAATTCAAAGGCGGCCTTAAGGTTCTCTTCCGCCCCATCAAACCGTCTGATGAAGAAAAAATGCGCGATCTTTTCTACCGATTCTCCGATCAGGCGGTGTATTCCCGCTATTTCACATCCATCAAAGCCATGCCTCACCGCAAAATGCAGGAATATGTCAATGTCAACTACCGCTGGATCATGTCTATCGTGGGTGTGGTAGAGATTGCCGGCACGGAGAAAATCATTGCCGAGGCGCGTTACGCCCGTGTGAAACAGGATGCTTTTGCTGATGTCGCGTTTGTCGTGGATGAAGATTATCAAAACCTGGGCATCGCTTCGTATCTGTTTGAATTGTTGATTCGCGCAGCACGCGAGGAGGGCATTAAGGGTTTCACCGCTGATGTCCTGGCCTCCAATAAATCCATGCTGAAAGTCTTTGAAAAGGCGCCTTTCCCTGTGCAGACCGTTTTATCCCGGGGCATTTATGAACTGACCATCCCCTTCACGCCTCTATCGGATTTGAAGGCCAGCGAGAAAAGCTGAGGCAGACGGGATTCAGTAAAAAATAGCCTTGGGCTCAAATTCCTTCAGGGCTTGGAAAGCATTTTCACAATCCGATTTTCTCTGTTCGATTTGGGACTTTCTGGATATGATTTCTTCGGGACGAAGTTTCTTGCCGGTCACGTTTTCATTCCAATCCTTGATCATTTGATCGGTTGCCCGGCAGTTCGCGTAAGTTGCTTTCCTGAGGAGTTCAAATCGTTTTATTTCCGCCGGACTGTCAAATTCCAGACCTCTGCTATAAGCCGCATAATCTTTCATGCCCGGTTTGATGACCATGCCTGTCGTGGTTTCGACGGCGACTTTTTCGCTTGGACTGATTGTCGCGATAACCCACGCGTGATTGCTCTCCATGGCAAGCTGCCGGAAATTCCACGCTGTGATATTTTCGCGGATATTTCCACCCATGATCTTCGCTTCAATGCCTCTGGTGATCAGTTGATTCCAGACGTTGATCGCCATATCCAGACAGACGAACTCACCCTCCAGGGTATAGGAATGGCTTTTATGGAACTCGGCGGCAATCTGTTCCACAATCTTCATTTTATCCTGCGCCTGTGGCGTGGAAGCGGTTGGAATGGCCGGTGTCTTTTCCAAGGGAGCGCCTGCGGCTGGTTGCACAGGGGCAGGAGCGGGCAACGGAGAAGATACAAATCGTGTATCAGCGGGAGCGACCACATCTGCCGTTGGTTCTGTCTTGTGAGAAAATGTAAAAAAATAAACCAAGAAAGAAACAACGGCAAGGGCCAGAACAAACAAAACCGGCACGTGATATTGATTGAAAAATGAAGATGGCTTGTTCGTATTGCTGACCAGCGGCAATGGAATCTTTTTATCGCAAACAGGACACCGGTAATGGCCATGCTTCAGCGTGTGCGCCAGATCCCCGGAATTAAAATCCATCTGGCAATTTGGACACTGGATACGCATGCCGCACTCCTCTTTATTTCTAGCCAACGATATAGGTGCTGGTGCCGACGGCAATCAATACTCCCGCTTCATTAACAAATTCCGTCCGCGCGACAGCAACTTTGTGTCCGAGTCTTAAAATATGGCCGGTGGCCAGGAAATGGCTGCCTTTTCCGGGACGCATATAATCCACGCGCATATCGATCGTTCCCATACTGGTGAGGCGCTTGACTATTTTATCCAGAGAAGCGTCCTGCATTTCCTTGATGACGTGTATTTGCGCAATCACACCGCCGGTAAAATCAAGAATGGTTGAGATAACCCCGCCGTGCAGAATTTTCTTTTCAAAATTGCCGACCAATTCATCCCTCATGTCAATTCTTACAACAACGCCTTCCTTGGAAATGGAGTCAATTTTCAGGCCCAGATATTTATTGAAGGGCATCATCTCTTCATAGATATTTTTTAAATTATCAAGAATGACTTCTGTGGGCAGAGAATCCATACCATACGTCTCCTGGTTTGCAAGGTCATTGCATTATCACATTTGATTTATCGATCGATCAATTTTTAATGATAATCGGTATCTCGACGGATTTATCGATGCTGAATGTAAAATATTTATCTTTGATGATTCGTTCTTTATATTGATGTGTTATTCTCACTTTGAATGCATCATCCGTTTGTATCACCGTGATTTCATCGGGAGTGATTTCCGGCATATTTTGAAGTTCAAAACGATGCAGCAAGTCTTTTTTTATTTTTTCCGCCGTTATGATATGGGCTTGTGCAGCCATATCCGATTCCAGCTTTTTCAATGCGTTATGAACCTTGATATCACTGAGATAGATTGGAATAATTTTCATTGCCGGTATGGAAACCGCGATAATGACTCCGATCGTTAATAACCATTCGATTGCCGTCATTCCTTTTTGTTGTTTGAGTCTGCGCATGATACCTCCCTTGCCATATGGACCAGGTTTGTGTTCTGCAGATTGTCCTGACCCGTTAAAAATATTTTTGCTTTGTATATTTCTTCTCCGGGAAATCACGGGGCTGAACCCCAAAACAAGCTTTGGAGTATTAAATCCTCCGCTGCGCGGGATTGTTTCCAATCCTGATTTATTGGGATTGGATAATTCGTCCAACAAATTTCAGTACGCCTATAGGTTATGTGCTTCTGAAATTTGAGACTCACTACGACTTACAAATTTCAGTGCACCTCGTTTTTGAAATTTGAGTCTCACAATAAAAACCCCCCGCTAAAATTTTTTTCCGGCGGGGGGCTAACGAGCAATGCTTATACCGTCTGATATCTGGAGTCACATCATTGAACAAATGGCCTTTGAGAAGGAAAATCACAATGAAGAATTTGTGCTTTTCTTGAGGGACTCCCCGCGTGTATAGCAATGTCTCGTTTGTTCAGGATATTTGCAAGAGGGCTGCAATGCTTTATATCGTAAGCTGTAATCAGCTTATTAAATAACCGCGTTTCAGCAGTTGGCGTGAACACTTCATACCCAAAACAAATTTTGTTTTATTACCTCCATTGATATGGTGTAATCTTCCAGAAAATCGTCAGGCATTGCAGCGCACTCTTTGTTTTTTAATTTACTACCGTTAATATTTAATGTCAAGGGGAAGGGAATATAATTTTTATCATTTTGGATGAGTGATCTGTAAAGACTCGGAGATAATTATTTGTATAATTTATTGACCGGGTTTTTTATTTTTTATCTCCTCCAGTTTAGCCAGTGCCTTTTCATGTCCGTGTTCAGCCGCTTTGAGATACCATTTTACAGCCTCGTTATCGTCCTGAGGAACAAAAATGCCGTCTTGATAGATATCACCCAGCCAGTTTTGGGCTTCCGCGTATCCCTGCTCAGCCGCCTTGCGATACCATTTCACAGCCTCGGTCGCATCCTGCGAAACGCCTTCTCCATAAAAGTACTTTAAGCCCAGATTGAATTGGGCTTCGGCGTGGCCCTGCTCGGCCGCTTTGAGATACCACTGTACGGCCTCCGTGTCGCTTCGCGCAACCCCTTCACCTTCCTGATACATCCAGCCCAGATTAAATTGCGCGCCCGCATCCTGTTGTTCGGCTGCCATGCGTAACCATTTCAGGGCTTCCGCATCGTCCTGCGGCACGCCTTCACCCTTACGATACATCATCCCGAGAGTAGATTGGGCGTGCAAAATGCCCTGCTGGGCCGCCTTGAGATACCACTTGACGGCTTCGGCGTAATCCTGTTGAACCCCTTCGCCTGTCTGGTACATCCAGCCCAAGTTAAACTGGGCATACGCGTCCTCCTGATCGGCGGCTGTCAAAAACCACTCCAGGGCTTTCCCGTCATCACGCGGCACTCCCTCGCCATTAAGGTACATCAATCCTAAATTATACTGCGCATTGGAGATTCCCTGCTGGGCCGCCTTTTGATACCATTTGACGGCTTCGGCATAGTCCTGGGCAACGCCCAAACCTTCTTTGTACATCATACCCAATATGGCCTGGGCGCCTGCCTGTCCGTGGTCGCCAGCCTGCAAAAACCATCGCAGTGCCTCGCTGTCATTTTGCTCGACCCCCAATCCGTCCTGAAACATCAATCCCAGATTAAACTGAGCGTGTTCATTGCCCTGCTCGGCAGCTTTTCGATACCATCTCGCTGCCTCCTCATAATCCTGTTCAACGCCCAAACCGTTAATATACATTCCGCCAATCTCAAACTGAGCATTGGTATCGTTCTGCTCGGCAGCTTTCAGATACCACTTGACAGCCTCGGTATCATCCTTCTCAACACCTCTCCCTTCTTTGTACATCATGCCGAGTATGGTCTGGGCATCTACTACGCCCTGTTCTGCCGCCAGCAGATACCATTTCACCGCCTCGGCATCGCTCTGACCAACCCCCAGCCCCTCTTGGTACATAACACCTAAATTAAACTGAGCATCAGCAATCCCCTGCCGGGCCGCGTTATAAAACCATCGGGCCGCTTCGGCATCGTCCTTGGGAATGCCTTCACCTTCCTGGTAGATAATACCCAGATTGTACTGGGCCTCCGCCTGTCCCTGCACCGCCGCCATGCCCAGCCAGTGAATGGCCTGGACGTCATCTTTGGGTACTCCCCGGCCTTCTTTATACATCATGCCAACGACATACTGTGCATTAGCGTCTCCCCGGTCGGCTGCCTGGAGATACCAATTGAGCGCCTCCGCCTCGTCCTGAGGCGGGACATCGGTTAGTTTTTCCTTTTTTGTGTCGACTTCAGCCTGCGGGCCGGGTTCAGGAATCTTCTCCGGGGAAGGCGCCTGAACAGTTGCCTCGACTTCTTCCGTTAATATTTCTTCACCCTCAGGGCAGATGATGTCCAGCACTGCTTGGGCATCCGCGTTTCCCTGACGGGCCGCCATACGATACCATTTCGCGGCTTCCGCTTCGTCCAGCGGGACACCCTTGCCCTCGATATACATCATTCCCAGAATACTCTGCGCTTCGGCATCTCCCTGCTCGGCTGCCTGGCGATACCATTTTGCCGCCTCGGCATTATCCTGCGGCACAAAGATGCCATCCCGGTAAATACCGGCGAGCCAAATCTGGGCATCGATATGTCCATTTTCAGCCGCCTCCCGATACCATCTCACCGCTTCTGTAAAATCCTGGGGAGTACCTTCGCCTTCCAGATACATCCAGCCCAGCATAAACTGAGCATTCACGTGACCTTGTTCGGCCGCTTTCAAATACCATCGTACTGCTTCCACATCGCTCTGCGGAACGCTCTTGCCCTCATGATACATCTGGCCGAATTTGAATTGAGCTTCCGCTTGACCCTGTTCAGCGGCTTTACGATACCATTTGGCGGCTTTGGCATCGTCCTGAAGAACGCCTTTACCCTCTTCATAGAACATACCCAATATCGCCTGGGCATCCGCTTGTCCATGATCAGCCGCCTTACGATACCATTTCAGGGCTTCCGTATCGCTCTGCGCAACACCCTGACCTTCCTGGTACATTTCACCCAGATGGAACTGGGCATTGGTATTGCCCTGTTCGGCCGCTTTGAGGAACCACACGGCGGCCTGGCCATCGTCTTGAGGCACGCCTTCGCCGTTACGATACATCAGGCCCAGGTTGAATTGGGCATTTAAATGGCCCTGTTGAGCCGCCTCAAAATACCAACGGGCGGCCTCCGCATTGTTTTGATCCACGCCCCTGCCCTCATGATACATCCAGCCGAGATTGAACTGGGCGCTCACATTTCCCTGCTGGGCGGCTTTCGTGAACCACTTGACGGCTTCAGCATCATCTCTGGAAACATTCTTACCGGTCAGGTAAACCACTCCCAAATTGTTCTGGGCAAGCGCGTTTCCCTGTTCAGCAGCTTTTATCATCTCTGTTAATGCCGTACTTTTAGCCATAATACTGATGCTCTAAAAAAATTTCCTTTATGAAAGACTTTACAAGCCACACTATTTTTTATCAAGTTTTTTGTTGACGCAAAATTAATTTCATCGTTTTAAAATAATTTTGTTTATACGCAACCAGCGCCAACTATTAATCCACCCATTAATTTATCCTCTTTAAAATTCAATAAAATTAAGATATTATTATGCAAAAGAAATGATGCCGGGGAGCAATATATGCAAAAGAGGACAGGCTATCAGATCTCAACAACGTTGAATGAGGAAGTTGTTGAATTTGTCATTACAGGCGTAGTAACAGAAGATTTTTTTGAAAATGTACAGGACAAAGTTAGTGAGGCCATAGAATCCATTAACGCTAGAAAGTTATTGTTTGATGTCAGTGCGCTACAGATACCCCATGTATTTTCAGAAGCCTATTCCAGAATGATTGTTAACTATCCTCCTCTTTTACATATTAAATCAGCCCTTGTGGATATTCCGGAGAATGCGGAGTTCCAGCATTTTCACGAGATTCAGGCGAGAAATGCCGGAATGTCTTTCAAATGGTTTACCGATATTGATGAAGCAAGGGTCTGGTTAAAGATGGATATATAAAAAAACAATTACATATGTTGATAAAAATATTTGATTTTATCCGTAACGAAACAAACATCTTCTTCCTTCATTTCATAATAAAGTGGTAATCGTAACAGACAATCACTGATTCGCTCGGTGATCTCCATCGTTCCGCAAGTTCTCCCGTATTGTTTTCCTGCGGGAGAGTTATGTAAAGGCACATAATGAAACACGGCCATGATGCCTTCCTGTTTCAAAAATTCAGCAAGCTTTGTTCTTTCCTCTAAAGATCCGGTTACGATATAAAATATATGACCATTGCTGCAACAATCATCAAGAATGAAGGGAAGACGAAGCAAACCTCTTTCCGCCAAAGGCCGCAGGCTGTCCATGTATGCGTTATAAATCAAATTCCGCTGAGCAATAATTTGTTCGGCGTTCTCCATCTGCGCGTAAAGAAACGCGGCGACGATGTCGCCGGGCAGGTAAGATGATCCGATATCCACCCATGTGTATTTATCCACCTGGCCACGAAAAAACTGACTGCGGTTGGTGCCCTTTTCCCAGACGATCTCCGCCCTTTCAGTGAATTTTTTATCATTGATTGCCAGTGCGCCTCCCTCGCCCGAGATAATGTTTTTGGTTTCGTGAAAGGACAGTGCGCCAAAATGTCCGATTGATCCTAGCTGGCGTCCTTTATAGGTGGACATAATTCCCTGCGCCGCATCTTCAATGACCAGCAGATGATGCCGCCGGGCGATATCCATAATAGCATCCATAGCGCAGGCTACTCCGGCGTAATGAATGGGAACAATGGCCTTTGTTCGGGATGTTACGGCCGCTTCGATCAATCTTTCATCGATATTAAGAGTATCCGGACGAATATCAACAAAGACGGGAACGCCACCCCGCAACACAAAGGCGTTGGCGGTCGAAACGAAGGTGTATGACGGCATAATGACTTCATCACCGGGATTGATATCAGCCAGAATTGACGCCATCTCCAAAGCCGCCGTGCAGGAATGCGTCAGCAGAACCTTGCCGGAGCCGAGGCGTTCCTCCAGCCAAGCCTGACATTTTTTTGTAAAGGGACCATCGCCAGCCGTGTGCTTATTATCAATGACGGCCTGCGCGATATAAAAAAGTTCTTTGCCGACAATAAAGGGCTTGTTAAAGGGGATGCGATACATTTTTACCTCTCGATAGTTTAATTCATTTTATTAAATCTTAATGGCGACGATCAGCCGCGAGCCTCCAAATGGTAAGGAAATCCCTTTTTTGATGAACCCCATCTCTATTCGTAATAAAAACTCAAATGCCCGGTTAAGGATCGGGTTAATATTTAATTCTGTCTGCAATTCAGATGTTTGTGTATTTCTCACGCGTTTGAACCATCGGGATATTAACATCAATGGCAACAAGCTGGAAACAAAAGAGGTGCTTCGAAGAACAGCGAAGCCAGCCGTCGCCAACTTTTCATGAAGTTCTCGCTTTGAATAACGCCTGACATGACATGCATTTGTATCTACCGGACTCCACAGCCAACGGTGATGCGGCACAGTGACGAATAACAGTCCTTTATGTTTTAAAGCTTTGCAAATTTGCTGAAGAACAGCATGATCATCTTCAATATGTTCCATTAAGTCAAAAGCTCCTACAGCATCGAATTCAGCATCAAAGGGGATATGCCGGGCATCCATTTGTAAAAAATTTGCCCGGTCGTTGAGTCTTTCCGACGCGAAGCTTATTCCCTCAGGATAAATTTCGCTTCCGACAAGATTAACGGAGGGGAAACTACGGGCAATACCTTGCAGAACAAATCTCGTGCCGCATCCGATTTCCATGAAAGAAGAGATCGTTTTGCCATATTTTCCGAGAGCCCAGACAATCAGATCGTTACGGGCGCGAAACCAAAAATGCACCTTTTCCTGTGCCGCAAACAATTCAAAAAAGGAAGCATTATAGCCGTGACTGTTGTATGCCAAATCGGGAGAAAAAAGCGGCACATCACTATTCATTTCCGGGTTCCATCCGCAACCGGGACAATTCCAGTTCAGACTTTTAAATAATTGAGAACATTGAAGACAACGTTTCATAAGACCCGCAAATGACAGACTGCAACTTTATATTAATCAAACCACTTGTGAAAAGTACAATCAGCGTGAGTCAGCCAGAATCCATGCCTGGCCCAGACCTTCTGTACGGCAATATTTGGCAGATGAGTGGATGTTGTAATGCGTTTAGCCCCCTGCTGAAAACACCACAACATAGCAGCTGATACGAGAGCAAAGTAAACACCGGAGCTCTGCGCCTCCGGATGCACTGCATTAAGGACCAGTTGGCCTTCTTCCGGTGTGTGCAGTTTCAACACGACAAACCCTTTCAAAGACCCATCTTGTTCGGCCACAAGCACCTGATCCGCAATATCTTTCTGAAGACAAGAACGGTAAGCCCATGACGCATAAGCTTCATCGCATTGCTTTTGATCAAGCCTTGGATCAGCGTGGTAGTGGCCCACGTAACCTCGAAAGGCTTCAATAGCTAGGTTTTTGACCATTTGTGCTTCACCGGGATGAACAGGACGTATGAGACCTTTCGATAAAACAGGAAATTTAGGCGCCTGATGAATATCGCACTGATAGTATAGCAAAGTATCTGTCAGAAAAAATCCGTTGGATTCCATGGCCTGAATGGTTTTCAGATCATTGGCATCACAACGGGCAATCAGCAATTTAACATTGTGCGCATGACAAAAATCCAAAACAGATTGAAGTGTGTCAACGGTCACCTGCGCTGCCCGGGCTGTTTGAACACCAAACCTCCCCGTATCAATATCTGAAAGAAATACCTGAGATGAAAGTGAGTCCATTAATCATTCCTGTGCAAAAATCCAACCACATCACGTATGACACTCGGCGGTCTTCCCATGCTGCGGGAATGCATTCGAGCCAGGTATTCGCCCATGATACCCAGTGAAAACATCTGAGCGCCCGCAAAGATCGAAATGATTGAAGCAAGAAAAGCAAAACCGGGAACGGAGGCTCCCTGGATAAAATATCTTCCGAGCACATAGACCAGGACACAGAGACCAAAGAAAGTAATAGCAAATCCCAGCAGACTGGCCAGTTGCAAAGGTACCGTGCTGAAACCGGTCATCATATTCAGGGCGTGATTGACAAGCTTGCCCAATGAATAATTGGAAACACCTATCTGGCGGGCATCGTGATGAACGGGAATCGCCGCAAATCGTGCCGTGCCCCAGGTCAGCAGGACATCAATGGAAACATAGGGACTCTGATAATTCTCAAATGCCGCGCGTATATCTCTTTTGAACGCTCTGAACGCACCGGCTTTTCTGGCAATTTCCGCACCCATCGATTCCTGTAAAATAAGTTTTGATATCTGCGATGCTCTGTCCCGCCAGAATCCATGCTGTTCCTTTTCAGGCGTCCCATAGACAACATCGTACCCTTCGAGTAATTTCGTTATCAGTTTGGGGATTTCTTCCGGTGGATGCTGCAAATCGTCGTCCATGGTCACAAGGATTTCGTATCGGGCTGCCCGAATTCCACAGAGCAAAGCGTTATGTTGCCCGTAGTTGCGCATCAGTTCTATACCGGTTATCCACGAATGTAATCCGGAAAGATCTTTAATACGTTGCCAGCTATGGTCTTTGCTGCCATCATTAACAAAAATTACCTCGTATTGAGCTGTTAGAGATTTTAAAACAGGTTCGATTCTTTGAATCAATAGCCGAAGAGAATCTTCACTGTTGTAAACCGGTATAATGACAGAGATGCCCTGAGAAACTTTTGTCATAGTTATACACTTCTTATTAAAATAAGTTAAAATCCATCTCAACCCTGCGGACGCAGGTTGTTTTTTAACATGAATATGGTGAACTTCTACCATACTTTTTTTCAGAGTTCAGCCTTTTTTAATTATTGTTCCGCACAAGATGTTCTTGCTGATTTTTCATAATTTGATTAAGTGAAAGAAATAATTTTTTAAGATAAAGAACTCCACCATCGATTGACCGCAAAACAAACGGAAAAAAAATATTATCGGGGACACTGGCTTGGTTAGCAACGCGGATAAAAAATTTTCACAACGCTCAACTTTCCATGTTCTTTCGGGAAAGCTTTTTTCATCAGAATGCCTGAGATGGCTGATGATCGCTCTTCTGCCGCTTTTGATTCTGCTCGCCTATCCGGTTGATCGGGCAGATTATGACTTATGGTGGCAAATGGCTCTGGGTAAGTATTATATAGCCAATAAAACCCTGATAGTAAATCACGCTATTTTTTCATGGACACCGGCCGATTCGACCTGGATTTATAATACATGCCTGGGAAGTATTATCATCTATCTTTTTTATAATATGATGGGCGGTTTCGGGCTGTGGCTTTTTCAATGGCTGATCTTTGGCGGCATCTTTCTTTCATTTTATCTTTTCCTTCATCTTATGAGCCGGCGACTGGACATAAACAGCATCGCCGTCATTGCCGCTGTCGGCATCGCCTGTTCCATTTCCTGCAATTTCTACAAACCGGAATTGTTTTCTGCGCTCCTGTTCCCTGTTGCCTCATTAATAAATGTTACCGAAAGAAGAGCGAGTGTTAAGAACGTTGCGTCATAAAAGATGTTACCGAAGCCGGGTAATCTTTTTGAGCTTCATTTGTATAATAGTATTTAGCT
>Ga0116184_10001348_pt1 | contig 23975 bp, 23 predicted proteins | sample AD_JPNNA5_MetaG_FD_89886 | JGI IMG/M metagenome (GOLD analysis project Ga0116184, IMG submission 89886) | Active sludge microbial communities of municipal wastewater-treating anaerobic digesters from Japan - AD_JPNNA5_MetaG | ecosystem: Engineered > Bioreactor > Anaerobic > Digestate | place... | reverse complement strand
TTGCCGGCGGCCTCGAGCTTGCGCGCCGTGCGGACGATGTTCTGCTGGGCCGCCTCCACGTCGGACAGCTTGACGGGGCCCATTGTCTCCATGTCCTCGAGGAGCATCTCCGAGGCGCGGGACGACATGTTCTTGAGGATGTGGGACTTCAGCGTCTCGCTGGAGGTCTTGAGCGCCAGGGAGAGGTCTTCGTTGGTGATCTCCTTGAGGATGGTCTGGATGCCGCGGTTGTCGATGTTGATGAGGTCCTCGAACACGAACATCTTCTGGCGGATGTTCTCTGCCAGGTCCGCGTCGATCTCCTCAAGGGAGGAGAAGATGTTGTTCTCGGTGTTGTGGTCGAGCTGGTTCATGATCTCGGCCACGGTCTCGATGCCGCCGAGCTTCTTGCTCTCCACGCTGCCCATGGCCTCGATCTCCTTCTTGAGCACCTCGTCCACGTCCTCGATGACCCCGGACGGCACCATGCCGAGGTTTGCGATGCGGAACACGATTTCGGGCTGGAGCTTTTCGGGCATCTCCTTGATGATCTGGGCCACCTTCTGGTGGTCCAGGTGGGCCAGCACGAGCGCGATGGTCTGGGGATGTTCGCCCTTGAGGTAGTCCACCAGGATGGTGGGATCCACGGCGCGGAGCGATGCGAAGGCCGCCGTGTCCAGGGCCTGCGAGATGGAGTCCAGGATGGGTTTGGCCTTGTCCTGGCCGAGTGCCGAGACCAGTGCATCCCTGAGGTAGCCGATGCCCTTGCCCGTGACCCCGCTCACCTCGTTGCTGAGCTGCTCGAACTCGTCCATGATGGTGCGGACCGTGTCCACCGGGATGGTCACGTCCTCGAGGGCCGCCATTCGCCTGCCCAGGAGCATCATCTCGTGGTCGGTGAGTCCCTTGAAAATGGCGCGGGTGAAGTCGTCACCCATGGCCATGAGGAAGATCGCGGCCTTCTGGGGGCCGTCCACCTTCTTGAGCTTTCCCATTACACGTTCTCCTGCAGCCAGGATTTCACCACCGCCGTGGCGGTGTTCATGTCATTCTTCGTGATGTGCTCGATGGTCTTGCGCTTGCCCTGCACGGCACGCTTCATCTCGTCGCTCTTGGCCACCGCCTCGATCTGCGGCATCTCCTCGCCGCCTTCCAGGAGCTCCCGTTCCTCTGCCGGGATCCCCCGCTCATGTGCGTGGATGCGTTCCACCACCCGCCCTGACCTTGTGGTGAGCCACTTGAGCAGGGGCCGTATGACGAGGAAGAGCACCAGGAGGATCGCGAGGAAGGCGAGCGCGTACTTCGCCAGGGTCATGATGAGCTCCCGGTTCTTCTCCTTGGCGGACAGTGCTGCCATGTCGGTGTCGTCCTGGGCGAAGGGCATGCAGGACACCGAGATGAGGTCTTCCCGGTCCGCGTTGAAACCCACCGCGTTCTTCACCGCGTTCTCGATCTCCTTGAGCTCCGAGGCCTGCCGGGCCACGAACAGCTTGTTGCCGTCCTTGTCGGTCTTGTATGTCCCGTCCACCACCACGGATACCGTCAATTTCTTGACTTCACCCGGTGAGTAGATGCGTTCCGTCTGGTTCCTGCCGATCTCGTAGTTCCGCACGATGGACCCGGCACCATTGGCCCCCTGGCCCGGAAGCGCCTCGGGCCCGCCCCTGCCCGTGGGGAGGTTCGACGGCGTGCCCGCAGCGCCCTGGGTTTCCCCCTGTGCCGCGGCATACTGGTTCTTGAGCTCCTCGGAGCGCACCACGTGGATCTCGGGGTCGTACATGTCCTGGACACTCTTGACCATGTCCATGTTCACGTCCGCGCTCACCTTCACCACGGCGGCGTTCGGGCCCACGATCTTCTCCAGGAGGTCCTCGGAGCGTTCCTGCAGCTGGTGTTCGATGGCCCTCTTGAACTCGAGGCGGTCGCTGGCCATGGTGACCGAGTCGGAGTCCTTCTTCCCCTCGTAGAGGACCCGTCCCCTGATGTCCACGATGCTGATGTTCTCGGGATCGAGCCCGCGGATGCTCTTCTCCACGAGGTACACGATGCCCTGTACCCGGGAGGGACCCATCTGCATGCCGGGCTTCGCCCGGATGACGATGGACGCCTTGGCGGGCTTTTCGTCCTCGATGAAGATGCTCTCCTTGGGCATGGCGATGTGGACCCGTGCGAACTCGACCTCCTCCAGGGACATGATGGTGTTGGCCAGCTCGTTCTGCAGGGCCCGCTGGTAGTTGATCTTCTGCACGAACTCGGAGGTGGCGAAGCCGGTCTCATCGAACAGCGCGAACCCCTTGTCCGTGCCTCCCTTGGGGATGCCTTCGGCGGCCAGCGTCAGGCGGGTCTCGTAGACGTTCTCCTCAGGGATCATGATCGCGGTCCCTCCCTTGGTGAGTCGGTAGGGGATGCGGTCGTCCTTGAGGTGCTGTACCACCAGGGACGCGTCCTGCTCGTTCAGGTTCGTGAACAGGTACTGATACTTCGGCGCGGTGGCCCACATGATGCTCACCGCGATGACCGCCACGGCCATGGTGCTCACGGCCACCAGGCCGATCCGCTGGCCCATGCTCATGGCGGTGAACTTGGCCGGGAGCTGTTTTACGAGGTCCATCATGGCTAGCTCAACCTCTTCAGCTCGTTGAAGCCTTCAATGAGCTTGTTGGTCATGGTCACCATGAGGCGCATCATGACATCGGTCTTCTGCATGGCGATCATGGCCTCGTGGATGCTCGGGGCCCTGCCGGACGAGAGGTCCATTGCCATCTGCTCGGACTCCTTTGCCTGATGGTTGACAGAGTCGATGGCCTCCTTCAGGGTGTCCATGAAATTCCCGTCCTTCCCGGAGGGCTTGTCCTTGGCAGGGGTAAACGGGCCCGTCAGGGTGAAATCAGGCTTGTCGATGCGCATGACTACCTCCCGATCTGCAGCGCCTTGAGCGCCATGTCCTTCTGCGACTTCACGGCTAACGTGTTCGCCTCGAAGGCCCTGGACGCGTTCATCATGTTCACCATCTCCTCCATGAGGTTCACATTGGGCATGGTGACATAGCCCTGGCCGTCCGCGTCAGGGTTGCCAGGGTCGTAGATGCGCTCCCCCGGGGTGGTGTTCACGGCGATCTCCTGAACATCCACGCTCGAGAGGGCTTCCTCGAAGGATCGTTCCCGCAGGATCACGTCCCTGCGCTGGTAGGGACCGCCTCCGGGGGTCCTGGTGGTGCGGGCATTCGCGATGTTGCTGGAGATGACGTTCATCCGTGTGCGCTGGGCCCTCAGGCCGCTCGCGCTGATGTCCATGGCGGTGAAAAGGTCCATTACCTGATACCTCCTATGACGTTCCTGAGCGCTTCGAACTTCCTGGTGACGATCTCGGCCGATGCGTTGTACAGGATCTGGTTCTGGCTCATCTTCATCATCTCCCGGTCGATGTCCACGGTGTTGGAGTCGTTGCCGATGCGGGAGTAGGGGTCGTACACGGTCCGGTACAGGGGCCGGCCGGGCGACTCCCGCATGTGGGCGGGGTCGGTGGTGGTCATCTTCAGCCGGGAATCCAGCTCCTTCTCGAACGTGGCCTCCCTGGCCTTGTAGCCGGGCGTGTCCACGTTGGCGATGTTGCTCGATATGACCTCCTGGCGGTAGGTGCGGTACGTCATGTGATCCGTCACTTCCGGGATGATCTTGCCGAAGATGTCTCCCATGTCCTCTCTCCTCATGCCCATGAAAGCAATTGTCGTACCAAGGGGCCGGGACGGGAAAAGTGCTAGGAATCTTCAGGGTCGCGGCCTGCGGGGTCCCCGGGGAAATCGTCAGAAAATTGACCTCCCCTGGTGTATTCGTTGAGTTTGTTCCGCAGGGTCCTGATGCTGATGCCCAGGAGTGTGGCGGCCTTGGTCCGGTTGCCGTCCACTTTCTGAAGGGTCGAGTATATCAGGCGTTTTTCCATGTCATGGATGGTGGTCCCCGCCTCGGGCAGGGCCCCGGCATCGCCCATGGACATGCCGTCCACATGGATGTGCTCCGCCGACACGGTATCCCCCTCGGTGAGGATCATGGCACGCTCGATGACGTTCTCCATCTCCCGTACATTGCCCGGCCAGGAATACTTCAGGAGGGCATCTTTTGCCTGTGCGCTGAGCACTTTTTCCGGCATGCCTTCCCGGGAGGCGATCTTCCTGACAAAATGGGCTGCCAGCGGCAGGATGTCGTCCCTGCGGTCCCGGAGAGGGGGCACCGTGATGGGTATGACGTTCAGGCGGAAGAAGAGGTCGTTCCGGAACCGGCCCGCCTTGATCTCTCCCGCGATGTCGCGGTTGGTGGTGGAGATGACCCGGAAATCCACCTTGACGGGGGTCTTCCCCCCCACTCGGTCGATCTGGCGTTCCTGGAGGACCCTGAGCAGCTTGGCCTGCAGCCCGTACCCGATCTCGGTGATCTCGTCCAGCAGGATGGTGCCGCCGTCGGCCTGTTCGAACCTGCCCACCCTGGTGGCATAGGCCCCGGTGAACGCGCCCTTCTCGTACCCGAAGAGCTCGCTCTCCAGCAGCGTCTCGGGGATGGCCGCCAGGTTTATCCCCACGTAGGGGCCCGTCCGCCTCCTGCTGAGCGCGTGGATGGTCCGCGCGATGACCTCCTTGCCGGTGCCCGATTCCCCCATGATGAGAACCGGCGCCTGGGTGGGGGCGACCTTGCGGATGACCTCCATGATCCGCCCCATGGCGGCATCAGCCACCACGAAGGGGGTGTCCGCCTGGGCCTGCCGGGGCTGCCCCGGTGCGTTCAGCGCCTGGATGACCTGCACGATCTCCTCGGCACGGAACGGCTTGCGCAGGAAGTGCGAGGCACCTGCCTTCAGACACGCAGAGCCGTCGGACGAGCCGATGGCGATGATCTCGATGGTGTTGTAGACCTGTTTGGTCCCCTCCACCACGTCCACGAATTCGTCGGAGATGATGGCGATGGGGTGCTGCTTGGGGTTGATGACCTCCAGGAACTTGTCCTTGCTGGTGTACGGGCTGGGTGACTCGCCGGTCTCCGCGATGAGCTCGGCCAGGAGGTTGGCGGTTTCCTTGTCCGTGTCCAGGATGGCGATGCCCATGGCGATCACTGCCTCTCCGATCGGGGTTTCGTCGCCTCGTATCCCTCGAGGTCCTTGTCCAGCTCGATCTCGGCGGACAGCGCCCTGGCCGCGGAGAGCAGGACGGGGTCTTTGCTGACCCGGGATATGTTGATGAGGATTTCCCTGGCCTTTTCGCGGTCCCCCCGGGTGCCGGCGATGCCCGCGAGGTGGTACATGGCCCAGTGCGCGTGGGCCGATCTCGGGTAGGCGTCCAGCAGCGCCTGGTAGAGCGACCCTGCCCGTTCGGGGTCGCCGGTCTTCCGCAGCTGGTTCGCCCTGAGGTAGAGCGCCTCTTCGATGACGGGCGAAACCCTGCCCGGGTGGTACGAGATGATCCTGTCCAGTACCTGCTGCTGTTTGCCCGGCATGTCCAGCCTTCGGTAGGCGTCGCTGAGGAACGACAGGGACTGCAGGGCCAGCGGCCCCCCCGCATCGGCGGAGGCCTCGAGGTACGGCAGGCACGCAGTGAGGCTGCCCAGGCGGTACAGGGCCTCGCCCCGCCGCTCCTTCATGTACTGGGAGTCCTTGCCCGAGGGATAGGAGCTCTGGTACAGGGTGTTCCAGATGAGGGCCTCCTCGTAGCGCTCCTGCTTCATGTCGATGGTGAAGAGCAGCACGTATGCCTGCTCCTTGTAGTTGGAATCGCCCCTGAGGGAGAGATCCAGCATGGAGCGTGCCGCCTTGAGGTCCCCCCTGCGGTTCAGGGTGTCTCCGATGATGAACAGGGTTGCGCTGTCCTGCAGCTCCTTTATGAAGGTGTCCTTGTACCGCGTGTAGATGGCGAATATCTGGTCATGGCGTGAATCCCGGTACAGGCTGCGGACCCGCTCGATGATGCTCCTGAGTGCCTCCACCTGGGCATAGTGGTGGATCGTGTCGCCCCTTTTCGAGCCTTTCCACACCTCGAGGTAGGTATCCATGGCCTGTTCCCAGTCCCCGTGCCTGGCATATGCCTGGGCGATCCGCACCTTCACCAGGGAGGCAAGGGATTTGTCCTTGAACTCCTCCGTGGCCGTCAGAGACTCATAGATGTCCATGACCTCGTTGAAGGCCCTGTCGGGGAGCATGCCGCGCTCGTCCGTGTTCTTCTCCACGATGATCCGCGCGGTCTTGAGCTTGGCGATGACCAGGCTGTCGCCCCTGGGCGCCAGGGACTCCACCTGGGAGAAGACCACCGCGGCGCCGTCCTTTTCCCCGAGCTGATACAGGCTGTCTCCCAGCATGAGGAGATGGCTCTGCCGCCTGGCATCATCCCCGAGGTTGAAGGCACGGGTAAGGAGGTCCCGGGCCTGGGCGAAGTCGCCCATCTTGAACGCAGCCTCGCCCATGCGCGCATGGATGCCCGGATCCCGGCGTGGATAGGTCGGATCCTGGGTGAGGGCCTGCCTGTACAGGTCCAGTGCCTTGGGGTAGTCGTTCAGCCCGAGGTAGGTGTCGGCCAGCACGACCAGGTGCATCGGCCTGAGGGCGGCAGGAAGGTCCCCTTCGCCGAGACCCATCATGAGGCGCTTGTTGGCCGCATACGCATCCTGATGGGAACCTGCCCGGTTCAGGATGACCATTTCGCAGAGGGCGGCCTGGGTCCTGACGAGCGTGTCGGGGGATTCCATGAGCTGCTTGACCAGCGGTGAGGCCCCTGCATGGTTCCCGGCGTGGATGAGCATGGAGCCGTACTCCAGCATGGCCTCATCGCGGCCGCGGCCTTCAGGCATGTCCTGCACCGCGTCCCTCATGAGAGACAGGGCCCTGTTTGACGTTTCCCCCATCCGGTAGGGAAAGGCCATGGCCCAGATTGCCCGTGCCAGGAGAACCTTCTCCTCGGGGGCGAGCGTTTGCAGGCGGGGCTGGAGCAGCGAGACGACCCCGGCGCTGTTCCCTGCCGCAAGGAGCTGTTCGGCCGCCCGGCGGCGATTCCCGGAAGGCTCCTGGGTCTCCAGCACGTCCATGTCGAAGATGACACGCCGTTTGCCGGCATCGCTCCTGATGCCCCGCAGCGAATATCCGGGCGCCAGGGAGAGGGCCAGCGTCGTGCCGAGTTCCATCCTGGTGAGGCGGACAAAGGTGAGCTGGGGGGTGCCCTGGAGCAGCCGTTCCATGTCCCGGCACGCGATCCTGCCGCCAAAGGTGATGAAGACGGTGCCTGACTTGGCGGCACGGACCTCGGGCATGGCCGTATCGCCAAGCGCCATGGCCACGCTGATGCCGGCCTTGCCCTTGACCGTGTCGAAGCGCCGGATGGGGCATGGGATATCCTCCTCGGCCGGCCCCTTCTCCGACACGTCGATGATGAACCGCGTGGGCATCTGCTTGAAGGCGGCCGTGTAGGTGAAGGGCTTCTTGACGGCAATGACCGCACGGGTGCCGTCAAAGGTGAGGCTCTGGATCAGGAAGCGGTCCTGGAAGGTCTGGGGTTCTGCGACAGTGTGGGGAAAATTGACGATCAGTGTCTGGTTTTGCTCTGAAACGTCGGGGCTGATGGTATGGGATGCCTTGAGGTAGAAGACGATGCGGGTGCTTGTGGAGGAGGCCCCGATCAGGATGTCTCCGGCCCCCGCCGTGCCTGCGGCGGTGAGGATTGCGAAGATGACCAGCATGGCATGCCGGAGCATCGACGTGAGCACGGGCAGTATGGGTCTTATGTTCTTCACCGCAGGAGGGAAATACAACATCCATGCCAGCAGCAGAAATCGGGAGGGATGCCGGCGGATTCCGTCCGGGGGGATAGGGGCGGCTCAGGGCCTACGCCATGTTCTGTTCGGATGGTTTCTCCAGCTTCTGCTTCTTGATCTTCTCCACCAGGGTGGTGCGGTTCACGCGCAGCAGCTTGGCGGCCCGGTTCTTGACCCAGTTGTTCTTGGTGAGCGCCTGGATGATGATGTTGCGCTCGAAATCGTTCACCGCGGTGGACAGGTCGATGCCCGAGTCGGGGAGGTCGATGAGGTGCGGGGTGAGCGTGGCCGCCGGCACAGCCGAGAGGATCTTTTCGGGGAGGTCCTCCGCCTCGATGAGGGGGGAGTCGCACAAAACAACCATGCGCTCCACCAGGTTCTCCAGTTCGCGCACGTTGCCCGGCCACCGGTAGCGCGTGAGCGCGGAAAGCGCCTTCTTGCTGAACTCCGCCTTTTTCTGGCATTTCCCGTTGCCGTACTTCTCGAGGAAGTGCTTGACGAGGAGCGGGATGTCGTCCGCCCTTTCCCGAAGCGGCGGGATGTGGATGGGGATCACGTTGAGCCGGTAGTAGAGGTCTTCCCGGAACCTCCCGGCATTCACCTCTTCCTCGAGGTTCCTGTTGGTGGCGGCTATGATCCTCACATCGGCCCTGATGGACTTCACGCCGCCCACGCGCTCGAACTCGCGTTCCTGGATGACCCGGAGGAGCTTGACCTGGAGGTTCGGGCTCATCTCCGAAATCTCGTCAAGGAAGATGCTGCCGTTGTTCGCCAGTTCGAACCTGCCGATCCTCGTCCTGAAGGCCCCGGTGAAGGCGCCCTTCTCGTGGCCGAAGAGCTCGCTCTCCAGCAGTTCTTCCGGGATGGCCCCGCAGTTGACCGGGACGAAGGGGTTGGCGGCCCGGGCCGAATTGAAGTGCAGGGCCCGGGCGACCAGCTCCTTGCCCGTGCCTGATTCGCCGAGGATGAGGACCGTGGAGTCGGTGGACGAGACCTTGTCGATGAGGCTGAAGATTTTCTGCATCTTGTCGGAGGTGCCCACGATGTTGTCGAACTTGTACTTCGCCTTGAGCTGCTGCTTGAGGAAGGTGTTCTCCTCCTGGAGGGCGAGGTGCTCCAGGGCCCGCTTCACCACCACCTTGATCTCGTCGGCCTTGAAGGGTTTGGTGATGTAGTCGAAGGCCCCGAGCTTCATGGCGTCAACAGCCGTCTTTACCGAGCCGTAGCCTGTGTACAGGATGCCGATGGTGTTCAGTTTGTTGTCCACCACGTGCCGGATCACGCCGAGACCGTCGAGACCGGGCATCTGGAGGTCGGTGAGCACGACGTGGAAATAGTCCTGGGAAAGACGCGCCACTGCATCGTTCCCGTTGGCAGCGGTGGTTACGGAATACCCTTCCTCGGAAAGGACTTCACAGAGATACTCCCTGTTCTGAGCCTCGTCGTCAACAATGAGTATGGAGTGGTTTCCCATAGAGTTGTGTGGGCATTATAACGCATGGCGTCAAATGCGTCAATATATAGACGCTCTCATCGGAAAATCGGTTCACAGCCCGATTGCGCACCGGAACCTATTGCTCCTTCCCGTTCACCTGATCGCGCATGTCCTTGCCGGACTTGAAGAACGGCAGGGTTTTTGACTTGACCTGGATCTTTTCGCCGCTCTTGGGGTTTCTCCCCACATAGGGCCGGTAATCCCGCATGACAAAGCTGCCGAAGCCCCTGATCTCGACACGACGCTTGTTCTTCATGGCATTGATCATGGAGCTGAGGATGGAGTTCACCAGGGCCTCTGCCTTCTTGGGGTGGAGAGCCATGCGCATGGAGAGTTCTTCGATCAGTTCGGATTTGTTCATGTATCTCCTCCTGGTTCAGACTGGGTTACCCTATAAGATTATAAAGCGAGTCGTGCACATGTCAAGTTTTTAATGTTTTTTTAGTATCTTATGGAGAGATCTGGCTTCCTGTGCGCTCAGTTCCCGGATCTCGCCGGGCGCCATGCCCTTGAGGACCAGGGGGCCGATGCTGATCCGCTTCAGCGACACCACCTTCAGCCCCACGGATGAGGCCATGCGCTTGATCTGGTTCTTGAGCCCCTGATGCAGGGTGAACCGGAGGGTGGAGCCATCCGCACCCGCGTGCACGTGGACGATCCGGGCGGGCAGTGTCTTCTTCCCGTCGAGGATCACCCCCTGCTCCATCTGTTCGATGCCCTCGGCCGTGGCCCTTGGCGTCACCTTCACCACGTAGACCTTGGGCACCTGGAAGGATGGGTGGTGGAGGGCATGCGCCAGATCTCCGTCGTTGGTCAGGATGAGGAGGCCTTCCGCGTCATAGTCCAGCCTGCCCACGGGGAAAACCCCCTGGAACTGCCGGGGCACCAGGTCCCTGATGCAGGGCCTGCCTTTCGGGTCGCTCATGGTGGTGAGCATGTTCCTTGGCTTGTACAGCGCAAGGATGCACGTTCTCTGGCTGGCGATCGGTCTTCCGTCCAGGCGTACCTCGTCATGCGCCGGGTCGATGACATCGCCGAGGCGGGCCGGTTTCCCGTTGATTCGCACGCGGCCGGCCTCGATGAGTTCGTCCGCCTTTCTCCGGGAGATGGCGCCGCTGGATGCCACGTACCGGTTGATGCGTATAGCTGCCATGACTCCTTATAACGCAAAAGGGTGTTTCTGGCGAGGCGTCTGCGGGGGGTGCAGCAGCGCTTAAGGGTGCTGACCGGCCCGGACTTCCCCTCTAGCCCGCGGTCTCCTCCAGTGAGTCCAGGCGTGTCCTGCACACATCGCACTGATCCCTGCAGTAGGGGGCGCTGCCTGTGTATACGATGAGGCTCGCATCGTCGCCCAGGCCGTAGCGTTCGGCGCACCGGGCACAGAAGAGGCGGCCGATGCCGTCGAGGTACCCGAGGACCTTTCTGCCGTGGCGGTGCTCGAGGGCGGTGTCGTTCTTGAACTCGCTGATGATGCCCATGGATCCGCACTCGGGGCATGCGTAGCCGCAGGACGCGTCGAAGAAGGTGGTACGGCAGGTGCCTCTGGCGCAGTAGTACTGCTTTACCCTCTTCCTGTTCTTGTCCATGAGGGAATGGATGATGTCATGGTATATGTTCTTCCTTGACGCCTCTGTCTTCATGTCCGTTCCCTTCCGTCCCGGTGCCCAAGGGCTTTCGCAATGGGCCATCTGTTAACCATGTAGGGGCGGGGAGACACCGTTTCAATGGGAAAGCCCCATGGCCCCGGTACGCGTGTGGCTCCTGCATCAGACCATGCAAGGAATGTTCCTGCCCAGGGACACGCCGGAAAGGGTGATGATCGTGTCATAGGCCAGGACCTCCACGCCGGCCTCCCTTGCCTGCCGGAGCGCCGCGGCGTAGGCGCCGTCGATATGTCCGGCCGTGGTGAAGACCGTGGCGTCCATGCGCTGGATGAGGAAAAGCATGACAGCCCTGTTCCCCTTTCGACACAGGTGCTGGAGCTCTCGTGCATGTTTGCTGCCTCGCGCTGTCACGGCATCCGGGAACATGGCCCTGGAGTCCACCACCATGGTGGAGCTCTTCACCTCCACGAGGCAGGGTCTCTTTCCGGGTCCGTCCAGGAGCAGGTCGATACGGGACCGATCGGTCACCCTCACCTCGGGGCTGACGCGCGGGTAGCCGGACAGTTCGGGGATGAGCCCCTCTTCGATGGCCCTGCGGGCGATGCGGTTCGCCTGCAGCGTATTGACCACCACCAGCGTCTGGGGCATGTGGATCATCTCCCAGGTGTAGGGGAATTTCCTGCCGGGACTGCGGGATGTAGAAAGGTACACGGGTCTGAGGGGTTCCGAGCATGTCAGCATCCGGCCCGAGTTGGGGCAGTGGGCGGTTACGATCGTGCCGTCAGGGAGCCGGACATCGGCCATGAAGCGCTTGTACCGGCGGAGCAGGGTCCCTGCGGTGAGCGGGGGCCAGCTGATGAGGGGGGCATCCATGGGTACCCTGTTAGCAGGGAGGGAACCCCTGGGCAAGGGGCGAGGTTGATGCCCTGCCGCATTACCCCCGCATCCGCTTGATGGCGCAGTACTCCCCGCACATGGTGCATTCATCCCCGGCCCCGATGCCGCTCTGCTCCCTGAGCATGCGGGCATACGGAGGGTTCACGGACAGCCCGTACTGACGGTCCCATGCGAGCTCTTTGCGTGCAAGCGCCATCTCACGCTCCCGCCGGCGGGCATATTCCAGGCCCTTTGCCAGGTCCGCGGCATGGGCGGCGATGCGTGATGCGATCACCCCCTCCACAACATGCCGCTCGTCCGGCAGGCGCAGGTGCTCCGCAGGGGTCACGTAGCAGAGGAAGTCGGCGCCGAAGAATGCAGCCAGGGCCCCGCCGATGGCGCCTGCGATGTGGTCGTATCCCGCCGCGCAGTCCGTGACCAGGGGGCCCAGCACATAGAAGGGGGCACCCCGGCACAGGTCCTTTTCCATCCGGATGTTCTCCTCGATCATGTCCAGGGGCACGTGGCCTGGTCCCTCGACGATCACCTGCACGCCCCGGTCCCTCGCCCGGGAGGCGAGTTCCCCCAGGGTGACGAGTTCGGTTATCTGCGCCCGGTCCGTGGCGTCCACGGTGGATCCCGGCCGCATGCCGTCGCCCAGGGAGATGGTCACGTCGTAGTCGGCCAGTATGTCCAGGACTTCGTCGAAGTGTTCGTAAAGGGGCGATTCCCTCCTGTGCCACCGCATCCACGCGACGAGCATGGAGCCCCCCCTGCTCACCACATCCAGGGTCCTGCCCTGGGCGTCCATGGCGGACAGGGCGTGCCTCGTCACCCCGGCATGGATGGTCATGAAGTCGACGCCGTCTTCGGCCTGCCTGCGCACGGTGGCCAGGAAATCCTCCATGGTCATGTCCGTGATGTCCCCGCCCCGGCACGAGAGCTCGTATGCGGTTTCGTAGATGGGTACCGTGCCAACCATCACCGTGGATGAAGCAAGGACCTCGGCCCTGATCCTCGGGATCTCGCGGCCCAGGGAGAGGTCCATGACGGCGTCCGCCCCGTGCCGCAAAACGGCCCGGAGCTTGTTCAGCTCACCGGATACGTCCATGCTCAGGGGAGAGGCGCCGATGTTGGCGTTGACCTTGGTCCGAAAGCCTTCACCGACGCCCCTGATCTGCTCGAAGTCCCGGAGGCGGTTCTTCGGGATCACCGCCGTACCCTGCGCCACCTTCCTGCGGACAGTCTCGGGGTCCAGGCCTTCGTACCGGGCCACCCGGACCATCTCCGGGGTGATGATCCCCTGCCTGGCCGATTGAAGCTGTGTCATGACGTCTCCCGGAACATGGCATGCAGCCGCACCATCTCAGAGCAGGGGTCAGGGTCCGACGCCACCGCTCCGATGACCGCTGCGCAGCGGCATCCGCTTCGCCTCACCGAGGCCATGTGCTCCGCCGTGATCCCCCCGATGGCCACCACCGGCACCGTGGAGGCCTTCACCGCATTGCCCAGTGCAGCCAGTCCGGTCGCCTCCCCGGGGTTTTCCTTGGACAGCGTGGGGAACACGGGGCCGAAGCCGATGTAGTCCACGGGCAGCGTGTTCGCCTGGAATACCTGATCTGCATTGTGGGTGGACATGCCGATGATGACGTCCGGACCCAGGAGAGTACGTGCCGTGGCCGGGTCCATGTCGTCCTGCCCCAGGTGGGCGCCGTCCGCCCCGGCCAGCAGGGCGATGTCCGGCCGGTCGTTCACGATGAACCGTGTCGGGGTGCCTGAGACGATCCTGCAAAGCGTCCGGGCGAGTTCCAGAAATGCCCGGTCGGAACCGTTTTTCCAGCGGAGCTGGATCGCGCTCAGGCCGGCTTTGGTGGCCGTCTCGGCGAGCCGGGGGATGTCCGGAGCATCCCCGTTCAGGACGAGGTAGAGCCCCCTGGTCAGGCCTTTCTCGCGGGAGGAGAAGATCTTCCGTTCGATCTCGTAGGTCTCGTACCGCATCGTTTCACACCCGGCCGAAATCTCCGGGTGTCTGATCCGGAACACCTCCTCCAGGACCCGGAGACCCTCCTGGGCGCGCTTCAGGTTTGCCCTGGCCACGTCAGCCAGGTCTTTCCGCCGTGGTCCCGGTCCGGCCCTTTGGGCAACGCCCACGTCACCGGCAGGGTTCCTGGCCCTGATGCACCCGCCGGTGTCCACCAGGGCAAGGAGACCGTGCCGCATGGCCCTGAGCCGTTTTGTGAGGCCCCTGTCGTTCCAGGCATACCGGCAGACGTCCTCTGCTGCGCGCAATCCCTCGGTGACGCGGTTGATGTTCGCATCCACGATCCTGAGCATCTGCGCGTTCATGTGTCCAGCCTCGCCGTGAGCTCCTGGGCCGCTTTCAGACCAGAGAGGAACATCCCGCCGAAGACCGGACCCATTCGGTATCCGCCGAACACGGCGTTGGCGGCCATACCGGAGACGAACAGTCCCGGGAAGGCCTCCCTTGTGTCCTCCACAGTGTGCCGCTCGCCGAGCTCCGCATCCATGGACTTTTCCCCCATCATGGCGCCCGTCTCGGTGAGTAGCCGCACCCCCATCTTGCGCACCAGCCGCGATACGACATCCGCCCCGTGGCCCGTGGCATCCAGCACGTAGCGCGCGTGCAGTGTCATGGGGTCCACATGGAGGCGGGCCGATTCCACCGGAGACCAGTTGATGACCAGTCCGCCCACCCGCTCATGGCGGTACACCACATCCTCCGCCATGATGCAGTTGAACACTGACAGGCCTGCCTGGACCGCACGGTATGTGATGCAGCCGCATGCCTCCACGGCGTCCACGGTGTGGTACCCCGGGGCATGGGAAACCGATCGTATACCCAGCTCATCCATGATGTGCAGCGCCTCGTCCTGGACCACGATCCGGTTGAACATCATGCCCCCGCCCAGCATGCCTCCCCCCATGGACAGCTTCCTCTCGAACAGCGCCACCTTCTTTCCGGCCCTGGCCAGGAAGTAGCCCGCAATGAGCCCCGAAGGTCCGGCGCCGACGATGGCCACGTCGAGCTCGAGGGCCGCATCGAGCTTGGCGAGGTACGAGGAGATGATGGCCCGGGTGATGGTCGTTTCGTTGAGCATGGGTCCCTCCCGTGGTTGGTTGATGGTCCCTGCGGGGGTGGGTCGGGACGACCCGGGCGCCGGCACGTGCGCGATGGAAACAAAAAAACCGCCTCCTCACGAGGAGACGGCCCTTCTACCCGTGTGGGGGACAACGACGGTCCCTCACGATCTCCCTACGCTGGTATTACCCAGGTCAGGTTCAAAGGGTATGATCTCAGGCTCTCAGAGCCACCCCTGCGGAACGCCTTGCACTATAGGCCCGGGTGGGGCTGTCCGTCAAGGGGGAAGAGGGCGGGGTTGGTTTTGACACCATGGCCCCTGTACGGTATAAGGCCAGGACAATGGGCCAGATGAACGAGATCCTCAGCCAGATAGTCCTCCTGATCGTGCCGGTGCTTTTCTCCATCACGGTCCATGAGGTCAGCCACGGGTATGCCGCATATCTCTTCGGCGACCCCACGGCAAAGATGGCCGGCAGGCTCACCCTGAATCCCGTCAAGCACATCGACCCCATCGGCATGCTGGTGCTGTTCATCACCCGCATGATCGGATGGGCCAAGCCGGTGCCCGTGGATCCCCGGTACTTCAAGCGCCCCCGCCAGGACATGGTGTGGGTCTCCCTGGCGGGTCCGGCCTCGAACCTTGTCCTGGCGGCCCTCACCGCAGCGGTCCTGAAGCTCGTCGGCCCGTCGCTGGCGTCCACGTACCTCTACCCCCTGGTGATCATGGGGCAGCTCATGGTGATGATCAACGTGGGGCTTGCCGTCTTCAACCTCATCCCCATCCACCCCCTGGATGGCAGCCACATCATGGAGGGGCTGCTACCGCCGAAGATGGCCTTTGAGTACTCCAAGCTCCGGCCCTACGGGTTCATCATCCTGCTGCTGCTCATCTTCACCCGTGTGGTGGATTTCGTCATTGCACCCATCATCACCACGATCTATGGAATGCTCATGTAGGAAGGAGAGAACAGGAACAGTATGGACAGAAAGCGCATCGTTTCCGGCATCAGGCCCACCGGGGACCTCCACATCGGCCACTATCTCGGGGTGCTCAAGAACTGGGTGAGCCTCCAGGACGAGTACCAGTGCTACTACTTCATCGCCGACTGGCACGCGCTCACCAGCGAGTACAAGGACCCCTCGGTCATCCGCCAGAGCGCCCGGGACATGGTGGTCATCTGGCTCAGCGTGGGCCTCGACCCCGAGAAGTCAGTCCTGTTCCGGCAGTCCGACATCAAGGAGCACGCCGAGCTGTTCACGCTCCTGTCCATGATCACCCCCATATCCTGGCTCGAGCGCAACCCCACCTACAAGGAGATGAAAGAGGAGCTCAAGGAGAAGGACCTGAGCACCTTCGGTTTCCTCGGCTACCCCGTGCTCCAGGCCGCGGACATCGTGATCTACCACGCGGACCGGGTCCCCATCGGCGAGGACCAGCTCCCCCACCTGGAGCTCACCCGCGAGATCGTGCGGCGGTTCAACTACCTTTACGGCCCTGAGCTCCTCAAGGAACCGAAGGAGATCCTCACGGAAGCGCCCCGGGTGCCCGGGCTCGACGGCAGGAAGATGTCCAAGTCCTACGGCAATGCCATTTTCATCGCCGAGACCGAGGAGTCCCTGAAGCCGAAGGTCATGCAGATGCTCACGGACATCAAGCGCATGCGCAGGAGCGATCCTGGCGAACCCAGAGACTGCAACCTCTACCCCTTCCACGAGTTCTTCACCGACGAGGCAAAACGGGGGGAGATCCAGGCGGGGTGCAGGAGCGCGCAGTGGGGGTGCGTGGACTGCAAGAAGGTCCTCATCAAGAACCTTGTTGCCGAATTCGCTCCGGTATGGGAAAAGATCAGCTATTACCAGGGGCACCAGTCTCTGGTGGACGATATCCTCAAAGCCGGCTGCGAGCGGGCAACCCGGGAGTCCGAGCTCACCATGGCGAGGGTCCGGGATGCCATGAAGCTCTAGGATGCAGGGGGCACAGATGGAACACGCATATGCGGATGCAGCGTCGGACACCCGGTTCGTGCTGCACCTGCCCCTGTTCGAAGGCCCGCTGGACCTGCTGCTCTACCTCATCGAGAAAAACCGGTTCACCCTGTACGATCTGGAGGTGAGCCCCATCATCGACCAGTACCTGGCCTACATCGAGAAGGTGCGCCTGCTCGACATCTCCCTGGCGGGCGAGTTCCTCGACATGGCGTCCTACCTCATCTGGCTCAAGTCCCGTATCCTGCTGCCCCAGGAGTTCGCCCTCCGGGAGGAGGAGGGCCGCTCCCCGGTGGAGGAGCTCAGGGAGATGCTGCTGGCCTACCAGGCCATCAAGCAGGCCTCGCGGGAGCTCGCCCAGCGGCCCATGCTCTACTGGGACACCTTCCCCAAGGGGGCCGCCCAGAGGGAGCGGGACATCAGCCGCACGAGCCTGGGACCCCTGCTGGAGGCCATCGCAACGATCCGCGTCCGTACCAAGCAGCTCATTGTGAGCATCACGCCCATGCGGTTCAGCATCCAGGAGATCATGGCAAGGATACAGGGGCTCTTCGCGGGCAGGGACACCATCGAGCTCAGAGAGGCGGCGCCGAGCGGGGAGAGGACCGAGCTCATCGGGGCATTCATGGCGGCCCTCGAGATGTCGCGGCTCAGCATCGTGAAGCTCCTCCAGCGGGGCCTGTTCTCCCCCATCTATCTGATGAAGAGGCAGTGAGGGGCCATGGGACGCTTCCTGCCCGGGTTGGATTGAAGGGGCCTTTCCCATGGCGATACGGGAGGTCATCGAAGCACTCATCTTCTCGGCCAGCGGGGCCGTGGCTGTCAAGGACATCCTGCGCATCGTGCCGGGCACCTCGGCCGAGGAGGTCGACCGGATCGTGGAGGAGCTCAACGGCCTGTACGAATCCGGCCGCCGGAGTTTCCGGATACACCGGGCAGGACTCGGGTACCTGTTCGTGACGCAGCCCGAGTACGCCCCCTACATCCGGCAGCTGGTGAGCCCGGTGAGGCTCACTGCGGCAGCCCTGGAGGTGCTTGCCGTGGTGGCCTACAAGGGGCCCTGCTCCAAGCAGACTATCGACGGCATCCGCGGGGTGGACTCCACCTCGAGCCTCAAGCAGCTCGTCAGGCACCAGCTCGTGGACATCAGGCCGGGCAAGCCCATGATGTACGCCACCACGGGAAAATTCCTCGAGGTGTTCGGGCTCACCTCCCTGTCCGAGCTGCCCGACATCGCGCAGTTCGAGGAGGTCTTCGGCATGCCGGAGATCGCGGAAGACACTTTCCCGCCCGAGGCGGAGGATGCGTGACTACGAGGTGGTCTCCGAGGGCTTCATGATGTTGAGGAAGAGGTTCACGCCCTCGGGCTCCTTCTCCACCACCACGTGCGGGTCGCCCGGCAGGTCAGAAGCGAGACGTTTCAGCTCGTCCTCGCTGCGGTGGATGAGGAACCACTCTGCGCCGTATTCCATGATGAACCGCTGGGGGTTGTAGATCCCGAAGTTGCCGATGATCAACGTCCCCCCCGGCCGCAGGAAGCTGTAGAGCTTGTGGATGAGGCGGTTGGAGGCCCGGTCGGACAGGTAATCGAAGAGGCCGGCCGTATAGACGAGGTCGGCGTTTTCGTAGAGGTTTTTCCCGGATCCCCGCTCCACGATGAGCCGCTTGATGTTGTCCTGCTCGAAATGTACCCTGACCTGTGGATTGTCCCTGATGGCCGGCTCGATCCTCGCGCGGGCATCCTCCAGGGCGAGGCTGTCCTGGTCCAGGGCGATGAATTCGATCGAGAAAGGCAGCGGTGCCCCCTCGATGGTCTTGAGGAGGTCCAGGAACTCGAGGGCCGGTCCGCAGGCCACGCTCATGATCTTGAGGCCGGGGTGAGAAGGGTTGCCCGAGACCACTTCCCTGAGCTTCCTGAAGAGGTAGGTCCTGCGGTTTCTCACCGCCCGGGACGCAGTGCCTTCGCAGTCGACCTTGTTCAGTACCTGGGCGAAGAGCGAGTCGCCCTCGTATGCGTTCCGGTAGATGATGTTCATCATCTCATAGTCGCCGGCATACCCGAGCGGCTTGGTGATGCTCCGGTGGAAGAGGGAGGACCTGGCGAGGAACTCGTTCAGACGCTTCTGGAAGAACTCCCGGTGGACGAAATGCTGCTTGGGATCCGTGAACCGGCTGGTGATGCCGGAGAAGTGGTCGTAGTAGCGGTTCATCTCGTCGAACAGCGCATCGAAGGCCAGGGCCCGCAGGGTTTCCAGCAGGGCGTCGCGGAGCTCCTCGTCCTCCTGCCGGATACGGTCAAGGTCCTGGCTGAGCCGCTCGTTGAACCCCTCCAGGATATAGTGCAGGTGCGAGGTGAGGTTGACGAACTCGGGGTCGAGGCTCTCCTCGATGGCCATGGACTGGACGAAGTCGAGGAAGTCGTTCTGGAGCTTGGTGACCTTGTCAGCCTTCACCACGGAATAGACGTCCATGGAGCGGTCTATGTACGAGCAGCCGATGCAGGACACGACCGCGCCGTTCTTCTCCTCGTCCTGGATGTGAATGATGGTGGCGCCGGAGCGGTGCACCTCGTGACCGGCACAGAAGAATCGCAGGTCCGCGATGACGTCGCCGATGTGCAGGATGAGGCTCCCGTCCTCGAGGTAGAAGGACACCCCGGTACGGGAATAGTCCTTGACCCGGCACGTGTGCTCGGTCTTCTGGAAATCGCAGAAACGCACCACCTTGTCGGTGTCCTTCTCATCGACGGCGTATCGCAGGTCACGGTTGAGTCGCACTGATCTCTCCTCTTCCAGGCGGCAGGGAATGCAGGGGATCTCCCTCCGCCACGATCATATCATACGGCATGAGGGCCGGAAATCTTTATTCTTTCCGGGCGGGAGAGGCGATTGTGCCGGGGAGACGGTCAGGGCCGTGCTCGAACTGGGCGCACTCGCTCATATCTCCGCCGAGCTTGTCCAGGGCGTGGGGCAGGGCGGGGAGAACAGCCTCCAGGCATTCCCGGGCAGCCTTGGGGCTTCCGGGGAGGTTGATGATGAGGGTGCGTCCCCGAGCGCCCGCCACGGCACGGGAGATCATGGCGTGGGGGGTCTTCTTCATGCTCTCCGCACGCATCACCTCCTCCATGCCGGGCACGCGCCTGTCGATGACGGACAGGGTGGCCTCGGGGGTGACGTCGCGGGGAGACAGGCCTGTCCCGCCGGTGGTGACGATGAGGTCGAGGCCGGACTCGTCGGACCATGCAATGAGGCGATGCCTGATGAGCTCGAGGTCGTCCGGGATGACCTCCATGGTCTCCACGTGGATGCCAAGGCCGGAGAGGATCTCGGAGATGAGGGGACCGCTCGCGTCCCGGCGCTGGCCCGAAGCGCCTTTGTCGGAGAGGGTGAGGATGCCCGCCTTTTTCATCTCTTCACCGTCTTGAGCCTGCTCTCGGCCGCGATGACGAGGGGGCGCGGGACGCCCTTGCTCTTCGCCAGCAGGCCCAAGTCCCGCTGGTTCAGGTAGGTTACCTGCGCCATGGCGATGGTCAGGGGGGTCTTGGGGTTGTTCACCAGGGCGAGCCTGACCTGGTAGTTTCTCAGCCATTCCCGGTTCATGCCGATCTCCCGGAGCACGTCCTCGGTCACCTGCCGGTTGGCCGCGATGGCGACGATCTCGCTCTCGGTGATCTTGGGGGAGTTCACCACGGCGAGCTGGACGAGCTTGTTGGAATCCCGGATGAGGATGGTGCGGGCCTCCTTGGAGGCCTTGCGCGCCAGGTCGAGCTTCTCGGAAACCGTCATGGTCTGTATCTTCTGATACAGACTGGCGGCACTGTCTGACCCGTTATTTTCCATCCTTTGCTGCCTTCGCCTCCTCGACGATCTTCTCCTGGAGGTTGTAGGGCACGGGGTCCATGTGCGAGAAGCTCAGGGTGAAGGTTCCGCGGCCCGAGGTGATGGAGGTGAGACTCGCCGCATAGGTGAGTACCTCGGCCAGGGGGATCTGGGCCTTGAGCTCCTGGTACTTGCCCCTCGAGTTCATGCCCTCGATCTTGGCCCTTCGGCTGTTCAGGTCGCCCATAACGTCTCCCATGCACTCCTCGGGCACGGTGACCGTGATGTTCATGATGGGCTCCAGCAGGATGGGCTTGCACTGCTCCATGGCCTTCTTGAAGGCGAGCGACCCGGCGATCTTGAAGGCCATTTCCGAGGAGTCCACCTCGTGGTACGATCCGAAGTACACGGTGACCTTGATGTCCACCACGGGGTTTCCCGAAAGCGGGCCCGACTGCATGGCCTCGTGCACGCCCTTCTCGATGGCCGGGATGTACTGCTTGGGGATGACGCCGCCCACGATGGCGTTCACGAACTCGAAGCCCTTGCCGCGCTCCAGGGGCTCCACCCTGAGCCAGCAGTCACCGAACTGTCCATGACCGCCGGTCTGCTTCTTGTGTTTGCCCTGCACCTCGGCCATGGCGGTGATGGTCTCCTTGTACGGGACCCTGGGCGTCTTGAGCTCCACCTCGACGCCGAATCTGCGCTTGAGCCTGTCCACGGCGATCTCGATGTGGAGCTGGCCCAGGCCTGACAGGATGAACTCGCCCGTCTGCTCGTCGCGGTACACCTTGAGGACCGGGTCCTCGTCCATGATCTTCTGGAACGAGGGCATGATCTTTTCCACGTCCGCCTTGGTCTTGGGGGTCACGGCCATGTTCATGATGGTCTCGGGGAACACCGGGCTCGGCAGGGTGAAGGCCACGGATTCGGAGAGCAGGGTGTCGCCGGTCTTGGTCTCCTTGAGCTTGGCCACGGCGAAGATGTCTCCCGGCCCCACGAGCTCCACGGGCTTCTGGGCCTTGCCTTCCAGCATGAGGAGCGAGCCGATGCGCTCCTTGGTCTCCCGGGTGGCGTTATAGACGCCGGAATCGGGGCTCAGGGTGCCGGACAGGCAGCGGATGATGCTCAGCGTCCCCGTGTACGGGTCGCTCATGGTCTTGAACACGTATCCGCAAAACGGCTGGTCCTCGAGGGGCTTGTACTCTCTTGTTTCGCCCTTTGCGTTCCTCAGGGGTGCTATGGCGCGCTTGTCCGGGCTGATGAACGAGGAGGCCATGAAGTCCATGAGCGGCTGCACGCCCATGTTCAGGGTCGCAGACCCGCAGAACACGGGCAGGAAGAGCCCCTTCGCGAGACCGGCGGACAGGGCGCCGTCGAGCTCCGCCGGGGAGAGTTCTCCGCCCTCCAGGTACTTCTCCATGAGTGCGTCGTCCACCTCGGCCAGGTCCTCGACGACCTTGCCGTAGACCTCTTCCAGCTGGTCCGCCATGTCGGCGGGGACACCCGCTTCCTTGAAAGATCCCGATCCGTCCTTCTCGTAGATGTATGCCTTCTTCTTGAACACGTCCACCACGCCGGTGAAGTTCTCCTCGGCGCCGATGGGCAGCGTCAGGGGCAGCGGCTTGATCTCGAAGATCTCGGCGATGTCCTTGAGGACCTGGTCGAAGTTGGCGCGTTCGCGGTCCATCTTGTTGATGAAGCAGGTGCGGGTGAGGCCTTCGGAGCCGGCCAGCCTCCAGAGATTCTCCGAGTAGGGCTTGATGGAGTCGATGGCGTCGATGACGAACAGGGCGTTGTCGGCGGACTTCAGGCCGAGGATGGCCTCCGAGGTGAAGTTGGTGTCTCCGGGGGTATCCAGCATGATGATCCCGGTGTTCTTCCACTTGAAGTTGTGCAGCGCGCTGAAGATGGAAGACTGCCGCTTGATCTCCTCGGGTTCGAAGTCCAGGACCGAGTTGCCGTCGAGCACCTTGCCCAGGCGCGTGGTGGCCTTGGCATTGAACAGGAATGCCTCGCCCAGCGATGTCTTCCCGGAGCCGGACTGAGACATGATGATGACATCTCTCAAGTTTTCCGAACGAAATTTCCGCATGGATCCTCCCCTTAAGCCAAATCTAGAGTTAAGGCTTTTAACTGAAAAGGGCACGGTAAGTCAAGGAGCGGCTTCTATGGCCCTGAAACCCTTCTGCCGGCACTGAAGGGTTGCAAAGGACTCCTCTCCTGCAGTACTCTCCATCGCAGGAACTATTTCGGTTCATGGCATGCATGACGCCATCCAGGCCCTTCATGCACACGGCATTCGTTTCGGAGATACTCCATGTGGAAAGACATCGTAGGGCATGAACAAATCAAGGAGCGCCTGAGGGGGTACTGCACATCGGGCAACGTCCCCCATGCCTTGCTGTTCTCCGGCATCGCCGGGCAGGGGAAGACCAGGGTAGCCTCCGAGTTCTTCAAGGCGTTGAACTGCTCGGATCTGACGGGAGAGGCCTGCGGCCGCTGTTCCAGCTGTCTGAAGGCGGCATCCGGCAACCATCCGGACTGGGTGACACTGAACCCCGACGGGCGCTGGATCAGGGTGGACGACATCCGTGAGGTCATTGCCGATATCGGCTTGAAGCCGTTCGAGGCAAGATGGAGATGCATTGTCATCGAGCCCGCGGAGAGCCTGAACACGGAGAGCGCGAACGCCCTGCTGAAGACCCTGGAAGAGCCCCCGGACCGGACCGTGATCATGCTCATCAGCCACAGGCCAAGGCTCCTGCTGGCCACCCTGGTGTCGAGATGCCAGTCCCTCAGGTTTACCGGGGCACCAGGTCGCGATGCCCGGGCAGGGTGTGGCGAGGGTTTTTCTGCGGAGGGTACGCCCTGTGAGGCAGAGGACGCCGCGGCCATCAGGCTGGAGGTGCTCGACCTCCTGAGCGGTAACGACCCTGCCCTGCTCGCAAAGAAGTATTTCGACAAGGAGGGGTGGGACCTCCTGCCGGAAGTGCTCACGGGGGTGGAGTCCGTCATCCGTGATATCCTGGTGCTCCGCAACGGTTCCGACAGGCTCGTGAACGAGGAACTGAGGCGTGTGCCCCTGAGGCATGCCGGCCTCGAGGAGATCGATGAAATCCTCGCCCTGGTGAGCGCCATGCGACGAGGGGTTGCCGAAAACATCAACGTGCGGATCGCGGCCACGGAGCTGTTCGTCAGGTTGAGCCAGCTGGGAGGACGGTGAGCGCTCTCAGCGTGGCCTTTCCCATGGTGACTTCCCGGGCCGCTTCTTGAGCAGGACATACACGGCGCCGGTTCCTCCGTCGCAGGGCCTGGCAGAGCAGAAGGCCA
>Ga0116184_10001339_pt1 | contig 24086 bp, 20 predicted proteins | sample AD_JPNNA5_MetaG_FD_89886 | JGI IMG/M metagenome (GOLD analysis project Ga0116184, IMG submission 89886) | Active sludge microbial communities of municipal wastewater-treating anaerobic digesters from Japan - AD_JPNNA5_MetaG | ecosystem: Engineered > Bioreactor > Anaerobic > Digestate | place... | reverse complement strand
TCCGCAGGTATTTGTAGCGCTCGTCAATGGTCATCTGTTCGTCTTCCGGCATGGTCCCCTCGGTGACATTATCATTTGAGTGAACCATACCATCCTAGTGACATTTTAGCTGATAGAATACGTGTAATTGACAGATATCGCTTTGCCGACTATACTGGGCATTGAAAGTCAGCTAAGGCGCGCCGGCATCTGTTCCCTGTCTCGTGCCGAGAAAGGGAACAGCCGTTGTCGGAAGTTAGTCCTCCGATCCCGGCTCACCCAAGGGGTGGCCCGGGACGTGAAGGCACGGAGAGCAATCTCTGCGCCCGCCGCTCTTGCAAAGGAGGCCGACTCTGAGCCCGCTTCGGGCCACAGGGTCGCCTCCTTTCTTTTTTTACAGGGAGGCGGTCCGGACCTGGCTTGCGTAAGGAGGTGACAGGGCAATCGATAACGTGAATTGAGCCGTGACAAGTGCGAACTGCAGCAGCTCCAAATCCGCAGCACGATGGAGAAAGGACCTATGGGCACATCGAAGTGGGTTCCAACCGTCTGCTACCAGTGCAAAGCGGAATGCGCTATTCTGGCACGAGTAGAAGACGGCAAGGTCAAGGAAATCAGAGGCAACCCCAAATCGCACGGCAAAGTGTGCGTGAAGGGTATGGCCGGAATCGCGTCCCAGTACAACTCGGACCGCCTGCTCTACCCGCTCAAGCGCGTGGGCGAGCGAGGCGGGGGCAAGTTCGAGCGCATCACCTGGGATGAGGCGCTCGACACCATCGCTAACAAGCTCAAGCAGCTCAAGGACCGCGGCGAGGCCCACAAGCTCACCGCCAGCTTTTTCCCGCACAGCATCACCGACCCCAAGTGGCGTTTCCTCAACGCTTACGGGGGATTCATCAACACCGCCCTGCCGCACTGCGACTCGGCCAAGATCGTGGCCTTTTTGCGGACCGTGGGCGGGGTACCCAACCACCACATACCGCCGGCCTGGTTCAGCATGCCCAAGGGCGGCATCATCCTTCTGGCAGGCCGCCAGGCCTTTGGCGGCCTCGACAACGCCGCCGTGCCGCGTGACCTCCTCGATGCCAAAGAGCGCGGCGCCAAACTGGTGGTTCTCGACCCGATGTTCACGACGGATGCGGCCAAGGCCGATCAGTGGATCCCGATCAAGCCCGGTGGAGATACCGCGTTCTTCCTGGGCATGATTCAGCACATCATCGCCAAGGGCCTCTACAACAAAGAGTTCATCGAGAACTGGGTTCGCGAAGGCGACTTTGAAAAGCTGAAGAAGTGGATCGCCGACAAGACCCCCGAGGAGATGAGCAAGATCTGCGGAGTTGAGCCGGCCGTCATCAAAAAGCTGGCCGTAGAGTGCGCCAAGGCTCCGGCGGTCGGTGTCGACAGCTTTAAGGGGATCATGCTCGGTCAGGCACTGGACTTTGGGCACGCCTGGAACATCTTCCTTGCCATCACCGGCAACTTTGACAACCCTGGCGGCCAGCCCCTGCCCGACCTGACACCCCTGCCGCCCGTCGCTCCCGTGCCGTCAGGACCGAACCTGAGCGAGCTGGGCTTTCACCGCACCGGCCCCAACCGCGCAGTCTTTGACAAGTACTGCTTTATCATGGAGCCCACCTGGTATCAGGCCCAGGCCATCCGCGACGACGGCCTGAAGGTGCTCATCACGGCCGAGTGCAACCCGGCCATGACCGAGATGGGCCAAACCGGCTGGCAGGACGCCGTCAGGCTCAAGGATAGCAAGGGCAACTACAAGCTCGAACTGCTGGTCTCTATCGAGACCATGCTCTCTGAGACCTCCAAGTACGCCGACATCGTGTTGCCCGACAAGTCGTACTTTGAGCGCTGGGAGCTGATGTATATGCCATGGTGGTACAACTTTGGCCATGGTCTGGCTCTGCGCCAGCCGGTCGTCCAGGCTCCTGGCGAATGCCGCCACTCCAATGAGGTCTTTATCGAGCTGGGCAAGAGGCTCGTTCCCGAGTACTTCAAGTTCAAGGACGACCTCGAGTACTATGACATCCAGCTCGCCGGCCTGGGTCTGTCGGTGAAAAAGCTGCAAGAGATGGGAGGGCTCTGGTCTCCCAAGACGATGGGCTTTTACAAGTACCGCTCCGGCGGCTTTGGCACTCCGTCAAAGAAAGCGCACCTGCACTGGGAGGACCTGGCAGGCGCGCCGGCCTACCAGGACTGGCCGCGCCCCGGTACCGCGCCCGAGTACGAGGCCAACGTGAAAGACTATCCGTTCATCCTCGTCTCGTATCGGTCGATCGTGCATCAGGGCACTGGCCAATGGTCCCACAACAACCCCCATCTGCGTGACTCGGTCTCGGGTATGCACGAGAACTATCTGCTAATCAACACAGCTACCGCCAAAAAGATGGGCATCGCCGACGGCGACGTAGTGAGCGTCGAGGCGCCCAATGGCGGCAAGGTGCGCATCGCTGCCAGGCTGACTGAAGGCATCCGACCGGATTGTGTCGGCATGCATCACGGCTTTGGCGCTACTGTCGGCCGCGTGGCGTCGACGGGCAAGGGAGTCAGCGACAACGTGCTGGTACCCGATGCCGGAGCGACGCTGGAGTGGCAGGATGTAGTGTCCGGCGAATCGCACGTTTCGACACGCGTTCGGATCGGGAAATAGGGAGGACATCATGAAACAGCTAGGCTTAGCCATCGATTTGAAGCGCTGCATTGGTTGCAAGACCTGCATCGTGGCTTGCCGCAACTTTCACGAGCTGGTCAATCCCTTAGAGGCCGTGCCCAACCACATGCCCTACTACCTGCATGTGGAAGAACGCTGGTACGGCACCTATCCCGCTCCGGCGCGCGACACCTGGGTCGTGCCCTGCCAGCACTGCCCCGATCCACAGTGTGTGACCGCCTGCCCGGAAGGGGCAATCAAGAAGGATCCGCAGACCGGGATCGTCAGGATTGACCCCGAAGTATGCAATGGCTGCAACGCGCTGCCCGGGCAGTTTGGCTCGGAAAAGAACAAGGCCGCCCCCTGCTCCGCCCGCTGTCCGGCTCATATGAACGTCGAGAGCTATGTGCGGCTGGCCGGGAACGGCAAGTTCAAAGAAGCTCTCCGGGTAATGAAGGAAGACAACCCCTTCCCGGCTATCTGCGGTCGCGTCTGCGACCACCCCTGCGAGAGCGAGTGCAAGCGCAAGGACATTGACGAGGCCGTGGCCATCAACTTTATCAAGCGCCACGTAGCGGACCAGGATCTCAAGGCCGAAACCCGCTATGTCCCGCCGATCAAGGCCCAGCGCAAGGAGAAGGTGGCCATTGTCGGGTCCGGCCCGGCCGGTCTGACCGCAGCCTACTACCTGGCCCGGGAGGGCTACCAGGTCACCGTGTTCGAAAAGGCTCCCGTGCCTGGCGGCATGCTCATTCTGGGCATCCCGGCTTACCGCCTGCCCCGCGATGTGATCGAGGCCGAAATCCAGATCATTCGCGACATGGGCGTGACCATCAAGACCGGCATCGAGGTAGGCAAGGGCACCACAGTGGCCAGGCTGCGCAAGAACGGCTACAAGGCCTTTTTCTTTGCCGTTGGCACGCAGAAATGCAAGACCCTGGACGTGCCCGGCGAGAACCTGAAAGGCATCTACCCTGCTCTGGACTATCTGCGCGACGTGAATCTGGGTAAGAAGGTCAAGCTGGGCAAGAAGGTTGCGGTTATCGGCGGTGGCAATGCCGCCGTCGATGCGGCACGCTGCGCGCGACGGCTGGGCAGCCCTGGCACCTTCATCCTCTACCGCCGCAGCAAGGAAGAAATCCCGGCTCGCCCGGAGGAGCTGGAGGAGCTGGAGCAGGAGGGCATCCCCATCCAGACCCTGACTCAGCCGGTGCGCTTTATCGGCGTCAAGGGGCAGGTGAAGGCCATCGAGTGCGTCAAGATGGTGCTCAAGGGCAAGGACGCCAGCGGGCGTCGTCGCCCCGAGCCAGTGAAGGGCTCCGAGTTCACCGTCGACGTCGACGGAGTGATCATGGCGCTCGGTCAGGAAACGGACTGGGCCTGCCTGACGGCCGAGTGCGCCTGCAGGCTGGACGATATGAACGCAATGGAAGTCAACCCGGTGACCCTGCAGAGCCACGACGCCGACATCTTTGCCGGCGGCGATGCAGTGCGCGGTTCCAGCACGGTCATCGAGGCCATTGCCGACGGCAAGCAAGCGGCCATCTCCATCGACCGCTTCTTGAAGGGCGAGGACCTCTACGCTGGCCGCAAGACGCAGTGGGTGCCGGTCGAGAACGTGCAGAAGGAAAAGTACAGCCCGGCACGCCGCGCAGTGATGCCTCGACTCGACCCCGAGAAGAGAGTCACCGGCTTTGACGAAGTGCAGCTTGGGCTGAGCGCCGAGCAGGCCCAGACCGAGGGCCAGCGCTGCCTTGGCTGTTCCAGCGCCTGCGCCCAGGCCTGCCCGTACGGGGTCATCCAGTTCAACGGCGACACGGCCAAATCGCACAAGTGCGACCTCTGCTTTGAGCGAGTCCAGTTCGGCGAGCTCCCTGTGTGCGCCGAAACGTGCCTCACCGACGCGATCCAGTTCGGCGAGGTGGAGCTCCTCAGGCAGAAAATCGCCCTGAAGGGCGGCGTCATCGACGAGGCGCTGAGCAAAGAGTCGGTCCTGTACGTCAAGTAAGCTCAGGTGGCGAGCCCGGCCAGACCAGGCCACTCACCTGAGCAAAGCAACGCCAGAGGCGCCCCTCAGCGGGGGGGCGCCTCTTTGCGTTTTTCAGAGTGATATTGTGCTTTGTTGCACAATTGGCGCAGACAGTCTAGAATGGCAGGCACATCCCACATTTCCCGCGGGGCTGGGCCCTGGGAGACTGGTCCTACACGCTGATGACACCAGCGTGGCCTGGAGCGTGACGAGGGCGTTGCCCCAAGGGTAGAAAGGACGAGTCGATGACGAGTGAGAAGCGGGACCTGCGGGCGCCACCGCCGGTGGAGCCCCTTCCTCCTTGCGCAGCCACTTGCCCTGCGCACACCGATGTGCGTGGCTATGTTCACGCCATCGCCCGCGGCAATTTCGAAGAGGCCTACCGAATCGCCCGCGAGCCGAACCCCATCCCCTACATTTGTGGCAAGGTGTGCGCGCACCCCTGTGAAGACCAGTGTCGACGCAAGGACGTGGACGAACCGGTGGCCATCTGTGCCCTCAAGCGCTTTGTCACCGAGCGCCATGACCTCGGCCTCGGGCACGCCCCGGGGCTCAGCTGCGCACCGCCAAAGGACGCCAAGGTAGCTGTCGTCGGCTCCGGGCCGGGCGGCCTGACCGCCGCACACGACCTGGCGCGCCTGGGCTACCGGGTCACCGTGTTTGAGGCTTATCCCAGGCTGGGCGGCACAATGCAGGTCGGGATTCCCCTCTACCGCCTGCCGCGCGAAACCATCGACCTGGAGATCGCCCCGCTCAAGGAGCTGGGCATTGAGTTTGTCACCAACATGCGTGTGGCCGACGTCGACGGGCTGTTCGCCGATGGCTTCAAGGCCGTCTTTCTGGCTGTCGGCTCGCACGTGGGTGCCAGGCTGCGCCTGCCCAACGCGGACCTCCCGGACGTGTGGCTGAATACCGAATTCCTGCGCCGCGTCGCTCTGGGCGAACGGATCGACCTGCGACATCGCAAGGTGCTGGTGCTGGGCGGGGGCAACGTGGCCATCGATGTGGCGCGTACGGCGGTCCGCCTCGGCGCTGACAGGGTGTCGATGGCCTTCCTGGAGAGCGATGAGACCATGCCCGCTCATCCCTGGGAGATCGAGGAAGCCAAGGAAGAGGGCATCGAGATGTTCCCCGGCCGAACCTTCAAGGAGTGCGTACTCGATGAAGGCAAGGTGGCCGGAATCAAGTGCGTCAAGGTCGACTTTCACGGCTTCAAGCCCGATGGCGCCATCGACATGGAAGAGTTCGTCGACACGGAGCATATCCTTGCGGCCGACCTGATCATCTTTTCCATCGGTCAGGGACCCGACCTGAGCTTTTTGCCCAAGGACGGCTCCATTGCCCAGACCAAGCGCCGCGCCATCCAGGTCGACCCGGTGACTCTGGCCACCACCAAAGCAGGTGTCTTTGCCGGCGGCGACGCGGTCACGCGTGTCGGGTTCATCATCGATGCCGTGGCCGCGGGGCACCGGGCAGCCCGCTCGATCGATGCCTATCTGCGCGGCGTCGACCCGCAGACCGTCCAGCCGCCAGATCCCGCCAAACTCGGCACCATCCAGCAAAAGACGCTGGACCACATCCGCAAGCTGGACCGGGAGCCGCTGCCCAAGACCGATGCCGCCTTGCGACGCTCTACGTTCGATGAAGTCGAGCATGGCTACTCTGAGGCGCAGGCCGTGCGTGCGGCCCTGCGCTGCCTCACCTGCGGCGCCGGGGCCAGGGTGGATCCCGACAAGTGCATTGCCTGCCTCACCTGCGTGCGCGTCTGCCCCTTTGAAGTGCCGGGGGTCGACCGCGGCACAGCGGAGGTGCCCGTTGACTACTGCCAGGCCTGCGGGCTGTGTGCGACGGAATGCCCGGCCAAGGCCATCACCATGACGCTGCAATCCGATGAAGGGGTGCTGCGGCAGGTCAAACTGGCCATTATGCGCGCCAGGAGCGGCGGCGAGCCGGGCATCGTTGGCTTTGCCTGCCGCTACTGTGCCTACTCGGGAGAGAGCCCCGAAGTGGTCAAGGCAGCCCTGCCAGCCAACGTTCAAGTCATCGACGTTCTTTGCTCGGGCAAGGTTGACGCGCTGTATCTGCTCAAAGCGTTCGAGTACGGGGCTGACGGGGTCTTTGTGGCCGGCTGCATCGTCGGCGAATGCCACAACGACAAGGGCAACGTCCACGCCGGTCAACGGGTGGCCTATGTCAAGAAGATGCTCGATGACCTGGGCCTCAACGGCGCACGCCTGGAGATGTTCAATACTCCGCCCGGCGAGTGCGCGAGTCTGGTCGAAGACGTGACCAGGCTGGCCAGCAAAGTCAAGGAGCTGGGTGCGAGTCCCGTCCAGCCAGGGAGGAGCAACTGAGATGATCAAAGCCAAGCAAAAGCCCATCGCTGAAATCAAGGCCCTGCTCGCGCCGTACCACAACATCCTGATCCTGGGCTGCGGCACTTGCGTCACGATCAGCTTTGCCGGTGGAGAGAAAGAAGTCGGTCTGCTGGCCTCCAGCCTGCGCATCGCCTCGGCTATCGATCCCGGCGGCCCCAAGAGCTTTAGTGAGGGCACGGTGCAGCGCCAGTGCGAGTGGGAGTTCATCGATGCCGTGGCAGAGCAGATCAATCAGGCCGACGCGGTGCTTTCACTGGCCTGCGGCATCGGAGTGCAGGCCCTGGCCGAGCGCTACCCGGACAAAGTGATCCTGCCGGGCGTCAACACCACCTTCCTGGGTATGGCCGTGGAGCACGGAGTGCTGGTGGAGCGCTGCCGGGCCTGCGGCGACTGCATTCTGGGCCTGACGGGCGGCGTCTGCCCCATCGCCCGGTGCGCCAAGAACCTGCTCAACGGCCCCTGCGGAGGTTCACAGCGGGGCAAATGCGAGGTGAACCCCGAAACCGATTGCGCCTGGCAGCTCATCTACGACCGGCTCGGCAAGCTCGGCCAGCTCGACCGTCTGTCGTCGCTGATGACGTACAAGGACTGGTCCAAGGACTATGATGGCGGCCCGCGCAAGATCGTCAGGGAGGATATCAAACTATGAAGGTCTCCAGCAACCTCGAAAAGATCCTGGCTTCGGGCCAGTTTGCCGCGACCGGCGAGCTGGGTCCTCCCAAGAGCGCCGAGGCGGAGGCAATCAAGCGCAAGGCTGCCCTCCTCAAAGGGTTGGTGGATGCGGTCAACATCACCGACAACCAGACCGCCATCGTGCGTATGTCGAGCATCGCGGTCGGCATTATGCTGCTGCAGGAAGGCATCGAGCCGACCATCCAGATGACCTGCCGCGACCGCAATCGGCTGGCCATTCAGGCCGACCTGCTGGGCGCCTCGGCTCTGGGCATCAAGAACTTGCTCTGCCTCACCGGAGACCATCAAAAGTTCGGCAATCACCCCACGGCGCGCGGCGTCTATGATCTGGACTCGATTCAACTGGTAGCGCTGGTCAAGGCCCTGCGCGATGAGAAAAAGTTCGCCAATGGAGAGGCCATCGAGACGGTGGAACCGCGCTTTTTCATCGGCGCAGCGGAGAACCCCTTTGCCGACCCGTTCGACTACCGGCCCTATCGGCTGGCCAAGAAAGTGGCCGCCGGGGCGGACTTTATTCAGACGCAGCTCATCTACAATGTGCCCAAGTTCAAAGAGTTCATGAAACGGGTAGTTGATCTGGGCATCCACGAAAAGTGCTTCATCCTGGCTGGCGTCGGGCCAATCAAGAGCATCGGCATGGCACGGTATATGCAGAACAGCGTGCCTGGTATGGACGTGCCGGAGGACGTCATCGCCCGGCTCAAGGGCGTGCCCAAGGAGCAGGTGCGCAAAGAAGGCATCAAGCAGTGCGCCGACATCATCCAGGAGATGCGCGAGATCCCCGGAGTACGCGGAGTGCACGTCATGGCCATCGAATGGGAAGAGGCCGTTCAGGAGATCCTCGAGCTAGCGGGGCTCTTGCCCCGGCCCAGGCTGTAGACTCGCCCATCGCTGCACATAGAGAGAGGGCCCGTGCCATATCGGCGGCACGGGCCCTCTCTGGTTGGCGCCGAACGAGCCGGCCTAGCCTGCGCTCTCCTGCCGTAGCTGCTCGGCATAGAGCTGGCGAATGGCGGCAAAGATGGCCCGGTACTCCGCACTGGCATAGTCCGGATAAGTCCACTCCCAGGCACGGAAGGCGCCGTGCTCGTACTTGAGCGTCACCTCGCCGTAGATGCCCTCGCCGAGGTAGATGCGGTGAGAATAGTCCTTGGTCGTGGCCAGCACCAGCTTGCCCAGAGTGACATAGCCCGGGTCGAGGTTCACCACCCGCTTGCTGTCCACCCGCCAGGTTCGCTCCAGCTCGTTGGTCTTGAGCTTGACGCTGGCCAGCTCTTGCGGCGCGATCAGAGTCGAAAAAGCCAGGATCTCCCGCACCAGGTTCGGCCCGAATTCGCGCTCATAGTAGGATGTGTTGTCAAAGGGCAGGGTCTCGCTGCGATAGTCCACTGGCCCGAACAACCCGCCCAGGGCCCCCCGCGCAACAGCCAGCATGGTCACGTCACGCGTGAACACACTGACGATCAGTTTGACCGGAGCTGGCTCTCTGGCTTTGCCCACGGCTGCCGATTATAGCGGCCCCATGTGCTGGCGTCAATGACTCACCGGCCAGTCTGGGACGATTTCCGGGTTGTTGCTTGCTTCATAGGCCTGCGCCTTGTATACTGAGTGCCATGAAGGAGCAGGTAGCCCCGAAACCCGCGAGTGCCCGCCGAACGTGTGCCGCCACGGCGAGAGCACGAACCGGCAAGCCGGCTCGCAACGAGCCGTCGGGGGTGGTTGTGCTCTTCAGTGCTCCGGAGGGAGCCGACCCTGGCTCCATTTCCCCCGCCGACCGGGAAACCGCTGCCGTTGCCAGGGATCTGGCCAGGGTGCTGCGCGAGAACTCGACCTACCAGGTAGCGCTGGTGTCCGCCGAGAGCGAGGTCGCGCCCAAACTGGCCCCCTACCCTCCGCGTGATTGGGTGGTGTTCAACCTGTTTGAGGGGCTGGACGGCCGCGTCGGGCCGGACGGCCGCAGCATCGACGACGAGTCCCCTGCTGCGCTCATGATCGAGTCGCTTGGCTACCGTTTCACCGGTGCTGACGGACATGCGCTGGCTCTGGCGCTCAACAAAGCAAGGACGAAACGGCTGCTGGCCAAAGCAGGCGTATCGACCCCGCCGTGGGCCGTGTTTCGTTCCGCCAGCCAGGTTACACCGGGCCACGTGAGGAACTTGCCGTTTCCCCTGATCGTCAAGCCAGTAGCGGAGGACAGCAGCGTAGCCATCGACGACGGGGCCGTGGTGGCCGACCTCGCCGAACTGAAGGCCAGGGTTGGTTTCGTTACGGAGCAGTGCCGCCAGCAGGCGCTCGCCGAGGCATTCATCGACGGGAGAGAAATCAATGTCGCCATCTGGGGCAACCCGCCTGAAGCGCTCCCGCTGGCGGAAATTGACCTGAGCGCGATCAGCGAGCCAAACAAGAGGATCGTGGGCTATGCCGCCAAGTGGAACGAAGAGACGTGGGAGTACAGCCATACCCCGGCCGTGTGCCCCGCTCAGCTTGCAGAGGAGCCGGCGCGCATCGTCAGAGAGACGGCGTTGCGGGCGTGGTCCATCGTCACCCGCTGTTGGGGCTATGGCCGCGTGGACCTGCGCCTGAAAGGGGAGACCGCCTACGTCCTCGAAGTGAATCCCAATCCTTCTATCGCCTCGGACGCTGGCTTTGCCCGCTCGGCCAGAGCAGCGGGGCTGACCTATGAGCAAATGATTCTCAAGATCCTTTCATTCGCGTTGGAGGACAGGCGTGCTGACTTTTCGTCGTGCTGAGGAGAGAGACCGTCAGGCCATTCTCGACATCAGTGCTGGAGTGGATGTGTTCACTGAGGAGGAAGTGGAGACGGTCGATGAGCTGCTCGACTGCTTTCTGCACAAACCAGACCAGGAAGACTATCTCTTTTTTGTGGCCTGTGCCGAACCTCACCGCGCCGGTGGGGATGATGGCCAGGTGCTGGGCTTTGTCTGCGTCGGGCCCACAGCGCTCACGGACCGAACCTATGATCTGTACTGGATCGCGGTCAACAAGCAACAGCACAACAAGGGCGTCGGCCGCCAACTGCTGAGCTACACCGAGGACTATCTCCGCAGTCAGGGGGTTCGCGTGATCGTGCTCGAGACCAGCGGCACAGCCCCCTATGATCCCACCCGGGCCTTTTACGAACGGGTGGGCTACGAGGGGCACCTGGCGGCACGCGACTACTACCGCGACGGCGACGACCTCTGGATCTATGCCAAGCATCTCCAGCATCGGGGGAGCTGACATCAACCTCATCTACTTTGACCTCGAAACGCAGCGCTCCCTGGAAGAAGTCGGCGGCAGGGCCAACGTGCGCAAGCTGGGCATGTCAGTAGCCGTCACTTACAGCACGGCCACCAACTCCTTCCACCGCTACACCGAGAAGAGGGTGAGGGCTCTGGTCGACGAGCTGCGTTCTGCCGAGCTCATCGTTGGCTTTAACGTGGTCGAGTTCGATTATGAGGTCCTGCGGGGCTACGGCGAGTTCCCCTTTGAACGCCTGCCGACGCTGGACTTGATGGACCATCTGGCGCACCGCCTCGGTTTCCGCGTGTCCCTCGATTCGGTGGCCACAGCCACGCTGCGCGTGGGCAAAACCAGCGACGGGCTGCAGGCGATCCGCTGGTACCGACAGGGTCAGCTCGACAAGATTCTCAGCTATTGCCAGCAAGACGTGGACATTACCAGGCGAGTCCACGAATATGGTCAGCAGTTCAAAATGGTCTATTACTGGGACAAGCAGTACCAGCGGCAGATGGTGGCGGTAAACTGGTGACCTTCCTGTCCGGGGTGACTGCCGGGAGTGCTTGTCAGGGTCAGCGGGGCACGGTATAATCGGACGCTGGAGGTTGGCCGTGGTTCGTGGGGCCGCTCGATGAAACGCAAGCCCGCCGAGGCGCGACTCCATGCCTCGGTGCGTGGCTATGTTCAGGGCGTGAGCTTTCGCTACTACACGCTGCACAGGGCGCGTGAGATGGGGCTGTGCGGGTATGTGCGCAACCTGTGGGATGGCAGTGTCGAGGTTGTAGCCGAGGGCCAACGGCAGTCCCTGGAGCAGTTGTTATCCTGGCTCCACCAGGGCCCGCCGGGCGCACAGGTCGAGCAAGTCAAGGTGCTGTGGGAGCAACCCAGCGGTGAGTTCGGACAATTCGAGGTAACCTCTTGATGCGGAAAAACCCGGCCCATCTGGCCTGGACAGTCCTCTTCTCTTCATTTGTCGTTTTCTGCACTCTGGCCATCTCCATTCCTCTTGGAGGACGCTGGCTGCTGATCAATGCCACTCGCAACCACGAGGCGCAGGTTACCTGTCTGGAAGGCACCGTCGTAGTCGAGGATCCCCAGCAGGGAGGGGCGCGGCCCATCCTCAAAGGCGAGACCATCTCCGTACCCGAGGGCGTAGTGCTCAGTGTGGACCAGACCGCCCAGGCGCAGGTCACCTTCTTTGACCAGTCGCAGCTCAGGCTCTTCCCCGGCACATCGGTCGTGTTGCAGCGCATGGTTGCGCCGCGCTTTGGTGCCAGCCCGCGGTCAGCTCATATCAGCGTCTACCTGCGCGGCGGTCGACTTTATGTCAACACTGTTCTTCGCGGCACTTCGCCCCTCGAGTTCCGCGTGGAGAGCCTTCAAGCAGCCGCCCTTCTCGGTGGAGATGGAGCCTACACGCTGGAGGTCAGCAACGAGCGCAGTGAGGTAATTGTGCAGCGCGGCTCGGCCGACGTGACGGCTCTGCCGATCACGGCCGGTGTGCCGCCGGGTCAGGTAGCCCTCTCTGCCAGGCAGCGCACGGTAGTCGAGCTGGGGAAGGCTCCGCTGGCCCCTCTGAAGGCCGAGCGAGATCTCATCACCAACGGCGACTTTGCCGCCACGCTGGGGACCGCCTGGACCGTGTTCAATGATCAGGGCGGCGATGGCGGCTCCGTCGATGGCACGGCCGGGCTGGTGGTGGATGAGTCCCGGCGCGCCGTCCGCTTCCGTCGCGAGGGAGGCGAGTTCAATCACTGCGAAACCATCATCGAGCAGACGCTGAACCGTGACCTCCCTGACCCTTTGACCACTCTCCGTGTGCGAGCCACAGTCAAGCTGCTGGAGCAGTCGTTGTCGGGCGGGGGCTACCTCAGTTCCGAGTACCCCCTGATGATCCGGGTGCGTTACCGTGACATCTATGGCAGCGAAAGCGAGTGGATTCACGGCTTTTACTACCACAACCTGAACAACAACCCCACCATGCACGGCCAGCAGATCGCCCAGGGGAGCTGGTACTTCTACGAGTCAGAGAACCTCGCCGAAGCGCTTGACCCCAAGCCCTACCGCATCCTGTGGGTACGTGTCTCCGCTTCCGGCTGGAACTATGAGAGCCTGGTGTCCGAGATCAGCCTGATCACTGAATAGCCGCGTTGTCGCGCGCCAACATCACGATCAAAGGAGACGTCAGATGCTGATTGACAAACCCCTCAACGCTTTCCTCGATGAACTGGCCAGCTCTGCCCCTGCCCCGGGTGGGGGCAGCGCCGCCGCACTGGCTGGCGCGGTCGGAGCCGCCCTGGTGAGCATGGTGGCCAATCTCACCCTGGGCAAGAAAGACTATGTCAACGTCCAGGACGACATCCAGCGCCTGCTCAAAGAGTCGGAGGCGCTGCGCTGCAAGTGCCAGGAACTGCTCGATGCCGATGTCGCGGCCTATAGCCACGTATCCCAAGTCTCCAAGATGCCACGCGACACGGATGAGCAGAAGGCGACCCGCAGTGCGGCCATGCAGGCGGCCCTCAAGAACGCCACCGCCGTGCCGATGGAGCTGGCCCAGGTCTGCGTCGACGTTCTGCGTCTTTGTCCTGAGGCAACGGCCAAAGGCAACGTGCGCGCGGTGAGTGATGTGGGCGTGGCGGCATTGATGGCCGAGGCCGGGCTGCGCGCCGCTGCGTTAAACGTGCTGATCAACCTCGGCAGCATCAAAGACGAGGTTTTTGTCGGTCAGGAACGGCTCAAGCTCATGGCGCTGCTTTCCGGCAAGCCGGAACTCAAGGAGCGCGTGCTCAAGGAAGTCGAAACCAAACTCTAGCTGTTTTCCTGCCGCGGGCGGCGCCTCGCGGACCCGTTCAAACCGCGGCCCCTGAGAGGGAACAGGGGCTCAGGCGGCCTCCTGCGGCAGCAATCTGCCCGAACAAAAGGAGACAGAGATGACCGCGATTCTGCTGAACGGACGCGAATTGGCCAAGACGATGCAAGAAGAGATCAACGCCGAGGTGGCCTCTTTCAAGGCCGCTCACGGCGTGGTGCCTACCATCGCTGTGCTGCGCGCCGGCGAAGACCCGGCCTCGGTCAGCTATGCCAAGGCGATCGAAAAGGCCTTTGGGGCGCGCGGAATGGGCTTTGCCCTGCACGCCCTCCCCGAGTCGGCCTCACAGGCTGAGCTCGTCGACCTCGTCGCCAGGATGAATACGGACCCCGCTGTCCACGGCATTATGGTGCAGGAGCCGCTGCCCAGGGGCATCGATGAGGCAGTGGTCAAGGAAGCCCTCTCCCCGCAGAAGGACGTTGACGGAGTGCACCCGGTCAACGCCGGCCGACTCTCCCAGGTTGCACCGGTCGGCCGGCCCCCAATGGTCGGGCCATTCTTTGTTCCAGCTACCCCCGCCGGAGGGCTGGAGATCCTCAAGCGGTTCAAGGTCGAGCTCAAAGGCAAGCACGCCGTCATCGTGGGACGCTCGAGCATTGTCGGCAAACCCATGGCCATGCTGCTGCTGCGCGAGAACGCCACAGTGACCCTCTGCCACTCGCTCACCGCCGACCTGCCGGCTGTTTGCCGCAGCGGTGATATCCTGTGCGCGGCGGTCGGCCGAGCGCAGATGATCAAGGGCGACTGGATCAAGCCCGGTGCCGTGGTGATCGATTTTGGGGTGAACTTTGTCGGCGAGCAGATGGTCGGCGATGTCGATTTCGCCGCCGCACAGGACGTCGCGGGGATGATCACGCCCGTGCCGGGCGGCACGGGGCCAATGACCAACGTGATGCTCCTGCGCAACGTACTCGAAGCGGCGACCAGGCAGGTTCGCTAACGCGGTCTGCCACGTGCGACCTCTGGTGTAAGGTTGCTTGACAAGCTTGGCAACCTATGATATAGTGGCTCAAGCGGCGGGGAAGTGAAATAAATCACAAGTTCTGCCAGCCTCTTTTGCGTCTTGCTCGTCCAGAATTAGCCCGGCGTGTGCCTAATCACAACCACGCTCGGTTGAGGACCGAAAACTGCATACGACAAGGAGGCAACGATGATTGTTGACATCAAGTCGCCTACCCCGAGCGACCTCGAAATCGCTCAGGCGGCTAGGCTGCGACCGATTCGCGACGTCGCAGCCGAAGTGGGCCTGACCGAAGACGACCTTGACTATTATGGCAAGTACAAGGCCAAGGTCCACCTGGATGTGCTTCAACGTTTCAAAGACCGCCCCAACGCCAAGTACATCGACGTCACGGCCATCACTCCTACTCCTCTCGGCGAAGGCAAGACCACTACCACCTGCGGCCTCAGCGAGTCGCTCTACTATCTGGGTAAGAAGGTCATCACCTGCATTCGCCAGCCCTCGCAGGGCCCCACGTTTGGCATCAAAGGCGGTGCCGCCGGTGGCGGCTATTCTCAGATTGTTCCCATGGAGGATTTCAACCTCCACCTCACGGGCGACATCCACGCCGTCAGCGCAGCGCACAACCTTCTGGCCGCAGCCGTCGACGCGCGCATCATGCACGAAGACGACGAGTCCGACGATAAGCTGGCCAAGGCCCTCTGCCCCGATGGCAAGTTCGCCCCCTGGATGTTCGTTCGCCTGAAAAAGCTGGGCATCAACGCCAAGACGCCGGCCGAGCTGACCCCCGAAGAGCGCGGCCGCTTCTTCCGCCTGGACATTGACCCCTACGGGATTACGCTCAACCGCGTAGTAGACATCAGCGACCGGGCCATCCGCAACATCGTTCTCGGCCTGGGCACCAAGGACGACGGCCGCCCGCGCCAGAGCGGCTACGATATCTCGGTTGCCAGCGAGGTAATGGCCATCCTGATGATGTCCTCCGACCTCAAGGATCTGCGCGCTCGCATCGGCCGCATGGTCATCGGCACGGACAAGAACCGCAACCCGGTCACTGCCGAGGATTTGGGAGTAGCCGGGGCCATGACCGTCCTGATGAAGGACGCGCTGATGCCCAACCTGATGCAGACGCTGTCGGGCGGGCCGGCCTTTGTGCATGCGGGGCCTTTCGCCAACATCGCTCCCGGCAACTCCTCGATCATCGCCGACCGGCTGGCAGTCAAGATGGCCTCGGGCGGCTACGTGGTCACCGAGTCCGGTTTTGGCGCCGACATCGGCATGGAAAAGTTCATGGACATCAAGTGCCGCGCCAGTGGCCTGATTCCCAACTGCGTGGTGATTGTCGCCACAGTGCGCGCGCTCAAGATGCACGGCGGTGGACCACGCGTAGTGGCTGGCGTGCCGCTGGCCGCAGCCTACAAGGAAGAGAACATCCCACTGCTCGAAGCGGGCACCGGCAATCTGGTGGCTCACATCCGCACGGCCAAAAAGTTCGGCGTGCCGGTAGTGGTGGCCGTCAACCGCTTCTCCGCCGATACGGACAAGGAAATCGAGGTGGTCCGCAAGGCCGCCGTGGAGGCGGGAGCCGAGGGTGCCTACGCCTGTACGAACTGGGCGCAGGGCGAGCTCGGCACCATCGATCTGGCCAATGCCGTCATCGAAGCCTGCGAGAAACCGGTCGACTTCAAGTACCTCTACCCGCTGGATATCCCGATCAAGGACAAGATCGAGATCATCGCCAAGGAGGTCTATGGCGCGGATGGAGTCCTCTTTGAGGCTGCTGCGCAGGCCAAGCTCAAGCTGTACACCGAGCTCGGCTATGACAAGCTGCCCATCTGCATGGCCAAGACCCATCTGTCACTGTCGCACAACCAGGACTGGAAGGGCGTGCCCAAGGGCTATATGCTGCCGGTGCGCGATATCCGCGCCTCCGTTGGTGCGGGATTCCTTTACCCGCTCTGCGGCACGATGCGCACTATGCCTGGCCTGCCATCCCGACCCGTGTTTATGGACATCGACGTAGACCTCGAGACCGGCCGGATCACCGGCCTAATGTAGAGCATGGCGCAAGCGGGGGAGACAACTCCCCCGCTTGCGGCACAAGAACAACCGCAACAACTCAGCTTCACAGGAGGATCACGGTGGCAACGGAAAAGAAGGTCTTCCAGGTTCCCAAGATGTACGCCGATCACCACGTGCTCCTGGTTCGCGAGACCCTGCTCGCGCTCAAGGGAGTAGAGCAGGTAATCGCCAGCGGCGCCTTTCGGCGTGTTGTTGTGCACTACAACCCCAAGCAGGTAACCTCAAAGCAGCTCCAGGCTGCCCTGGCCAGCGCCGGCTACGGCCCGGACCAGGAGTGGCAGCTCCCGGACACGGTTGAAGGCAAGGATGACGCGTCCCTGTGGTTCCAGGGTGGCCCGCGCACCACGCGCACCAACATCAAAGACCTGGAGATGTCGGGTGACTTTCGCAAGTACTAGCGGTCACGGGCGAACAGTACACACCCGATCACACCATGTTGCGCTCCAGAGCGCTCAGCGGGCCCGGCTCCTTCCGTAGCACGACAGAGCCGCGGCTGAGAAAGCCAGAATCGGAGGAAGCGCTAATCATGAAGAGGATCATCTGCGAGGTAGAAAAGTGCCTGGGCTGCAAGGCTTGCCAGATCGCCTGCGCGGTCGAGCACTCGGCCTCGAAGGACCTGGTGCAAGCCATCACCGAAGTTCCCCGGCCCGGTTACCGCGTTATGGTCGAGTACGTGGAACAGATGCCCATCCCGCTCCAGTGCCGGCACTGCGATGACGCCCCCTGCGTGCGCGTTTGCCCCACTCACTGCCTGACCAAGGAGGGCGACGAGGGCTGGGTGCTGGCCGACCGCGACAAGTGCATCGGTTGTATGTGGTGCGTCATGGTGTGTCCCTTTGGGGCGGCGCGCATGCGCAAGTCGGACAAGGTCGTGCTCAAGTGCGACCTCTGCGTGGACCGGCAGAGTCAGGGCCTAGAGCCGGCCTGCGTCGCTGCCTGCCCCACTCACTGCCTGCGTTTCAAGACCGTGGAGGACATCGCCCGCGACAAGCGCCTCAGCACAGCCCGCGAGGTTCTGGCCGGCAAGTTGCCGGTCTCCAGCGGCCAGGGGTAGGCCATGGACCTGACCAAGGTAGACGAGGCAGTGCAGCGCAATGGCGCTGACCCTTCCATGCTCATCGCCGTTCTCCAGGAAGTGCAGGTAGCCTACAACTATCTGCCGAAAGACGCCCTTCGCCGTGTGGCCTGCCTGCTCGATATTCCTCCCAGCCGTGTCTACAGCGTGGCCAACTTTTATCGTGCCTTTAGTCTGGTACCCAGAGGCAAGCACCTGATCCAGGTCTGCCTGGGGACGGCGTGCCACGTTCGCGGCGCCGACCGGATCCTCGAGCAACTGGAGCGAACCCTCAGTGTGAACCCCGGCGGAACTACCACTGACCAGCAGTTCAGTCTGGAAACAGTGAACTGCCTCGGCGCCTGTGCGCTCGGCCCCGTGGTCGTGGTGGATGGCGAATATCACGGCCGGATGACCGTGAGCAAGGTGGACGGGGTGCTCAAAGCCTATCGGAGCGGCGAAACGAGCGCCGCGTCAGGTTCGGAAGCCAAAGCAGCGGCCGAGCGGGAGGCAGCAACGTGAACAAGCTACTCACCGCCTCCGAACTGGACCAATGGCGACAATCGCTGCTGAAGGAGCGCGACCCGGCACGGCCCCTGGTAGCAGTGTGCAGCACGACAGGCTGCGCTGCCTCCGGCGCCAGAGCGGTCCTGGATGCGTTTCAGAGTGAGATGGCCGCCGCCGGTTTGGACCACACTGTCGCTCTCAAGGCCACCGGATGCCACGGCTTTTGCGAGCGCGGTCCCATCGTCGTCATCTACCCGCAAAAGGTCTTTTACCAGCGGGTGAAGGCAGAGGACGTCCAGGAGATCATCGCTACCACCCTGCGCAAAGGGGAGATCGTCTCCCGGCTCCTGTACACCGACCCGAATAGCGGCGAGGCCATCGCTCACGAGGACGACATCCCGTTCTACAAGCGCCAGCAGCGCATCCTGTACGCCAATAACGGCAGGATCGACCCGACCTCGATCGAAGATTATGTCGCCCTGGGCGGGTACTCGGCCCTGAGCAAGGTGCTCACCGGTTTGTCACCCGATACGGTCATTGACATCGTCAAGCGCTCGGGATTGCGCGGCAGAGGCGGGGCAGGCTTTCCCACCGGACGCAAGTGGGAGTCGGCCCACGCTGCCCACGGAGAGCCCAAGTACGTCATCTGCAATGCCGACGAGGGCGATCCCGGCGCGTTCATGGACCGCAGCCTGTTGGAGGCCAACCCGCACAGCGTTCTCGAAGGCATCATCATCGGCGCCTACGCTGTGGGCGCTTCCACGGGCTATATCTACGTCCGCAACGAATACCCCTTGGCGGTCAAGCACATCGGCCTCGCCCTGCAGCAGGCCAGAGAAGCGGGTCTGCTGGGCAAGAACATTCTCGGCTCTGGTTTCGACCTGGAGATCAAGATCAGCCGCGGCGGTGGAGCCTTTGTCTGCGGCGAGTCGAGCGCGCTGATGCGGTCGGTCGAGGGTCGCGTCGGCGAGCCCAGAGACAAGGACATCCACGCCACCGAGAGTGGCCTGTGGGACAAGCCAACGGTCCTGAACAACGTCAAGACCTGGGCCAGCGTGCCGCACATCATCAACCACGGTGCTGAATGGTACTCGTCCATCGGTACGGAGAAGAGCAAAGGCACCATGGTCTTTTCGCTGGTGGGCAAGATCAACAACACCGGGCTGGTTGAGGTGCCGATGGGCACCAGGCTGCGTGAGTTGATCAATGACATCGGTGGTGGTGTGCCGGGCGGCCGCAAGTTCAAGGCCGTACAGACCGGCGGGCCCTCTGGAGGCTGCATACCCGAAGAGCTGCTCGACCTGCCGGTCGACTATGAGGCGCTCACCGAGGCCGGCTCGATGATGGGCTCCGGCGGAATGATCGTGATGGACGACCGGACCTGCATGGTCGACGTGGCACGCTATTTCCTGGACTTTACGCGCGACGAGTCCTGCGGCAAGTGCACTCCCTGCCGCGAGGGAGTGCAGCGCATGTTCGAGACGCTCACCGACATCTGCGCGGGCCAAGGACAAGAGGGGGATATCGAGCTGCTGGAGGAGCTGGGGCACGTGGCTCAAGAGTCGGCCCTGTGTCAACTGGGCAAGACCGCCCCCAACCCGGTGCTGTCGACCATTCGCTATTTCCGCAGCGAGTACGAGGCGCATATCAAGGAAAAGAGGTGCCCCGCCGGAGTCTGCCGGGCCCTCATCCACTACTTTGTGATTACCGACAAGTGCACCGGCTGCGGAGTGTGCCGCCGGAACTGTCCCGAGTCAGCCATTGCCGGCGAGAAGAAGCAGCCCCACGTCATTGACCCGGCCAAATGCATCCGTTGCGGACTCTGCGCCGATGTGTGCAAGTTCGGCGCCATAGGAGTCGAGTGATGGGCGAAACGCTGGTCACCACCACCATCGATGGTCATGAAGCCAGAGTTCCCGTCGACACCACTGTGCTCGAAGCGGCCAGGTCCATCGGGGTTCACATTCCTACCCTCTGCTACCACCCGGCCCTGGCACCCTACGGCGCATGCCGCCTGTGCCTGGTGGAGATCAAGAGGGGCAACCGCAGCCGAATTGTCACTTCCTGCACGTTTCACCTGCGGGAAGACGGACTGGAGGTATTAACGCACTCGGACCGGGTGCTGCGCAACAGGCGCATCGTGGTCGAGCTCTTGCTGGCCAGGTGCCCCGGTGTCAGGCTCCTCCAGGAGCTGGGCGAGGAACTCGGAGTGCGCCAGCCGCGCTTTGCAGCCCGCAAACCAGAGGAGAACTGCATCCTCTGCGGGTTATGCGTGCGGGTATGCGAGGAGCTGATCGGCGAGAGCGCCATCAGCTTTGTCGGGCGCGGGCCAGGACGCGAGGTGGCCACGCCGTTTCTCGAGCCATCAGAGGCCTGCATCGGCTGCGGAGCCTGCGCCTTTGTCTGCCCCACTCATGCCATCGACGTGCAGGACGTGCTGCAGCTACGCAAGCTCGACAAGTGGAACGCATCGCTGCCGAGACGTCAGTGCGTCCGCTGCGGCCAGTACTTTGCACCGCAGGCTGAACTGGACAAACTGGCTGACAAGCTCAAGCTAATCAAGACCTGGCTGGACGTCTGCCCGGACTGCCGCCGCGAAATCGCGGCGTCGGATTGGATCGTTGGGCTCAAGGCCACGCCCTCTCCTTTCCAGCGGGGAAAGTAGGGCAACCAAATGAAGCAAGAAACGGAACTCAACGGCGGTCGTAACGCCGGGGCTGAAGGCGGTCGACCCCGCCGGATCTCTACAGGAGGGACTGGAAGATGACCGATGCATGTAGGCTGTCGAAAGATCCCGCCATCCAAAAGCTGCTGTCCATTGCAGCCGAAGATGGAGTCGAACTCGCCTGGGACCGCCTGGAAGCCCAGCAGCCACAGTGCGGGTTCGGCAAGCTTGGCCTGTGCTGCCGCGTGTGCCACCAGGGTCCGTGCCGGGTAGATCCGTTCGGCGAGGGCCCACAGCGGGGCGTGTGCGGAGCGGACGCAGAGACCATCATCGCCCGCAATTTCGCCCGCATGTCGGCCGCCGGAGCGGCGGCTCACTCGGATCATGGCCGAGATATGGCCTTGACCCTGCTGGCAGCGGCCGAAGGGCACGCGCCAAACTATGAGCTGCGCGACGTGCGCAAATTGCTCTCCGTAGCCGAGTACCTGGATGTGCCCACCAAGGATCGTGAGCCCATAGAGATAGCCAAGGACGTCGCCACCAAAGCACTGGCACAGTTCGGCCAGCAGACTGGCGAGCTGGCCTATGTGCAGCGCGCGCCGAAGAAGCGACAGGAGATTTGGCGTCACCTCGGCATCATGCCGCGCGGCATCGACCGCGAGATTGTTGACGTCATGCACCGGACCCACATCGGGAACGACCAATTCTACGAGACCCTGCTGATGTCAGCGATCCGGGTCTCGCTCGGTGACGGTTGGGGCGGCTCGATGCTGTCCACCGATATCACCGATATCCTGTTTGGCTCGCCCGTCCCGCTGGTCGCCAAGGCCAACCTGGGAGCATTGGACGAGACCATGGTCAACGTCGTGGTGCACGGTCACGAGCCCATTCTCTCTGAGATGATCCTGGTGGCGGTCAACGATCCAGAGCTCATTGAGTACGCCAAGTCCAAGGGCGCTGCCGGCATCAACCTCGGTGGCCTGTGCTGCACGTCGAACGAGACCCTGATGCGCCAGGGTGTCGCCTCGCTGGGCAACTTCCTGAGCCAGGAGCTGGCCATTGTCACCGGGGCAGTAGACCTGATGGTCGTCGATATTCAGTGCATCATGCAGGCCCTTGGACCGCTAACCCAGCACTACCACACCAAGCTAGTCACAACCTCGCCCAAAGCGCACATCGAAGGCGTGACGCACGTCGAGTTCGACGAACTCCGTGCCCTCGACATCGCCAAGCAGGTGGTGCGCATGGGCATCGATAATTACGAGAACCGCAAACAGACGCACATCCCCACCGACATCGATCAAATGGTAGCGGGCTTTTCGCACGAGTACATCAACTATGCCCTCGGCGGGATGTATCGCGGCTCGTTCAGACCCCTAAATGACGCCGTCGCCAGCGGCCGCCTGCGCGGAGCAGCGGGAGTCGTCGGCTGCAACCATGCCGGAACCTGCCAGGATGAGGCGCACCTGTACACAGTGCGGGAGCTGATCAAGAACGACGTGCTGGTGGTGATGACCGGCTGCGGCGCCATCGCCTGCGCCAAGTACGGGCTGCTCTCGCCTGACGCAGCCAGGTTCGCTGGACCGGGCCTGCGCGAGATCTGCGAAACGGTCGGCATTCCGCCCGTCCTCCATCTGGGAAGCTGCGTCGACAATACGCGCATTCTTACCGTGCTCAGCCAGATGGCCAGCGAAGGCGGCCTGGGCGACGACATCTCGGACCTCCCGGGCGCTGGCTTTGCACCAGAGTGGATGAGCGAGAAGGCCATTTCCATCGGCTGCTACTTTGCCGGCTCTGGCGTCTACACCATCATGGGCGGCCGCTCTCCCATCGCCGGCAGCAAGAAGGTGACCGAGTTCCTGGGCGACGGCCTGGAGGCCAGGCTGGGCGGGAGGCTCGAGTTCCTGCCCGATGCACAGGAGGCAGTGGACCGGGCCCTCAGGCACATTGACAAGAAGCGTGCCGCACTGGGCCTGCCGGTCTATGACGCCAAGCGCCACGGACAGAGCGGCGACGCCGTGACCCTGAAGGTGTTCGAGAAAGCCGACGATGAGGTACTGAACGTCTACAGTGCCAGGGTCTAGCCCGGGCACCATTGCGATATCTCGTGCCGCACCGCCAAGATGGTGCGGACAAAGGAGAAACAGACTATGTCGAGGTTCATCGCAACCCGAGCCATCCGTGGTGCCAATACCGTCGTCGCCGAGGCCGAATCGATGCTCAAGGCGGCCATCGCCGAGCTGGGCCCTGACACCCCGGTCGCGTTCACCAACACGGCCTACTTCCTGCCGGTCAACCTGGCCTTTATGGGCCGCCAGATTGCGAAACTGGCCGATATGGTGCCGGCTCTGGAAGACGCCAAGCGTCTGCTGCACCCCATTCCGCCGGAGAATATGTGGGTGCCTTACCTTGGCGAGACGCTGGACTGCGGTATGGCCACACTGCTGGCGGAGGAGATCATCGAAGGCATTCGCTTCGCCCGCGGGGTGGAACCCCAGCAGATCACCTGGGACGGGACCTACGTGCCCACCGCCAACTTTGTCAGCAACGACCCGCTGGCAAAAGCCGGCAAGAGGCTAAACGGCCCCATCGATGATATCCAGCTCCGGGCCTGGGGCATCCAACTGGTGGACGGCCGCATGCCGGGCTTTGCCGCTCTGCTGGGCTGCGCCAAGAGCACCGAAGTGGCGGTGCAGTTGGTGCGCGAACTGCAGCAGCGCAGCATTCTGGTGTTCCTCAGCGGCAGCGTCAACGGGCGAAGCATCATCCATCAGTTGATGGAGGCCGGCGTAGAGATGGGGTACGACACCTACATCATCCCCTTCGGCACTGACACCCTCGCCACCATCTATCCCCTCGGTTTTGCCGCTCGCAGCGCACTCACCTTTGGCGGCCTGAAGCCAGGAATGCCGCGCGAGATACTGCAGTACAACCGGGCCCGCGTGTTTGCCTTTGCCATCGCTCTCG